>Ga0213875_10000081_pt1 | contig 114181 bp, 108 predicted proteins | sample BarmaccomBMRX_R8_FD_160105 | JGI IMG/M metagenome (GOLD analysis project Ga0213875, IMG submission 160105) | Root-associated microbial communities from Barbacenia macrantha in rupestrian grasslands, the National Park of Serra do Cipo, Brazil - RX_R8 | ecosystem: Host-associated > Plants >... | reverse complement strand
CAGGCCGATGACGCCGTGCTTGGCGGCGACATAGGCCGAGGAGGTCGGCAATCCGATCAGGCCGGCGATCGAGGCGGTGTTGACGATCGCGCCGCCGCCCTGTGCCTGCATGCGCGGCAATTCCTCCTTCAGGCACAGCCACACGCCTTTCAGATTGACTGCGATCATCCGGTCGAAGGCGGTTTCCGACCAGTCCGCGGTTTTCTGCCCGGCGGCGTCGACCTGGAAACCGGCGATCCCGGCATTGTTGAAGGCGCAATCGATCCGGCCGTAGGTCGCGACGACGCGCTCCACCATCGCCGCAACCGCCTGCGCGTCGGTGACATCGAGCGTGATCGACAAAGCTTGGCCGCCGCCGGCATTGACCTGCGCGACGGTTTCGGCCGATGCCGCCTCGGCGGCATCGGCGATCGCGAGCCGGGCGCCTTCGCGCGCGAAGGCGAGCGCGGTGGCGCGGCCGATCCCGCCGCCCCCGCCGGTGATCAGCGCGGCCTTGCCGTCGAGCAATCCTGGCATCATTCCCTCCGCTGTCTCGGCTGAAGCGACGGCAACCACCGTAAGCGCCCCGGCGCGCAGCGTCGATGCCGGTTTTGCGCCGGACGAACCCATCTTCCGGGCTTGCATACCGAGCGTGGCTGACCGCATTTTGTGCGTCCCCGGTTTCCCCCTTCCGGTCGGGGATAGGTGAACGATGCAGTCTCCGTCCGACGATACCTCCCCCGATTCGGCCGGCGCTGACCCGCTGCCCGCCACGACGGTGCCGGGCTCTGCTTCCGAGCCTATCGCGTCGGTCGCGGACGATACGCCATCCGACGGCCCGCGTTCGGCCGACGCCGGAGCGAGTGCGGAGCGGGTGCAAGACCGTTCCTCGGGGTCGGGGGAAGCGCGACCGCGGCGTCGACGCCGGCGCCGGCGCCGGGGGCCGCGCCCCGCATCGGACCAGCAGAGCGCGGTCGCGGCGGATACAGTCGCGCCGGACGCAACGGCTGCTGACGCGGGCAATCCGGCCATGCTGCCCCCCTCGGGCCGGGCGGATCGGGGCGATCCGGCCATCAACACGGCGGCCACCGCCGAAGGCGCGGCGCCGGCGCTCCCGATGGACGGCGCGGCGGCCGATATGCCGCGGCAGGACCGCACCTTGCGGCTACCGCGGCATCGGCGACGGCGGCGGCAGCCGCCGCGCCTGGCCCAGGGAGAAGCACCGCCCGCCGGTGAAGCTGCCGGCGCAACCGGCGGCGACGCCGATGCCTCGGGGAACACGACCACAAGCAGGGAAGGCATCTCCGCACCGGATGCTCCGGGCGGGGCGGCGGCAGCGACTTCCGGCGAAACGAGCCCCGGCCAGCGCCCGGCGCGACCGCGCTGGCCGCGGCGGCGACCGCGCGGCATTGCGGCTCCCCCTGCCGGAATGGCCCCGGCAGGTGCTCCCCAGGTCGGTCAAGCGCAGGACGGCCAACCGCCGAACGGCCAGGCGCAGGACGGCCAACCGCCGAACGGCCAGGCGCAGGACGGCCAACCGCCGAACGGCCAGGCTCCGAACGGCCAGCCATCGGAGCGTCCCCCCCGCAGCCGCTTTCCGCGCCGCCGAACCGCCCACGGCCGGCGTTCTCCCGGACCGGGCGGCGAAAGCGAGCCGCGCCGGGCCCGGCGCGGTTGGGGCGAGCGCAGCCCCGAGCAACGCGAGCCGCGCGAAACCGACGGCCTCCAGCGCGCTCCCGGCGACCGCGACCAACCGCACAGTGACCAACCCCGAAGTGACCAACCCCGCGGCGACCAACCCGGGCGTGACCGGCGGCCGGGAGGCCGGGGTCCGCGCCGCGCCGAGGGTGGCCCAGGCGGACGCCGGGACGGCAGGGATCGTGACGGCAGGGGTCGTGACGGCAGGGGTCGTGACGGCAGGGGTCGTGACGGCGCGCGGCGGAGGCCGGAACAGAAGCTCTATTCGGTCGATGCGGTCATCGATCGCGGTTTCGAGGATGTCCCCGAGGAGGCCGGCGAGCGCCGGGTGCATTGGACCATCGTGAAACGCACGGTGGCGGACCAGACCACCCGCAAACCGATGTCCGCGACCTACGTCCTGCAGCGCGAAGGCAATGACACCGAGTTCCCGAACCTCGGCGCCGCCCGCGCCGCCGTCAACAAGACCATCGTCCATCCCGAGAAGCTGACGCGTTCGAAGGAGGAATACGCCGCCGAAAAAGGCGGCAAGAAATAGGCCCAACAAGGGCCGCGGCGGCGCGCGGCGCAATGGCGCGGCGCCGCTGGGAGCGATCGTGGCGGGGAGGAGCGCGAATGTCGGCAGCAGCCTTTCTCGAAGCGCGCGACCTTTTGCTCGCGCACCCCGAGGACTACGACACCTGTTATCGCGATTTCCGCTGGCCGGAGCTCGACCGCTTCAATTGGGCGCTCGATTATTTCGACCCGATGGCGCGGGGCAATGACGCTCTCGCACTGTGGCTGGTCGCGGAAGGCGGCGCCGAAACCCGCCTGTCCTTTGCCGAACTGGCCGAGCGGTCGAGCCGCATCGCCAATTACCTGAGGACCCAGGGCGTCCGCCGCGGGGACCGGGTGCTGCTGATGCTCGGCAATGTCGCGCCGTTGTGGGAATCGATGCTGGCTGCGATGAAGCTCGGGGCGGTCATCATCCCGGCCACGACGCTGCTGACCCGCGACGATCTTGACGACCGGTTCAAGCGTGGCCGCGTGCGGCATGTGATCTGCGGCGCCGAGCATGCCGCAAAATTCGCCGAACTGCCCGGCGACTATACCCGCATCGCGGTCGACGGCGCGGCCGCCGGGTGGCATTCCTACGAAGCCGGCTACGACGCCTCCGGCGATTTCGTGCCCGAGGGGGAGACCCGGGCGAGCGATCCGCTGCTGCTGTATTTCACGTCAGGCACGACGGCAAAGCCCAAGCTGGTATCGCACAGCCATCAGAGCTACCCGGTCGGGCACCTGACGACGATGTACTGGCTCGGCTTGAAGCCGGGCGACATCCACCTCAATATCTCGTCCCCGGGCTGGGCAAAGCACGCCTGGAGCTGCTTTTTTGCGCCGTGGAACGCTGGTGCAACGGTGTTCATGCTGAACCAGGTCCGGTTCAACGCGCGCGCCCTGCTGGATGCGATCGCGCGCTGCCGGGTGACGACCTTCTGCGCCCCGCCGACGGTATGGCGCATGCTGGTCCAGGAGGATCTGCGGGCCTGGCGGGTCAGATTGCGCGAGGTGCTCGGCGCCGGCGAGCCGCTCAACCCCGAGATCATCGAGCAGGTCCGCGCCGCCTGGGGGCTGACGATCCGTGACGGCTACGGCCAGACCGAGACCACCCTGCAGATCGGCAATACGCCGGGCCAGGCCGTCAAGCCGGGCTCGATGGGCCGTGCGGCGCCGGGCTACCGCGTGCGGCTGCTCGACAGCGAGGGCCGCGAGCAGGACGAGGGCGAAGTCTGCCTCGCGCTTGACCCGGCACCGCTCGGGCTGATGCAGGGCTACCAGGGCGAGGACGGCGCCGTGCAGCCGCTCTGCGGCGCGGTTTACCGCACCGGCGATGTCGCCATGCGCGACCCCGACGGATACTTCACCTATGTCGGCCGCGCCGATGATGTGTTCAAAGCCTCGGATTACCGGATCAGCCCGTTCGAATTGGAAAGCGCGCTGATCGAGCATCCGGCGGTGGCCGAAGCGGCGGTGGTGCCGTCGCCCGACCCGCTGCGCCTCGCCGTGCCGAAAGCGTTTGTCGCGCTGGCGGCCGGCCACGCCGCCGATGGCGGCACGGCCTTGTCGATCTTCCGCCACCTGCGCGCGCATCTGGCGCCGTTCAAGCGGGTGCGCCGGCTGCAATTCGCCGAACTGCCGAAGACGATCTCGGGCAAGATCCGCCGCGTCGAGCTGCGCACCGGCGAAGCGGCGCGGCGGACCGCCGATCGCCGCGACAGCCTCGAATTCTGGGAAGAGGACTTTCCCGAACTGCGGTAGTGTCCTGATCCAAGGTTCGCTCTATCAGCCCATCCATCCTCGTCATACCGGCGAAAGCCGGTATCCGTGGCGAAATGCCGGCCTCCGCCGGAAAGACACCGATCTGTCAAACGCTCCGTGGGTTCGATCACGATGGCGGTGGGGAGCACGGGGCGACAATGCTGGACATGATCTTGTCGCAGATAGTGAGCGGGCTGGTGCTGGGCGGGCTCTATGTGCTGATCGCGATCGGCTTGTCGATCATCTTCGGCCTGCTCGGCATCGTGAATTTCGCCCACGGCACGTTCTTCACCTTGGGCGCCTATTTCGCGCTGACCCTGTTCCATACCCTCGGCTGGCCGGCGGTGGTGTTGGCGCCGGTCGTCGTCGGCGGCATCGGCATGGTTGCCGAACGCGTGCTGATCCGCCGCTTGTACGACAAGGAGCCGCTGATCAGCCTGATCGTGACCTTTGCGCTGGCGTTGATGATCGAGGCCTCGGTGCGGTTGATCTGGGGCGGTATCGGCCAGCCTTTCAGCCCGCCGCCCTTCCTCTCCGGCGTCTTCATCTGGGGCGCGGTGTTGATCACCAAATACCGGCTGGCGGTGCTGCTCGCCACGGTCGCGGTGCTGGTCGGCTTGTGGGCGTTCCTGGCCTACACCCCGTTCGGCCGCATCCTGCGCGCCGGCTCCCGCGATCCCGAGATGGTCGGGCTGCTGGGGATCAACCTGCCACGGGTGCTGACCGGCGTTTTCGGGCTCGGCTGCGGCATCGCCGGCATCGCCGGCCTTTTGGCGGCGCCGCTGTGGACCGTGACCCCGGCGATGGCCAGCAACGCGATCATGCCGGCCTTCGTCGTCGTGACGATCGGCGGGCTCGGCTCCTTTCCCGGCGCCGTCATCGCCGGGCTGCTGGTCGGGGTGGTCACGGCGCTGACGATCCAGTTCAAGCCGGAAGCGGCCGGCGCCGCGCTTTACGTGTTCATGGCGATCGTGCTGCTGCTGCGCCCGCGCGGCCTGCTTGGCGAGCGCTGGGAGCGGTTCGAATGAACCCCGCCGAAAATCCCGCGCTGCACGACAGATTGCGCCACCCGGTGCTGTGGGTGGCGCTCGTCCTCGCCGGCCTGACCCTGCTGTGGTGGCTGATCGATGCCCCGATCAGCCTGATCACGCAGATCGCGATCTACACGCTGTACGGCGCCGGGGTGAACCTGCTGGTCGGCTATACTGGCCTCGTGCCGTTCGGCGCCTCGGTGTTTTTCGGCTGCGCCAGCTACGCCGCAGCGGTTTCCTTATTGCGCGGCATGCCGAACGAGATCGCGGCGCTGGTTTTCGCGATCGTGTTCTCGCTGGCGCTGGCCGCGGTGATCGCATTGATCATCCTGCGCCGCCGCGGGCTGTATTTTTCGCTGCTGACCCTGGCGTTCTCCCAGATCGCGTTCGAGATCGCCTACAAATGGACGGCGGTGACCGGCGGCGAGAACGGCCTGCAGGGCGTTCCCCGTCCGCTGCTCGCGAGCGATTGGCTGTTCCACGTCTTCACGATTGCCGCGGTGGCCGCCGGGATGGCACTGCTGTGGCGTATTGCCCACGCGCCGTTCGGGCGCGCTTTGCAAGCCCTGCGCGACAACGAGCAGCGGGCGCGCAGTCTCGGTTACGACACCTGGCGCATCAAGTTCGAGGCCTTTGTGATCATGGGCGGTGTCGTCGGGTTCGCCGGCGCGCTGCTCGCGCTGATGCTGCACGGGGCCTATGCCGACAATCTCGGCTGGCAGCATGCCGGCGATTCGCTGCTGATGACGGTGCTCGGCGGCGTGCACCATTTCCTCGGCCCGCTATGGGGCGCCATCGCCTTCATCCTGCTGCAAGACCGGCTGTCCGCGGTCACCGAAAGCTGGTGGCTGATGTTCGCACCGGTCGTGATCGTGTTCGCGCTGGCCTCGCCCGAAGGCATGCAGGGCCTGGTGTTCCGGCTGCTCGGCCGCCACGATTGGAGCCTGACCCGGCGCGGCATTCCGCCCCGGCCGGCGCGGATCGAGCCTTATCGCGGCGGCGGGGCGGCGCCGCTCGATCCGCACACCCCCGTTCTCGCCGTCCAGGCTTTGCACAAGCGCTTCGGCTCGCTGGTGGTGGCCGCGAATGTCAGCCTCGAAGTCTATCCCTGCCGGCTGCACAGCCTGATCGGCCCTAACGGCGCCGGCAAAACGACTTTCTTCAACATGCTGACCGGCCTGCTGCGCGCCGATTCCGGCACGATCCGCTTTGGAGGCCATGACATCACCCGACTGCCGGTGCATCGCCGGGTTCGCCTGGGACTCAGCCGTTCGTTTCAGATCCTCAGCGTCTTTCGCAATCTCACCGCGTTCGAGAACGTCCGGATCGCGGTGCAGCGGCCGGACCGCCACGGGCTGGCATTGTGGCGCGACGCCTACGCGCTCGATGCCGTCAACGCCCGCACCTGGTCGCTATTGCAGGCGGTCGGCCTCGTCGAGCGCGCCGCCGAGCCTTGCGCCAACCTTTCGCATGGCGAGCAGCGCTTGCTGGAAATCGCGATCTCGCTGGCGACCGACGCTCGGCTGCTATTGCTCGACGAGCCGTTGGCGGGGCTGGCGGAAGCCGATCGTCAGGTGGTCGGGCGGCTGATCCGGGAGCTGGCCGAAACCCACGCGGTGCTGCTGATCGAGCACGATATCGATCGGGTGCTGGCCTTGTCCGACCGCATCACAGTACTGCATCAGGGCCGCGTCATTGCCGACGGGCAACCGGCCGAGGTGGCGGACAATCCCGATGTCATCGCCGCCTATCTCGGAACCGAGCGCATTGCCGCGCCCTTGCCGCCTTCCGAGGCGCAGGCGCACGCCGCAGCCGCGGGCCGACCGTTGTTGCTGATCGAGAAACTCCGTGCCGGCTACTCCGGTAGTGTGGTGCTGGAGGACCTCGACCTGGTTGTCCACGAGGGGGAGGCCGTGGCGCTGCTCGGCCGCAACGGGGTCGGCAAGACGACCACCTTGCGCGCGATCACCGGAACCGTGCGCGCCGCCGCCGGACGTATACGGTTCGCCGAGGCGGACATCACCCAGGCCAGCCCGTATGCAATCAATCGCCTCGGCATCTCGCTGGTGCCGGAAGGAAGGCGGCTGTTCCCGAACCTGACGCTGCTCGAAAACCTGCGCATCGCCGCGCGCCCCGGCGGGATGTCGCTCGACGAGGTTTTCGGGCTGTTCCCGCGGCTGCAGTTGCGCCAGCGCGCCAAGGCGGAGAACCTGTCCGGCGGCGAGCGTCAGATGGCGGCAATCGCGCGCGCGCTGATGGTGCCGAGCCGGCTGGTGCTGCTCGACGAGCCGTTCGAGGGACTCGCCCCGGTCATCGTCAAGGAGGTCATGGACGCGCTCGTTCGGTTGCGCGGCCGCGTCAGCATGGTGCTCGTCGAACACCATGCGGAGACCGTGCTGCCGATCGTCGACCGCGCCTATGTTCTGGTCAACGGCCAGGTCGCTTTTGATGGCAGCGCCAGAGCGCTCGAGGCGGATGGCGGCTTGCAGGCGCGCCTGCTCGGGATCGTGCACCAGGAACTTGCCTCGGCTTGACGTCGCATTCCGCGCGTGAAGCGTGGGAACCACGGGCTCACCGCAACTGTATTGGATAATGGCGAAATCGTGGCCGCCACCGCATTCCAGCCCGGTGAATCATGGCCGAAGCAATCCCCGCCATCGCGCCAAGCCGACGCCGCCACCTGGCTCCCCTCCCGGTCGCGGCCAGCATGGGCGCGCTCGGCATCGTTTACGGCGATATCGGCACCAGTCCGCTTTATGCGTTGAAGCAGGCGGCCGAGGCCGGCGGCACCGTGTCGCCCGAGACCGTTCTAGGCATCGTGTCGCTGATCCTGTGGGCGCTGATCCTGATCGTGTCGCTCAAATACGCGATCCTGATCATGCGCGCCGACAATCACGGCGAGGGCGGCATTGTCGCGCTGCTGGCGCTGCTCGATGCGCGCCATGCTCCGGCCGGGAGCTGGCGCGCCTCGCTGTTGATCGTCGGCCTGGTCGGGGCGGCCCTGCTGTACGGCGACGGCGTCATCACCCCCGCGATTTCGGTGCTCAGCGCCGTTGAAGGCCTGAAAATCGATGCGCCCGAGGTGGCGCCCGCGGTAGTGCCGATCAGCGTGGCAATCCTGCTCGCGCTGTTTCTGGTCCAGCGCAAGGGCACCGAGTTCATCGGCCGCATCTTCGGGCCTGTCATGCTGTTGTGGTTTGTCGCGATCGGGCTGCTCGGCCTGTCCGGGATTTGGCGGGTGCCCGGCATCCTCGCCGCGCTGAGCCCGCACCACGCCGTGGTTTACCTGCTGCATGCCGGACCGTTCGTTGGCTTTGCCGTGCTCGGCGCCGCTTTTCTGGCCGTGACCGGCGGCGAGGCGATGTACGCCGATATGGGCCATTTCGGCCCGCTGCCGATCCGCCTGGGGTGGTTTGCGATCGCGCTCCCGGCGCTGGTGCTGAACTATTTCGGGCAGGGTGCGCTGCTGCTCGCCGATCCGCATGCGATCGAAAACCCGTTCTACCTGCTGGCACCGGGTTGGGCGCATTACCCGATGGTGGCGTTCGCCACGCTGGCTACGATCATCGCCTCGCAGGCCATCATCTCGGGCGCGTATTCGCTGACGCAGCAGGCGATCCAGCTCGGGTTCCTGCCGCGCATGCGGGTGCTGCACACCGCTAGCCACGAGCGCGGCCAGATCTATATGCCCGCCGTCAACTGGCTACTGGCGGCCGGCACCCTGGGTGCCGTCGTTACCTTTGGCTCTTCGGATGCTCTGGGCGGGGCTTACGGGATCGCGGTGTCGATGCTGATGGCGGTGACCACGGTGCTCGCCGCGCTGGTCGCGCTGCAATGGGGCTACAGCCCGGTAACCGTCGCGCTCGTCAACGGTTTCTTCCTGATCATCGATGTGATCTTTGTCGCTGCCAACGCGACAAAATTGTTCGAGGGCGGCTGGTTTCCGCTGCTGCTCGCCTGTGTCGTCGCATTCCTGATGCTGACCTGGCGCACGGGATATCGATTGCTCGAGCAGCAGCGGGCCCGGATGCGGCAGCGCGAGGACGAGTTCGTCGATTGGGTGCTGACTCACCCGCCGCTTCGGCTGCCGGGGGCGGCGGCGATCTTCACCGCGGCGAATTCCGGCATCCCGCTCGCGCTGACGCATCACCTGCGGCACAACCGGGTGCTGCACGAACGCGTGCTGCTGGTATCGACAATCACGACCGATGCGCCGCGGGTCGATCCCGCCCAACGGGTCACGCTGGCGCCGATCGGCGCCGGCATCACCCGGGTCGTATTGCATTTCGGCTTCATGGAGCACCCCGACGTGATGCAGGGTCTGAGGCTGGCTTGCGCCGATCCGAGCCTCTGCGACATCGACCCGCGGCAGATCACGTTCTATTCGCGGCGGGTCGTGGTGGTTGCGGCCGGCAAAGTCGCCGGCATGGCGGTCTGGCGCGAACGTCTGTTCGCGGCGATGCACCTCAACGCCAATTTGCCGGCCGCCTATTTCGGGGTTCCCGCGGCGCAGGTCGTGGAGGTCGGCCTCGAGGTCGAGATCTGAGACTTCGGCCGACCTGGCCACGGATCCGCCGAGGCACGCAACACACCGGCCCTTGCCGTCGCGCGGCTGCGCCGAGGATAGGACTGCGGCCGGTCAACACGCTACTTCAACATTGCACCGCAATCGCCGATAATAGAACGGTTCGAGGCAGGCGAGGGCCTCCGTTGCAGCGTCTTAGGCCATCACCGTGCCCAGCCAGGCGGGGCGAAGCGCACTTATGAGCGATCGCGACGCCGCGACTCTCCCCGTGGACCGCCTCAGCCCGCACGACGCGACCGCCGAACTGGCCCGGCTGGCGGCCGAGATTTCGCATCACGACCGGCGCTACTACGCCGAGGACGCTCCAGAAATCGACGACGCGGCATATGATGCGCTGAGGCGGCGCAGTGCCGCGATCGAGGCGCGCTTCCCGGAACTGATCCGCGAAGACAGCCCGTCGCGCCGGGTGGGGGCGGCGCCGTCGACTGCCTTCGCCAAGGTGACGCATGCGCTGCCGATGCTGTCCCTGGAGAATGCCTTCGACGAAAGCGAGGTGCGCGATTTTTTCGCCGGCGTGCGTAATTTCTTTCGCCGCCCGGAAGATTTGGCGCGGGTTGCCGAGGACAGCATCGAGATTGTGGCGGAGCCGAAGATCGACGGGCTTTCGGCCTCGTTGCGCTATGAGAACGGGCGCTTGGCGCTTGGCGCAACCCGCGGCGACGGCATCACCGGGGAGGACGTGACCGCCAATCTGCGCACCTTGCCGAGCGTGCCGGAAACATTGGCGGGCTCCGGCTGGCCCGATGTCATCGAGATCCGCGGCGAGGTTTACCTCGAGCGGGCCGGGTTCTTCGCAATCAACACCGAACGCGAAGCCGCCGGCGAGCCGGTGTACGCCAATCCCCGCAATGTCGCCGCCGGCTCGCTGCGCCAGCTCGATCCCGCGATCACCGCGCGGCGCCCGCTCAAATTCTTTGCCTATGCCTGGGGCGAGGCCAGCACCGCTTTTGCCCGCACGCATGAAGAGGCGCTGCAGCACTTCGCGGCCTGGGGCTTTGTCATCAACAGCCATTCGCGGCTGTGCCGCGGCGTCGAAGAGGCGCTGGCCTACCAGCGCGGCATCGCCGAGACCCGGACGGAACTGCCCTACGACATCGACGGGGTCGTATACAAGATCAACGACCTCTCGCTGCAGAACCGGCTCGGGATGCGCAGCCGGGCGCCGCGCTGGGCATTGGCGCACAAATTCGCAGCCCAGCAGGCGCAGACGGTGTTGCGCGGCATCATGATCACGGTCGGCCGCCAAGGCACGCTGACCCCGACCGCGATGCTCGAGCCGATCACGGTCGGGGGCGTCGTCGTCCAGCGCGCCACCCTGCACAACGAGGACGAAATCGCGCGCAAGGATGTCCGCATCGGCGACACCGTCATCGTGCAGCGTGCCGGCGACGTGATCCCGCAGATCGTCGGCGTGGTGCTCGAACGGCGCCCCGCCGACACCCAGCCTTTCGAGTTCCCCCAGCGCTGCCCGATCTGCGGCAGCCTTGCGGTGCGCGAGAATGGCATGGTGGCCCGGCGCTGTACCGGGGGGCTGATCTGCGCGGCGCAGGCTGTCGAGCGGCTGAAGCATTTCGTGGCGCGCGACGGGTTCGATATCGAAGGGCTCGGCGCCAAGCACATCGCCGCTTTCTGGGCCGACGGGCTGATCCGACAACCCGGCGACATCTTCCGGCTGGGGGCGGATGCGATTGCCCGGCGCGAAGGCTGGGGCGAGGTCAGCGCGCGCAAGCTGGTCGCCGCAATCGATCAGCGCCGCCACATCGGCCTCGAGCGCTTCATCAACGCGCTCGGCATTCCGCAGGTCGGCCAGGCAACCGCGCGGCTGCTCGCCCGGCACTACCGTTCGCTGGCGGAATGGCGCCGCGAGATGGAAGCGGCTCAGCAGGAGGACAGCCCGGCGCGGGCGCGCCTGCTCGACGTGCACGGCATTGGCGCAGATATGGCGGCCGACATCATCGGCTTTTTCGCCGAGCCGCATAACCGCGCTGTGCTCGACGATCTCGGGCATGAGATAACGGTACTCGATTACGAGGCGCCGGCCCGCCGCGCCGCCTCGCCGCTGGCGGGCAAGACCCTCGTATTCACCGGCGGGCTCGAAACGATGAGCCGCTCCGAAGCCAAATCCCGGGCCGAGGCATTGGGGGCCAATGTCGCGAGCTCGGTATCGGCAAAGACGGACTACGTCGTGATCGGTGCCGATGCCGGGTCGAAAGCGGCGAAAGCGGCTGCGCTCGGCGTCGCGGTGCTCGACGAGGCCGCCTGGCTCGGCCTGATCGGGGCCGGGAGTGCGGCGGCGCTTCCGAGTGACGGGACTTGACGGCTCGGCGCTTTTGCGCGAGCACCGCGCCCGCCGCTCCTGTCTCGCAAACCCTTGGGTGCCGTGCTGTTCGAGAAACCGTCAAGGGAGAGCATCATCCTGGACGCGCTTGATGCCGAGATCGCCCTGCCGGGCGCGGGGCCGCCACCCGAAGACACGTGGCGGGAGCCCTCGCTTGCGGCGCCGGCCTATATGATCGGCTTCGACGACAACCCGGCGCCGGATCTTGGCGAGGACCCCGGCATCGGCGGGCCCCCCCGCCAACAGCCGGCGCCTCTGGATGCGCCAGAGCTCGCCGAAGAGATCGAGGAGCCGGTGTTTGTGCCCGAGCCGATCGCGCGCTTCGGGCCGCTCGCCTCCTTCGGTCTCACGGTCCCCGGCGGAGCCCCGCGCCGGCAGCCGGCACCGCTCGATCGAGAGCTGGTAGCGGATGACATCGAAGAACTGCCGCCCGATTTGGAGCCGTTGCCGCGCCTCGGGCCGCTCGGCTCGCTGGGATTGCACCTGCTGGTGCTGCTGGTGCTGCTGACCTGGACCGACACCCCGATGGAGCTGACCGGCCCGATACCGGTTCAGCTGGTACTGGAAACGCCCTCACCCGAGTCGGCGCAAATGCCTGCGGCGCCAACCGAGGACCGGGGGCCGCGCGCCTCGGAAGATGTCGGCGGCCCCGATGCCTCGGCGCCGCAGACCAGCACCGAGCCTCAGCCGGCCGTCCCCACTCCGGATTCGCCGGAGCCGGTACCGGCTCCGCAGAAGCAGGCGGCGATGATACCGCCGCCGCCGCCCCCGAAGCCGGCTCCCCCGAAGCCGAAGCCGGTCTTGAATGCGCCGCCGAAGCCGACCGCATCGGCCGAGACCAAACGGTTGGAGCCGAACGACCGGCCGGCGCCGCGGCCGGCAGTCCTGCAGGGACCGCCGGCAACGCGGGACGAATACCTCGCCTACCTCGTGACCTTGACCCGCCGTCACCTGGACATGTTACCGTTGTCGGTGGTCGGCGACCGTCGCGGCGAAACCGTCATCGGCGTCGTGGTACGCGATGACGGCGCCCTGCTTCAGGTCTCGATCGCGGGAAGTTCGGGCTACCCCGACATCGATCGCCGGGTCGAGGCGATGGTCCGGGCGGTCGGCCGCTTTCCGCCCTTGCCGCAATGGTTTCAGGGCAACGAGATGCAACTCGAGCTGAAGCTTCGTTTCCCGGAAGCCCTGAACTAGCTGCGAACCCGGTTCATGCGCACCACGCCCGGGTGATCGGCGCCATTTTGCGGGGTTGGCGGCTGCATTTTGCGCGTTTGGCAAAATCCCGTGAAGGGTTCAAAACTTGCCCGTGGGGCTGAAAGCGAACCGGCCGAGGCGCGCCCCTGCGGGAGCGGCAAGCCGCGCCGGGTGAGAGAACGGGATGCGGGCCGAGGTGCCGGACTGGGTCGCGCTGGTTGCGCTGGGGCTGGTGATGGGCAGCTTTCTCGGGGTCGTCGTGCGCCGCCTGCCGGCGCAGGCGGACTTCGTCTTTGGCCGCTCGCAATGTCCGGCCTGCGGTGCCCGGCTTGCGGCGCGCGACCTGGTGCCGCTGGCAAGCTGGCTGGCGCTGCGTGGTCGGTGCCGGCACTGTCGGGCGCGGATCGGACTGTTTTATCCGGGTATCGAACTTGCCGCCGTCGCGGTCGCGCTGTCGGCGGCGACTGTCGCTTCGGGGTGGAACCTGCTGGCAACATGCCTGTTCGGCTGGACCCTGCTCGCACTGGCCCTGATCGATTGGCGCGAGTTCCTGCTGCCTGATGCGTTGACGCTGCCGCTGATCCCGGCCGGGCTCGCCTTGGCATGGCTCGACGCGCCCGAAACGATTCTCGACCGCGTCGCCGGAGTGGCCGCGGGCTTCTCGCTGTTCTGGTTGATCGCGGCAGGTTACCGGCGCTGGCGCGGTCGCGACGGGCTGGGCCGCGGCGACATCAAGCTGATGGCCGGGCTCGGAGCCTGGGTCGGAGCCAGCGGAGTGCCGAGCCTGATGCTCGCGGCCGCGCTGCTTGCGTTGGCGGTGACGCTGATCCGGCGCGCTTTCGGGGAGCGTTTGACCGCCGTCGACCGTATCCCGTTCGGCCCCTACCTCGCCGCCGCCGCCTGGGTGGTATGGCTTTGCGGACCGCTGATCGGCAGCTGAAACACGGCTTTTCCGAATCGGTCAGCTGCGGCGGCAGGCGCTCAGGTACCGAAATAGCGGGCGTAGCGCTCCTTGATTTCGTCGCCGGCCTTCTCCTGCTCGGCCGGATCGGTGTGCAGCAGCCGGATTGTCGCAAAAGGCCGACGAGCAGCCGGCTCCTTGACCCCGGCATGCAACGAGCGGAAACCGTAATCGACGAAGATCTGCTGGCCTTCGGGCGAGAACAGGAAACTGAGGAACAGGCGCGCCGCGTTGGGGTGCGGCGCCTGCTGCATGATCACCGCGTTGAGCGGCACCTCCGGAGTGCCTTCGGTCGGGTAGACCAGCGCGAGCGGCCCGCCGGCTTCCTGCACCTGGAAGGCGGCGGCCTCGGCGCCGTCGACCATGACCGGCCGCTCGCCCTGCGCCACCTTGCGCGGCGGGTCGATCGCCGATTGCACTTGCATGACCTGTTGTCGGCCGAGCTTTTCGAAATACTCCCAGCCGAGCGCCTGGCTAACCGCGAGCGTCGCGGTCACGATGGTGCCGCTATAGCCGGGATGGGCCTTGACCAGCTTCCCCTTCCAGCGCGAGTCGAGCAGGTCGGCAAAGCTCTTCGGCGCCTCGTCGCGCGGAACCAGCCTGGTGTTGTAGCCGATCACCGCCAGGGTCAGGCAGTTCACGGCATAGGTGCCGTCGGGGTCGCGTTCGGCGGCAGGCCAGTTGGCGACATCCTCGGGCACAAAGGTCGCGAGCAGGCCGTTGCGCTTCCAGAACAGGATCGGACCGGGGTTGGACGAGGTCACGACGTCGACGGCATGGATGCCGCTGTCATATTCCTGACTGACGCGCTGAAAGTTGCGCTCCGCCCCGGAGCGCTCCGCCTGGGCCGAGATGCCGGGATATTTCGCCGCAAAAGCATGGGCGATGGCGGTGACGGCCTGCAGATCCTCCGAGCCGTACCACACGAGGTGGCCTTCCTTCTGCGCCGCGGCGACCAGCTCCGGGGTGACCGGTGTCGGCTCGACCGCGCTCGCCGCACCGGCCCCGCTCAGCAGCCCGACGACAATCGTCGCGATCCCGATTTGCAAGCGCATGGCGGCTCTACAGCGTCTGGAAGCGGGCTCGTGCGCCGCGCTCGATGCCGGCGGCGATCAGGCGGTCGAGGCTGAGACGGTGCCGCATCAGTTCAAGCACGCGCAGCTCTTCCTGGCTCGCTTCGCCATCGGCGGCGGCGACATCGCAGGCCAGCGCGTAGGCGGTCTCGCGCAACTTTGCCGGCAGCGTCTGCTTGATGGCACCGAAAGTCTCCTCGAGTCCATTTTCGCCGCCAAGCGCCTGCACGCACTGGTTCAAGACATCGGGCAGCGTCTCGCGGTCGAAATCGCGGAACACCGGCAGGTGGCCGACGATGTCGCCGATGATCGTCAGCTCGGCGTCGGTCATGTCGCGGTCGGCCGCCGACACGATCACCATCGTGTAGATCAGCGCACCATGGGGGTCGAGCATCGCCGCTCCTTTCGCCGCCGCTGGTGTCTTCAGCAGATCCGTCGGCTCTGAGCCCGGACAGACCAAACCGGCGCCGCTTCTGTCAAGCCGTATTAAGAAACGTGCGCCGAACCGAAGGGCACCCTCGGAGACAATCGCCGCGGCCGCCCGAAGCGGGCCGCTTTCCCCGCCGGTTAAGGTGGACCGGGCGCTGCAAGCCGGCAAGCCTTCGCTAGACTTGGACCCGAGTTCCGTCCAAAGCTGAATTCCGCCGGGCCGGGACGGCTTTGCTGTCGGCCTGAGCAGTTGCCCGTTGGAAAGGCAAATGACCTTGGAACGTTTGTTGTTTCCAATCGTTGAGTTTCGGAAATCGCACGAGGAGGCAACCATGGGTAGGGGCATTCTGTTGTGGCTGTTGGGCGTGCCGATCCCGATCATCATCCTCCTCGCGCTGATCTGGCGCTGACGGCGAAGGGGGATGCGGCAAATGCAAAGCTCGGCCAATCAGCTGCGCACCGACCAGAGCGGCGCGCTTGAAAGCTCGGCTTCGGCGGTCTCCTGGGGCGCGATCATCGGGGGCGCCTTCGTCATCGCCGCGGTTGGTTTGATTCTTCTGGCGCTCGGCGCGGGGCTCGGCCTCTCCTCGGTGTCGCCGTGGCCCAATTCGGGCGCTTCGGCGACCACCTTCGGCGTCGCGGCCGCAGTCTGGCTGATCTTCGTGCAATGGGTGTCCTCGGCCTTCGGCGGCTATGTGACCGGCCGGCTGCGGACGAAATGGACCGGGGTTCATACCGACGAGGTCTATTTCCGCGATACCGCCCATGGCTTTCTGGCCTGGGCCGTCGCCGCCGTGATCACCGCCGGGCTGTTGTCCTCGGCCGTCTCGTCGCTGGTCAGCGGCGCATCCCGAGTTGCCGGCAGCGTCGGCTCGGCGGCAATGCAGGGGGCGGCGCAGGGCACCGCCCAGGGCGCAGCGCAAGGCGGCGGGGTCGCGGATCCGACCGGCTATCTGGTCGATACGCTGTTTCGCTCCGACCACCCGGACGCCAATGCGAACCCGCAGGCGGTACGGACCGAAACGACCCGGATTCTGCTGACCGACCTTCGCAATGGCGACGTTCCGCAGGCCGACCGGACCTACCTCGCCCAGCTCGTTGCGGCACGCACCGGGCTGAGCCAGGACGACGCCCAGAAGCGGGTGGATGACGTCATCGCGAAGGCAAAGGACGCCGCGAACAAGGCTCGCGAAGACGCCGACAAGGCACGCAAAGCGGCGGCCTACGGGTCATTCTTCACCGCCTTTGCGATGGTCATCGGCGCCTTCATCGCCGCGGCGGCCGGGGCGCTCGGCGGCCATCGCCGCGACGAGTTGCCGACGCGTTACTAGGCACGGGTTTAGAGTAGCGTGGCCGCCGGCGCGGGATCACCGCGCCGGCGCCTCCGTTGATGCTGCGGGACCGAATGGAGGGCGCCATGCCGGAGCTGCGCATCAGCACCGAGAAAGTCTGCGCGTTTATCGAGGCGGCGCGCGAGCTGGCCGGCAAAGTGCCGCCGACGACCGGCGACCGCACCACCACCGGCGACGACAGCAAGCTGGTCACGATCGAGGATTATCCCGGGGAGGACGATCGCCGGCAACAAACGGTCGAGTTCATCGCCGGCCTCAATGTCGAGGAGCAGGTCGATCTGCTGGCGCTGATCTTTCTCGGCCGCGGCGATTACGACATCGAGGAATGGGAGGATGCGCTCGATGCGGCGCGCACCGAGATAGCCGACCGCGACCCGGATTACATGATCGGCGACGCTGCCCTGCCGGAATATCTCGGCGACGCCCTGAACGCTTTCGACCGCACCTGCGACTGACCCGGGCGCAGACCCCGGAAGCGCCGCGGTGCACCACGCCGGAGAGGCGGATTGCTGTCGGGAATCCTGCCTGGATCTCAGCTCGCGGAACTCGCGGCCGGGTCGGCACGGTTCCACCAGCCGCCCCCAAGCGCCTGGAACAGCGCCACGGTATCGGCATAGCGGGCGGCCTGAGCCTGAACCAACGCGATACGCGCCTGCTGCTCGGTCTGCTCCGCCGTCAGCAGGCCGAGATAGTTGATCGCCCCGAGCTGCAGCTGGCGGCGCGCGATCGTCAGGCTTTCGGCGGCCGCGTGCTCGGCCGCCGCGTTGGTGCGTAGCGCGTCGGCGTCGGCCTGCAATGCCCGCAGCGTGTCGGCGACGTTCTGGAAGGCGGTCAGGACCGTCGAGCGGTATTGTGCCGCGGCTTGGTCGAACGCCGCGTCAGCAGCGCGCTTCTTATGCAGCAGCGCGCCGGCATCGAAGATCGTCTGCGCGGCGCTGCCGCCCAGGGTCCAAAATCCGGTGCCGGGTACGAACAATCGGCTCAACGTGGTCGCGGCGGTGCCGGCATCGGCGCTCAGCGTGATCTGCGGCAGCATGTTGGCGATCGCGACGCCGATCTGGGCGCTGGCGGCATGCAATTGCGCCTCTGCCGAGCGTATGTCCGGGCGCTGATCGACCAGCCTTGACGGTAGGCTCAGCGGCAGGTCTTGCGGCAATTGCAGGGATGCCAGATCGAATTCCGCGTCCGGCGGCGCGCTCGGCGGATGGCCGATCAGCGCGGCGATCAGGTTGCGTTGCTGCGCCAGCTGCTTTTGCAGCGGCGGCAAGGCGGCCTGCGCTTGGGCCAATGCCGCTTCTTGGGCGGCGACGTCGGCGCCGGCGATGTTCCCGAGGGCCAGCTGCTTGCGGAAGATCGCGAGCGCCTCGGTCTCGGCCTTGACGATGTCGTTGTTGGCCGCGATCTGGCCGCGCAGCGCCGCCTCCTGCACCGCCGCGGCGACGAGATTGCTGGTCAGCGTCAGGTAGGTGGCTTCGAGCTGAAAACGCTGCACGTCTTCCTGCGCCAGCAACGCCTCGACCTGCCGCCGCGTGCCGCCGAACACGTCGGGCGTGTAGGACACCGTAACCTGCGGCGTGTAGAGGCTGTAATAGGGGTTGCCGGTGGCGGTCGCCGGGGACAGTGTCGCGGTCGCGGTTTTGTTGCGGGTCCCGGAAAAATTCGCCTGGGCGAGCGGAAAGAATGCCGTCTCGCCGGCCAGCCGCGTCTCGCGGGCCTGGCGCAAGGCGGCCTGTGCCGCCGCGAGATCGGGATTGTGAGCCATCGCCTCGCGCACCAGCGCGTCGAGCGCCGGCGAGTGAAACAATTGCCACCATTCCCCCGGGATGTCGCGGTCCGGCAGGAAATGCTGCGCGGCGCCTACGGCCGTGTCGGCCGACGCCGTCTGGGTCGGAGTCGGTTCCGCGGTATAGCGATCTGCCGCGGGCGCCCCGGGGCGCGCAAAATCCGGCCCGACTGCGCATCCCGCCAACAGCAGCGCCAGGCACGCGCCGATACGGCTCAGCAAGAGGCGCACGGGCATCGACCTACTCGGCCGGCGCGGTCTGCGGCTGCCGTTCTTCGACCGGCCGCCGCCGCGAGAACACTTCGATCAGCACTGGCAGTACCAGCAGGATCAACAACGGCGCGACCAGCATGCCGCCGACCACGACCAATGCGAGAGGCTTCTGCACCTGCGACCCGATCCCGGTCGAAATTGCCGCCGGCAGCAGGCCGACGCAGGCCGCGACGCAGGTCATCACTACGGGCCGCATCTGCACCTCGCAGGTGCGCAGGATCGCCGCCGCGCGATCGAGGCCCTCCTGGATCAGGCGATTGTAATAGGTCACCACGATGATGCCATCCATCGCGGCGATGCCGAACAGCGCGACAAAGCCGATCGCGGCCGAGACGCTGAACGGCGTGCCCGTCACCCACAGCGAAAAGACGCCGCCGACCAGCGCCATCGGCATTACGCTGGCGGCCAGCAGCATGTCGATGACCGATCCGAAATTGACGAACAGCAACAGGCAGATCAGTCCGATGCTGATCGGCACCACCGCTTCGAGCCGGGACAGCGCCTCCTGGAATTCGCCGAACTCGCCGACCCATTCCAGCCGGTAGCCCCCCGGCAGTTTGACCTGATCGGCGATCTTTTGCTGGGCTTCGCCGACGGCGCTGCCGAGATCGCGGCCGCGGACGCTGAATTTGACCGGGATGTAACGTTGCTGCTGTTCGCGATAGATGAATGAGGCACCGGAGACGAGCTTGATGCCGGCCACATCGCTGAGCGGGATCGGGACGACGTTGCCGCCGCTTGTGTTGGTCCCATTGCCGCCGGGGTTGGGCGCCCCGACCGTGATGCGGCGGATCGCATCGAGGCTCTGCCGGTACTTCGGCGCGAGCCGCACCATGATCGGGAAGTTGCGGTCGCTGCCTTCCTCGTAGAGGTTTCCCGCCGCCTGACCGCCGATCGCGGCGGCAATGGTCGAATTGATATCGCCTGGCGCCAGCCCATAGCGGGCCGCCCGGGCCCGGTCGATATCAATCTGCACGGTCGGCTGGCCGAGCGAATTCAATACCGCAAGATCGCTGATCCCCGGCACCGAGCTCATGACCTGCTTGATCCTGTCTGCGGTCTTTTCGAGAGTCGCAAGGTCGTTGCCGAACAATTTGACCGAGTTCTCGCCCTTGACCCCCGATGCGGCCTCCTCGACATTGTCCTCGATGGTTTGCGAGAAATTGAATTCGACGCCGGGAAACTCGGCTTCCAGGGCGCTGTCCACCTGCTCGGTCAAGGTTTCCTTGTCGATGCCGCTCGGCCAGGTGTCGAACGGCTTCAGCGGAACGTAGAACTCGGCATTGAAGAAGCCGGTCGCATCGGTACCGTCATCGGGGCGGCCGTCCTGCGACACGACCGTGACCACTTCCGGAAAGCTCTTGATGACTCGGCGCATGCGATTGACGTAGGTGTTGCCCTCCTCGAGCGAGATCGAGGGCGGCATCGTTGCGCGGATCCAGAAATTGCCTTCCTCAAGCTTGGGCAGGAACTCGGCGCCGAGCAGCGGAACGGCGATCACCGCCAGCGCGACGACGGCAGCGGCCGCCGCCAAGGTCATGACCCGGCGGGCTAGCGCCAGCTCCAGCACCGGGCGATACACCCGGCGCAGCGCGCGGACAACGACCGTCTCGACCTCCTCGACGCGCTCGGGCAGCAACAGCGCGCTCAGGGCGGGCGAGACAGTGAAGGTGGCGATAAGCCCGCCGGCGATGGCGTAGGCGTAGGTCTGCGCCATCGGCCCGAAAATGTGGCCTTCAATGCCCGCCATCGTGAACAGCGGCACGAAGCCGGCGATGATGATCGCGGCAGAGAACAGGATGGCCTGATTTACCTCCGCCCCGGCCCGGAAGATCACGCGCAGGCGGCCGCTGAGACCGGCCGCCCTGGCGATGCCGATCGGCGCATAGTCGCCGGCCGCCTCGCCGTCCCGCAGGTGCCGGAAGACGTTTTCGACCATGATCACGGTCGCGTCGACAATCAGACCGAAATCGATGGCCCCGACCGACAGCAAATTGGCCGATTGCCCGCGCACAACCAGCACCGTCACCGCGAAGAACAGGGCGAACGGGATCGTCGTCGCGACGATCAGCGCGCTGCGCAGGTTGCCGAGAAAGATCCACTGCACGAAAAAGATCAGCACGACGCCGAACAGCATGTTGTGCAGCACGGTATGCGTGGTCACGTTGATCAGGTCGGTGCGGTCGTAGATGCGCTCCACGCGCACCCCGGGCGGCAGTATCTCCGAGCTGTTGATCCGTTCGACTTCGGCCTCCACGGCGCGGATCGTCGGCAGGCTCTGGGCGCCGCGACGCATGAGTACGATGCCTTCGACGATGTCGTCGTCATCATCCTGCCCGGCGATGCCGAGACGCGGCTGATGACCGACCGTGACGGTGGCGATGTCGCCGACCCGCACCGGGACGCCATTGTTCGAAGTCACCATCGTGTCGCGGATCTGGTCCATCGAGCGAATCAGTCCGATGCCGCGGACGATCGCGGCCTGCGGACCGAAATTGATGGTTTGTCCGCCGACGTTGATGTTGCTGTTGTTGAGGACCTGCAGCACCTGAGGCAGGGTCACACCGTATTCGAGCAGGCGATCGAGATCGACGGTGATGTCGTAGGTCTTGGTTTTGCCGCCCCAGCCGGTCACATCGATGACCCCAGGCACGGCTTTGAATCGGCGCTCGAGAATCCAGTCTTCGATCGTCTTCAGGTCGATGAGGCTGTATCCGGGCGGCCCGACCACGCGATAGCGGTAGATCTCGCCGATCGGGCTTTCGGGCGAGATCTGCGGCTGGGCGCTGTTGGGCAGCGCGGGCAATTGCGACAGCCGATTGATCACCCATTGCTGAGCCTCGTCATAGGTGAAGTCGTAAGTGAACTGCACCTTGACGTCGGACAGGCCGAACAATGAGATCGTGCGGATCGCGGTCACGTTCGGAATGCCCGCCATCCCGATCTCGATCGGGATCGTGATGTAGCGCTCGATCTCCTCGGCTGATTGGCCGGTGTTCTGGGTGACGACATCGACGAGGGGCGGCACTGGATCGGGATACGCCTCGATATTGAGCCGGGCAAAGCTGGCGAGCCCGAGGACCATCATCGCCAGCAGCAGCAACGCCATCAGCACGCGCTGCCGCAGCGCGAAGGCGATGATGGTGTTCATGCTACCCTGGAAACCGAAACCGTTGGTTGCTCAACCGTTGGCGGCGCGGTCGATGAACAGGGTGCCGCCGGTTACGATCTTTTCGCCGGCCGACACTCCGGCCAGGATCTCGACCATGCCGTCGCTGATGCGGCCGATGCGCACCGACCGCGAGGCGATCGCGCCGTCATCGCCGACGACCCAGACACGGGCAGTGTCGCCCTCGTAGACGAGGGCGCTCTGCGGTACCGCCGGCGCCTGCAGCGCTTCGCCGGTGATGATCCGGAAGCTGGCGAACATCATCGGCTTCAGCGCGCCATCCGGGTTCTCGACATCGGCGCGTACCGGCAACCGGTGCGTGTTCGGGTCGATCGACGGCCCCACCCATGAAATCATCGCCTTGAACACCCGGTTCGGAAAAGCGAGGACGCGGACCTCGACCGGCTCGCCGATCCGCATCAGCGGCGCGTCCTCTTCGCGCACATTGGCGATCAGCCACACTTTCGACAGATCGCCGATCGTGTAAACCGGGTTGGCGGCGCCATTTGCCGTGCTGTTGATGAATTGCCCGAGTCCGACCTGGCGCTGCGTGACGGTGCCGGCAATCGGGGCCGGCACCGTTGCGACCGGGTTGGTGCGCTGCGCCGGCTGCGCCTCGAGCGCGGCGATCTCGCGGTCGCTCTTTCCGAGGATACGCAAGCGGTTGCGCACCGCGGCAAGCGCGATATCGTTCGCCCGTACGGTATTCTCGCCTGACGCGAGATCGGTCTGGCTTTGCTGCCAATCCTTGAGCGAGCCGCCATTCGCGAGATAAAGCTCGTGGGCCCGCTTCTCGTTGGTCTGCGCCTGCGTCAGCTGGGTGCGCGCGGTCCGCAGATTGGCCAGCGCCGTGATCAGGTCGTTTTGCGCCTGCACGAATTCGCTGGCCTCGACCGCAAACAGCGGCGTCCCATGCTCGACATGGTCGCCGAGCTTGGCAAAGAGCTGCGTGACCCGCCCGGAATAGGGCGAAAACACCGGCGTCGTCAGATCATCGTCGATCGCGATATTGCCCTCGGTCACCTGCTCGGGCTGAAACGCGCGCAACCCGACCGGCTCCACCTTGATCCCCTTCCATTGCGTCGGGGTCGGCCGGAACGTGCCGGGAACCGTCGCAGCCATCGTTTCGGCCTGGTTGGCCAATGGCTGCACCAGCGCCAGCGAGACGACGAGTCCGACGACAATGACGGCTCCGGCGCCGATCCCGGCAGCGATCGGCCATCGCCGCGTTCGCGACCCGTCGCGCGTCGCGGCCGCATCGGCCCGCTTCGCCCCCTGGCGGCCCACGGCCGGCCGGTTCGGTTCGGGCCCGTTTGCTGCGGGCCGGTTCGCTTCCGGCAGATCCTCCCCGCCCGGCGGCGCCGTTCCGGTCGAACCCACGATCATGATTTGCTGTCGCCGTGACAGCGGGCGGCTCACGACCGAGCCCGCTGAGCGCGTCGGCGGTCTGCTCTCGCGCGTCATCGCTTCTACTCCCGCCGGACAACTCCCCGGCCTATCCATTGATATCCCCAACTTCTTACGCCTGCCTGAAGCAGGCGCCGTTCCGCGTCGCTGCGATAATCCGTTCCGACCCTCGAGAGTGATCGCCACCGATTCTCAGCCCGACCCTGATCCATGCAGGAAGATACCGACCGATCCTAAAGGGTTGGGCGGGAGCAGCGCGGGCGCGCTATAGTCGGGCATTCTCTCGACCGCCGGAACATCGAGGACCCCGCGAATAATGCCGGATCTATACAGGCTCGCCCGACCGATATTGTGGTCGCTGCCGGCCGAGACGGCGCATCATATCGCCTTGCGGGCGCTCCGCGCCGGCCTCGGAGTCTTCGCCACTTCGGCCAGGGCGCGCCGCTCGAATCCGCCCTCACTGGCGCAACGGCTGTGGGGGCTGGAGTTCCCGAACCCGATCGGAATCGCCGCCGGCTTCGACAAGGATGGTCTGGTGCCGGAGCAGATCCTGCGCCTCGGTTTCGGCCACGTCGAAATCGGGACGGTCACCCCGCGGCCGCAGCACGGCAACCCCGGACCTCGCCTGTTCCGGCTCGACCGCGACAAAGCCATCATCAACCGGATGGGATTTCCCAGCGCCGGGCTCGATGTCGTGATGCGGCGGCTGAGCCGGCGGCGTCCCGGGCGGGGCATCCCCCGGCGGGGCATCCCCGGGCGGGGCATCATCGGCGTCAATCTCGGCAAAAACCGCGACAGCGATGATCCCGCCGGGGACTACGCCGAGGGGATCAGGCGGGTCGCCGGCCTCGCCGACTATATCGCGATCAACATCTCGTCTCCGAACACGCCGGGGCTGCGGGACCTGCAACGGCGCGAGCCGTTGGAAGCGCTGCTGCGGCAGGTGCTCGCGGCACGTTCGAAAACCGGTGCACGGCCGCCGCTGCTCCTCAAGATCGCGCCCGATCTCTCGCCCGCTGAATGCGCCGATATTGCGAGCGTGGCGCTCGCCAGCGGGATCGACGGCATCATCGTCGCCAACACCACCGTGACGCGCCCGAAACCCGCCGCCGATGCCGGCCAGCAGGCGGGCGGACTTAGCGGGCCGCCGCTGTTCGATCTGTCAACCCGGGTGCTGGCGGAGATGTACCGGCATACCGGCGGACATATTCCGCTGATCGGCGTCGGCGGGATCTCGAGCGCGGAAGACGCCTATGCCAAGATCCGGGCCGGGGCGAGCCTTGTGCAATTGCACACCGCCCTGATCTTCGAGGGCATGAATGTCGTCGATCGGATCAAGCAGGGCCTTGCCGCCCTTCTTGCATCCGACGGGTTTGCGCATGTCAACGAGGCTGTGGGCAGCGCCGCCGCACCCGCGGTTGAAGGCGCCGCTTGGGAAGTAACCGAACGAATGCCGGTGGCCGACACCCCGGCCGAGGCACGACCCTCCTTCGCTCGGGAAACCCGATCCTCGCCGGCGTAACCGAGCCACGCCTCAGCGCGAGTAGAATTCGACGACGAGGTTCGGCTCCATCGTGACCGGGAAGGGCACATCGGCAAGCTTCGGTGCCCGAATGAAGCGGCCCTTCATGCGGTCATGGTCGATTTCGACATAGTCGGGCACGTCGCGTTCGCTCGATTGCGCCGCTTCGAGCACCAGAGCCATGTCCTTGGACTTCTGCTTCAACTCGAGCTCGTCGCCGTCACGCACCTGATAAGACGGGATATTGACCCGCCGCCCGTTGATCCGGACATGGCCGTGATTGACCAGCTGGCGGGCCGCGAACGGGGTCGGCGCCAGCTTCATGCGATAGACCACCGCATCGAGGCGGCGCTCCAACAGCTCGATCAGGTTCTCGCCGGTATCTCCGCGGCGCCGCACCGCCTCCTCGTACAGCCGACGGAACTGGCGCTCGCCGATATTGGCGTAATAGCCCTTGAGCTTCTGCTTGGCCGACAGCTGGGTGCCGAAATCGGACGGCTTCTTGCGCCGCTGACCATGCTGACCGGGGCCGTATTCGCGCCGGTTGAGCGGGCTCTTGGGCCGGCCCCAAAGGTTGACGCCGAGACGGCGGTTGATCTTGTACTTGGATTCCTGACGCTTGCTCATGCGATCCGCGATGGGTTTTCGGGTGTGGTTGCGCCAACGAGCCGCGCCCGGTGCGAGCGGGACCGTGGCGCCCGCCTTCTTGCGCAAGCGGCTACTATAATCGGCACCGCGTCGAAGTCAAACCGCTGCCATGTTTGGCGTCTAATTCCGTCGGTGCGGCCGGAAAGGCGGCGGTCCGCGGCTCTCTCGGCGCGGTCAGGCGTGTATGGGAGACTGAGGGATGGAGCAGATCGAGCCTCGCCCGATGCGGCCGATGCGCTCGCGGCTGCCCGGCGCCCTGGCCCTCCCGCCCATAGTCTCGCCGGCCATCGTCCCATCGCCCATCGTGCGTTTGCTCGAAGCCGGGCTCGACATCGCGGCGCTGCTGTTCCTGCCAATGCTGGTGCTGGCCCCGCGCGGAATTGCGGCGCTGGTCTCGGTAGCCGGCGCCATCGCGGCCGGGCTGCTGGTTCTGCGCCCTCGCGTGGCGCACCCGCCCGAGATGCGGAGGCTGGTCGCGCCGGCCGCGATCCTGATCGCTTTGCTGGCGTGGGGCGCGTTTTCGGCCTTGTGGTCGATCGCACCGCTGCGCAGCCTGGTACTGGCGGCCCGGCTTGCCGGTCTGTTCGCGGCCGGGCTGACCTTGGCCGCGGCGGCCGGCAGGCTCGCCGCGCCGCGCCGGCTGGCGTTGTTCTTTATCGCCGGGATGGTGTTGGGTCTGGCGCTGGCCGGGATCGAAAGCGCCACCGGCGGAGCGCTGGCCGCGCCGTTCCTAAAGCGCGGCTTCTCGGAAAGCCGTCTTAATCAAGCCTCGGTGGGGATGGCCGTTCTGGTGTATCCGGCGGGCGCCCTGCTGCTCGCGCGGCGTCAGGCGATCATGGCGCTGCTGCTGGCCGCGGCGGTCGCGGTCATGGTTTGCCTGCTGGTCGGCACCGCCGCCAAGATCGCGCTCGCTGCGGGGCTGCCGGTGACCGTGCTGCTGTATCGCTGGCGCGGGCAGGCGGCGCGCGCCGCCGCGCTGGCATCGGTGCTGGCGATCCTTGTCGCGCCGGCGGTCTTTCCGCGGCTCGAGCGCTTCCCCGAGCTGTTGCAAACCGCGGACGCGTTCAAGGATTCGGCGTCGCACCGGCTGCTGATCTGGTCTTTCGCCGGCGACCGCATCGCCGAGCGGCCGCTCGGCGGCTGGGGGCTCGATGCGGCGCGGGCCATCCCGGCCGGACGCGAGGAGATCCGCCCGCACCAGACCTGGATGCCGCTGCATCCGCATAACGCGGCCTTGCAGCTGTGGCTCGAACTCGGCGTTCCCGGCGCGGGGCTGGCGGCGCTGCTAACGGCTTGGCTGTGGCTGCGCCTGGCCAAGGCGAGGTGGCCGCGGCCGTTTGCCGCCGCCGCCGGCGCAAGCCTGGCATCGGTGCTGATCGTGTCGCTCGGAACCTATGGCATGTGGCAGGAATGGTGGCTCGGCACTCTCGCCTTCGCGCTGTTCGCGGTGCTCGTCATGGCCCCGGCCGCACGCGGCGTCCCGGCCGTGGAGGGCGTCCAGCCGCTCGCGCCGATTCGCGTCGCGGAATAGGCTCTATTCCGCCGCCGCGGCGGCCCGATTGGCGCGCTTGCGATCGTTCGGGTCGAGCAGGCGCTTGCGCAGCCGGATCGATTTCGGCGTGACCTCGACGAGCTCGTCGTCGGCGATATACGCGATCGCCTGCTCCAGGCTCATGATGACCGGCGGGGTCAGCCGCACCGCCTCATCCTTGGCGGTGGTTCGTATGTTGGTCAGCTGCTTGCCCTTCAACGGGTTGACGTCCAGATCGTTGTCGCGGGTGTGGGCGCCGACGATCATGCCTTCATAGATCTGGGTGCCGGGGGTCACGAACATCGGCCCGCGTTCTTCGAGGTTCCACAGCGCGTAGGCAACCGCCTGGCCGTCGGCGGTCGAGATCAGCACCCCGTTGCGCCGTCCCTCGATCGGACCCTTGTAGGGGGCGTAGCCGTGGAACAGGCGGCTCATCACGCCGGTGCCGCGGGTATCGGCGAGAAACTCGCCCTGGTAACCGATCAGGCCGCGGGTCGGCCCGAGAAACGTCAGGCGCACCTTGCCGCCGCCGGAAGGCCGCATTTCCTGCATTTCCGACTTGCGGCGGCTCATCTTGTCGACAACGATCCCGGCGAAATCCTCGTCGACATCGACGATGACCTCCTCGATCGGCTCCAGCCGCTGGCCGCTCGCGGGATCGGTCTTGAACAGCACGCGCGGGCGCGAGATCGACAATTCATAGCCTTCGCGCCGCATCGTCTCGATCAGCACCCCGAGCTGCAACTCGCCGCGGCCGGCGACCTCGATCGCGTCCTTCTCCTCGCTTTCGCTGACCCGGATTGCGACATTCCCCTCGGCCTCGCGGTAGAGGCGCTCGGCGATCATGCGCGAGGTCACCTTCGAGCCTTCGCGCCCGGCCAGCGGGCTGTCGTTGACCGAGAAGGTCATCGCCAGGGTCGGCGGATCGATCGGGTCCGCCGGCAAGGGCACAATCACCTCCGGGGCGCAGATCGTATCGGCGACCGTGGTCAGCGCGAGCCCGGCGACCGCGATGATATCGCCGGCCTGCGCCTCCTCGATCGGCCGGCGGTCGAGGCCGCGGAAGGCCTGCAATTTGGTCAGCCGCGCCTCTTCGACAATTCGGCCGTCGCGGCCGAGCGACTTGACCGGCATGTTGAGCCGCGCCACCCCGGAATGGATCAGCCCGGTCAGCACGCGTCCGAGATAGGGGTCGTATTCCAGCGTTGTCGCGAGCATCGCGAACGGTGCATCGGGATCGGCCGCGGGGGGCGGCACATGTTCCAGGATCAGTTCGAACAGGATCGACAGGTCGCGACGCGGCGCCTGCAGGTCGGTGACCGCCCACCCGGCGCGGCCGGAAGCGAACAACGTCGGGAAATCGAGCTGCGCCTCGCTGGCGTCGAGCATCGCGAACAGGTCGAAGATCTCGTTGTGAACCTCGAGGGCGCGCGCGTCCGGGCGATCGACCTTGTTGATCACGACAATCGGCCGCAGGCCCTGGCGCAGCGCCTTGCCGACGACGAATTTGGTCTGCGGCATCGGCCCTTCGGCGGCATCGACCAGCACCAGCACGCCGTCGACCATGTTCAGGATGCGCTCGACCTCGCCGCCGAAATCGGCATGGCCCGGCGTATCGACGATGTTGATGCGCACATCCTTCCACACCACCGAGGTACATTTGGCGAGGATCGTGATGCCGCGCTCGCGTTCCAGTTCATTGGAATCTAGCGCCCGCTCGGCGACCTGCTGGTTGGCGCGGAAGGCGCCGCTCTGGCGCAATAGCTGATCCACCAGCGTGGTCTTGCCGTGATCGACATGCGCGATGATCGCGATGTTGCGGATGTCCATGAGCCCTGCACTCTCCGTCATGGCCGGGCTTGACCCGGCCATCCACGCCTGCGCCTAGCCGCGCTGACGGCGCGGATGGCCGGAACAAATCCGGCCATGACGGATCAGCAAAAGCTGGGCGACCTCAAATCAGCCCGGCGGCCGCGGCGAGCTGTTTCAGCTCGACCGCCGGCCGGGCGCCGACATGGCTGATGATCTCGGCCGCGGCGAGGCTGCCGAGCTTGCCGCAGATGGGGAGCGGCAGGCCCTGGGTCAAGCCGAACAGGAACCCGCCCGCATAGAGGTCGCCGGCGCCCGTCGTATCGACGACGCGTTCGACCGGTGCCGCTGCGATGACGTGCTCCGCCCCGTCCGCCAGCACGACGCTGCCGGCGGCGCTGCGCGTCAGGGCCGCGAGCTCGACCTTGCCGCGCACCGCAGCCGCAGCCACCGTGAAATCGTTCGTTTCGTACAGTGAGCAGATCTCGGCCTCGTTGGCGAACAGGATATCGACATGGCCCTCGACGAGGTCGCGGAATGCGGCGCGATGGCGCTCGACGCAAAACGGGTCGGACAGGCTCAGCGCCACCTTGCGTCCGGCCGCATGCGCCATCAGCGCCGCCATGCGGAACGCCTCCTGCGCCCGCGGCGGATCGAACAGATAGCCTTCAAGATAGGTAACCTGCGCCGCGGCGACAGTCGCGACGTCGACATCGTCCGGACCCAGCTCGGCCGAGGCCCCGAGATAGGTGCTCATCGTGCGCTGCCCGTCTGGGGTTACCAGGATCAGACAGCGCGCCGTCGCCGGCCCCGATGTCGCCGCCGCAGTGTCGAACTTCACCCCGATCGCGGTGATGTCGTGGCGGAAGACCTCGCCGAGCAGATCATCGCGTACCTTGCCTATATAGGCGCCGTTGCCGCCCAACGAGGCGATCCCCGCCATCGTGTTGCCGGCCGAGCCGCCCGAGCTTTCGGTGCCGGGGCCCATGATGCGGTACAGCGTCTCGGCACGCCCCATGTCGATCAGCGCCATGGTTCCTTTGGTCAGCCCTTGCGCTTCGAGAAACGCCTCCTCGGCGCGTGCGATCACGTCGACAATCGCATTGCCGATGCCAACGACATCGATCGGAGCAGGATTCATCGGATTACCCCGGATTCGCAAAGTCGCGGAGTATAGGGAGCTTGGTCTTCGCGGCAAGCCGCCGCGTCGCAGCGAATGCCGGCGGTCGGGGATCGACTTCGCCTGCGGGCCCCGTCGGGTTCCACGCTCTTGCCACGATCGTGCCTGAAATTCCGCAGGTGAGGGGTTCGCGAGAGCACTGAAGGGAAGGAGTCAAACGGATTGAAAGACCTGCTTCATTCTGCGGGTTCCGACCGGCATCACCGCGATCCGGTTCGCTTGGGTTTCGCCGGCTCAGGCCCTGGGCGGTGGCATAAAATTCGCCATATTGGCCCGCGATGCTGCGCACCGACGGAAGGGTGATTCAGCCGGAACGCCGACCTGTTCCTTTTCCTGCAAACCCGGGCGGAAGAGGACCGCGCCCGATGATTCGCGCGTTGCTGCGGGCCTGCTGCGAGCTGTTTACCCCGGCGTTGCGCCGGGTCGTCGCCACGAGCCTCGCGCTGACCGCATCGAGCTTCGCGCTGCTGTGGACCGCGGTCGCTATCTTGTTAAATAACAGAGCTTTCTTCGTCTGGCCGCCGCTCAACTGGCTGGTCGATATGGCCGGCGCATTCGCGGCGATCGCCGTGACTTGGCTGCTGTTTCCGGCGGTCGCCACGTTGATCATGGGCTTCTATCTCGACCGCGTGGCCGCCGCCGTCGAAGCGCTCGATTATCCCGGTCACCCGCCGCCGCGGCGCCGGCCGATGATCGAAGCCCCGCTCGCGACCATTCGGCTGATGGCCCTCACCCTGGTTCTCAACCTGATGGTTGTGCCGATTTACCTGCTGCTTCCGGGGATGAATTTCTTTGTTTTCTTAACCGTGAACGGTTACCTTTTCGGGCGGGGGTACTTCGAGGTGGTCGCGCTCAGACGGCTCGACATGACCGCGGTCAAGATGGTGCGCAACCGGTTTGGGGGACGAGTATTTGTTGGCGGTTTGGTGATTGCCGGTCTTTTCGCCTCTCCTTTGGTGAACCTGGTTGCGCCGGTGATCGCTACCGCGTTCATGCTTCACATATTCGAGGGCTTGCGGCGTACCGAGCTGCAGCCCGTTGGTTCTTGACCCGGCTCGCGACGGTCTCCACCCTCCCTTCAGCCTAGAGATCGGGTGCAGCTACCATGTTCAGCCGCAAGAGAACCGAGACAGAGGACCGCAAGATGGCAGACTCTCCTGACGATCTGGGGATCCCAATGAAGCCGGCCCGCCCGGCCGGGCAGGGCGCCACCGTGACGCCGGTCGGCAAGCCGCCGACGATGCCGCCGCGCGCTCCCGATTTGGCGCGCCCCGGCGAAGGGCGTCCGGCCGAGACGCCGCGCCGCATCAGCGAGCCATTGGGCGGCGGCCAGCCGACGCAGCGCCGCGCCGAAGGCACCGAGGATCGCAAGCTGATCGTCGGCCGCGAGATCACCTTGTCGGGGCAGATCACCTCCTGCGACAAGCTGATCGTAGAAGGCAGCGTCGAGGCCGACCTGACCAATTGCCGCGATGTCGACATTCTCGAAAGCGGCTTGTTCAAGGGCTCCGCTTCGATCGAAGCGGCCGAGATTCGCGGCCGCTTCGAGGGCAATCTGGTTTGCCGCAAGCGGCTTTTCATCAAGGCGAGCGGCCGGGTGTCGGGTACGATCCGCTACGGCCAGCTCGAAGTCGAGGCCGGTGGCCAGATCTCCGGCGACATCCAGGCGCAGCCCGGCGCGGACAGCGACCTCATCGAGGTTCACAGCGCCCGCGCGGCCGGCTGAACCCCGCCGCGTTGCGGCTTGCCCGGTCGCCTGACCGGGCCTCGCCGGTTCGTCCGTGCCCGGTTCGTCCCTGCCCGGTTTGTCCCTGCCCGGTTTGTCCCTGCCCGGTTTGTCGGGGCGGGCGCCTACACCGGCACTTCCGGAGCGTACAGTCCCGCGGGGGCGGTCTTCGCCTCGTAGCGGCACAGATCGGCGACGACGCAGACCGGACAGTCCGGCTTGCGTGCTTTGCATACATAGCGTCCGTGCAAGATCAGCCAATGATGCGCGTGATGCTTGTAGGTGCTCGGGGTGCGCGCCACCAGCCGCTCTTCGACCGCCCGGGGCGTCTTGCCCGGGGCCAATCCGGTGCGGTTGGCGACCCGGAAGATGTGCGTGTCGACCGCGATCGTCGGCTCGCCGAAGGCGACGTTCAGCACCACATTCGCAGTTTTGCGTCCGACGCCGGGAAGCTGCTCAAGCGCGTCGCGATCGCGCGGCACCTCGCCGCCGAAACGCTCGACCAGGATGCGGCTCAGCGCGACGATGTTGCGCGCCTTGGTGCGGAAGAGGCCGATTGTACGAATCAGTTCCGTGATCCGCTCCTCGCCCAATGCCAGCATCCTGGCCGGGGTATCGGCGACGGCAAACAGCGCCGGCGTCGCCTTGTTGACCCCGGCATCGGTCGCCTGCGCGGACAGCACGACCGCGACCAGCAGGGTGAACGGGCTGATGAATTCCAGCTCGGTCTGCGGGATCGGCCGGGTTGCCGCCAGGCGGCGGTAGAATTCCGCGATCTCGCGTTTGTTCAAGGGGCGCATGACGGGCAAGTTTAGTACAGAAGCGAGGCGCAAACCGCGCGACAGCGTCCGCAGACGTTGCGGCCCCGGGCGCGGGCCTTTGCACCGGCAAGCGCCGCGGCCTATGTTCTCGCGATGACGAGCGCGACCTCCGGCGCCGGGTCCGGCGTGGGTTCCGTCTTTTTCGAGCGCGTGCTGCTGCCGCATCGCAGCCTGCCGCCGCGCGGCTTTCACATGTTGATGCTGCTGCTTGGAGCACTCAGCCTTGCCGTCGGCATCGGCTTCGTGTCGATCGGCGCATGGCCGATCTGCGGCTTCTTCGGGCTCGATGTTGCGCTGCTCTATCTCGCCTTCCGCATCAGCTATCGCAGCGCCCGGCAGCGCGAGACGTTGCGGCTGGCGGGGGACGACTTCACAGTCGAGCGGGTCAGCGTGCGCGGCGAGCGGCGGATGTGGCGGTTCGAGCCGTTCTGGGTCCGCGTCGTGCTCCAGGAGCGCGGCGACGAATCGAATCGGCTGCTGGTCGCTTCGCACGGCCGCAGCCTGGTCGTCGGCGATTTCCTGGCACCGGCGCTGCGGCGCGAACTGGCCGCCACTCTCGGGGCAGCCCTGGCGCGCTGGCGCCGCGCCCTCAACCCGGCGAATGCACCCGACTGAGGTTCACAGGCCGAGCACTTCTTTCATACCGTAAAGCCCCGGTGGCTGGCCGATCAGCCAGCGCGCCGCGCGCACCGCGCCCTTGGCATAAATCGCCCGACTGGTCGCACGATGCACCAGCTCCAGCCGTTCGCCGAGGCCGGCGAAGATCACCTGATGTTCGCCGACAGCATCGCCGCCGCGCAGGCTGGCAAAGCCGATATCGCCGCCGCGGCGCGGCCCGGTGATGCCGTCGCGCCCGCGCCGGGCGACCGCGTCGAGCGTTACCCCCCGCGCCGCCGCGGCGGCCTCGCCGAGGGCAAGCGCCGTGCCCGAGGGGGCATCGACCTTGCCGCGATGGTGCATCTCAAGGATCTCGATATCCCAGTCCGGGCCGAGTCGGGCGGCGACTTCGGCGACCACCCCAAGCAGCAGGTTGATGCCGAGGCTGGTATTCGATGCCCAGACGATCGGCACCCGCGATGCGGCGCGATGCACCGCTTCGCCCTGCTCCGGCGACAGCCCGGTCGTGCCGATCACGATCGGCTTGCCGAGGTCTGCGGCAAGCGCGGCATGGTCGGCGGTGGCGGCGGGCGCGGTGAACTCGATGAGCACGTCGCTGCTGCGGAACAGCGCCTCCGGCGCATCGCCGACCGGCAGACCGAGGCGTCCGAGCCCGGCCAGTTCCCCGAGATCCTGCCCGATGCAGGCATTGCCCGGTGGAGCGCTGCCGCCGGCTAGGGCGCAGCCTTCCGCCGCGGCAATCTCGGCCACCAGCATCCGACCCATGCGACCGCCGCAGCCGACGACGCCCATCCGAATCCCGGCCATACCCGCCTCCACATTATCGCTTGAACGGTTGCCGATCGCGACGCCAAACACAAGCGAGCCCGGCGCACCGCCGTTTCCCCGGTGGGGGATTTCGATTACACCGGGACAAATGGCTTTGCTCCGCTCGGTCGCGACGGTCGGCTCGTGGACGCTGCTCAGCCGGCTGTTCGGCTTTGCCCGGGACATGCTGACCGCGGCGGTGCTCGGCGCCGGTCCCGTTGCTGACGCGTTCTTCATCGCGCAGCGTTTGCCGAACCTGTTCCGCACCCTGTTCGCCGAAGGAGCTTTCAGCGCCGCCTTCGTGCCGCTGTTTGCCGGCACCATCGCCGAGCATGGCGGCGCGGCGGCGCGGCGTTTTGCCGAGGAGGTGTTCGCGGCGCTGCTCGCGGCCCTGGTCGCCTTCGTGCTGCTCGGCGAAGTGTTGATGCCGGAAGTCATGGGAGTGATCGCCCCGGGCTTCGATCGCGATCCCGGCAAGTTCGCCTTGGTCATCGACCTGACGCGGATCACCTTCCCCTACCTGTTGTTCATCTCGCTGGTCGCGCTGCAGGCCGGAATCCTCAACTCGCTCGACCGCTTTGCGGCCGCGGCGGCGACGCCGATCCTGCTCAATCTGTTCCTGATCGCTGCGCTGGGGTTGACCGTTCGCTTCGGCTGGCATGACGGGCGCGCCCTCGCCGCCGCAGTGACCTTGGCCGGGCTGGCACAATTCCTGTGGCTGCTGCTGTCCTGCGCCCGCGCCGGAATGGCGCTGCGGCTGCGGCCGCCGCGAGTCACTCCCGGGGTGCGCCGCACGTTGCGGATCATGGCTCCGGGCGTGGTCGGCGCCGGGGTGACGCAGATCAACGTGGTGATTTCGACGGCGCTGGCCTCGCTGCTGCCGGGCGGGTCGGTGTCGTATCTATGGTATGCCGAGCGGCTGAACCAGCTGCCGCTCGGGGTGGTCGGCATCGCCGTCGGTACTGCCATCCTGCCGTCGCTGTCGCGCCAGGTCCGCGCTGGCGACAATGCCGCCGCGGTCGCGACCCAGAACCGGGGGCTCGAACTGGCGCTGCTCTTGACTTTACCCGCCGCGGTCGGGTTGGCGGTGCTGGCGCAGCCGATCCTGGCGGCGCTGTTCGAGCGCGGCGCATTCGGGCCGGCCGAGGTCGCGGCGACGGCCCCGGCGTTGGCCGCCTATGCCGCCGGCCTGCCCGCCTTCGTGCTGGTCAAGGTTCTGGTACCGGGGTTCTTTGCGCGGCAGGACACCGCGGCCCCGGTCAAGATCGCGCTGCTCGCGATGGCCGTGAACCTCGCCTTGTCGCTGGCGCTGATGGGCCCCTTGGCGCATGTCGGATTGGCAATCGCGTTGAGCGCGGCGGGGTGGACAAACGCGCTGATCCTGTTTGCGCTGCTGAGCCGACGCGGTCATTTCGCGCTGGACCGGCGCGGGCGCCGAGGTGTGCCGCGCATCGCTGCCTCGGCTGTCGGAATGGGGGTGGTGCTGATCGCTCTCAGGCTTGCCCTCGCCCCGGCCTTCGCCGGCCCGCTGATAACGCGTCTCGGCGCGTTGTCGGCGCTGATCTGCGCCGGAACCGGCGTGTTTGCAGGACTGGCGCTTGCCTTTGGCGTCGCCGACTGGCGCCTGCTGCGCGATCGGCTGGCTCGGGAATCGAAGTCCGGGGATCAACCCGCTTGACAGCCGCTGCGAACGCCGCCATCCGACAGCCATGAACCGCATCTTCTCCGGCGTCCAACCGACCGGCAACCTGCACCTCGGGAATTATCTCGGGGCGATCCGCAACTGGGTGGCGCTGCAACACGATTACGAATGCATCTTCTGCATCGTCGATCTGCACGCGCTGACCCTGCCGCAGGACCCGGCCGAATTGCGCGCCCACACCCGCGAGGTCACCGTCGCCTACATCGCGGCCGGGATCGATCCGCGCCATTGCATCATCTTCAATCAGAGCATGGTCGGCGCCCATGCCGAGCTGGCATGGCTGCTCGGCTGCCTGACCCCGCTCGGTTGGCTCAACCGGATGACCCAGTTCAAGGAAAAGGCCGGCAAGCAGCGCGACATGGCGGGGCTCGGGCTCTATGCCTACCCGGTGCTGATGGCGGCCGACATCCTTGCCTACAAGGCCACCCACGTGCCGGTCGGCGAGGACCAGAAGCAACATTTGGAACTGGCGCGCGACATCGCCGGCGTCTTCAATCGGCGCTATGAGCGCGATTTCTTCCCGCTGCCGGAGCCGCAGATCTTCGGGACCGCGACACGCGTCATGAGCCTGCGCGACGGGACCAGGAAGATGTCGAAATCCGACACTTCCGACTATTCGCGCATCAACATGACCGACGAGGCCGACGCGATCGCGCTGAAGATCCGCCGCGCCAAGACCGATCCCGAGCCGCTGCCCGAAACCATCGCCGCGCTCGAGGCGAGGCCCGAGGCGGACAATCTCGTCGGCATCTACGCCGCACTGGCCGGACAATCGCGCGAGCAGACGCTGGCCGGCTTTGCCGGGCGGAATTTTTCGACCTTCAAGGAGGCCTTGTCCGAGCTTGCGATCGAGGTGCTTGGCCGTATTGGCGGCGAGATGCGCCGCTTGATGGCCGATCCCGGCCACGTCGACGCGGTCCTGCGGCACGGCGCCGAGCGCGCCGCCGCGATTGCGATGCCGGTGCTGCGCGAGGTGCAGGATATCACCGGCTTGTTGCGGGTGTAGCCGCCGCCCGGCTCAGGCACGTCCCGGCTTCCGGCTTTTCCCGGCATTGCGCGGGTTGTAAGCTGCCGCAAACGCCGGCTCCTTAAGAGGCCGGCGCGAGCACGATTCGCGCAGCGGCGGCGCCAGCGCCTGATGGACATCTATTTGCCGATTGCCGAGGTGTCGCTCGACGTCTTCGTCCTGCTCGGCCTCGGCGCGGCGGTCGGCTTTTTGTCCGGCGTGTTCGGAGTCGGCGGCGGCTTCCTGCTGACCCCGCTGCTGATCTTCATCGGCGTCCCGCCGGCCGTTGCGGTCGCGTCCTCGGCCAATCAGCTGGTCGGCGCCTCCGTGTCCGGGGTCATCGCGCATTGGCGGCGCGGCAATGTCGATTTCAAGATGGGCTTCGTGCTGCTGCTGGGCGGCTTCGCCGGTTCGCTGCTCGGAGTGTGGCTGTTCGCGTTGCTGAAGCGGATCGGGCAGGTCGAGCTCGCGGTCTCGCTGCTCTACACGATCCTGCTCGGCACGCTCGGCGGGCTGATGATGATCGAGAGCGGCCGCACGACATTGCGGCACCGCCGGCGCGGCGCCGCGCGGCGCAAGCTGCACCAGCACAATTGGCTGCACGGCCTGCCGCTGAAGACCCGCTTTCGCCGCTCGAAGCTCTATATCAGCGCCCTGCTGCCGATCGGCCTCGGCTTCGGGGTCGGCGTGCTCAGCGCCATCATGGGCATCGGCGGCGGCTTTATGATGGTCCCGGCGATGATCTACATGCTGGGCATGCCGACCACGGTGGTGCCCGGCACCTCGCTGCTGCAGATCATTTTCGTCGCCGCCAATGTCACGATCCTGCAGGCCTATACCAATCGCACTGTCGATGCCGTGCTGGCGCTGCTGCTGCTGGTCGGCGGCGTGCTCGGAGCCCAGATCGGGAGCCGGTTCGGAACCCGCCTGCGCGCCGAGCAGCTGCGGTTCCTGCTGGCCGTCATGGTGCTCGCGGTTGCCGCCAAGCTGGCCTACGACCTCACCGTACGGCCGACCGATCTCTATTCGATCGTCACGGACAAGGAATGAGCCGCCAGCGCGCGCTGCTCCGGACCGCCCGGCTGATCGCGCTTCTGGTCGTGGCCGCGACCGGGCCGGCGCGGGCCGACACGCTGGTCGCCGATCTGACCAGCCATCTGATCGGCATCACCTCCGGGTTCACCGGAGCCTCGGTGGTGTTGTTCGGCGCCACGGACGGGCCGGGGGACATTGTCGTCGTCGTACGCGGCCCCGACCGCGAAATGACGGTGCGGCGCAAGGGCAAGGTGCTCGGGATCTGGGTCAACACGGCGCAGGTCGCTTTCGCCAACGTGCCGAGCTTTTATGCTCTCGCCGCCAGCCGCCCGGTCGAAGAAGCAATCGCTCCGGCCACGGCGGCGCTCTACCGCATCGGCGTCGGGAATTTGCGTATCGAGGCAAAATCGCCGGCCAGACCGGAAGCCGCCGCCGCGTTTGCCCAAGCGTTGATCCGGCAGCAGCAGGCCGACGGGCTGTTTCCGACCGCGGTGGGAAAGATCGCCTTTCTCGGCGAGCGGCTGTTTCGGACCACGATAAGCTTCCCGGCAAACGTCCCTACCGGCACCTATTTGATCGAGATTTTCCTGGTCCGCGACAAGGATGTCGTCAGCGGGCAGACAACCCCGCTGGTGGTCTCCAAAGTGGGGCTCGACGCTGCCGTTGTCGAATTCGCCGGCCGCCAGGCAGCAATTTACGGTCTGATTGCGGTGCTGATGGCCATGATGGCAGGATGGCTCGCAAGCCTGCCCTTCAGGGGCATCTGACCCCGAACGAGGATGGGCTGCAATGGGCACGAGCCTCGACCCGCGCGTCTTTCTGGTTGTCGTCGACGAAACCGAAGAGCACCGGGTCGCGGTGCATTATGCGGCGCGCCGGGCCGGGCATACCGGCGGCCGCGTCGCCCTGCTCTACGTGATCGAGCCCGGTGACCTGCAGCATTGGCTGGCGATCGAACAGCTCGATCGCGAGGAGCGGCGCGAGGCCGCCGAACAATTGATGCAGCGCCTTTGCGAAGGCATCGCGCCCGTCGCCGGCGCGATGCCGGTGGTCTACATCCGCGAAGGCCGCCGCCGCGACGAGCTGCTCGCCCTGATCAATGAGGAGCCGAGCATCTCGATTCTGGTGCTCGCCGCCAGCACCGGTCCGGAAGGGCCGGGACCGCTGATCACGTATTTGAGCGGGAAGCCGGCGGCGCGACTGCGCATCCCGATCACGATTGTTCCGGGCGGATTGAGCCTCGAAGAGATCGAGGCGCTCAGCTAGTAGACCAAATATGACACTAAGTACCCTGCTTCCCGTCATCCCGGCACAGGCCGGGATCCAGGGTGCAGCCTGCGAAAGGGCGGAAGAATGGGTCCCGGCTTTCTCCTGGAGGATGGAATTTGGGGCACCCAGTGCTGGATTGGTATCGCTAGGCTTGATTCGCTTAGGCGAAGCCCCATCGTTTAGCCCATCCTTTTCACCTGATAATCTGCGGGAGGGCGCGATGTTCATCCAGACCGAGCAGACTCCAAATCCGGCGACGCTCAAATTCCTGCCTGGGCGCGCGGTGATGCCCGCGGGCACCGCCAATTTCCCGGACCGCGGCGCGGCCGTGCGCTCGCCGTTGGCCGAGCGGTTGTTTGCGCTGCCGCAGGTGACCGGGGTTTTTCTCGGCGCCGATTTCATCACCGTCACCAAGGATGGCAAAGGCGACTGGTTTCAGCTGAAGCCGGCGATCCTCGCCGCGATCATGGAGCACTTTACGGCAGGCCGGCCGGTTGTGGCCGAGGACGCAGCAAGCGGAACCGATGCCGGAACTGATGAAGAAGAGGACGATGAGGTCGTCGCGCAGATCAAGGAGCTGCTGGAGACCCGTGTGCGGCCGGCGGTCGCGCAAGACGGCGGGGATATCATCTTCCACGATTTCGAGGACGGCGTCGTCTATCTGCACATGCAAGGGTCCTGTTCCGGATGCCCGAGTTCGACGGCCACCCTGAAGGCCGGGATCGAGAACATGCTGCGGCATTACATTCCGGAGGTGACCGAGGTCCGTGCGATCTGACTCTCTTGCGGCACCGACGCCTGGCGGCGCAATGATCAGCCGGTCTCAGGTCGGCGCTACAGCCCTATGACGATCGCCTGTGGCTCGCGCTAGCCACCCGGCCTTCGCAGGCAACGTGCCGGTAGTGCTTGCCCTGGAATCGGCGGGGTCCGCGTGTTCCGTCGCGGTTGCCGCCGGGCCGGCCGTCGTTGTCGAGGAACGGAGGCCGATGCGCTACGGCCACGCCGAAGCCCTGCTTCCGATGGTGGAAAGCGCGATGAACCGGGCAGGGTTGAGGCCTGACGATCTCGACATCGTGGCGGTTTGCACCGGACCCGGCGGCTTCACCGGCCTGCGCGCCGGTATTGCTGCCGCGCACGGCATCGCTCTGGCGACCGGGGCACGGCTGGTCGGTGTGCCGGCCTTCGCGGCCGTCGCCGCTGCGCGCGGGTCGGAATCGGAAGAGCGGCCCGGGGCGCTCTTGGTCGCCCTCGACACCCGCCGTCGAGACATTTACGTCCAGCTGTTCGATTCCGCGCGGCGGCCGCTCGGCACGGCGGAGGCGATCTCGGCGGAGTCGTTGCCTGGCTGGGTCGCCGCCGCGATCGGCGCGGCGCCGCTCGTTGTTGCCGGGGATGCCGCCGCCGCCGCCGCCGCCGCGCTCGCGGAACGGCCGCTGCTCACGGCGGAACCCGATTCCCCGACGGATGCACGCGGTGTCGCCTCTGCCGGACTGCGGAGCCGCAGCCCGGCGCGGCCGCTCTACTTGCGGGCGCCCGACGTGACCTTGCCGCGGCTGCGCCAAATGCCGGGGTGACCTGCCGTATCGAGCCGGTATCGGCCGGAGCGTGCCTGGCTCTCGCTCGGCTGCACCGGGCCTGCTTCCCCGCGGATCCATGGAACGCGGCGGCAATCCGCACGATCCTGCAACTGCCCGGCACCTGCGGCCGGGTTGCCTGGGACGGCGCGGATCTCGCGGGGTTTTTGCTGGCCCGCGACCTCGGCGAGGAATGCGAGATACTGTCGTTGGGCGTTTTGCCGGAACAGCGGCGGAACGGGATCGGCCGGGCCCTGCTGCAAGCCAACGCCGAAGAGGCACGGCGCAGCGGCCTCGTCTCGGCGGTGCTCGAGGTCGCGGCCGACAATAAAGCCGCGCAGAATCTCTACTTCCAAACAGGCTTCGTCGAGGTGGGGCGCCGGCCGAATTACTACCGCCGCGGACCGACCCGAATCGACGCCCTGATATTGCGCGCTTCGCTGAGCGCGAGACCGTATTCAACTTGAATTGCTGGTGACCATTCCCGATGCTCGCCTCTGATTGTCGTAATTCTGCGAGCCCTGGCCCGACCGAAAATACGGAGACGGGCCGTATTGCTTTGACTGGAGCGGTTACTTATACTTTCTCGTCATCTTAGGCGGGACTAAGGGTATGGATAACGGCGAGCAATCAAGCGATCTACTGGCACTGACAACGGAAATCGTCGCCGCGCATGTCTCGAACAATACGGTCGCCGTTGCCGACCTGCCCCAGTTGATCAATCAGGTTTATCACTCGCTCGCCAATATCGGCAGCGCACCGGCAATTCCGGCCGAGCGCCCGCAACCGGCCGTCAGCGTGAAGAAGTCCGTTCAGCCCGATTACATCGTTTGTCTGGAAGACGGCAAGAAGCTCAAGATGCTGAAGCGCCATCTGAAAACCGCCTACAACATGACGCCGGAAGCCTATCGCGAGCGCTGGGGCCTGGCGGCCGATTACCCGATGGTCGCCCCCAATTATGCGCGACAGCGCAGCCGGCTCGCCAAGGAGATCGGCCTCGGGACGCGTGCCAGGCGTGCCGGAGGCTGAGGCCGCCGATTTGTCGCGCGGATGCGATCGGCGGGCTCGTTTGCGCACCGGGAGCCGGCGTAGGCTCGCTCGCCGGTTTCGGTTATAATGACCGCCACCGACCCTGGCGATGACGCTTATGGGATGATCTCGCGCCTGGAGCAGCTCTGTCTCGACAAGGGCTTGAAGATGACCGAGCAGCGGCGCGTGATCGCCCGGGTGCTGTCGGATTCGGCCGATCACCCCGACGTGGAGCTGGTATATCGCCGGGCGACCGAGATCGATCCGCGGATCAGCATTGCGACGGTCTACCGAACGGTTCGGCTGTTCGAGGAGGCCAACATTCTCGCCCGTCACGATTTCGGCGATGGCCGCGCCCGCTACGAGGAGAAACCCAGCGATCACCACGATCACCTGATCGACATACAATCCGGGCGGGTTATCGAGTTTCGCAACGAGGACATCGAGAAGCTGCAGGAGTTCGTCGCCGATCAGCTCGGCTACGAACTGGTCGGACACCGGCTCGAACTCTACGCCGTGCCGCGCGGCCGGCGGCGCGAAAGCGGGCGGGAATGATGCGGTTGCCGCCCCACCGTCGGCTTGGCCTGACGTCCTCGCCAATGGCTCGAACGGATATCGGGCGCGTGTTCCGGCCAGGGATGCCCGCGTGATCGCTGGCGGGGCCGCCGAGAACCCCGTGCTGGCGATCGAGGCGCCCGCCGCGATCGAACCGGGTGCGCCCCCGATCGGCGGACGGATCGTCGATCTTGCCTCCGGTCCGCTGCAAGTCCGGCTTGCCGAAACGGCCGAGGATGTCGACGCTGCGCAGGCGCTGCGTTACCGCATCTTCTACGAGCGGATGGGAGCACATCCGCTGCCCGAAATGGCGAAACGGCGGCGCGATTTCGACTGCCTCGACGAGATGTGCGATCACCTGCTGGTGCTCGATCACAGCCGTGGCAGCGGCGCCGAGACGGTCATCGGCACCTATCGGCTGATACGCCGCGTTGCCGCGCAACGGCATGGCACGTTTTATTCCGCCGGCGAGTTCGAGATCTCGGCGCTGCTCGCCTACCCCGGCGAAATTCTCGAACTCGGCCGCTCCTGCGTCGATGCCGCGTATCGCGGCCGGCCGGCGATGCAGCTGTTGTGGAACGGCATCGCCGCATATGTCTTCCATTACGACATCGCCCTGATGTTCGGTTGCGCCAGCCTGCCGGGAACCGACCCCGACGCGCTGGCCACGCCCCTCACCTATCTCTACAGCCATCATTTGGCGCCGCCGGCGCTGCGCCCGCGTGCGCTGCCGGAGCGCTATGTCGACATGCGCCGGATCGAGCTCGGGGGGATCGATCCGGGGCGGACGCTGGCGGCGCTGCCGCCGCTGATAAAGGGCTATTTGCGCCTCGGCGGTTACGTCGGCGATGGCGCGGTGATCGATGAGCAGTTCAACACCACCGACGTGTGCATCGTGGTCAAGACCGATCTGATCACCGACAAGTATTTCCGCCACTACGAACGTGTCTCGAAAGATCCGTGGGCGGCGTAGACGGTCCGAGATGACATCGCCTCGTGCATCGGCATCGTCATTGTCCTGCCGCCGGATCGGTGACCGCCGCGGGACCGTGTTCGGCGGGGCTTGCGGCTCATGCGCCACGCTGGTCCCGCGCGCCATGTTGCTCCAAGGCAGCACCGCGGTCCGATGCGCCAGCGCTTGAGCATTCTGCCCTCGTTTTCGGTAGCCGATTTGGACCATATCGGCTCATTGGCGCTGCGCATCGGGCGGCTCGCCATTTATTTCACCTGGACCGCGTCGCTGATGCCGGTGCAGGCCTCGGGGCTGATGTTCAGGTGCCGCTGGGTGCGTAGCTTCCCGGTTTTTTATCATCGAGTCTGCTGCCGCATTCTCGGCCTGCGCATCCGCCGGATCGGCACGCCGACCCCGGCGCGGCCGGTGCTGTTTGCGTCGAATCACGTCTCGTACACCGATATCACCGTGCTCGGCGCCTTGATCCCGGGCTCGTTCATCGCCAAGACCGAGGTAGCGCGGTGGCCGCTATTCGGATGGCTGGCCAAGCTGCAGCGCTCGGTCTTCATCGACCGCCAGGTGCGCAGCGTCGGGGCCCAGCGCGATGCGATCGCCCGGCGGCTGGCCGCGCGCGATGCGCTGATCCTGTTCCCCGAGGGAACCAGCGGCGACGGCAATCGCGTGCTGCCGTTCAAAAGCGCGCTGTTCAGCGTGGCGGAGGCGGGGCGCGACACCCACCCGGCGGTGACGGTCCAGCCGGTCTCGATCGCCTATGCCCGGCTCGACGGCATGCCGATCGGAAGGCGGCTGCGGCCGTTCTTCGCGTGGTACGGCGATATGGCCATGGCTCCCCATCTGTGGACGATGCTGGGTCTGGGGGTCATCGAGGTCGTGGTCGAATTCCACTCGCCGACCTCGCTCGCCGAATGCGGGTCGCGCAAGGCGCTTGCCGGCTATTGCCGCGAGCGGATTGCCGGCGGGGTGGCGGCGGCGCTGACTGGCCGCCGGCCGCCAATTTCACAGCCGTCGAGCCGCGGGGCCGCCGCTCCGCTTTCGGGCGATGCCGCCCAGCCTGCCGCGGGATGACCTGCCTGCGCCGCAACAGGAGACCGTGCCGGACGTGAAGCGCCTCTTCGTCAAGACCTATGGCTGCCAGATGAACGTTTACGATTCGGCGCGAATGGCCGATTTGCTGGCGCCGCTCGGGTACCAGCCCGCGGCGGAGCCGGACGGGGCCGATCTGGTGATCCTCAATACCTGCCATATCCGGGAGAAGGCCGCGGAGAAGGTGTTTTCGGAGCTCGGCGCCATCCGGCGCCTGAAGACCAGCAAAGAGAGCCGCGGCGGCGTCATGGTTGTCGCGGTCGCCGGCTGCGTCGCGCAGGCCGAAGGCGCGGAGATTCTGCGCCGGGCCCCCTTTGTCGATATCGTTGTCGGGCCGCAGGCCTATCACCGGCTGCCCGAGATGGTTGCGCTTGCCGCGCGAAAGACAGGCGGCACGCTCGATACCAGCTTTCCGGCCGAGCCCAAATTCGATTATCTGCCCGAGAGCAGCGCCGCGCCGGGCGTCAGCGCCTTCCTGTCGATCCAGGAAGGATGCAACAAATTCTGCACCTTCTGCGTCGTGCCTTACACGCGCGGCGCCGAATTCTCTCGCCCAGCGGCGTCCGTATTAAGCGAGGCGCGGCGGCTTCTCGCGCGCGGTGCCCGCGAAATCACGCTGCTCGGGCAGAATGTCAACGCCTATCATGGCGCCGCCCCGAATGGCGGCGAGTGGCGCCTCGGCGAGTTGATTCGCGCCGTCGCCGAGCTGCCCGGTCTGGCCCGCCTGCGCTACACCACTTCGCACCCTCGGGATGCGGATGATGGCCTGGCAGCGGCCCACCGCGATGTTCCGCAGCTGATGCCGTTTCTGCACCTTCCGGTGCAAAGCGGCTCCGACCGCATTCTGCGCGCGATGAACCGGAGGCATACCGCCGACGATTACCGCCGCATCGTCGAACGCCTGCGCCGCGGCCGGCCGGATCTGGCGCTCTCGTCCGATTTCATCGTCGGCTTTCCCGGCGAAGGAGATAGAGATTTCGCGGCGACACTCGGCCTTGTCGATGAGATCGGCTTTGCCCAGGCTTTCTCATTCAAGTATTCGGTGCGCCCGGGCACTCCGGCCGCTGCGGCCCCCGACCAGGTCCCGGAGCCGGTGAAGGCCGAGCGGCTGTCGATTCTGCAAAGCCTGTTGCGGCGGCAACAAGACCGCTTCAACGCGGCGGCGGTCGGGCACACCCTGCCCGTATTGTTCGAAAAACCCGGCCGCCATCCCGGACAGCTGGTCGGCCGCACCCCCTATTTGCAGAGCGTGCATGCCGCGGCCGGGCCGGACCGAATCGGGGAGGTGATGCCGGTTCTGATCGATGCGGCTGGCGCAAACAGCCTGTCGGGAAGGCCGATTGCCCAGGCGGGGGCGCCACCGGCAGGCTGCGGCGCTGCCCCGATCGGGGCCGCTCCGATCGGGGCCGAACCGGCGTGAGCACGTCCCCCGCCGGGATGAATGATCCCGGCACGGCCGGGCGAACGCAGCTCGAATTCGATGACAACCTGCTGGTCCCGCTGCTCTATGGCGAGCGCGACCAGCATCTCGACCGCATCGAGCGGCAGCTTGGGGTATCGCTGGTGCCGCGCGGCAACCGCGTCGCGATCTCCGGTCCCGCTTCGGCGACCGAGCTGGCCCAGCTTGCCTTGCGGCGACTTTACGAGCGTTTGAAAGGCGGGCTCGAGGTCGACCCGGCGGCGGTCGACGCCGCGATGCGGCTGGCGCAAGCCGAGATCGAGGACAAGAACCTCAGCCTGTGGCGCGAGGATGCCGGGTTTCGCACCCGCAAGCGGCGGATCGCGCCGCGCTCGGCGGCGCAGGCAGCCTATGTCAAGGCATTGCGCGAAAACGACCTCGTGTTCGGTCTCGGCCCGGCGGGCACGGGCAAGACCTATCTCGCGGTCGCCGCCGCTGTCGATATGCTGATGACGGGGCAGGTCGAACGCATCATCCTGTCGCGGCCCGCCGTCGAGGCCGGCGAACGCCTCGGCTTCCTGCCGGGGGATCTGCGCGACAAGGTCGATCCCTATCTGCGCCCCCTTTTCGACGCGCTCAACGACATGCTGCCGGCCGAGCAACTGGCCCGCCGACTCGGCAGCGGCGAAATCGAGATAGCGCCGATTGCGTTCATGCGCGGCCGCACTCTTTCGCACGCCTTCGTCATTCTCGACGAAGGGCAGAACACCACCCCGGTACAGATGAAGATGTTCCTGACCCGGCTCGGCGAAGGCTCGCGCATGGCGGTCACCGGCGATCCGACCCAGGTCGATCTGCCTGGCGGCACCCAGTTCGGTTTGGCCGATGCGCTGGACGCGCTGCACGGGGTTGCGGGGGTTGCCGTCGTGCGGTTCACCGAGCAGGACGTCGTGCGTCATCCTCTCGTTGCCCGTATCGTCGGCGCCTACGAGGCCCGCGACCGCGCGGCTCGCGGATCGCCGTGAACAATGTTTGCGGAGCGGGCGCCGCACTTCAAAATGTTTGCGGAGCGGGCGCCGCACTTCAAGTAGAAGTCGCCGTCCCATGCCGCCAATGGCGAGGCGCCTGTCCACGCCCTACGGCGTTGGCCCGCGGCGCGGCGCGCAGCACCTGGATGCATATTTCAAAAGTTCGGGAATTGCCGCAGTTCAAGGGCCCCGTCGTGCTCGGCATCCGGTTGACCGGCGATGACGAGCAGCGCCAGCTCAACCGCGCCTATCGCGGCCGCGACGCGCCGACGAACGTTTTGGCGTTCCCGGCCCTTACTCCTGAAGAGCCTCATCCGCCCGGCGCTCCGCTGCTGCTCGGCGACGTCGTGCTCGCCTTCGAGACGGTCGTGCGGGAGGCGGCCGCGCAGGACAAACCGATCGCGCATCATCTCCGCCATCTGGTCGTGCACGGAATGCTGCATCTGCTTGGCTACGATCACGAAAGGCCCGCGCAAGCGGAAGCGATGGAAACCCTGGAACGCGAGATATTGGCCGTCTTGGGGGTGCCAGATCCGTTTCGAGAGACTATGTCATCGGATGAAACCGAGACTTCTTCCCCATGAGCGACACCGAGCCGCCTGCGGCCGGCGACCACGGCGAGCCTTATCGGCGGTTCGCCCGCCTTCGTAACATGTTGCGGCTGATGCGCCGGGCGCGCCCCGGCGATCTTCGCGAGACGCTGGACGAAATGATCGGCGAGCCGGCCGAAGCCGACGCCCCGAACCCGATCACCTCGCAAGAACGGGTCTTGATCGGGAACGTTCTTAAAGTGCACGACCGCAGCGCCGCCGATGTCATGGTTCCCCGCGTCGATATCGTTGCGCTCGAGGTCGAAAAGCCATTCCCCGAAGTCGTTAAATGCATGGTTGAGCAAGGCCATTCGCGCGTGCCGGTCTACCGCGAGACGCTCGACGACGTGATCGGCTACATTCACGTCAAGGATGTGCTGGCGCCGGTCGCGGACAGGCGGCCGACGAAGCTCTCCCGCCTGTTGCGCAAGGTGCTGTTCGTGGCGCCCTCGATACCGATCCTCGACCTGCTGGTCCAGATGCGGCAGGCGCGAACCCATATTGCGATGGTGATCGACGAGTTCGGCGGCATCGACGGGCTGGTGACGATCGAGGATCTGATCGAGGAAATCGTTGGCGACATCGAGGACGAGCACGACGTGATCGACGGACCGAGCCTCGTCGAGCGCGCCGACGGGACGCTGATCGCCGACGGGCGCACCCCGATCGAAACCCTCGAGGAGCACCAGGGAACCCGGCTGCGTCCGCTCGGCGAGCAGGAGGATGTCGATACGCTCGGCGGGTTGGTCTTCACGCTGGCGGGACGCGTGCCGCGGCGCGGCGAGGTGATCGCGCATCCCGGCGGCCTCGAGTTCGAGGTCCTCGACGCCGATCCCCGCCGCATCAAGCGGCTGCGCGTGCGCGGGCTTCCCGGAACCGGCGGCAACAAGGGCGTGGCCAGTGCCTGAAGCGTCCGTGCTGCGGATCCCGCCGGGGGTCCGGGTGGATACGCCTTTGTGCCGGCTGTCGCACGATCTCGCCGCGCTTGCCGGCTGGCGACGCTATTGTCTGGCGCTGGCGCTCGGGATCATCCTGGCCGGGGCGCTGCCGCCGGTCGATCTGACGCCATTGCTGTTCGTGGCCTTCCCCGGCCTGCTGTGGCTCGACGAAGGCAGCCGCAGTTGCCGGGCGGCGTTCGGGCTCGGCTATGTGTTCGGGATCGGCTATTTCCTGGCCGGCATGTACTGGATCGCCGGCGCGCTGCTCGTCGATATCGACGCGTTCTGGTGGCTGCTGCCGCTCGCGGCCTTGGGCATCCCCGCGATTCTGGCATTGTCGACCGGCGCGGCACTGGTGATTGCGCATTACGGTGCCCGGCGGCTGGCTCCGGACGGAACGGCGCGGATCTTTCTGTTCGCGGTTGCCTGGAGCGGAGCCGAATGGCTGCGCGGTCACCTGTTGACCGGACTGCCGTGGAATTTGATCGGTTATGCCTGGTCGGGCGGTTTCCCCGGGGCGATTGCGATGCTGCAGAGCGTCGCCTGGTACGGCATTTACGGCCTGAGCCTCGTTACCGTGCTGGCGGCCTCTCTGCCGGCGTTGTTCGGGGTTTCATCGCTGACGGTGCCGCCGCGGACACGGCACTGGATCCCCGGATTGCTCCCCGGATTGCTCGCGGCGGGCTTGATCCTGGTGCCGGCCGCCGCGGGCGCGCTGCGCCTGCACGCGAGCAGGACGGTCGCGACCGGCACCTGGCTGCGGCTGGTGCAACCTTCGATCCCGGAGACACTGAAATGGGATCCGACTCGCAGCGCGGCCAATTTTCGCCGGCTGATCGAGCTCAGCGCGGCGCCGTCCGAGCATCCGCTGGCCGCGGTGCTGTGGCCGGAGGCTGCGGTCCCGTTCCTGCTGCAACGCGATGCCGAGCATCGCGCCGCGCTGGCGGCGATTGCGCCCAAGAACGGGTATGTCATCACGGGTGCTTTGCGGGCCAACCCCCCGCCTGACCCGCCGGTCCGGATCTGGAACAGCATCGAGGCGATCGACGCCGGCGGCGACATCCTGTCTCACTACGACAAGGCGCATCTGGTACCATTCGGCGAGTATGTGCCGTTTCGGGCGCTGCTGCCGTTCAAGAAAATCACCGCCGGCACGATCGATCTCAGCGCCGGCCCGGGGCCGCAGAGCATCCGCCTGCCGCACCTGCCGCCCTTCGCGCCGCTGATCTGTTACGAGGCGATCTTTCCCGGTGCGGTGGTCGCCGCCGGCGAGCGCCCGGCCTGGCTGCTCAACGTCACCAACGACGCCTGGTACGGGCGCAGCTCCGGTCCGTTTCAGCATTTCGCGATCGCCCGCACCCGCGCGGTCGAGGAAGGCCTGCCGCTGGTCCGGGTGGGCAATAACGGCATCAGCGGCATCATCGACCCGATGGGGCGGGTGCTGGCGCGCGTCAATCTCGACACCGTCGGCTACGCTGACGTCAACCTGCCGGCAGCGGGAGGGTTGACCCTGTACGCCCGCTTTCACGACGGCGTCTTTGCCATCCTGCTGCTGATCGCCGCGATTCCCATTACCGTCGGACTGCGCCGGCCGCGCCCCGCGCCCACGGCATAAAGCCGCGACCCGAAGTTGCACCACCCGGGCTCGCCTATACGGACCGTTGACCGCATACCATCGTGTGATCTATGTAGGCCGCCCCTTACGAGGCGAGCGAGCGATTGCCGATGGTGGAGACGAGCGCGCCCCGGCGCCCGGGTCGGCGCAAGGCCGACAAACCAGACCCGATCGATGTCCATGTCGGTTCCCGGGTCCGGCTGCGGCGGACCATGCTCGGCCTCAGCCAGGAGAAGCTTGGGGATGCTATCGGCTTGACGTTCCAGCAGGTTCAGAAGTACGAACGCGGCGCCAACCGGATCGGAGCCAGTCGGCTGCACGAGCTGAGCCGGGTGCTGGACGTGCCGGTCGCGTTCTTCTACGACGAAACGGATCCGGTCCGCGCGCCGGCCCTCGGCGGCTTCGCCGAGCCCGAAGCAGCGGCGTTTGATGCCGATCCACTCCGCAAGCGCGAGACCATCGAACTGATCAACGCCTATTATGCGATCGAGGATGCGGTGGTACGCCGACGCATCTTCGAACTCGCCAAAGCGCTTGCCGGCGAGCGCGGAACCGAGAAATAGGCTTGCGCGGCCCCCACTGGGACGGGCCGCAGACCGGGCCCGGCAACAACAGGCTTGACCGCCGCGTCTCGAAATTCGACAACGAAGCATCGGCGATTGGCATCGGCAGCGGACATGCCGCGCGCCTGCGGCGCGACGCTGTTTTATTAACCAGTATGCAAAAGGGGATCGTCTCTTGCTGAAGCGAAATTTTGTCTTTACCAGCGAATCGGTATCGGAAGGGCACCCGGACAAGATTTGCGACCGGATTTCCGACGCCATCGTCGATGCGTATCTCGCCTCGGAACCGCAAGCGCGTTGCGGCGTCGAAACCCTGGTCACGACCAATCGGGTTGTATTGGCGGGCGAGACGCGCGGCCCGGCTTCGATCACCAAGGACCAGTTGATCGCGGTCGCCCGCCAGGCCATTCGCGACATCGGCTACGAGCAGGACAATTTCCATTGGGAGCGCGCCGAGGTCGATTGCCATATCCACGGGCAGTCGGTCGATATCGCCCAAGGCGTCGATGCCTCCGGCAACAAGGACGAGGGCGCCGGCGACCAGGGCATGATGTTCGGCTACGCCTGCGCCGACACGCCTGACCTGATGCCGGCGCCGATCCATTACGCGCATGGTATTCTGCGTTCGCTATCGGCGGCGCGGCATGCCGGGCAGACCCCGTTGCTCGGGCCCGATTCCAAAAGCCAGGTGACTCTCGAATATGTCGAGGGCAAGCCGGTGCGGGCGACCAAGGTGGTGGTATCGATCCAGCATGACGACAGCATCGAGCGCGAGGAAGTGCGCGAGATCATCCGACCGCACGTGCTGCGCACGCTGCCCGAGGGGTGGATGTGCGACGAAGCCAATTTCCTCGTCAATCCGACCGGGCGCTTCGTGATCGGCGGCCCGGACGGCGATGCCGGCGTGACCGGGCGCAAGATCATCGTCGATACCTATGGCGGCGCGGCGCCGCATGGCGGCGGCGCGTTCTCGGGCAAAGACCCGACCAAGGTCGATCGCTCCGCCGCCTATGCGGCGCGCTATCTCGCCAAGAACGTGGTCGGCGCCGGCCTGGCCGAGCGCTGCACGATCCAGGTTGCCTACGCGATCGGCGTGGCAAAGCCGCTCTCGTTCTATGTCGATACCGAAGGCGCGGTGGACGAGGAAAAGCTGGCGCGGGTGCTCAACGATCTGATGGACCTGTCACCGCGCGGCATCCGCACCCATCTGAACCTCAATCGGCCGATTTATACGCCGACCTCGTCGTATGGCCATTTCGGGCGGCAGCCGACGCCGGAGGGCGCCTTCTCCTGGGAGAAGCTTGACCTCATCGAGGAGTTGCGGCGCGCTTTCTGACCGGGTGCCGCCGACCGGGCCGCCGCCGCGGCTGTACGGGCGGCGTCGCGGCCGCCGGTTGCGCCCGGGACAGCGGCAGCTAAAGCTGGAGTTGCTGCCGCGCCTGGCGGTCACTCTCCCGGACGGCGAGAGCTTGGACCCGATCGGTCTGTTTCTCCCGCCGCCTGATAGAGTGTGGCTCGAGATCGGTTTCGGCGGCGGCGAGCATCTCGCGGATCAGGCGGAGCGCCATCGCAACATCGGCCTGATCGGCTGCGAGGTGTTCGAGAACGGCATTGCCCGGCTGGTGGCCGAAACCGCCCATCGCGGCCTCGCCAACATTCGCATTTTCCCCGATGACGCGCGGCTGCTCCTGGCGGCGCTGCGGCCGGCCTCGATCGATCGCGTCTTCATCCTGTTTCCCGATCCCTGGCCCAAGCTGCGCCACCACAAGCGCCGCATCGTCTCCGCCGCGATGCTCGACCGCCTCGCCGAGATCATGGCCGACGGCGCCGAGCTGCGGCTTGCCACGGATGACCGCGATTACCTGCGCTGGATGCTGGAACAGGTGACGGGGCATCCGGCCTTCATTTGGCTGGCGCAGAGCTCGGCCGACTGGCGCGAGCGCCCGCCCGACTGGCCGCCGACGCGGTACGAGGACAAGGCCCGCGCCGCCGGGCGCACCCCTTTCTTCCTGCGCTTTCGGCGTCAACCGCGGCGACGGACATCTTGAAAGCCGACCCGCAACTCCGCCCACCGATGCCGAAGGCTCTTGCGGGGGGGAGGCTTTCGACTATATTTGCAAAGAAAAGTGTCCCATACGGCTCGCTTCTGGGGGCCGGTTCACGGGGTGGGCTAGGAGCCCACTTTTTTGTTGTCGGCAGAGTTTGTCGGCGGAGTTTGCGGATAGGCTGGAGTTCTTGACCGATACCAACGCCATCGCCCGGATCATCGAGCCCTCGCTGCAAGAAATGGGCTACCGACTGGTGCGCGTCGCGGTCACCGGCGGTCGCCGGGCGACTTTGCAGGTCATGGCCGAACGGCTGGACGATGCGCCGATGACGGTCGAGGATTGCGCCGAGATAAGCCGAGCGGTTTCGGCATTGCTGGATGTCGCCGACCCGATCGCCGGGGCCTATACGCTCGAGATCAGCTCTCCGGGCATCGATCGCCCGCTGGTGCGGCCGGAAGATTACGACCGGTTTGCCGGGTTTGAGGCCCGAATCGAGTTGAACGAACCGCTCGATGGCCGCAAGCGCTATCGCGGCCGCCTGCTGGGCCGCTCCGCCGATGCGGTTCGCCTTGCGACCGAGACGGGAGAGGCGGCGCTGCCGCTGGCGGCGATTGCGCGCGCCAAGCTCGTTCTCACCGACGATCTGCTCGCCGCCGCCCGCGCGACCTCGCGAGCCCTCTCCACCAACTGACGCGGCAAGTTTCCGGAAAGCACCATGGATACCTCCGTCATCTACGCCCGCCCCGAACTGTTGCAGGTAGCCGATACCGTCGCTCGCGATAAGGGCATCGATCGCGACGAGGTCCTCGAGGCGATGGAACAGGCGATTCAAAAAGCGGGCCGCTCCAAATACGGCCTGGAATACGACATTCGCGCCGAGATCGACCGGCGCAACGGCGAGATCCGGCTGTTGCGTTTCCGCGAGGTGGTGGAAACCGTCGAGAACGAGGCGACCCAGATCGCGCTTGCCGCGGCGCAACGTCTTAATTCGCAAGCCGAGATCGGCGATTTCATCACTGACCCGCTGCCGCCGATCGATTTCGGCCGCATCGCCGCGCAGACCGCGAAGCAGGTCATCGTGCAGAAGGTGCGCGACGCCGAGCGGCAGCGCCAGTTTCTCGAATTCAAGGACCGGGTCGGCGAGATCGTCAACGGCCTCGTCAAACGCGTCGAGTTCGGCAACGTCGTCGTCGATCTCGGCCGTGCCGAGGCAATCCTGCGCCGCGACGAGTTGCTGCCGCGCGAGAGCTTCCGCCAGGGCGAACGGGTGCGCGCCTACATCTACGATGTGCGCCAGGAGCCGCGCGGCCCGCAGATCTTCCTGTCGCGCACCCATCCGCAATTCATGGCCAAGTTGTTCGCGCAGGAAGTCCCCGAAATCTATGACGGCATCATCGAGATCAAGGCAGTGGCGCGCGATCCCGGCAGCCGCGCCAAGATTGCGGTGGTCTCGCGCGACAGCGGCATCGACCCGGTCGGCGCCTGCGTCGGCATGCGCGGCAGCCGCGTGCAGGCCGTGGTCGGCGAATTGCAAGGCGAGAAGATCGACATCATCCCGTGGTCTTCGGATCCCGCCACCTTCGTCGTCAACGGGCTCGCCCCGGCCGAGGTCGCCAAGGTCGTGATGGACGAGGAGCAAAAGCGCATCGAGGTCGTGGTGCCCGACCCGCAGCTCAGCCTTGCGATCGGGCGCCGCGGCCAAAACGTTCGGCTCGCCTCGCAATTGACCGGCTGGGACATCGACATCCTGACAGAGGCCGAAGAATCGGAGCGTCGGACCGAGGAATTCCGGACGCGAAGCCAGATGTTCATCGACGCGCTCGACATCGACGACGTGATTGCCCACCTGTTGGTTACCGAAGGTTTTACGTCGCTCGAGGAGATCGCCTACGTGCCGGTCGAGGATCTGGCCGAAATCGAGGGGTTTGACGTCGATATTGCCGGCGAATTGCAGGAACGCGCCCGCAACTCGCTCGAGCGTCGCGACCGCGAATATGAAGAGCGGCGCCGCGAGCTCGGCGTTGAGGACGAACTCGCCGCTCTCGACGGGCTCACCCCGGGCATGCTGGTAACACTCGGCGATAACGGCATCAAGACGCTGGACGATTTCGCCGGGCTGGCCGGTGACGAACTGCTCGAACTGCTCGCCGCTTCCGACAAGGGCGGCGTCGGGCTCGAGCTCGACGAAGCCAACGCGCTGATCATGGCGGCGCGGGCGCATTGGTTCGAGAACGCGCCGGCCGCCGCAGAGCAGGAGTAAGCGCAACGGTCTGCGTACAACCGGTCGGAACGCCGCTGGCCACGCCGGCCGATGCGCGCCGGCCGCAGCGGCGCTGCATCGTCACAAGCGACGTGCGCGACCGCGCGGCCTTGCTGCGGTTTGTCGTCGGTCCCACCGGCGAGATCGTGCCCGATATTGCGGCGCGGCTTCCCGGGCGAGGTTTGTGGTTAACGCCGCGCCGCGATATAGTAGAGCGGGCGGCGGCGAAACGGCTCTTTGCGCGGGCTGCGCGCAGACCAGTCGCCGTGCCCTCGGGATTGGCCGATCTCGTCGAGGAGCTGTTGGCGCGGCGTTGTGTCGAATCATTGGGGTTGGCGCGGCGTGCTGGTCTTGCCGTCGCGGGGTTCGATCGGGTCGAAGAGGCCGTTCGCTCCGGCAAGGCGGGCGTACTGGTGCTTGCGCTCGACGGGGCGGTTGGCCGGCGCCATAGATTTGCCTCGCAAGGACGCGCTTTGCCGTCGGCGCGGGTGTTGATGGCGTCGGAGATCGGGGCTGCGTTTGGCCGTGATCGCGCCGTGCACGCGGCGGTTCGGCCCGGATCCTTTTGCGGCCGGATATGGCTCGATGCCCAGCGGCTGGCGGGGTTCCGCGCCGAGGCATCGCTAACGTCGGATGATGATTTGCTCCGGCCCGCGCCGGAGCAGGATGCAATACCGGGATGAGATGAGCGAAACCAAAGAGCAAGAGCAGAAGCGACCCCTCACGTTGGCGCGCACCGGCAACCGGCTCGAATTGCGCAAAAACGTCGAGACCGGCCAGGTACGGCAGAGCTTTTCGCATGGCCGTTCCAAGACGGTCACGGTCGAGGTGCGCAAGAAGCGTACCATCCAGCCCGGAAGCCCGGCCGAGCCGCCGCGCCCGGAAACCGCGCCGGCCGTCGCACGAGAGCAGGCGCCGGCGCCGGCACCCGGCGCCGAGACCGCGCGGCGTCCGGTGGTGATGCGGGCGCTTACCGAAGAGGAGCGGGCCGGCCGCGTTCGCGCCGTTCAGGATGCCCGCAAGGCGGATGATGACGCGCGGCGCCGCGCGGCGATTGCCGAAGCCGACCGGCAGCGCGCCGAGCAAGAACGCGCCGCCGCCGAGGCACAGCAGCGGGCCGAAGAGGAAGCGCGGCGCCGGGCGGAGGACGAGGAAGCGCGGCGCCGGGCCGAAGAGGAGGCGAAGAAGCGCTCCGAAGAGGAGGCGCAGCGGCGCAAGGAGGAAGAGGCCCTGCGGGCCGTCGCCGAGCGCGCCGGCAAAGCCGCCGCCGCCAAGGTGGCTGCGCTCGCCGCCGCCGGCAAAGTCCCGGCTCAAGACGAGGAAGAGGCGGCGATCCAGGCGCGCCGTCCCGGTCCCGGGGTGGCCCGCAAACCGGTGGCACCGGCACGCCGCGAGGAGCCCCGCCGACGCGGGGGAAAAATCACCGTCACCCGAGCGCTGTCCGGCGAGGAAGGCGAGCGCATGCGCAGCCTCGCTTCGGTGCGGCGCGCCCGCGAGCGCGAGCGCCTGCGGCTGCTCGGAGAACAGGACCAGGCCAAGGTCGTGCGGGAAGTCGTGGTCCCGGAGACGATTACCGTTCAAGAACTTGCCAACCGCATGGCCGAACGCGCCACCGATGTCATCAAGTCGCTGATGCGCATGGGGGTCATGGCGACGATCAATCAGGTCATCGATGCCGATACTGCCGAGCTCGTGGTGAGCGAGTTCGGCCACCGGCTGCGCCGAGTCGCGGAATCGGATGTCGAGATCGGGTTGCGCGGCGAGGCGGATGCGCCGGAAGCGCAGGAGCCGCGCGCGCCGGTGGTCACCGTCATGGGCCATGTCGACCATGGGAAGACCTCGCTGCTCGACGCGCTGCGCGAGACCGATGTCGCCGGCGGCGAGGCCGGCGGCATCACCCAGCATATCGGCGCCTATCGCGTGACCTTGCGCAGCGGCCGGCAGATCACTTTCATCGACACGCCTGGTCACCAGGCATTCACCGCGATGCGGGCGCGCGGCGCCAATGTCACCGACATCGTGGTGCTGGTCGTCGCCGCCGATGACGGCATCATGGAGCAAACCGTCGAGGCGATCCGTCATGCCAAGGCGGCCGGGGTGCCGCTGATCGTCGCGATCAACAAGATCGATCGACCCGACGCGAACCCCGATCGGGTGCGCCAGGAGCTTCTGCAGCACGAAATTGTGGTCGAGAAGCTCGGCGGCGAAGTGCTCGACGTCGAAGTTTCGGCCCTGAAGAAGACCAACCTCGACAGGCTCGAAGAGGCCATTCTGCTGCAATCCGAGCTTCTCGACCTGAGAGCCAACCCGCGCCGGACCGCGGAAGGCGTCGTGCTCGAGGCCAAGCTCGAGCGCGGCCGCGGCGCTGTGGCGACCGTGCTGATCCAGCGCGGGACACTCAAAGTCGGCGACATCTTCGTCTCCGGCAGCGAGTGGGGCCGGGTCCGCGCGCTGATCGACGATCACGGGCAGAGCCAGCGCGAGGCCGGGCCCTCGACGCCGATCGAGGTGCTGGGCCTTAACGGCGCGCCGCTCGCCGGCGATGATTTTGTGGTTGCCGAAAACGAGAGTCGGGCGCGGGAAATCGCCGATTTCCGGCAGCGCCGCCGGCGCGACGCGACCGCCGCCTCGGCCGGTCGCAGCACGCTCGAACAGATGTTTTCGCAGATCGCCGCCGGGGTCGCCAAGGAACTGCCCGTTATCGTCAAATCCGATGTCCAGGGTTCGCTTGAGGCGATCGTCGGCTCGCTCGAAAGATTGTCGACCAACGAGGTATCGACCCGCGTGCTGCACGCGGCGGTGGGCGGCATCAACGAAAGCGATGTGATCCTGGCCAAGGCGACCAACGCCGTGATCATCGGCTTCAACGTCAGGGCCAACCCGCAGGCGCGCGACCTCGCCCGCCGCGACGGGATCGACATCCGCTACTATTCGATCATCTACGACGTGATCGAAGACGTGCGGAACGCGCTGTCCGGGCTACTGGCGCCGACGCTGCGCGAGCGCTTCCTCGGCAATGCCGCGATCCGCGAGGTCTTCAACATCACCCGGGTCGGCAAGGTCGGCGGCTGCATGGTGACCGAGGGGACCGTGCGGCGCGGCGCCAAGGTGCGGCTGCTGCGCGACAATGTCGTGATCCACGAGGGCACGCTGAGAACCCTGAAGCGCTTCAAGGACGAGGTCCGCGAGGTTCGCGAAGGCTACGAATGCGGCATGGCTTTCGAGAATTATCAGGACATTCAGACCGGCGACGTCATCGAGTGCTTCGAGGTCGAAGAAGTGGCACGCGCCTTGTGAGCGCCGGCGTGCGCCTCTGATGGCTCGGAAGTACAGCGCCGGCGCCAGCCAGCGCCAGTTGCGGGTCGGCGAAGAGCTGCGCCATGCCCTGGCGCGGATACTGAGCCAGGGCGAACTGCGCGATCCGGCGCTACAAGGAGTCGACATCACCGTCGCCGAGGTGCGCGTCAGCCCCGATTTGCGCAACGCCACGGCCTATGTGATGCCGCTCGGCGGAGCCAATGCCGAGGCAACCGTCGCGGCATTGCAGCGCGGCGCGGGTTTTCTCAGAGGCCTTGTCGCGCGCGCGACCGCGCTGCGCTTTGCCCCGAGCCTGGCATTTGCGCTCGACAGCTCGTTCGAGCAGGCCGAACGTATCAGCGCCTTGCTGTCCAGCCCGCAGGTCGAGCGCGATCTTCATGCGCCCGTCGAGCAAGGGCGTGATGATGATGGAGGCTGAGGCGACACTGCACGGCTGGGTGGTTATCGACAAGCCGCTCGGCGTGACGTCGAACCGGGCGGTCCAGCAGGTGCGGCGCTGCACCGGCGGCAAGGTCGGGCATGCGGGCACGCTCGACCCGCTGGCGACCGGAGTGCTGCCGGTCGCGCTCGGCGAGGCGACGAAAACCGCGCAATATGCAACCCGCGGACACAAGCGCTACCGGTTCGCGATCCGCTGGGGCGAGGCGCGTTCGACCGACGATGCGGAGAGCGAGGTTGTTGCCGAGAGTTCGGCAAGGCCGGATCGGGACGCGATCGAGGCGGCCCTCCCACTCTTCGTCGGCACGGTGCTGCAACGCCCGCCCGCCTATTCCGCCCTCAAAATCGCGGGTCGCCGCGCCTACGCGCTCGCTCGGGGCAACCGGCCGCCGACGCTGCCGCCGCGTCCGGTCGAGATCCTGGAATTGCAATTGATCGCGCTTCGCGATCGCGACCACGCCGAATTCGCCGCTCTGGTTGGCAAGGGCACCTATATTCGCGCGCTCGCCCGCGATCTTGCGTCGGCGCTTGGAACATTGGGCCATGTCACCGAACTGCGCCGTTTGTCGGTCGGCCGGTTCACTGAACGGCAGGCGATTTCGCTGGATTCGATTGCCTCGCTTCGGCATAGTCTCGCCGGGTCGGGGTATGTGCTTCCGATCGAGACCGCGCTGGACGGCATCCCGGCGATGGTATTGACGGCCGAAGAGGCTGCCCGCTTGCGTCACGGTCAGCAGGTGGCGCCGCGCGATCCAACGGAACTCGCGCGTCTCGACCGGCTTGAGGACGGTGCGATTGTTGTCACGCGGGACGACCAGGGACTGGTTGGCCTGGCGCGCATCGACAATGGCAGTCTGCGGCCGGTGCGCATCATCAATCGTTGAAGGACGGGTCGATGTCGATCACCGCCGAGCGCAAGCAGGCGCTCATTACCGAATACGCCACCAAGACCGCCGACACCGGGTCGCCGGAGGTACAAGTCGCGATTTTGTCCGAACGCATCCGCAATCTGACCGATCATCTTGGAACGCATAAAAAGGACTTTCACTCGCGGCGCGGTCTGCTGGTGATGGTCGGTCAGAGGCGCCGGCTTCTGGATTACCTCAAACGCTCCGACACCGGGCGTTACGAGACGCTGATCGGCCGTCTCGGGTTGCGGCGCTGAGCGCGTTGAAGCCCCGCGGCCGTCCCTGCGCCGCGCCGACCGGCGCAATACGCGCGATGACGGCATTTGCCGATCGCACCCAAGGGCAAACTCCCGCACAACCATTATCACGGCGAGGCACCAGGCAGGACGCTTTGGGCCGGCCGCGCCGCCAGCTTGTCTGAAGGAAGAACTCGAATGTTGCAGGTTTATCGCAAGGAAATTGAATGGGGCGGTCGTCGCCTCGTGATCGAGACCGGGAAGATGGCGCGTCAGGCCGATGGCGCGGTTCTCGTCACCTACGGCGAGACCACCGTGCTGTGCACTGCGGTCGCGATGAAGACCGCCAAGCCGGGCCAGGATTTTTTTCCGCTGACGGTCAACTACCAGGAAAAGACTTTTGCTGCGGGCAAGATCCCGGGCGGATTTTTCAAGCGCGAAGGCCGCCCTTCGGAAAAGGAGACGCTGGTATCGCGGCTGATCGATCGTCCGATCCGCCCGCTTTTTGTGCCGGGTTTCCTGAATGAAACCCAGGTGATTTGCACGGTTTTGAGCCACGATCTTGAAAATGACCCGGATATCGTCGCCATGGTCGGCGCCTCCGCAGCCTTGACGCTGTCCGGGATTCCGTTTCTGGGTCCGATCGGCGGCGCTCGCATCGGCTATATCGACGGCGCTTATGTGCTCAACCCGATGCTTGCCGATTTGCCCCGTTCCCGACTCGACCTGGTCGTGGCGGGTACGATCGAAGGCGTGCTGATGGTCGAATCGGAAGCTCGGGAGCTTTCCGAGGAGATCATGCTGGGCGCCGTGACCTTCGGCCATCGCGCCTTCCAACCGGTCATCCAGGCCATCATCGAATTGGCCGAAACTTGCGCCCGCGATCCTTGGACGATGCCCGAGCTTTCTTCCGAGATCGCCGAAATCGAGGCACAGTTGCGCGACAGCGTTGGCGGTCGGATCGATGCGGCGTATCGGCAACGCGGCAAGCAGGATCGCCACAACCTGCTCGAAGAAGCCAAGGCGCAGGCGGCCGCGCTGTTCGCCGACGAGGGCAAGCGCGCCCTGGCACTGAAGCTGTTCAAGGATGTCGAAAAGGAAATCGTGCGCGGCGCGATTCTCCGCGACGGGCAGCGAATCGACGGACGCGATACGCGCACCGTCCGGCCGATCGCGTGCGAGGTCGGCATCTTGCCGCGGGCGCACGGCTCGGCTCTGTTTACGCGCGGCGAGACTCAGGCGCTGGTCGTCGCCACCCTGGGAACCGGGCAGGACGAACAGATCATCGACGCGCTCGAAGGCGAATACCGCCAGAACTTCATGCTGCACTACAACTTTCCGCCATATGCGACTGGCGAGACCGGGAGAATGGGATCGCCCGGCCGGCGCGAGATCGGCCACGGGAAGCTCGCCTGGCGTTCGGTGCACGCTCTGCTGCCGAGCAAGGAAGGCTTCCCCTATACGATTCGGGTGGTGTCGGAGATTACCGAATCGAACGGGTCGTCTTCGATGGCTTCGGTTTGCGGTGCCTCGCTGGCGATGATGGACGCCGGAGTGCCGCTGCCGCGTCCGGTGGCCGGAATAGCGATGGGCCTGATCAAGGAGGCCGACCGGTTTGCGGTGCTGTCCGACATTCTCGGCGACGAGGACCATCTCGGCGACATGGATTTCAAGGTCGCCGGCACCGAAGCGGGCATCACCGCCCTGCAGATGGACATCAAGATCACGTCGATTACCGAGGAAATCATGCGCATCGCGCTGGATCAGGCCCGCGACGGGCGGATCCACATCCTCGCCGAGATGGCCCGCGCCCTGACCGGGGCCCGCGACGCGGTGAGCCAGAACGCGCCGCGCATAACGACGATCTCAATCCCCAAGGACAAGATCCGCGAAGTGATCGGTTCGGGCGGCAAGGTCATCCGCGAAATCACCGAGACTACCGGCGCCAAGATCGACATCAACGACGACGGCACGATCAAAGTCGCCGCGGTTGACGGCGATGCCGCCCAGCGGGCGATCGACTGGATCCGCGGCATCGTCGCGGAACCGGAGCAGGGCGCGATCTACAACGGCAAGGTGGTCAAGGTCGTCGATTTCGGTGCGTTCGTGAACTTCCTCGGTTCGCGAGACGGCCTCGTGCACATCAGCGAACTGGCCTCGCAGCGGGTCGGTAAGGTCGCCGATATTGTCAAGGTGGGCGATCAGGTCAAAGTGAAGGTTCTGGGTTTCGACGATCGCGGCAAGGTTAAGCTCAGCATGCGCCAGGTAAACCAGCAGACCGGTGAGGATCTCGGCTCCGCAAGGCGCCAGGAACCTGCCAGGGTGGAGCAGGCGGCACTCTGACCGTCTCTTCTCGGGGTGGCAGGGGCCATGCTCGGCAGGCCCTCCCCTGCCCTGTTCTGCCGGAGGTGATCGGGCATCGCGGCGCTGCCGCAAGCGCGCCCGAGAACACCCTTGCCGGCTTCCGGCGCGCCCAGGCGCTCGGCTGCCGCTGGGTCGAGTTCGATGTCCGGCTAACAAGCGATAGAGGGCTCGTCCTGGTCCACGATTCGCGCCTCGACCGCACCACCGACGGTCACGGCCGGGTCGCGGCCGCGCCGCTTGCCGTGGTTCGGCAGTACGATGCCGGAAAATGGTTCGATGCGAGCTTTGCCGGGGAACCGGTACCGACGCTCGACGAGGCGCTGGATTTGTGCCTCGAACTTGGGCTCGGCGGCAACATCGAGATCAAAGCCGAGCACGGTGATGGCCGGACGACGGCGAGTGCGGTCGGGGCGGTGCTGGCGCGCCGGACAATGGCAAACCGCCCGCCATTGCTGATCTCGAGCTTTCTGCCAACTGCGCTCGCGGCGGCGCGCGCCCTGATCCCCGACTTTCCCCGCGGGCTCCTGCTGCGCCGGGTGCCGCGCTGCTGGCAAATCCTGGCGAGCCTGACCGGGGCGGCGGCAATCCATGTCGACCAGCGACGGCTGAACCCGGCGCTGGCCGGCGCGATCCGCGCCGCCGGCTATCCGCTGCTGGCCTATACCGTCAATGAGCCCGAACTCGCGCGCAGGCTCTTTACTTGGGGCGTGACTTCCGTTTTTTCCGACGCTCCCGATATAATTCTCGCCGCGACGGCGACGAGCGGCGAACCTTGTGCCGTCGCGGCGCGGCAAGGAGCGATGCGGTGAAGGCGCTGAATGCCTTGGTGATATCGGGGCGAGAGGTGTTGCCCCTGGTGGAAGGCGGCAAGGGCATTTCCGTATCGAACGGCGAAAGCTCCGGGGCGTGGGCCGCCTCCGGCGGGGTCGGCACTTTTTCCGGCGTCAACGCCGACAGCTACAGCGACACCGGGCAGCTCGTGGAGCAGATCTATACCGGCCGCACCCGGCGGGAGCGGCACGAAGAGCTGGTGGCCTACGCGATCGCAGGCGGCATCCAGCAGGCGCGGGTGGCTCACGAGCGCTCGAACGGCCAGGGCCGCATCCACATGAATGTCTTGTGGGAGATGGCGGCTGCCGAGCGGGTGCTGCACGGCGTGCTCGAAGGCGCCCGCGGCTTGATTCACGGCGTCACCTGCGGCGCCGGCATGCCCTACAAGATCGCCGAAATCTGTGCCGGATACGGCGTCCACTATTATCCGATCGTCTCTTCCGCGCGGGCCTTTCGTGCCTTGTGGAAGCGGGCCTATCACAAATTTTGCGATTGGCTCGGCGGCGTCGTCTACGAAGATCCGTGGCTCGCCGGCGGTCATAATGGGCTATCGAACAGCGAAGATCCGGAACGGCCGGAGCCGGCCTACCCGCGCGTTCGCGAGCTGCGCAGCCTGATGAGCGATTTCGGGCTGTCGATGACCCCGATCTTCATGGCGGGAGGCATATGGTATTTGCGCGAATGGGCGGATTGGATCGACAACCCCGAGGTCGGGCCGGTCGCGTTCCAGTTCGGCACCCGCCCGCTGTTGACCCGGGAAAGCCCGATTTCCGACGCCTGGAAAGCCAAGCTGGTTCAATTGCAGGAGGGCGACATTTCGCTGAACCATTTCAGCCCGACCGGATTTTATTCCTCTGCCGTGCGCAACCAATTCCTGAAGGAGCTCGAGCAGCGTTCCGAGCGGCAGGTCGCCTACACCGTCGAGCCGGTCGGCGAGCATATGGCGCGCTTCAGCATCGGTGCGCGCGGCCGCGCCGTCTACCTCACGCCACATGATCGCGCTTCGGCGCAAAGATGGGTCGAAGCCGGTTTCAGCGAGGCCGTGCGGACCCCGGATTCGACGCTGATCTTCGTGAAGCCGGCAAAGGCTTTGGAAATCCGCACCGACCAGATCAACTGCATGGGCTGCCTCAGCGCGTGCCAGTTCTCGAACTGGGCGCAGAACGATGCCCGTACGACCGGCCGCAAGGCCGATCCGCGCAGCTTCTGCATTCAGAAGACATTGCAGGCCATCTGCCACTCGGACGACGTCGAGTTTCAGCTGATGTTCGCCGGCCACAACGCCTATCGTTTCGCCTCCGATCCGTTTTACGCAAACGGCTACGTCCCAACGGTACGCGAACTGGTGGCGCGCTTGCAGACGGGTGACTGATGCGTCAGCGGCGTGCCTTGCAGTTTCGGTGTCTGTCAGGCAGCGCGCTCCTGAGACAAAGACGTCATAGGGCCTGGGCGTAAGCGAGCGCCGTGCCGGGTCGGACCGATCGGCGATCAAACGAACGGAGTTCGGCAGGCTCGTCAGGTAGAGACCCGCGCCAATACGGGCGATTTTTTGACCTGCGCCGGGCGTGCCTTTATAACCAGCCGGTTTGGCGCCGGAGCGGGCGCGGGTGAGGTGGCCAATGGCGGAAAGATGGTCCCCGGACAGCTGGAGGAACCTGCCGATCCGGCAGGTTCCGGGCTATCCCGACGAGGCGGCGCTGGCGCAGGTCGAAGAGACGTTGCACCGCTTTCCGCCTCTGGTCTTCGCCGGCGAGGCGCGGCGCCTCAAAGAGCGGCTGGCGGCGGTGGCGCGGCGCCAGGCCTTTTTGCTGCAGGGCGGCGACTGCGCCGAAAGCTTTGCCGAATTCCACCCCAACAACATCCGCGATACCTTTAAGGTGTTGCTGCAGATGGCGGTGGTGTTGACCTTCAGCGCCGGGGTGCCGGTGGTCAAGCTCGGCCGCCTCGCCGGGCAGTTCGCCAAGCCGCGCTCGTCGGATACCGAGACCCAGAACGGCCGCACCCTGCCCTCCTATCGCGGCGATATCATCAACAGCCTCGAATTCGACGCCGCCGGGCGCCAGCCCGATCCGCAGCGCATGGTGCAGGCCTACAGCCAGTCGGCGGCGACCTTGAACCTGCTGCGCGCCTTCGCCCAGGGCGGCTATGCCGACCTGCACCGGGTGCATGCCTGGAACCAGGATTTCGTTACCGATTCACCGCAGGGCGAGCGTTACCGCGCGCTCGCCGACCGGCTGACCGAAACGCTCGATTTCATGGCCGCGTGCGGACTCAACTCCGAAACCACGCCGCAGATCCGGGAAACCGAGTTCTACACCTCGCACGAGGCGCTGTTCCTGGCCTATGAGCAGGCCCTGACCCGGATCGATTCGACCACCGGCGAGTGGTACGACTGCTCGGCGCATCTGGTGTGGATCGGCGACCGCACCCGGCAAGTCGATGGGGCGCATGTCGAGTTCATGCGCGGGGTCAAGAACCCGATCGGCATGAAATGCGGCCCGAGCCTCGATCCGTCCGACCTGTTGCGCCTGATCGACCGCCTTAACCCGGCAAACGAAGCAGGACGGCTGACCCTGATCAGCCGGATGGGGGCGGATCAGGTCGAGGCCAAACTGCCGCCGCTGTTGCGGGCCGTCGAGCGCGAAGGACGTCACGTGGTGTGGTGCTGCGACCCGATGCACGGCAACCGGATCACCCTCGCCAACGGGTACAACACGCGTCCGTTCGACCGCATTTTGATGGAATTGCGGCGCGTCTTTGAGGTGCACGCCGCGGAAGGCACTTACGCCGGCGGCATTCATTGCGAGCTGACTGGCCAGAATGTCACCGAATGCATCGGCGGGGCTCAGGCGATCAGCGAGGACGCGCTCGCCGAGCGCTATCTGACTCATTGCGACCCGCGGCTCAATGCCAGCCAGGCCTTGGAGCTCGCGTTCGAGATTGCGGAGACCCTGAAGCATCTGCGCCAGGGCGATGGGTTTGATCGCGCCGGCCAGGCTGCGAGCCGACTGGTCGCGATCTCGTAGGATCGCCGGCGGTGGCAGACGACGGCGCCGGCGAACTGGCGGCGCGCACCGACAGTTATTTTCTGAAGACCAAGGCCATTGTCGGCCGGTTCGGCGACAAGCAGGCGACCTATGCCGTGTTCATGCGGCGGCCGGTCATCTGCACGCCGCGGCTCGCGGTCGAGTTCCTGCAAACCACGGCTGCCGCGCGCGGCACGGAATTCGATATCGAGCTGAGTTACCGCGAGGGCGATGTGGTCGGCGCCGGCATGCCGATGATGTACGTGACCGGGTCGCTGTTTCATCTCGTCGATTGCGAGACGGTGCTATTGCAGAAGCTCGGGCCGGCCTGCGTCGCGGCTTACAATGCCTATGCGATGTGCGCCGACCTGCCGAAGGTGGCGTTTCTGGCGATGGATGCGCGCCACTGCGCCGGCGCCGAGATGGCGCAGCTGATGGCCTATGCCGCCTCGGTCGGGTCGGCGCACGCGAAGCGCGAGGCGGGCGCGCTCGGCTTTGTCGGCTGCGCCACCGACGCGACCGCCGGGTTTTTCGGGCGGAACAAGGGGCTCGGCACGATGCCGCATGCGCTGATCGGCTATGCCGGCTCGACCGTGCGCGCGGCGGAAATGTTTCGCGAAACCTTCCCGGACGAGGCGTTGACCGTGCTGGTCGATTATTTCGGCCGCGAGACCAGCGATGCGCTCGCCGTCGCCCGCCGCTTTCCGGATCTCGCCGGCTCCGGCCGGCTCTCGCTGCGGCTCGACACCCCCGGCGGACGCTATTGCGAAGGGCTCGACCTGGCGCGGTCCTACGAGGTGCTCGAGCGCCACGCGCCGCAATCGATCCGCGGCTACCGCACCGACGAGGAGTTGCGCTACCTGGTCGGCACCGGGGTCACTGCGGCGGCAATCTGGCGGCTGCGCCAGGTGCTGAACGAAGCCGGCTTCGAGCGGGTCAAGATCGTCGCCAGCTCGGGGTTCGGCCCGGCCAAATGCCGCATGATGGCGGCGGCGCAGGCGCCGATCGACGTGATCGGCACCGGCTCCTACCTGCCCGAGCTATGGACCGAGACCTACGCCACCGCCGACATCGTCGCCTATGACGGCCAGCCGATGGTCAAGGTCGGGCGCGAGTTCCTGCTGCGCCAGCGCTGAGCCGCGATCATTCGGCCCAGGCGCCTTCGGCGCTGGCGCCGGCGAGTTCCTGGACCCGGGCGTCATCGGCGCGCAACTCCGCGGCCGGCCCGGAATAGACCACGGCGCCGTCGTCGAGCACATAGGCGTGGTCGGCGATTTCGAGGCTCATCCGCGCATTCTGCTCGACCAGCAATACCGAAATTCCTTCGCCGCGCATGCGTGCGACTATGTCGAAGACCTCGCGCACGATCAGTGGCGCCAGCCCCTGCGAGGGTTCGTCGAGCATCAGCAGGCGCGGGTTCAGGATCAGGGCACGGGCGATCGCCAGCATCTCCTGCTCGCCGCCCGACAATTGCCGGCCACGGTTCTGCCGTCTCTCGTGCAGGCGCGGGAACAGCCCGTAGACGCGTTCCTCGTTCCACGGGCCCGGCCGCACCCGCGGCACCCGCAAATTCTCGGCCACCGTCAGGTTCGGGAAGATGCGGCGTCCTTCCGGCACATAGCCGACGCCGAGCGCGGCGATGCGGAAGGGCGGCCACCGCGTCGTGTCCTGGGCGAAAATCTCGATCCGGCCCTGGCGCGCCGGGGTCAGCCCCATCAGGCTGCGCAGGGTCGTGGTCTTGCCGGCGCCGTTGCGGCCGAGCAGCGCAGTAATGCGGCCTTCTTCCACCTCGAGCCCGACCCCGTGCAGGATATGGCTTTTGCCGTAGAAGGTGTGCAGCCCGTCGGCGACCAGCGCGGTCATGCCGCCCTCACGCCGCCTGGCCGAGATAGGCGGCCTGCACCGCCTCATTGGCGGCGATCTGCTGCGGCGTGCCTTCCGCCAGCAGCCTGCCGCGGTCGAGCACGGTGATATGGTCGGCCAAGTGGAACACCACGCGCATATCATGCTCGATCAGCACGATCGTATAGCGCTCGTCGCGGTGCAGACGGCGGATCAGCGAGGTCGTCTCATAGGTCTCGTGGTCGCCCATGCCGGCGGTCGGTTCGTCCAGCAGCAGCAGGCGCGGCTTCAAGGCGAGCGCCATCGCGATCTCGGCTGCGCGCTGATCGCCGTGCGACAGCTCGCCGACGAGCCGGCCGGCCTTTGCTTCGAGCCCGACCATCGCGAGAACCTCCTCGACGCGATCGGCGAGAGCACGACGCTCGGTCCGGCCCAGCCACGGCCGCAGCCGGTAGCCGCCGGCGACCTCGACTGCAATACGGACATTCTCGCGCACATTCAATTCGGGGAAGATTTCGGTGACCTGGAAGGTGCGCGCCATGCCGAGCGCGACCCGGCGGGCGGCCGGCAATTCGGTGACGTCCTCGTCATCGAGCAGGATGCGGCCGCGGGTCGGCGGAAAAAAGCCGCTGATCAGGTTGAAAAAGGTGGTCTTGCCGGCACCGTTCGGGCCGATGATCGCGCGCAATTCGCCCTGTGCGACGCGCAATGACACCTGGTCGACCGCGACGAGACTGCCGAAGGCCTTGGTGGCATTGTCGACCTCGAGCATCGTCATAGGGCGATCCTCATGCCATATTCCGGCCGCGCACGAACCCCAGCAATCCGCGCGGGAAGAACAGCACGACGATGATGAAGATCAGGCCGACAAACGACATCCAATTGGTCGTGATGCTCGAAAGGTAATCCTGCAACACCACGAAGACGGCGGCGCCGAGCAGCGGTCCCCAGAAGGCACGGATGCCGCCGAGCACCGCCATGATCACGATATTGCCCGACATCGTGTAATGCAGATTGCTCGGATCGGCGAAATTGTTCAGCAGCGCGTAGAGCGCACCTGCAAAGCTCATGAAGAAACAGGACAGGGTGAAGGAAGCCCAGACGTGACGCTCGATCGGAATGCCGAGGAAACGCGCCCTCCGCTCATTCTCGCGGATCGCCAGCAGAGTGCGGCCGAACGGCGAGCGCAGCAGGAACCCCATGATCCCGGTCGCGATCGCGAAGCAGAACAGCACGAAGTAATAGAAAAACGCGGCGTTGTTCTGAATGTCGATGATCAGCGGGCCGAGATGCAGGGGCTGGCGGGCGAAGCCGCGCAGTCCGTCATCGCCGCCGGTCAGACTGTTCCAGCGGTAGGCGAGGAAATAAAAGACCTGACCGAAGGCGATCGTCACCATCGCGAAATAAACGCCGCGCCGGCGCACGATCAGAAGGCCCAACAATCCGCCGAGCACGCCCCCGAGCAATGTCCCAAACACCAGCGATAACGGCGTGCTTGGGACCAGCAGCTTCAGCGTGAACCCGGCGCCATAGGCGCCGAGTCCGAAAAACGCGGCATGTCCGAACGACATGAAGCCGGTGAAGCCGAGCAGGAAATTGATCGACATCGCCGCAAGCCCGAGCACGACGACCCGGGTCGCCAGACCCATGTAGCCGCCGACCGCGTTGATCCATAACGGTGCGGTCAGCAGGATCGCCCAGATCGCGAGCAATGGCAGCTGGTTGCCGAGCGTCCCGCGGAGCGGCGGGACGGTCACGGCCGGCATCCGCGCGACCGGCGTTTCCGCCAGTTGAGCGGTCGCCGTCGCCGCCCCCTGGGCGGTCGGGGCGGGCGGCTCCCCGGCCACGGGCGACCCCGTCGTGACGCGCTGGCTCACGTCAGCATGCCTTCTTCGCCGAACAGGCCACGCGGCCGCACCAGCAGCACGAGAGCCATCAGCACGTACATGACGGCCTCGCTCGCCGAGGGCCAGAACACCGTCGTGAGCCCCGCGGCGACGCCGATCAGCAAGCCACCCACCAGGGTCCCGACCAGGCTGCCGACGCCGCCCACGATGATTGCGATGAAGCTCGGCATCAGCAATGTCGTACCCATCGTCGGGATCAGCCCGAGCTGGCCGCCGGCCAGGACTCCGCTCAACCCGGCGAGGAAGATGCCGAGTCCGAAATTGAATGAGCGCAATAGCCGGACATTGACCCCGAGCGAGGATACCGTATCGAGGTCAAGCGTGCCGGCGCGGATGCGCAAACCGAGGCGGGTGTAACGCAGGAACAGAAACAGCAGCACGACGACAGCCGTCGCCACCGCCACCATGAACAGGCGGTAGCCGGTGATGAAGAACAGGCTGGCGCTGAGCGGCTGCGCCAGAAACGCGGGAATCGTGACCGGCAGCCCTTGCGGCCCCCAATACCAGCGCGACCCGTCTTCGAGGATGAAGGCAAGCCCGAAAGTCAGCAGCAGGCTGTAAAGCGGATCGCGGCCATAGAGGCGGCGGATCATGATGCGCTCGACCAGGATGCCGAGGATCGCGACGATAAACGGCGCCACGATCAAGGCGCCCCAGAAGCCGATCCGGGCCGAAAGCATGAAGGCGATATAGCCGCCCAAGGTCAGGAACCCGCCATGCGCGAAGTTGATGACCCCCGACAGGTTCAGGATCAGCGACAGCCCGAGCGCCATCAGCACGTAAAAGGCGCCGATGATCAGCCCGTTGGTCAGGTTGAACAGAAGCAGAGTCGTCATCGAGGCGGACGCGTCCTCACGACGGCCAGGTCACGTGGCACCCGGTTGCCTCGGCGGACCCGGCAGCCTTCTCGCCGGGCACGATCGTGTCCACCCGGAACATGTCGGCCGGGTCGCCGCCTTCCGGCGCCGGGTGCGCCTCCCCGACGAAGATGTTGCTCATCAGCTGATGATCGCCGGCGCGGTAGACGACGTCCCCCGACTGCAGCGCGATCTCGGGGGGCAGCTTCAGCCCTTCGAGGGCGTGCGCCATCTTGACCGCGTCGAGACCCTTGGTCTCGTTGGCGACGATGGCGCAGGTGTGGACCGAGACATAACCGAACCAATGCCGCGCCGTCGGGGTCTTGTTCAACGCCTTCTTGATCGCGGCGACGAATTCCGCGACATGCGGCACGTTCGGCTGGTTCCACCACCACTCCATGACCCACCAGCCGATCAGCGCTTCCTTGGGCACGGCATACATGTTCTCGAGTTCGTACAGCGAGCCCGCCACCTTCATGTCGTTTTGCAGACCGAACTGCAGGAACTGCTTCAGGCTGTTGACCTGATCGGCGCCGCCCATGATGTCGATCAGCACGTTGGGGCCGTAGGATTTGGCCTTGATCAGCGCCGCCGAGAAATCGGCGGTGCCGATCGGCAGCAGATCGCCCTCATAGCTGCCGCCGGCGCCCTTCAGGTTGCGCACGAAACCCTCTTCGAGGGTGTGGCCATAGGCGTAGTCCGGGGTCAGGAAGTACCATTTCTTGCCGAACTTTTCGATCAGGGTATTGGCGATCGCGTTGGCGTCCATTGCGGTCGTGTTGCAGACGCGGAACACGTTCCACTTGCAGTCTTTGCCGGTGATCGGGTCGGTGTGGCCGCCGGGCACGATGTGCAGGATCTGCTTTTCGTTGGTGACGCCGGCGACGGCATAGGCGATCGCCGAGTTGACATCGGCCAGGATGAAATTGACCTCGTCGCGCTCGATCAGCTTGCGCGCCTTCTGCACCCCGGTACCGACATCATTGGCCGAGTCCTCAACCAGCAATTGGACCTGGCGGCCGAGAATGCCGCCCTTCTGATTGATCTCGTCGACCGCGAACTTGGCGCCCTCGACCTCGCTAGCGGCGGGTGCCGAATAGACCCCGGTGATCGGGTCGATCAGGCCAATCTTGATCGGGGTTTCGCCGCGCGCTTCGATGATAAACGGCGATGTCAGCGGCAACGCCCCGATAGCAGCCCCCGCCGCCCCCGCGCGCAGCAGCGCGCGTCTCGCTATCGTTTTCGACAGCAGCCCTGTGCTCATTGTTCCTCCCTGGCGAGCGATTCGGGCCGCGCCGCGATCCCGCGCTCGTGATTCCACGAATGGGTGCGCACTATTAGCCGGACTGCGTGCGGGAACGAAACAGATTCAGCGGGGCCGCGGCCGAAACACGCCTGGAGCCGCGGCGAATCCGGGCTCACACAATACCCCCAAATGGATCGCCACGTCCGAGGCGCCGACGGCTGCGTTGCGCCCGCCCCGTGGAGGCGGCAACGTGGCGGATAGGTTAATGTGTGCCCGGCCGAGGCGGCACCATTGCCGCGCGACGACGGACGGAGAATCCTGCGCGATGAGATATGTCACCCGCGTTCTGCAACCGGGCGAGACGGTGATCTATGCCACCCGGCTGCACTGGCTGATTTTTTTACCCGCTTTGGTGCTGCTGCTGATCTGCGTCGTGCTGCTGCTCGGCGCCGCGGCGACCAGCGGCGATCTTGCCGTCGCGCTCGAAATCATGGCCGCGATCTTTGCGATCTTCGCGTTCTCCTCATGGGCCCGCGCCGCGATTCTTCGCGCCACGACCGAGTTGGCCGTCACCGACCGGCGGGTCATCTACAAATCGGGCCTGCTGTCCCGTCACACGCTGGAGATGAATCGCAGCAAGGTCGAGAGCGTCGATGTCGACCAGACCCTGCTCGGGCGTCTTTTCGGCTTCGGCACCATTGTCGTGCGCGGGACCGGAGGCAGCCTCGAACCGATTCGCCGCATTGCCGACCCGCTAACCTTCCGCAGCCACATCACCGCCGCCTGAGGCTGCCAATTCCGCGGCGTGCGGCCGCCGCGGACAGGCTCAAGGCCCGGCTCTCATGAACACGCAGGCTCTCATGCTAGATTGAGCGACAGGCAGCTGTCGGGGCCGAGGTGATGCGGCGGCAGGGACGCGCGGCGGTTCTCGCGGGAGGCCTCTCCGGGCCCGCCGCGCCGGCTGCCGGGCCGGGAGCGACGTTGTCGATCGGGTTGAGCGCGGTCATCGTCGCGGCCAACGTCGAGGATCCGCGCGTTTTGACGGTTCGCCTCGGCGGTCCCTCGGCCGAGGCACTGCCGGCAGGGCCGCTGGAGGCCGAGCATCGTACCTTGGAGATCGGGCTGCGGGCCTGGGTCGAGCGGCAGACCAGCCAAAAGCTTGGCTATGTCGAGCAGCTCTATACCTTCGGCGACCGCGACCGGATCGAGAGCGGCGACGCCGAGCGCGTCCGCTCGCTGACCGTGGCGTATTTGGCGCTGGTGCGCGAAGCGCGTCCGGCCGGCTCGGCCGAAGCGGTATGGCAGAGCTGGTATCGGTATTTTCCCTGGGAGGATTGGCAGGCAGGGCGACCCTCATGCCTGAACGCAATCGAGACAAGCCTGCAAAATTGGGCCGCCTCCGCCGCAGGACCGGCCGAGCGGCGACTGCGGGCAGAACGCGTGGGACTTGCCTTCGGCGTCGGGCCTGCGTCCTGGAACGAGGAACTGGTGCTCGAACGCTACGAGCTGCTTTACGAGGCCGGACTGATCGAAGAAGCGATGCGCGGTCTCGGGCGCCCCTTCACCGCCGAACCCGGCGTCTCCGGATACCCGATGGCGGCCGATCACCGCCGCATTCTTGCCACCGCAATCGGACGGCTGCGCGGCAAGATCAAATACCGGCCGGTGGTTTTCGAGCTGATGCCGCCCGCGTTCACGTTGCTGCAGCTGCAGCGTTCGGTCGAGGCATTGTCGGGGGTGCGGCTGCATAAGCAGAATTTCCGCCGGCTCGTGGCGCAGCAGGGTCTGGTGGAGGAGACCGGCGCGGTTACCGCCGAAACGGGAGGCCGTCCGGCGCGGCTGGTGCGCTTCCGGCGGGAGGTATTGCTGGAACGGCCGGCGCCGGGGCTGCGGCTGCGGCCGGCCCGCCGGAGTATTGCGATTTCGTGACCTCGGCGCCTTGACCGCGGCCGGTTCGACCTTATACTCATAAGCAGCATTACTGGCCGGACGGGCCGCCGTCCGGTTTTTCCCGGCCCCCAATATACTCTAATTGAGCATATGAGGAGGATGCGCCGTGCTGGATACCCTCGCCCCCGAGACCCGCAACCCGCTGCCGCTGCCCGAACTTTACCGCCGCGTCGAACGCCACGTGCCGGCCTTCGAATGGCGCATCATCGCCGACGACATCGCGGCCATTCTGCGGCTCAAGCGCGAGCGCAACGCGGTGATCCTGGCGCACAATTATCAGACGCCGGACATCTTCCACACGGTGGCCGACATCGTCGGCGACAGCCTGGCGCTGGCCCGGGAAGCGGCGCGCACCGAGGCTGCGGTGATCGTGCTCGCCGGCGTGCATTTCATGGCCGAGACCGCGAAATTGCTGAACCCCGGCAAGACCGTGCTGATCCCCGATCTGCGCGCCGGGTGCTCGCTCGCTGAGTCGATCACCGCCGCGGACATCCGCCTGCTGCGGGCGCGCTACCCCGGCGTGCCGGTCGTGACCTACGTCAACACCTCGGCCGCGGTCAAAGCCGAATCCGACATCTGCTGCACATCGGGCAATGCCAGGAAGGTGGTCGAGTCTTTGGGCGTGCCGCGGGTTTTGATGCTTCCCGACGAATACCTGGCGCAGAACACCGCCGCCCAAACCGAGGTCGAGATCATCGCCTGGAAGGGGCATTGCGAGGTTCATGAGCGGTTTTCGGCTGACGATGTGCGCACTCTGCGCGAGACCCATCCCGGAGTCATCGTGCTGGCGCACCCGGAATGCCCGCCCGAGGTCGTCGCCGAAGCCGATTTCGCCGGCTCGACCGCGGCGATGGTCGATTACGTCGCCAAGCGCCGGCCGCCGCGCGTCGTGCTGCTGACCGAATGCTCGATGAGCGACAACGTCGCGCTGCAGCACCCGGATCTCGAATTCGTCAAACCCTGCAATCTGTGCCCGCACATGAAGCGGATCAGCCTGCCGAAAATCCGCCATTCGCTCGAAACCATGACTCACGAGGTGGTTGTCGATCCCGTCATCGCCGAGCGCGCCCGCCGCGTCGTCGAGCGCATGCTTGAGATCGGCTGAGCACGGGAGGCCCGATATGCTGCGCCTGCTGATCGAGCCGATCGTGCGCGCCGCACTGGCCGAAGATCTCGGCCGTGCCGGCGACATCACCACCGACGCGGTCGTGCCGGCAGAGGCGCGGGTCGAAGCGGTGATCGCGGCACGACAGCCCGGGGTGCTCGGCGGTCTCGACGCTGCCCTGCTTGCGTTCGAACTGCTCGACCCGGAGCTGCGCTTCGAGTGCCTCGCTGTGGATGGCGAGCGCATCGAGCGCGGCCAGAAGGTGGCGCGGATCAGCGGCCGGGCACGGCCGGTACTGGCCGGCGAACGGGTGGCGCTGAACCTGCTGTGCCGGGTGTCGGGGGTGGCGAGCGCGACCCGCACGCTTGCCGACGCGATCGCCGGCAGCAAGGCAAAGATCGTGTGCACCCGCAAGACGACGCCGGGGCTGCGCATCCTCGAAAAGTACGCGGTGCGGCTCGGCGGCGGCGCCAATCACCGCTTCGGCCTCGACGACGCGATGCTGATCAAGGACAACCACATCGCGCTGGCCGGCGGGGTCGGCGCCGTGCTCGAACGGGCACGGGCGCAGGCCGGGCATCTCGTCAAGATCGAGCTCGAGGTCGATACGCTCGACCAGCTCGCCGAGGCGCTGGAGCACCGCGTCGATGCGGTACTGCTCGACAATATGGACCCGGAGACGCTGCGCCGCGCGGTGCAGATGGTCGGCGGTCGCGCCATCACCGAAGCATCGGGACGCATCACTCGCGAGACCGCGCCGGCGATCGCTGCCGCCGGCGTCGACCTGATCTCGTCAGGCTGGATCACCCACAGCGCGCCGATCCTCGATCTCGGCCTCGATATCGATTAGCCGGATCGGCTGGCCTACTTACGCCGTTGGCGACCAGGGCTCGGGGGCGCGCGGTTCGAGGTCGGTGACCACGTCGACCAGCACGGTCTCGTCGGCGGCGAGGGCCTCGGCCAGGGCCGGCGCCAGCTGACCCGGCTGCTCGACCCGGATCCCGCGTACCCCGAAGCTGCGCGCGACCGCGGTGAAATCGGTCGGGCCGAAGCGGATCAATTCCTCGCCGCGACCGGGCCGGTTTCCGGACACCCGCCGGACCCCGGTCAGGTTCTGGCCGAACCCCGAATTGTTGTTGACGACGAGGGTGACGGCGATGCCGCAGCGCCGCGCCGATTCCAGTTCCGGCAGATGGTAGTAAAACCCGCCGTCCCCGGTGAAGCACACAACCTTGCGGGCGCCGGCGGCGCATTTGGCGCCGAGCGAGGCCGGGAAGGCCCAGCCCAATGATCCCGCCGCCCGCAAATAGCTCTGCCCGGCGCCGTTGAGGTCGATCATCGTCCCGGTCCAAATCCCGGAATACCCGGTATCGGCCACCAGCACGCCATCCGCGGGCAGAGCGCGGGTGATTTCGGCGCACAGCCGCTCGACCGCGATCGGGGCCGTGTTCTTCTCCGCGAGCGCGGCCATCCCGGCGCGCCAATCGGCGACGATCCGGGCCGCCTCGCCGGCGAAGCCGCCATCGCGCGACGGACGCCCGATCGCCTGGTTGAGCCTGGCCAGGGTCGCCTTCGGGTCGCCGACCAGACCGGTCGTGTTCGGATAGCTGCGCCCGATTTCGACCGGATCGACGTCGATCTGCACGATCCGGGTGTTACGCGGCGGGATCGCCCAATTCAAGGTGACCTGGTCGCCGGTGTCGCAGCCGACGAACAGCACCAACTCGGCGCCGTGGACGATGCGGTTGGCCGGCGGCGCCGAATAGCTGCCGGCGACCCCGGCCGACAGCCGGTGCGTTGTCGGGATGATGCCGCGCGCGCCGAGCGTCGTCGCGATCGGCGCGGCGAGCGCTTCGGCGAGGGCCAGCACCTCCGGGCCGGCCTGGGAGGCGGCGGCGCCGTCGCCGGCGACGATCGCGACGCGGCGGGCGCCGGTCAGGATCGCGGCGGCGCGTTCGATATCGCGCTCGTCGGCGACCGGCCGATGCACCGGGATCGGGCGCGCCTCGTCTTCCAGCACCGGCGGTTCGCCGGTTTGCCCGAGTTCGATCACATCGCCCTGCAAACCATTGAAATCGAGGTGGGTCGGCCGCACCGTGTCGGCCAGGGCCGCCCGCCAGGCCTGTCGCAACAGGCGCGGCAATTCGGCCGTCGTATCGACCGGGCTGGAAAACTTGGTCACCGCGCTGAACAGCGGCGCATGCGCGATTTCCTGATAGGCGTTGCGGTGCTGGAACGAGGCCTCCTTGCGGCCGGTCAACGCGATCACCGGGCTGCGCCCGAGATACGGGTCCTGCAGCCCGGCGGCGAGATTGGCGGCCCCGACCGACTGGGCCATGCACACCCCCGGCCGCCGCGCCACGCGCGCGTAACCATCGGCCATGTAGGCGGCCGCCTTCTCCGAATGCGCGAGGATCGGCCGAACGCCGTGATCGCCGAGCGCCAACAGCGTGCGGCGCAGCACCGATTCGACGAAGAAGACATGCGTCATGCCGGTCCCGGCGAGGGCTCGCGCCAGCCATTCGGCGCCGTTCATCGCGGCGTTTTCGCTCATCCCGCTTCCTCCCGATGCCATTCGCGGCGATTTGCCCTTGATGCGGGCCGTCAGCTCAAAGGGTCAGCCCGCCATCGACGATGACGGTCTGGCCGGTGATCATTGCAGTCCCGGCGCACAGGAAGAAGATCGTGCCGGCAATGTCGTCCGGGGTGCAGGCGCGCTTCAACGGCGTGCGCTCGACCGATACCGCCTTGCGGTCGGCCGGCCAATCCTTGTTCCACGGGCTCTCGACAAAGCCAGGGGCCACCGCGTTGACGCGGATCTCGGGCGCGAGCGTGCGCGCCAGGCTGCGCGTCAGGTTGATGACCCCGGCCTTGCTCGTCGCATAAGGGATGCTGCTGCCGCTGCCCTGCACCCCGGCGATGGATGCCGTGCTGCAGATTGCGCCGAGCGACGCCTTCAATGCGCCGACAGCGGCATGGGTGCAGCGAAACGGGCCGATCAAGTTGGTGTTGAGAATGGATTGCCAGAACTCTTCGGTCAGCCGGTCGAAATCGGAAAACGGGATCGGCGCCGGGGTGGCCGGGGTGCCGGCGTTGTTGACCAGGAAATCGAGCCGGCCGAGCCCGTCAATGGCCCGCGCCACCATCGCTTCCGCCTCGCCCGGTTGCGAGACATTGCCCGGCGCGGAAAGGACGCGATGACCCAGCGCACTCAGCCGCTCGACCTGCTGCGGTCCGCGCGGATCACCGGGTAAATGGTTGAGCGCGACCATGGCACCGTTGCGGGCGAAGAGCTCGACGGTGGCGAGCCCGATCCCGGAGGCGCCGCCGGTTACGAGTGCCGTCTTGCCGCTGACATCGGCGCTGATCATGGCTGCGCTTTCCCTCGTTGCACTGGGTCACAACCCACGGCCGGCCTCGATCGAGAGCCGGCCGGCGTCGATCTTAGAATGTTGCGTTTTCGACGCGGGTGTCGAGCAAAAGCGGGCCTGCTGCGGACGATGCCGGGCGAGGCGCCCATTCGACCGCGGGGCCGCGTCGCACGCCAGCGTCCGGCATGCCGTCGACCTCAGCCGCCCATCTTGATGAGCTTGTGGATGACCCGGCGGCGGGCCGGCGCCGGCCCCTCCGAAAAGCGGGCCCAGGAGCGGCCGGACAGTTCCGCAACGTAGATATTGCCGCCGCCATCCACGGCGATGCCGTGCGGCGAGGTGAACTGCCCCGGTTCGATCCCGGCATGCGGCTTGCCGAGCCGCGCCAGCACCTTGCCGTGATGGGTGTGGATGCTGATGCGCGGCCCGATATTCGGCCAATCCCGATTGATCTCGCCCGAGGGGCCGCCTTCCCCGATGTAGCAGAGCGGGTTCGGGCCGGTTTCCATGCACATCCCGTTGGGCCGATGCAGATTGTTCCACTGGGTCTCCCATTTGCCGTTGCCGTCGAACACCTGCACCCGGTGGTTCTCGCGGTCGGCGACATAAACCCAGCCATCGACGTCGCAGCAGACATTGTGCGGGATGTTGAACTGGCCCGGATCGGTGCCGGGCTCGCCCCACGAGAACAGCAGCCGTCCATCGGGGGTGAACTTATGCACCCGGGCATTGCCGTAGCCGTCGGAAATGTAAAGCTCGCCCTTCGGCGACAGCGCGGTATGGGTGCAGCGGTGGAACGGCTCGCCGCTCATATACGGCTTGGGCTTTCCGGGGATCCCGAGAGTCATCAGTACCTTGCCCTCGAGCGTGCAGTGGCGCACCGAGTGATCGCCGTCGTCGGTCAGCCAGATCGTATCGTCCGGCCCCATATGGACCCCGTGCGGCCGGGTGAAGACGCCCTCGCCCCAGGTGCGCAGCAGATTGCCATCGGAGTCGAACACCGCCATCGGATGCTCGCCGCGATTGAACGCGTAAACGCGGCCCCGCCGGTCGACACCGACGGCGGCGCAATCGCCGAGCACGATCTCGTCCGGGATCCTGGCCCAGTTGTCGTTGACCTCGAAGGTGAAATTGCCATTGCCGAGCCGCACCGCCGCCATCGCCGCTTCCTCCCGATCTGCGTGTCTCGCGCCATGATAGGCCGGGAGCGGCGGCAGCTACAGCGCGGCGGAGGCGCGAGTTGCCCGCGGAATGGTGCCGCGACTATGCTTGCGACCGGCCGCCCCGCGTTCCGGAGTATCGCGATGAAAGGACGCCCGCAGATCCAGCTCACGCCCGAGGAGCAGGAGGCTTTCCTGCGCGGCAACCACAAGGCCGCGCTCGCGACGGTCGATCGCGACGGGTTTCCGCACCTCGTCGCGATGAGCTATTTCGTCAAGGATGGCGCCCTTTATATGACCTCCTACGGCAAGGCGCAGAAGGTATTGAACGTCCGCCGCAATCCCAAGGTCGGGGTCATGGTCGAGGCCGGCGAGGCCTACGCCGAATTGCAAGGCGTCATGATCCGCGGGCGATGCGAAATCATTGAGGGCGAGGACGCGGTGCAGTCGGCATTCGAGGATATGGCGCGGGCGCGCGGGCGTTCCTATTCGCGCCCGACCGCCGCCACGGCCAGCGCACCGAAACGGGTGGTATTGAAGATCGTCCCCGAGAAGGTATTCACCTGGGATCATCGCAAACTCGGCGGGCGTTATTGACGGCTTCGGACGCAAAGCCCGGCATTCGGCGTTGAAGGCCATCGCGCATGCCCGAAGCCTCGCGCTATCACGCCAGCGACGGCGCCGCCTACGAGATTTTTCTCGGGCGGTGGACGCGCGCTCTGGCCGACCGGCTGGTCGACTTTGCCGACTTTCCCTCCGGCGGCGCCCTGCTGGATGTGGGCTGCGGCACCGGCAGTCTCGCGCTTGCCATGCGCCGACGGGGGCCGGCTGCGGGCATCGACATCGCCCCGCCCTACGTGGCGTTCGCGAAGACCCGCTCGGGTCCCGACGGGCCGCTGCTCACAGCCGGCGACGCCGGCCATCTGCCGTTTGCGGACAATGCCTTTGCTGGGGCCGCGGCTCAGCTGGTGCTGAACTTCGTCGGCGATCCGGTCGCCGCCGTATCGGAGATGGGGCGCGTCACCCGGCCCGGCGGGGTGGTGGCCGCCTGCGTCTGGGACTTCCGCGGCGGCCTCGTCTACCAGCGGCTGTTCTGGGATACCGCCGCCGGGATCGACCCCGCCGCCGCGACGACTCGCGACCGCCTATTCTCGGGGGCTTTGGCGGTCCCGGGCGGGCTCGATGCGCTGTTTCAACGCGCCCGGCTGCCGATCGCGGAGAGCGTGTCCCTTACCGTGCGCATGGAGTACGCGTCGTTCGCGGATTACTGGGCGCCGCTGCTCGGCGGCCAGGGACCGGTCGGCACCTATGCCGCGGCGCTGAGGCCCCAGCTGCGCCGCCCAATCGAAGCCGCGGTGCGCGCGGCCTATCTGTCCGGCGCGCCCGATGGGCCGCGTTCGATGACCGCATCGGCCTGGGCGGTGCGCGCGGTGGTGCCCTGACACAATCGTGGCTTTCAAGCATGACTGTGTGCGGGATGTCGGCGCGCCGGCCCTGCTGTCGCCTGCCGCTTCACAGCCCCGCACCGTCGCGACCGCGGCCGGCGCGCCCCGCATCACTGCAGCGCGATGACCATGAACCGATCGCTATTTCGGCGCGGCCGTGCTAGCGGTCATGCCGGCAGGTATTGTTGCGAGGTGTCAGATGCCGAGCGGGCTTGAGTCGACCGATACCGAAATCGGCACCGGCGCCACCGCGGCAGCAGGCAAGCGGGTGTCGGTGCACTACACCGGCTGGCTGTGGGAGAACGGCGCCAAGGGCCGCAAATTCGACAGCTCTCTCGACCGCGGACAACCCTTCAGCTTCGCGCTCGGGGCCGGACAGGTCATCGCCGGCTGGGATCAGGGCGTTGCCGGCATGAACGTCGGCGGCAAGCGCACGTTGGTGATCCCGCCCGATCTGGGCTATGGCGCGCGCGGCGCCGGCGGTGTGATCCCGCCGAACGCCACGCTGATCTTCGAGGTCGAGCTGCTGCAGGTGCAATAAGCCCAAGCGCCAGCTTCAATCGGTTCTGGCACTAGCATCGGCCCTGGGCTGCGGCAGCGGGATCGCGGGCCGGGGCCGCCGGGCAACCCCGCAGCCTCTAAAACTCAGCCGCCAACCGCTTGAGCGAAGGCGGTCAACCCATCCTTGACGGCCGCATCGCTCATGGTCTGAGCGACCTGCAAGCTGATGTCGTGGACCGTCTTGCGCTGGTCGGGGAGCAGGAAAGCGGCGGCCTTCGGCGCGACCGCCGCGAGCGCGGGCAATCGTTCGCGCCGCCAATCATCGCTCAACCCATCCGTCGGCAGCATCGTGATGGCGCCGACCAGAGTGGTGACCAGCCCTTGACGCATATCCGCCACGCCCTTCTGCTGCATGGCGCCGGTCAGCTTTTGCGGATCGGCCGCCATATCGGCGGTGACGATCATGATCAACGCCTGCATCACGTTGAGCTGGGAATCGACGTAGCGCCCCATCTCCGGCGCGAACGCCACGGTGTTGGCGGCTACTTTCTGCTGCAATGCCTCCTGCGCGGGGCCGCCTAGGCTCACGATTTTGGAGAAATCGGTATAGCCGGTACCCGCGAGGATGTAGACGGACCCCGCGTTGAGAACCTGCAGCAACCAGTCGTTGACATTGTTCAGATCCGAAAACGGCAAGGGCGTGTTCAAATTCAACGCCGAGGTGTCGAACACGATGTTGAGCAACGCTGCGACTTTGGGATCGGACTGGCGCGGCGGCTGACCGCTCGTTTCCGAGCCGGCCGCCATGGCGCGAAAATCGCTCGCGGCTTTCTCGATTGCCTTCAATTGATTGGCGTCGAACCCGGCGGCGATCGCGTTCGGAGCGAGAACTCCGGCGAGCGCTATGATCATCAAGGCATGAAAAATCCGCCGCATTGGCAACCTCGCGCTGAAATCAAGCGGATCTCGACGCCCACCGATGTACCGAGGACGCCAGCAACCGGCCCGCCCCGTTGACTTTGCTTGAGCGCATAAAGCATGGATTCCAGGGCTGCGGCCAGCAGTTTGCAGCGGCGGGACACGCGCGGTTGGCGGTTCAGGCCGCGGCGACCTGACGGCGCTCCTGCCGCGCCATCAGCCATCCGGCCAGCGTGACCAGCATCACGACGGCGGCGAGGAACAAGGTCGCCAGGGCGTTGATTTCCGGCGTCACGCCGAGTCGCACGCTGGAGTAGACCGCCATCGGCAGGGTGGTGGCAGACGGGCCGGAGACGAAGCTGGCGACCACGACATCGTCGAGCGACAGCGTGAAAGCGAGCAGCCACCCCGATACCAGCGCGGGGCTTATCCCCGGCAGGGTGACGCGCAGCAGCACCGTCGATGGCCGCGCGCCGAGGTCGAGGGCCGCTTCCTCCAGGCTGCGATCGAACCGGGCGAGCTGGGCCCGTACGAGAATCGCGACATAGCAGGCGCTGAACGTCGCATGGGAGATCGCGATCGTCGCGACCCCGCGGGCCGGCCAGCCGAGCCAATCCTGCGCCGCAACGAACAGCAGCAGGAGCGACAAGCCCAGGATCACCTCGGGCACCACCAGCGGCGCCATCACCATAAAGCCCAGCAGCAGCCGGCCGCGGAAACGGGCGAACCGCGTCACCGCAAGCCCCGCGCAAGTGCCCAGGACGACCGCCGCGCTCGCCGCCAGGCCGGCGATTTCGAGGCTGGTCAGCGCCGCATCGAGAAACTTGTCGTCGCCGGCGAGCACCACGTACCAGCGGACCGAGAACCCGGCCCATACCGTGACCAGCCGAGAGGCGTTGAAGGAGTAGATCACCAGCAGCACGATCGGCACGTAGAGGAACCCGAGACCCAGACCCAGGGCCGCCGCGCGCAGCCGGCCGCCAGCTGCGAGCCTCATACCGCTCGGTCCCGCTCGACCAGTCGCTGGGCGACCAGGATCGGCGGGATCAGGCCGGCGACCAGCACGACCGCGATGGCCGCCGCCCCGGGCCAGTCGCGATTGTCGAAGAACTGCGCCCACAGCACCTTGCCGATCATCAAGGTGCCGGGTCCGCCAAGCAGGTCGGGGATCACGAATTCGCCGACCGCCGGGATGAACACCAGCAGCGCGCCGGCGGCGACGCCCGGCAGCGACAAGGGCAGGATCACCCGCCAGAAGATACGCATCGGGCGGGCCCCGAGATCGGCGGCGGCGGCGACGAGGTCGGCTTCGATCTGCGACAGGCTGCCGTAGATCGGCAGGATCATGAACGGCAGATACGAATAGACCAGGCCGAGCTCGAGCGAGAAGCCGTTGTACAGCAGCGGCACCGGCGCATCCACCAGGCCCAGCGCAAGCAGAGCCTTGTTGACGAGGCCGCTCGGCTGCAGGATCGCCATCCAGGCATAGACCCGGATCAGAAAGCTGGTCCAAAACGGCAGAATCACCAGGAACAAAAGGAGCCGCCGCCGCCGGCCGGCGCTGTCCGCGATCGCGAGGGCGATCGGGTAGCCCAGCAACAGGCACAGCACCGTCGCCAGCCCGGCATTTGCCAAGGAATCGATGTAGGCGCGCAGGCAGCCCTGGCGAATCAGATCGACGAAATTCGCCAGGGTCGCCTGCAGCACAAGGCCGCTGCGCGAAAGGCTGAGGGGCGGAGCGTAGGGCGGGATCGCATCGACGCCATGCGCCACGCTGATTTCGAGCACGATCAGCAACGGCAGCAAAAAAAACACCGCGAGCCAGATTGACGGAACCCCGATCAGAACCGCCCGCCCCAGCCGCCCGGTCGCATTCATGGCGCCAGCATGATCCCATCCTCGGGGCACCAGCTTGCAAAGACCGCGGCTCCCCGCACCAGTCCGGCCACGGCCTCGCTCGGCACCACCGCGCGCAGCATGATTCCGCCGGTGGCGGCGAGATGAACCAGCGAATGGCCGCCCAGATAGGCGACCGAAGATACCGTCGCGGGCAACGCAAACCCCGGTTGCCGCTGAGGGCTGAGGCGCAGCTTCTCCGGCCGCAGCGCCAGCACGACGGAGGGGCCGTCCGGCGGCTCGGCATGTCTGGGCAACGGCAGAGCTCCGTCAATTCCGGCGACGGCAAGACCGAGACGGTGGCGCCCGGCCACCAACTCGCCTTCAAACAGGTTTACCGTCCCGACAAAATCGGCGACGAACCGGGAGCGGGGCCGTTCATAAACCTCGGCCGGGGTGCCGGTCTGGACGATATGGCCGCGATCCATGACCGCGATCCGCGACGCCATGCCAAGCGCCTCTTCCTGATCGTGGGTGACGATCATGAAGGTGGTTCCGACCCGCTCCTGGATGCCGGTCAGCTCGAGCCGGGTCTGCTCGCGCAATTTACGGTCGAGCGCCGCGAGCGGCTCGTCGAGCAGCAGCAGCTTCGGCATCTTGGCCAGCGCGCGCGCCAGGGCCACCCGCTGTTTCTGGCCTCCGGACAATTCCTGCGGACGCCGGCGCTCATGGCCCGTCATCTGCACCAGAGCCAGCATTTCGGCCACCCTGGCAGCGCGGCGGCGGCGCTCCATCCGCTCCTGCCGCAAGCCGAACTCGATGTTGCCGGCAACATCGAGATGCGGGAACAGCGCATAGGACTGGAACATCAGATTGACCGGCCGTGCGTAGGGCGGCACCGCCGTGACATCGGCGCCATCGATGACGATGCGGCCGCTATCCAGCGGCTCAAAGCCGGCGATCATTCGAAGGAGGGTGGTTTTTCCGCAGCCCGAGGGTCCGAGCAGCGCGAACAGCTCGCCGCGTTCGACCTTCAGCGACACGTCGCAGACCGCCGCGGTGGCGCCGAAGCGCTTGCTCGCGCCGATGATGTCGAGCAGCGCCATCCCCGCGTCAGCAGCCCGATTTGACGCGGGTCCAGGCGCGGGTGCGTGCCCGCTCGTAATCTTGCGGCGCCGGCAGGTCGAGATAGAACAGGCGCCGCGTCGCGGGCGGCGGGTAGATGCCGGGATCGTCGAGGATCTCCGGTTTCACGAAGGGCGCCGCCGCAAGGTTGGGATTGGGGTAGGAGACGGCATTGGTGATGTCGGCAATGACCCGCGGACGCAGGATGTAATTGATGAAGGCGAAAGCGTTTTCCGGATGCGGCGCATCCACCGGAATCGCCATCATATCGACCGACATCTGCGCCCCTTGCTGCGGGACCCGAAACGCGACCGCGACCCCGTTGCCGCTCTCGCGGGCATAATTGCGCGCCTGGACGACGTCGCCGGAATAGCCCAGCGCAATGCAGATGTCGCCGCTCGCCAGTTCGTTGATGTATTGCGAAGAGTGGAACTTGCGGACGAAGGGCCGCACCCTCCCGAGCGCCGAGACGGCCCGGTCCAGGTCATTCGGGTCGTGGCTGTGCGGGTCGAGCCCGAGATAGGCCAGCGTCGCCGGAAACACCTCCTGCGGGGTATCGAGCAGCGATATGCCGCAGCGTGCGAGCCGGCCGGCAACGGCGGGATCGAGCAGCAGCGCCAGGCTGCCGCGCGCGGTGCCGCCGCCGAGGACGCGGTCGAGCATCGCCTCGTTGTAGCCGATCCCGGTCACGCTCCACAGATACGGCACTCCATAAGCATTGCCGGGGTCGGCGGTGGCAATTACATCAAGGATTTGCGGGTCGAGGTTTTTCAGATTCGGCAGCTTGGCCTTGTCGAGCCGAAGGTAGGCGTTCGCCCTGATCTGGATCGCCATGAAGGGGCTGGCCGAAGGCACGACGACGTCATATCCGGAATGGCCGGCGCGCAGCTTCGCGTCCAGCACCTCATTGCTGTCGTAGAGATCGTAATTGACCGTGATCCCGGTCTCGGCGGTGAAATTCGCGATCGTGTCGGGGGCGATGTATTCCGACCAGTTATAGACATTGAGCACGGGGGGCTCCGCCGCCCGGCCGAGCGAGATGCCCAGCAGCATGACGGCAATGCTGCCGCCCAGCCGCGCGGCAAAACCAAGCTGCGCCATGATTGCGGGGTCCATGCTTTTGGCGTCCGAGTATACCGGCCGGGACGCCGGGCGACCAATGGTGAGCCGCAACCGGCCGGAGTCTTCGTTGCTTGGAGCTTGTGCCCGAGGCGGGGCTCAGCCAAACACACGGTTTGAGAGCGGGAAAGGAGCGCAAGCGTGACCGTGTTCTTGTTGTTGCGTCATGGCGAGCACGGGCTGCAGCACGGGGTGCTGGCCGGCCGCATGCCCGGCGTCGGACTTTCCGATCGCGGGCGCGCCGAAATCGAAGCGGTCGCCGAGCGGCTGGCCGGCGACGCGATCGATGCGCTTTACGCGAGCCCGCTGCAACGCACGCGCGAAAGCGCCGAAATCGTCGCGGCCCGGATCAACCTGCCGGTCCATTACCGCGATGACCTGATCGAGCTCGACTTCGGGGAGTGGACCGGCGCAACCTTCGACGCGATCCGGGCGCACCCGCGCTGGGCGCGGTGGAACCAGCATCGCAGCATCGCGACCATCCCCGGCGGCGAAAGCATGCGGCAGGTTCAGCATCGAACCACGGAGGCGCTTCTCGCCCTGCATGCGGAGCATCGCGAGGGAACCGTGCTGGTGGTCAGCCATGGCGACGTCATCCGCGCGGCACTCGTTTTCGCGCTCGGGATGCCGCTCGATTTCTATTCACGGATAGAGGTCTCGCTCGGCTCCATCAGCTCGATCCGCATCGACGCGGGCGGAATTCGCGTTCTCGGCGTCAACGAGCGCCCACGTGTCCGATCGCCCGAGCCGGGATGAGCGCGCCGTCATTCCTGCCGATCCTCGAAGCGGCGCGGACCCGGCACGGCCTCGCGGCGCTCGAGTCACGTCTGGTCGAGCCCCGCTCGCCGGAGGCGCTCGCTGCTATCGCAGACGCCGACTACCTGTCGCAGATGTCATTGCGCATCTTCCGGGCGGGGCTCAAGCACAGCGTCGTCGACGCGAAATGGCCGGCTTTCGAGGAGGTATTTCACGGCTTTGAGCTTCGCCGGGTCCGGGCGATGCCCGACGAAGCCGTGGAAGCGCTGCTGCGCGATGCCAGGCTGATCCGGCACTGGGGCAAGCTCAAATCGGTGCGCGACAACGCCGCCGCGATGCTCGCAATCGCCGAGGAACATGGCAGCTTCGGGCGTTGGCTTGCGGCCTGGCCGGCGGCGCGGATCGTCGAGTTGTGGGAGACCTTGGGCAAGCGCTTCAGCCAGATGGGGGGCAACTCGGCACCCGCCTTTCTGCGAATGGTCGGCAAGGACACCTTCGTGCTGACGCCGTCCGTGGTCGCGGCATTAAAGCACTGGGGCGCGATCGGCGGCATGCCGAAGAACCGCAGCGACCGGATGGCGGTGCAGGCCTGCTTCAACGCGTGGGCGGCGGAAACCGGCCGCCCGCTCTGTCAGGTGAGCCAGATCCTCGCCGGCTCGGTCGAGGATTGACAGGCCCCCCGCCCGGTGCCGGCCCGGCGGAGCGGCCTGGTGCCTTACTCTGCGCGGATGCGCAGCGGGTGGGCGTGGTCGAGCGGACCATGGCCACGCCCGAGACCGGGAGCACCCAGAATAGCGCGCTGGACGTAATCACGGGCGCGCGCGACCGCGGGCTCGACCGGCATGCCTTGGGCGAGGCCGGCGGCAATGGCCGAAGCGAGGGTGCAGCCGGTGCCGTGGGTATGGCGGCTGTCGATACGCGGGGTCTGCCATACCCGCACGCCTTCCGCGCTTGCCAGCACGTCCGGTACCGTACCGCCGGCGAGATGGCCGCCCTTCAGCAGCACCGAGCGGCAGCCCAGCGAAACCAGGTCGCGAGCGGCGCTCCGCATCGCTTCAAGCGTGCCGATCGGGTACCCGCACAGGACCTCGGCTTCCGGCAGGTTGGGGGTCAGCACCGTCGCGCGCGCCGCGAGCAGCCGTTTCAGGGCTTCGATCGCCTCCGGCTCGATCAAGCGGGCGCCGCCCTTCGCCACCATGACCGGGTCGACCACCAGCGGGATGTCGCCGGCTCGGGCCTGCAACACCGCCGCCACCGTCTCGATCACTCCCGCGTCATGCAGCATCCCGGTCTTGACCGCATCGGCACCGATATCGTCGAGCACGACCTCGATCTGCCGGGCGATGAAATCCGGCGTGATCGGCACGACGCCGAATACGCCTTCGGTATTCTGCGCGGTCAGCGCGGTGATCGCGGTCGCGGCATAGCCATCGAGCATCGTCACGGTCTTGATATCGGCCTGGATTCCGGCGCCGCCGCCGGAATCCGAACCGGCAATGATCAGAACCCGGCCGCGCACTACTCCGCTGCCTCTGCGGGTCCGAACATCCCGGCGGGCGAGAGGTCGGAAGATCCGTCCTCGGTCCCCCGGGTCGCGGCGAGAATCTCGGCGCAGATCTCTTCGACGACCGCAACCATCAGGGCTTCGTCCTCGCTTTCGGCCATCACCCGGATGACCGGTTCGGTACCCGATTTGCGAATCACCAGACGGCCGTTGCTGCCGAGGCGCCGCTCGCCCGCGGCAATCGCCTGCTGCACGCGCCGGGCTTCGAGCGGGCGTCCATCGGCGAAGCGCACGTTGCGCAGCAATTGCGGCACCGGCGTGAACAGGCGGCATACCTCGCTGGCGCGCTTGCCGGTCTCGACAATCGAGGCCAGCACCTGCAATGCCGCGATCAGCCCGTCGCCGGTCGTCGCATAGTCGCTGAGGATGATGTGGCCGGATTGTTCGCCGCCGAGGTTGCAGCCGACCCCGCGCATCCGCTCGACGACATATCGGTCGCCGACCGCGGTTCGGTGCATCCCGATGCCGGCCTCGCCGAGAAACCGTTCGAGACCGAGGTTCGACATCACGGTGGCGACCAGCGCGCCGCCGGCGAGGCGACCGCCGCGATTGAGCCCCGAGGCGATCAGCGCCATCAGCTGGTCGCCGTCGAGGATGACGCCGCGCTCGTCGGCGACGATCAGCCGGTCGGCGTCGCCGTCGAGCGCGATGCCGATATCGGCGCGCCGCGCCAGCACTTCGCGGCGCATCTGCTCCGGCGCGAGGGCGCCGCATTCGCGGTTGATGTTGAGCCCGTCGGGGTTGACCGCGATCGGGAACACCTCGGCGCCCAATTCCCAGAACACCGTCGGCGCGACCTTGTAGGCGGCGCCGTGCGCGCAATCGACGACGATGCGCAGCCCGTCGAGCCGCCGGCCCTTCGGAAAGCTCTGCTTGACGAATTCGATGTAGCGGCCGCCGGCATCGTCGAGCCGCTTGGCGCGGCCGAGTTCGGCCGGGGCGGCGCGGCGCGACGGCCCTTTTTCGAGGCAGGCCTCGACCTTCTGCTCCAATTCGTCGGACAGCTTGTAGCCGTCCGGCCCGAACAATTTGATGCCGTTGTCGGCGTAGGGGTTGTGCGAGGCCGAGATGACGACCCCGATATCGGCGCGCAGGCTGCGCGTCAGCATCGCGATCGCGGGGGTCGGCAACGGCCCGACCAGCACGACATCCATGCCCATCGTGATGAAGCCGGCGGTCAGGGCGGGCTCCAGCATATAGCCCGACAGCCGCGTGTCCTTGCCGATCACGACGAGGTGCTTGTGCGCGCCGTTGCGGAAGCACTCGCCGACCGCCATCGCGATCTTCAGCGCCGTCTCCGGCGTCATCGGCTCGCTGTTCGCCGTCCCCCGCACCCCATCCGTGCCAAACAATCTCCGCACCATCTTCCCCCGCGCCCGGCTCCTCTCGTCCGTCCCTTTTTAGCCGAAAACGCTCAAGGGTTCATCAGCAACCGACGGCCGGGCCTTTTCGGGCGCCCCAGCGGATCCAACGCAGAACCCTCAGTTGCGCCGGATCCAAATATAAACCTGCTCCGATCTTGTTATTTTTCTCTACGTAAATAACTAGACCTCATCAAGCACGGTTAAGACACAAAAATCCGATTGGGATCTAGCAGATATTTCTCCGTTGACTCGCCTTCCCCTGGTGTACGAAGAAGAGATCTCGCGGAAGGAGCGATAATGATCTCGGAAGGAAATTTCAGGAGGGAACCATGAATAAGAGCCAGCTTTACGTTGAGCGCCGTGATCAGGGAGACTACGCGGTGCGCAGAGCAAATTCGCAGCGGGCAAGCGCGGTTCTACCGACGCAGGCCGAGGCCATCCAGCGCGCTAAAGAGTTGAATCCTAATGCACGCCCGGTTGTGGAGCGCGTGCGCAACACTACAGCAGGCGGACGAGATAAGTGGCGGCGCGCCTAAGCACCGTCCATTTCTATTTCCAGGGACCCGAAAAGGCGCGATGAGTAGCCTTCGTGCGATCGATCTTACAACCGTTGATGACCTCGTAGATTTCATCCGCGGTCGAGGCTACGTGTTGCACTTCTCGGACAACACATTCTCCCAATTTTTTGCCACCGAATTGGATGTGGATATCTACGATCCGGCGTATGCCGACTTCGGCGGATCGAAGGGCAAGCGATTGCGGTGCTTCCTTCAAAAGGTGGACGATCGGACTGCACTACGGACTCTCAAGGCACTATGGGAACATCGTGTCCACCATCTAATGAGAGCGGGTCAGAGCGACCCGGTGAGCAACGCCGAAGCGCGTTACCTCGCCCTGATCAATCGGCTCGGCAGCAGTGCGCACAGCGCCCAAGGCCCCCAGGAAGCACCAAGGGTCGCGTTCGACCAAGCAAGAATTGCGAAGCTACGTGACGAAGTGCTCCAGCTTTCAAGCCTGGAGCCACATGCTCGCGGCTACGCGTTCGAAGCCTTCCTAACCTCGCTTTTTGATGTTTATGGGCTAAAACCGCGCGAGCCGTTTCGAAATCGCGGCGAGCAGATCGATGGCAGTTTCGTTTTGGCCAACGAGACCTACCTGCTGGAGGCCAAGTGGCAGGGCACCCCAATTGGCGCGGCAGACCTTCATAGTTTTCAAGGTAAGCTTGACGAGGAAGCCACCTGGGCGCGCGGCCTTTTTGTAAGCTATTCCAGCTTTACTGACGATGGCCTATTTGCTTTCGGTCGTGGCAAGCGCGTCATCTGTATGGACGGCTTAGATCTTTATGAGATGCTCGAGCGAGGTCTGTCGCTCGACCATGTTCTCGACCGCAAGGTCCGTTGGGCTGCCGAGACCGGGTTGCCGTTCAAACGGTTACGCGACCTTTTCTGACGCGTGAAAACCGCGTTCACATGCGCGGCTCAGCTTTTTCCAAAATCCAGCCTACACTGAGCGTTGATCTGCCCAAAAACAGCCCGCTCACCCGCCGCTGGAGTTTGGGTTCGAGGCCGGAGGAGGGACGGAGCTGCGGCGGCCGGGGCGGGGTTCCTCTGCCGCGGGGCTCACCGAGGTTCGCGCACGATGCGTTCGCCCTTGATGATGCGCCGCATCTCGTCGGCCGACACCGTCTTGTCTTTCCGTAGCACCCCGATGCCCGCGCGTTGTTACTCCGAACCGCCGATCGGGAGGCTCCTCACCCGGACCCTTTCGTCGTCGAACACGACAACGCAGCCGCTCTCTAGCGGCTCTTCGAGGGTCGGAAGATTGGCGAGCAGCAGCTCGACCTGCCGTTCCGGCCGGCGGTTGAGCGTTTGGCGGAACAGAATAAAGGATGGCCTGGCCTCGGCGCGAAGGGCCAGCAACGCAGCGAAATCGGTGTCGGCCGAAATCAGAACCCGATCTTCGTCCCGGGCCCGTTCCAGGATTGCGTGGTCCGAGGCCGCTTGCATTTCGTAGTCGCGGACATGCGCCGCGTCATGGCCGAAGCCACGGAGACGATCTGCGACAATGGGCGACAGCGCATTATCGACAAGAAACCGCACACGCGGCGTTAGGCGCCGAGCAGCGGCAACTCGCGTTCGCGAACGGCCGCCGCGGCGTAGCGCAGAGCTTCGCCCAAATCCGCGTGTTCCAGATCGGGGTAGGCGTCGAGGATTTCGGCTGCGGACATGCCGTCGGCGACCATCGCGACGACGGTGCCGACCGGAATGCGAAGCCCGCGCAGGCACGGCACGCCGCCCATTTGTGCCGGATCGACCGTAATTCGCGTGAATCTCATCCGTCGGCGTCCGCCGCCCTTCTGATCAGGCCGGTTGGTTGACAGAAGCGGCCCAGGTCACCCGCCCGGCTGCGGCTCCGGTTCGAGGCCGGAGGGGCGGCCGGAGGGGGGGACGGAGCTGCGGCGGCCGGGGCGGGGTTCCTCCGCCGCCGGGCTCGCCGAGGTCTCGCGCACGATGCGCTCGCCCTTGATGATGCGGCGGATCTCGTCGGCCGACAGGGTCTCGTATTCGAGCAGCCCCTTAGCGAGCGCGTGCAATTCGTCGAGGCGCGAGGTCAGGATGTCGCGCGCGGTCTGCTCGCCTTCATCGACAATGCCGCGGATCTCCTCGTCGATGACCTTGGCGGTGGCATCGGAGACGTTCTTGCGTTGTGTGACCGAGTGGCCGAGGAACACCTCCTCCTCGTTCTCGCTGTAGCGCAGCGGGCCGAGCTTTTCGGAAAAGCCGAATTCGGTCACCATGCGCCGCGCCAGGGTGGTGGCGCGCTTGATGTCGTCGGAGGCGCCGGTCGTCACGCGGTCCGGGCCGAAGATCAATTCCTCGGCGACGCGGCCGCCGAACAGGCTCGCCAGCATCGCTTTGATCTCGAGCTTCGACTGGCTGTACTTGTCGCGCTCGGGCAGGAACATCGTGACCCCGAGGGCGCGGCCGCGCGGGATGATCGTGACCTTGTGCAAGGGCTCATGCCCCTCGGCGTAGAGCATGCACAGCGCGTGGCCAGCCTCGTGATAGGCGGTCAGCTTCTTCTCGTCCTCGGTCATCACCATCGAGCGCCGCTCGGCGCCCATCATGACCTTGTCCTTGGCCTGCTCGAACTCGCTCATCGCGACCGAGCGCTTGCCCTTGCGTGCCGCCATCAGCGCCGCCTCGTTGACGAGGTTGGCGAGATCGGCGCCGGAGAAGCCGGGGGTGCCGCGCGCGATGATCTTGGGCTCGACGTCGGAGGCGAGCGGCACCTTGCGCATATGGACCTTGAGGATCTTCTCGCGGCCGACGACGTCGGGGTTCGGCACCACCACCTGGCGGTCGAAGCGGCCGGGGCGCAGCAGGGCGGGATCGAGCACGTCGGGGCGGTTGGTCGCCGCGATCAGGATCACGCCCTCGTTCGCCTCGAACCCGTCCATCTCGACGAGCAATTGGTTCAAGGTCTGCTCACGCTCGTCATTGCCGCCGCCCAGCCCGGCGCCGCGATGGCGCCCGACGGCATCGATCTCGTCGATGAAGATGATGCAGGGCGCGTTCTTCTTCCCCTGCTCGAACATGTCGCGCACCCGGCTGGCGCCGACGCCGACGAACATCTCGACGAAATCGGAGCCCGAGATCGTGAAGAACGGCACGTTGGCCTCGCCGGCGATCGCGCGCGCCAGCAGCGTCTTGCCGGTGCCGGGCGGGCCGACCAGCAATACGCCTTTCGGGATCTTGCCGCCAAGGCGCTGGAATTTCTGCGGGTCCTTCAGGTACTCGACGATCTCCTCGAGCTCCTGCTTGGCCTCGTCGATGCCGGCGACGTCTTCGAAGGTGATGCGGCCGACCTTCTCGGTCAAAAGCCGCGCCCGGCTCTTGCCGAAGCCCATCGCGCGGCCGCCGCCGCCCTGCATCTGGCGCATGAAGAAGATCCACACGCCGATCAGCAGCAGCATCGGGAACCACGAGATCAAAATGCCGAACAGCGACGGCACGTTCTCGTCGATCGGCGCCGCGGTGATGCGGACGCCCTTTTCCATCAGGCGGTTGACGAGGTTTGGATCGTTCGGGGCATAGGTCGAAAAGGCGCGGCTGTCGGTAAAATGGCCGCTGATGTTGTTGCCCTGGATCGTGACATCCGCGATCTGACCGCGATTGATGTCGCTGAGAAAATCGGAGAAGGCCAGGGTCGATTGCGGCCCCCGGCTCGATGAGGTTTGAAACAGGTTGAAGAGGGCGACAAGAAGCAGACCGATGACGATCCACAGCGCGAGGTTCTTGCCGAAATTGTTCACGCCGAACGCCTTTCCCTACCGAACCGGGCAGCGCACGCGCCCCGAACGCACGCGGACAAGCGTCCTCGTACCGTCAGAAGATAGGATGCGCCCGGGATGAAACAACTGTAAAGCTCGCATGCGTTAATGCGGTGGCAGGGCAAAAAGACAGCCGCGGCAGCGCGGCCGCGATCCGCCGATAGCCCAGCTGCGGAACGAACAGAAGGCCTTCTGCGTCCCGGAAGGCCGGAAGAATCGGGTGAACGAACCGGGGCAGTCGCAAGCTTGCCCGGCTGCGCATGGCCGGGTCGATTTCGCGCACGCCGTCGCGGCCAAGATGGCCGAGGGTGACGGCCTGCGCCGCCATTTCCGGCAGGGTCGCGACAAAGCGGCGGTCCCACCAGACCCTGGCTCCCGGCTCCAGCCCCGCCGCCGGGGCTGCGAGGACCGCCTCGCGGAAGACCAGGATGCGGCCCCGCCACGGCACCAGCCGACATCCCCCCAAGGTGCATCCTCGTTCCGGCTGTGTCGCGAGCGCTGCGAGGAGGCGGGCCACCCGGGCGCGGCGCACTGGATAGCGGGCGCCCCCCAATGTCGCCAGAAGCCGGCTCATGGCCCGTTCGCCGAGCTCGGGCGGTATGGCCAGGATCGAAGCGAGATCGACGATTCCGATGCCCGCGGGGTGCAACGCCGCCGCACGCGCCAGCCACGCATTGACGGCATGTTCGCGCTGCCCCCGCTGCTCTGCCAGTTCATCGATATGCGCCAGAAGTGGCGGGAGATCGCAGGCTGCGAGGCCGCCCTGATGGCATCGGCGCAGCCGCGCCCGCTCGAAACGCGGGTCGCGGTTGCTTGGATCCTCCAGAAAGGGTTGACCCTCCGCCCTCAGCACGGCGAGCAGGCGTGCCTTGGGCACCGCGAGCAGCGGCCGCAGCAAGCGGCAGCCCGCCAGTTCGCGCAACACCGGCATCGCCGCGAGCCCGTCGGCGCCGCTGCCGGCGCGGCGCCGCATCAGATGGGTTTCGGCCTGATCTTCGCGATGGTGCGCGGTCAGCAGATGCAGGCAGCCATGCTCGCGGCACCAGGCCTCGAGCAGGCGATAGCGGGCCTCGCGCGCCGCTTCCTGGATGCCGCTGGCCGGCTTGTCTTCGGCCCACACCAAGACGGCGTGCGGGATGTGCCTGGCGGCCAGCCAGGCCGCGACCTTGCGGACCTCATCGCCGCTTTCCGGGCGCAGCCCGTGATCGACGATCAGAGCACGGCTTTCGCCCCCGCGTTGGCGCGCCCAGCGATCGGCGAGGATGGCGAGAGCCATGCTGTCGGGGCCGCCGGATACAGCAACCGCGACCACCGGCCGCGCCTCGAAACGCGCGACGGCCGCCAGCGCCCGATCGAGTTCGGCCACGCTGAAAGGTTGCACCGCCACGCGCCGGTCCTTCCGCCGCTCAGCACCCCAGTCGCTTCTTCTCCGCCGCTGCCCGCTCCCTGATCGCCGCGCCGGAGTTGGGGAAGTCGCGGTCGAGCTGTCCCAAGGCGACGCAGGCGTTGTCCTTCTGCTTCGCCCGCCCCAGCGACATGCCCAGCCGCAGCAGCTCCTCCGCCGCCTTGGGGCTTTTCGGATAGCGTCGGTAGCCTTCGGCAAAAGCCGCGGCGGCCTCGGCATATTTGCGTCGGGTGAACAGGCTCTCGCCGATCCAGTATTGCGCGCTACCCGCCATGGCGTCCTCGGGGTGCTGCTGCACGAAGGCGCGCAGGGCCTGCTCGGCCGCCGGATAATCGGCCTGCTTCAACAGGCCGAAGGCGTAATTGTATTGCTCCGAAGCCGAACCGGTCGGCAGCCCTCCGGCCGCGGATGGACGCCCGGGAGGGGCGCTCGCCATCTCGGAGCCGGGCGGCGCCTCGCCGGGCGGGGTCAGGGTTCCGAAAATCGGCGCCGGCACAACCGTTCCGGGCGGCATCGGGCCGCCCGCCGGGGTCAGGCCGCCGCTGCCCGGATTCATTCCGCCCGGATCGGGCGCCGGCTGCCGCGGCCCGCCCGAGCGGGGCGGCGGCCCGGCCGCCGGACCCGCCGCCAGAGCGGCTCCCGAGAGCTGGCCGAAACGGACATCGATGTCGCTGTTGATCTGCTCGAGCCGTTGCCGCAACTGGTCCATCTGGTTCGCGTATTCCTCGACGCGCCCGTTCAGGTCGCGCATCTCCCCCTCGAGCCGCTCCAAACGGATTTCGGTGCTGGCCGCCATGTTGGGATCGCCGCCGGCCATCGCTGGTGGCGGCACGCCCCGGTACACCTGCCGCTGCAGCATGTTGAGATCGCGCTCAAGCCGGTCGAGACGATCCTGCGTCGCGCGATCCTGGCACCAGCCGGTCGCCGGCCAAGCCAGCGCGGCCACCAGGCTGACAGCCAACAAAGGGGCATGCGGCAGGCACGAATGCCGGGTCATCACAGGGGGCCTCGCGAACAGGCGTGGGAACCGCGCGCCGCAGCGCAGCGCGTCAGCCTGATCCTAGCGACCGCGACGGTCGCACCGGCGCGTCATCGATCGGTCAACCTGCGCTTTAGCGAGGTTTTTGGGCAAAAAGAGGGCGCTCCCATCGTACCCGGCGAATGCAGCCGCCTGCTCAATTGACCACGGTCACCGCGCGGCGGTTTTGCGCATACGCTTCCTCGCTGGAGCCGACCACCGCCGGCCGCTCCTTGCCGTAGCTGGTGGTTGACAGACGGCCGGCCGGGATGCCCATCGCCACCAGGACGTTCTTGACCGCCTGCGCCCGCCGTTCGCCCAGCGCAAGATTGTATTCGCGGGTGCCGCGCTCGTCGCAGTGCCCTTCTATCGTCACGGTTACATTGGGGTAGCGCCGCAGCCATTGCGCCTGGCGCTGCAGTATTTGCTGGGCTTCGCCGGAAATGTCGGCGCGGTCGTAGGCAAAGAAGACGCGGTCGCCGGCAGTCGCCGCAAGGTCCTGCTGCGATCCCGGAGCGAAGCTGGAGGAGACCGGTCCGCCGGACGGCGCATAGCCCGGTCCCGGCGCCGGCGCCGGTTCGGGCGTGCTGCTGCAGGCGGCGAGCAGCAGCAACGCCGCGGCCACGCCGGTCATTCTTGCGAGCATGGTGAACCCTCTTCAGCCGTTCGGTGATTTGCGCTGCATGATTACGACGTCGTTCCCGGCCGGCGTCCGCTCGAACCTATGTCGGGCGGCAGCGCCCCGGACCGCGCGCCGGGGCGGGAAGCGAGCCGGACTATATCGCCCGCCGATTTAACGAAGCAAGGGGGACCAGGCCGGATCGGACGCATCCCCAGGCGTGCTTACTTCGCGTTGATTGTACCCGGTCAAGTCAATCGAATAAAGGCGGGTGGAACCGCCGCGGCCGCTGCTGTCCGAAGGCGATTCCCGGAAATACATCAGCACCCGACCATTCGGTGCCCAGGTCGGCCCCTCGACCAGAAAGTCCTGGGTCAGCAGCCGCTCCCCCGAACCGTCCGGCCGCATCACCCCGATATAAAACGAGCTGCCGTCGATCTTTGTGAAGGCGATCATGTCGCCGCGCGGCGACCATACCGGGGTGCCGTATTTGCCCGAGCCGAAGCTGATCCGTTTGATGTCGCCGCCGCTGGCATTCATCACGTACAGCTGCTGCGAGCCGCCGCGATCGGAGTTGAACACGATGCGCGAGCCGTCCGGCGAGTAGGAAGGCGAAGTGTCTATCGCGGTACCCTCGGTCAGCCGCGTCGCGCGGTGGGTGCGGAGGTCCAGAGCGAAGATGTTGCTGGCGCCGTTCTCGGAACGGCTCAGGATGACCCGGTTGCCGTCCGGCGAAAAGCGCGGCGCAAAGCTCATGCCGGGGAAATCGCCGATCGCCTCCTGCTGCCCGGTGTCGATGTTGAACAGATAGACCCGGGGAGCGCCACGGGCGTAGGACAGATAGGTTATCTCCTGCGCGGTCGGCGAAAAGCGCGGGGTCAGCACCAGCGAGCGCCCGTCGGTCAAATACTGGTTGTTGGCGCCGTCCTGATCCATGATCGCCAGCCGCTTGATCCGCTGCTGCGCCGGCCCGGATTCGGCGATGTAGACGATGCGGGTGTCGAAATAGCCGTCCTCGCCGGTAATGCGCTTGTAGATTTCGTCGGCGATGATGTGGCCGATGCGACGCCAGTTCTGCCGCGTCGTCGTGTACCCGTAACCGGCCAGCTGCTGTTCGGCAACGACGTCCCACAGCCGAAATTCGACCCGCAGCCGACCATCGGGCTGCGTCTGGACCGATCCCGTCACCAGCGCCTGGGCGTTGATCTGCCGCCAATCGCCAAACCGCGGCTGGGCGTCTGCGGCCGAGATGTTCTGGATGAAACTGCGCGGATCGAGCGGCCGGAACAGGCCGGAGCGGTTGAGATCGGCTGAAACCACTCCAATGACGTCCTGCCCCATGCGGCCCTCTTCGGCTCCGGCGCCGACGAAGGCGGGGAGCGCGATCGGCATCGGCTCGACCTTGCCGCTGGTGATATCCAAGCGCAGATCGGCGCGCGCGGGGAGCGCAGGACCGAGCAGCAACAGTGCTGCAAGCGCCGCGCCCAGAGCCCTCGAAAACCCGTATTTTCTTATCATAACAAATCCTTGGGGTTGAAAAACAAGTCCAGGTTTCGCCACGCGTCATATTTTTCCGGAGGCAGCCGAAGCGGCGAGCAGCGCGGGTTGCGAACGGCCCTCACCGCGCTGTCCGCGGCGGCCCGGAAGAAGGTGTCGGCGGCATAGCGGCCGAGGTCCACGATCCGGGCTGTCTGCACCGTTCCATCCGGGTTGACCGCGACATTGACCTCGATGATCAGGTCCTGCGCGTCCCGCGCCCCGGCCGGGACGTTCCAGCATTCCGCGATCTGTCGCTTGATCAGGTCGAGTTCGCTGGCAGTGAGCTGGGCGCCGAGGGGAGCGCGCGGCTGCGAGGAAGGTTCGACCGAGGCCATGCGCATCTTCTGCGGCTGCGGCGGCGTGTCCTCGACCTGCGCCTGGCGGGTCAGGTTCTTCAGCAGGGCATCGAACGCAGCAGGATCGGCCTTCTTCGGATCGGGCTTCGCCTCCGGCTTTGGCGGCGTCTTTGCCGGCTCGGGCTTCGGCCGCGGCTCGGGCGGCTTCGCCGGCGTTATCGCCTGCGGCTCCTGCGGCTTCGGCATCGGCAGGGGCGGCGCGTCGGCCCGAAGTTCGGGCTTGGGCGGCTGCGGCTGCGGTACCGGCTGCGAGGGGGTCGGCGGGCTCGCGGATGAGGGCGGCGGCTCCGGCGAGGGTGGCGGCAATTCCGGCTTCGGCTCGGGTTTCGGCATCGGCGCATCGGCAACCGACGGCTCCGGCTTGGCGTGCGGCCGGGGCCGGTAGGGATTGGGATGGGTGGCGCGGGTTTCCGGCGCTATCGTCACCAGCTCGACCGCGATCGGCATGTCCTGCGGCGGCGGCGGATGCAGCAGGGTCGGCAGCCCGAGCACGATCAGCGCGGCGATCAGCAGGTGCATTGTCGCCGACAGCGCGATCCCGCCGGGCATCCGGTCGGAGATCGTCGAGGGCAGCGTCAACCCTCGTTCTGCTGTCGCCACGCTCATGGAGGCTCTGCCGCGCCGCTCCCGTCAATGCCGGCCGGCGCGGCTGCCGCCGGCCGCCGAGGCCCTGGGTGCCTCGGCCACCAGCGAGACCTTTCGGAATCCGGCCGCGCTGACCAGGCTCATGACCTCGAGCACCCGGCCGTAATTGAGCGCCCGATCGCCGCGCACATAGAGCACCGCATCCGGGTTGTTGCCGGTGATCGCCTGCAGCTTCGCGACCAGGTCGTCGGTCGCGATCTCGCTCTCCTGAATGTAGATCTCGCCATCCTTGTTGACGGTGATGACGGTCGGCTCCTTCGGTTCGTTGATTGCCGGGGCCTGGGTCTGCGGCAGATCGACCGGCACGCCGACGGTCAACAGCGGCGCCGTGACCATGAACACGACCAGCAGCACCAGCATCACGTCGACCAGCGGCGTCACGTTGATCTCGGACATCGCACGGTAGCGGCCTCTGCGACCCCGACCGCCGCTGATCGTCGACAGCGCCACGGCTCAGGGCCTCTCGTCGAGCTGGCGCGACAGGATCGCGCTGAATTCGGAGGCGAAGGCTTCGAGCCGTCCGGCATAGCGGCCGAAATCGTTGGCCAGCTTGTTGTAGGCCACCACCGCCGGGATCGCGGCGACGAGGCCGAGCGCGGTCGCGAACAGCGATTCGGCAATCCCCGGCGCAACCACCGCGAGGCTGGTGTTCTTCGAGGCCGCGATCGACGAAAAGCTGTCCATGATGCCCCAGACGGTGCCGAACAAGCCGACAAAGGGCGCGGTCGAACCAACGGTGGCGAGAAACGCCATAAAGCGTTCGACCCGTTCCATCTCCCGGCCGACGGTCACATTCATCACCCGCTCGATGCGCTGCTGCAGGCTGGCGCGCATGTTTGCCGTGCTGAGCAGATTCTTGGCGGCGCTGCGGCGCCATTCGCGCATCGCCGCGGCAAACACGGCGCTCATCGGATCGAGGGGGCGCTGACCGACGCGCTCGAACAGATCATCGAGCGAACCGCCGGACCAGAACGTCTCTTCGAAGGTCGCGGCCTCCTTCTGCAGACGACGCAACCGCATCGTCTTGTCGAAGATGACCGCCCACGACCAGAACGAGGCGAGCAGCAGGATCAGCATCACCAGCTTGACGATCGAATCGGATTGCCAGAACAGCTCGATGATCGAGAGGTCATGGGGAACGGCGCCGCCCAGCGGCATGGCATCTACGGTGGACTGCATTCTTGAAAGCCTTTTATGGCGTCTTTTGGATGATGGCGGATGGAGAGGAACGAGGCGCCGAAGGGTCGCCCGGCGGGAGGTTCAGCGCGGTACGCAACGCCGCCGGCACGCGCCGCGGCCGTCCGTTCTGACCGATGCAGGCAACGAGGATGTCGAGCGCAACCAGGGTGCGGCCGTCGCGGCAGATCTGCTGCTGCAAATCGAGGGTGGCGCCGCCGAGACCAGCGACCCGTGTCTCGACGATCAGCGCGTCATCGAGCCGGGCAATGCTGCGATAGTCGGCGGTGCAGCGCCGGACGGTAAAGACCACTCCGGCTTCCTGCTCCAGCACCCGATGGCCAAAGCCGAGACTGCGCAACAATTCGGTACGGCCGCGCTCGGCAAATTTCAGGTAGTTGGCGTAGTACACGATGCCGGACGCGTCGGTGTCTTCGTAGTAGACCCGCATCGCCATCGAATGCACCACCGGGCGCGCCAACATGGCGCGCATCAAGGCGGGTCCTCGATCGCCGCCAGCGGCAGAGACGGCAGCAGATCGAGCTGCGCCGGCAGGCGGGTCGGCATCGGCAGCCCGAGATGACCGAAGGCGGTTTCGGTCAGCATCCGGCCGCGCGGCGTGCGCTGCACCAAGCCCTGCTGCATCAGATAGGGCTCGATCACTTCCTCGATGACGTCCCGCTGATCTGCGAGTGCCGCCGCCAGGGTTTCGACTCCGACCGGACCGCCGCCGTAATGGTCGGCAATGCAGCGCAAATAGCGGCGATCCATGCCGTCGAGCCCGCGGCGATCGACGTCGAGGCGCAGCAATGCCGCGTCGACGACCGCGGCACCCACCGACGCCCTGCCCTCCACCGCCGCGAAATCGCGGATCCGGCGCAACAGGCGCATCGCAACCCGCGGTGTGCCGCGCGCGCGACGCGCGATCTCGGCGGCCCCCTCGCCGCTCAGATCGAACGCCAGGACCCGAGCGCCGCGGCCGACGATCAGCGCCAATTCCTGCGGCTCGTAGAACAGGAGCCGCAGCGGAATCCCGAACCGCTCCCGCAGCGGCCGGGTGATCAAGCCGGACCGGGTCGTCGCGCCGATCAATGTGAACGGCGGCAGGTCGATGCGAATCGAGCGCGCTGCCGGCCCTTCGCCGATGATTAGATCGAGCTGAAAATCCTCCATCGCCGGATAGAGAATTTCTTCAACCGGCGGCGCCAGCCGGTGGATCTCGTCGATGAACAGCACGTCATGCGGCTTTAGATTGGTCAGCAACGCGGCGAGGTCGCCGGCGCGCTGGATGACCGGTCCCGAGGTGGCGCGAAATCCGACCCTCATTTCGCGCGCCACAATCTGCGCCAATGTCGTCTTACCGAGCCCTGGCGGCCCGAACAGCAGCACATGGTCGAGAGCCTCGCGCCGGCTGCGGGCGGCTTCGATGAAGATGCGCAGATTGTCGCGCAACTGCTGCTGGCCGACGAAATCTTCGAGCGACACCGGCCGCAGCGACGCCTCGGCGGCATCCTGCTCGGCCGATTCCGGCGCGACGACGCGCACCGCTGTCTCGCCGACCGCGCCGGCCGCGCTCACCGAGCCAGCTCCTGCAAGCCGGCCTTGATCAGCGCATCGACCGCCGCCTCGGCGCCGAGCCGGCGCGCCGCATCGGCAACGGCGCCGAACGCCTCGGCGCGGCGATAGCCGAGATTGACCAGCGCCGAGACCGCATCGGTGGCGGCGCCGCCTTCGGACATGGCAGTCGGCATCGCGGCGGTCGCGGCGGCGATCGGCAGCCCACTGACCTTGTCGCGCAATTCGTTGAGGATGCGCGTTGCCAACCGCGGGCCGACGCCGTCGGCCTGCATCAGCACCGCCTTGTCCTGCGCCACGATCGCCAGCGTTAATGCATCGGGCGCCGCCGTCGACAGGATCGCGAGCGCCAGCCGGGCGCCGACCCCCTGCACCGTCGTCAGCAGCCGGAACCAGTCGCGCTCGGCGGCATCGATGAAGCCGTAAAGGTGGATATGGTCCTCGCGCACATGGGTCTCTATCAGCAGCCGCGCCGCACGCCCGGGAGGCGGGAGAAGCCCGATCGTGCGTGCCGAGCAGAAGGCGAGATAGCCGACGCCGCCAACATCGATGACGACCCCCTCCGCTGCGACCTGATCGAGCGTGCCGGCGAGCTTTGCGATCACGCCGGTTCCCGCCAGTGCCGCCGGGTTTCGACGTGATGGGCATGACAGATCGCGACCGCCAGGGCGTCGGCGGCATCGGGCGCGATACCGTCGCAGCCCGGCAACAGCCGGCGCACCATCATCTGCACCTGGTGCTTGTCGGCATGGCCGGCGCCGACCACCGATTTTTTGACCAGGTTGGCGGAATATTCCGCCACCGGCAGGCCGCGCTCGGCCGGCGCCAGCAGCGCGACTCCGCGGGCAAGGCCAAGCTTCAAGGTTGAGGCCGCGTTCTTGTTGACGAATGTCTCTTCGACCGCGGCCTCGTCGGGACGAAATTCGTCCAGCATCACGGTGAGCTGCCGAAACAGCACGCGGAGCCGTTCCGCCAACGGGGCGGCAACCGGGGCATGGGCGACCCCATCGGCGATGTGGCGCAGCCGGTTTCCGGCCACGTCGATCACCCCCCAGCCGGTGTGCCGCAGCCCGGGATCGAGCCCTACGACGCGCATGCCCGCCCCGTGCCACCGAAGGTCGGTGTGCCAGGAAACGCAGCGCGGCTGGCCGGTTCAGCCGGCCGAGGTGTGAAGGAAGCTTTCCCTCGCAACCTGCATCCCCACGGCCGGGCTTGTCCCGGCCCTCCACGTCTTGCAACCGCTCTGTCGGAGGACAAGGCAGGCGCGGATGCCCGGGACATGCCCGGGCAAGGGGTGGTTATGGCGGCGGAGATAACGGGAAGGCTTTCAGCCATCATGGCTTCGAGTTGGTCCACGCAGACAATCGGAATCAGGCGCTGAGCCGCGTCATCACGTCTTCGGCCACTTCGAAATTGGCGTAGACATTCTGGACGTCGTCGCTGTCTTCGAGGGTTTCGAGCAGCTTGAACAGGCTCCCGGCGGTGTTTTCATCGATCGATGAGGTGCTCTTCGGCCGCCATGCCAGCCGCGCCGATGCGGCCGGCCCGAAACGCGCCTCGAGCGCGTCGCGCACGGCGTTGAAATCTTCCGGAGCGGCGATCACGGCGTGCTGCGTCTCGTCGCTTTCGACATCGTCGGCGCCCGCCTCGATCGCCGCTTCGAGCATGTCGTCCGCATTTGCAGCGTCGGCCGAATAAATGATTTCGCCGACATGGTCGAACATGAAGCTGACGCTGTTGGTCTCGCCGAGCGCGCCGGCCGACTTGGCGAAGGCGGCGCGGACCTCGCTGGCGGTGCGGTTGCGGTTGTCGGTCAGCGCCTCGACGATGACCGCGACCCCGCCGGGGCCGTAGCCCTCATAGCGCACTTCCTCGAACGCATCGCCGCCCTCGGCACCGGCGCCGCGCTTGATCGCGCGCTCGACGGTGTCCTTCGGCATATTGGCCTGTCGCGCCGCCAGGACCGCGGCCCGCAGCCGCGGGTTGGCGTTGGGATCGGGCAACCCGCTGCGCGCCGCCGTGGTCAGTTCGCGGATGATCTTGGTGAATACCTTGGCGCGCTTTTTGTCCTGCGCGCCCTTGCGGTACATGATGTTCTTGAATTGCGAATGGCCAGCCATCTGCGCGGCTTCCCTTATCTCTCTCCTGCGGCTCGGAAGCACTCGCCGAACCCGGACACCGCCTGGAAGTGCCGCTTGCAGCGCCGCCCTCGCGGCTGCCGGGGCGCGAGCCGCCAGAGAAGCGGCTAACAATCCAATATGGCATCATTGCGGCACCCTGGCCGAGCGCCGATCCGATCGCATCCGCCAATCCTTATTGTAAACGGGGGAATGGCGGGCGCGAAACACGGCTCGCGAAAAGGCCGGCCGGTCTTGCCGCCGCGCCTCAGGGGGCGGGGATGGCCGGCGTCAGACGACCGCCGATTCGCACCGGTTCGATGCGGCGGGCAAGCCCTGTCGCGTCGTCGGTGACGACGAGGACGGCGCACAACGTCGCCTCGCCCTCGGCGACCTGAAGCCGCTCGCCGGGCATCTTGGTCACCATCCGCCGGACCGCAGACTCCTTCTGCATGCCGATCACCGAATCATAGTCGCCGCACATGCCGGCATCGGTCATGTAGGCGGTGCCCCCGGGCAGGATCTGCGCGTCGGCGGTCGGCACATGGGTGTGGGTTCCCAATACCGCCGAGACCCGGCCGTCGGCGAAATGGCCCATCACCATCTTCTCGCTGGTCGCCTCGCCGTGAAAGTCGACCAGAATCGCCGCGATTGCGTCGCCGAGCCGCGGGTGCTCGGCCAGGATTGCCTCAAGCCGCGCGAACGGATCGTCGAGCGCATCCATGAACAGGCGTCCCATCAGGTTGACCACCAGCGCGGCGCGGCCATCGGCGAGCCGGTGCAGGCGCCAGCCTGCGCCGGGAGCGGCCGCAGGAAAGTTCGCGGGCCGCAGCAGCCGCGGATCGCGCCCGATATAGGGAATGACCTCGCGCTGGTCCCAGACATGATTGCCGGTGGTCAGCACGTCAGCGCCGGCATCGTACAGCTCGCCGCACAGCCGCTCGGTGATGCCGAAGCCATGCGCCGCATTTTCGGCGTTGACGACCGCCAGATCGATCGACAGCGCGCGCCGCAGCTCGGGCAGGTGGGTCTTGATCGCGATCCGTCCCGACCGCCCGACGACGTCGCCGCAAAACAGGATGTTCACACTCCGGGCCCCGTGGCATTCACGCGCAAGAGAGCCAACACCTTCGGTCGCAGCACCTCCGACGCAAGACCGCGGCGCGGCTCGAAGCTTTGCAAACGGCAGATGCGTGAAGCGGGGTGGAGCCGCCTCGGCCGTTGGCATGCAACTCCTCCGTGGCCCGCCGTAGCAGGTGGGAGCCGTGTGCCGAAGCCACGACTCCGGCAGGGACAGCCCCCAAGAGGTAGGTATCGGCCCCGGGGCAACATGCGGCCTGACGCACCGCGCAGCCCCACCCCTCCCCTCTAACTAGGAAGACTCCAGCCGCGACGCAATGGTCTCCAGCCGCTGGGCGATGCCGTGGATGCCCGTGGCCGAGCCTCCCGAAGCATCGCCGCCGGAGGAGCGGGTGCGGCTTCTCTCATGGGCCAACGCGTCGTTCGCGTCCGACAATTCGTCGGCAATCAGCAGCGCGGCCATCAGGATCAGGCGGGCCTCCCCGGCCTGGCCCACGGTCTTGATCAGGTCGCCGATCTTGCTGTCGACATAGTGCGCGAGGCGGCGGATGCGCCCCTCCTGCCCGTCTTCGCAATTGACGGAGAAGGCGCGGCCGTTAACCGTCACCGAGACTTGGCCCATTCCCGCCTTCCCCCAATACCTGCCCGATCTTGTCGAGCGCGGCATCGACGCGTGCGACGATGACGGCCGCGATTTCGCGCGCCCTCTCTTCCTCGGCGGCACGCGCAGCCGCAAGCCGAGCCGCATTGTCGGCGCTCTCTTCAAGCCGCACCACCGCGCGCTCCAGCCTGGCGACGGCCTCGTCCCAATCGGTCATCGCCGAAGCCTAAAGAGGGCAGGGTCTCGACGTCAACGCGCCCGCCGGCGCGCCAACTCGGCTGCTCACCTTGGGCGGGCCCCCCGGCCTCTCCCTGTTCAGCGGATCCGCTCGTATTTCTGCAGCGAACGGATGTAGGCCGGGCGCGGCGTGTCCGGATAGAATTGCGGCCATTGCGTCCACGACACCTCGCCGACATAAAGATCGCCGCGCGAATCGACCGTCAGGCCGTGCGGCCCGAGAAACGCGGTCGGCGCCGTGCCGGCATGCGGGTCGCCGAAGCGCGACAACAGCTTGCCCTGATGATCGACGATGCTGACCCGGGGGCCGAGGTTTGGGCTTTCGCGGTTGACGGCCATGACCGGGCCGAGTTCGCCGATGTAGCAGACCGGGTGCCGGACATAATCCATGTAGATGCCGCACGGCCGGTGCAGATTGTTCCACTGCGCTTCGTACTTGCCGTTGCCGTCGAACACCTGCACGCGATGGTTTTCGCGGTCGGCGACATAGACCCAGCCATCGGCGTCGGTGCAGATGTTGTGCACGATGTTGAATTCGCCTGCGCCCGTCCCGGGCTCCCCCCAGGACATCAGCAATTTGCCGTCGGGGGAATATTTGTGGACGCGGGCATTGCCGTAGCCGTCGGAAACGTAGATCTCGCCCTTGGGCGACAGCGCGGTGTGGGTGCAGCGGTGGAACGGCTCGCCGCTCATATAGGGCGCCGGCTTGCCGGGAACCCCGAGTTCGAGCAAAACCTTGCCGTCGAGCGAGCATTTGCGCACGAAGTGCCCGCCATCATCGGTCAGGTACAAGGAATCATCCGGACCCATATGCAGCCCGTGAGCGCGCGGGTATTCGCCTTCGCCCCAGGAGCGCAGGAAATTCCCCTCGCGGTCGAACACCATCATCGGATGCTCGCCGCGATTGAACACGTAAACGTTGTCCTTGCCGTCGACGGCGACGGCGCCGACCTCCTTGAAGGACCAGCCGTCGGGCATTTTCGCCCAGTCCTCGACGATGCGGTATTTGTAGTCGCCCGTCCCCACGATGGTCGCCATGTCGGCCTCCCTGCTGCGCCGCCCCTCAGGTTACCGGAGGGGGCCGCCGCGAACAATCCGATGCCGGGAAGCGGATGGGAGCGGTTATAAGCTCAGCCGGAAATCGGGCCGGACCTGCTCGGGGTCGCCGGTTTGATCGGCCCGGTTATAGCCGTCCGCGGCGCGGCATAGGTGAGGGTCGCGTGCCGGGGGCTCGGGTGCCGCACCTTGGAAGTGCGCCCGCTCTCGCGCATCCGCCGGTCGGCCTCGGTCCAGGAAGGCAGGGCCGGTTCCGGCTGCTCCCAATGCACCACCGAGGCCTCGTCGCACCAATCGAGCAGGTGCGGCATCACCGCTCTGTGGGCGCCGGTGGTCATATACCCTCGCATGCTCTCGCGACTGTCCCAGGCCGTCATCGTCCAGAACGTCCAGGAACGATCGGCGAGCAACGATCCGCTCTGAAACCCCGGCATCTTGCTGACCTGCCGCCGCGTACCGATGAACCCGATCAGGAACGACGGCAGGAACCGCCACGAACGTATCCGCAGCCGCGTCACGCTAATGAAAGGCATAGCAATTTCCCGGCGATCGATAGTCGCGCGCCCTCGCGCAAGCACGTCTTCACGGCCCGAGATCAACGAAGGCCGATCGACCGTGTTCCCGGCGGTGTTTCCGGCTCGCCGCGCCGCGGCTCGATCAGATCGACCGATTTGCCGACCGATCCTTCCGGAGGACAGCGGCGGAGCACGCGGCTGGCGTTGTCGTTGGTCCTGGACACGATGCGAGTTAGAGTGCCGACATGACCGATGCCCCGCCCCTCCCCGCCGCCAAGGATCCCCAACTGCGCCGCATGGCGAACGCGTTGCGCGCGCTCGCGATGGACGCCGTCGAGAAGGCCAAATCGGGCCATCCCGGCATGCCGATGGGCATGGCGGATGTGGCGACCGTGCTGTTCAGCCAATTCCTGCGCTTCGATCCGAGCGATCCGGACTGGCCCGACCGCGACCGTTTCGTGCTGTCGGCCGGGCACGGCTCGATGCTGCTCTACGGCCTCTTGCACCTGACCGGCTATGCCGACATGACGATAGAAGAGATCAAGCGCTTCCGTCAGCTCGGCAGCAAGACCGCCGGCCACCCGGAGCGCGGCTTGGCTTCCGGGATCGAGACCACGACCGGTCCGCTCGGCCAGGGGCTCGGCAATTCGGTCGGCATCGCGCTCGCCGAGCGCCTGCTCGCCGCCGAGTTCGGCGACGACATCGTCAACCACCACACCTATTGCATCGTCGGCGACGGCTGTCTGATGGAGGGCATCAGCCACGAGGCGCTGTCGCTCGCCGGCCATCTGCGCCTCAACAAGCTGACCGTGCTGTGGGACAACAATTCGATCTCGATCGACGGGGCCACCTCCCTCGCGGTGTCGGACGATCAGCCGGCGCGGTTCCGCGCCCATAACTGGGCCGTCCGCGAGGTCGACGGCCACGACCATGCGGCAGTGGCCGAGGCCTTGCGCTGGGCGCAGCAGCAGGACCGCCCGAACCTGATCGCCTGCCGCACCACGATCGCCTTCGGCGCCCCGACCAAGGCCGGCACCGCCGCGGCGCACGGCAACCCGCTCGGCGCCGAGGAAATCAAGGGCGCCCGCGAGCGGCTCGGCTGGGATTCGCCGCCTTTCGAGATCCCCGAGGACATCCGGGCGTGGTGGCGCGAGGTCGGCGGCCGCGGCGCCCCCGGGCGGCGCGACTGGGAGGCGCGCCTCGCGGCACTGCCCCCCGAGCGGCGCGGCGATTTTCAGCGCCGCCAAAAGGGCGAGATGCCGCCCGGCCTCGACGCCGCCATCGCCGAGTTGTGCGACGAGTTCCGCACCAAGAATGCCAAGCTGGCCACCCGCCAGGCCTCGGGCGCGACGCTGGACAAGCTGACCCAGATCGTCCCCGAACTGGCCGGCGGCTCGGCCGATCTGACGCCGTCGAACAACACCAAGGCGAAGGGCCAGAAGGAGGTCCGGCCCGGCGATTTCTCCGGCCGCTACATTCATTATGGGGTGCGCGAGCACGAGATGGCGGCGGCGATGAACGGCATCGCCGTGCATGGCGGCCTCATTCCTTACGGCGGTACCTTCCTGACCTTCACCGATTACTGCCGCCCGTCGATCCGGCTCTCGGCGCTGATCGAGATCGGCGTCATCTATGTGATGACCCACGATTCGATCGGCCTCGGCGAGGACGGGCCGACGCACCAGCCGGTCGAACATCTCGCGGCCTTGCGCGCGATCCCCGGGCTGCACGTGTACCGGCCGGCGGATGCGGTCGAGACCGCCGAATGCTGGGCGCTGGCGCTCAAGGAACGCAAGCGGCCGGCGATCCTCGCCTTGAGCCGGCAGGCATTGCCGCTGCTGCGCACCGCTGCGGCCGGGCCTCAGGGAGCCGACCAGAATCTGTGCGCCCGCGGTGCCTATGTCCTCGTCGAGACCTCCAGTACCCGGCAGGTGACCTTGCTGGCGACCGGCTCCGAGGTATCGCTGGCGGTCAGCGCGGCGCAGCTCCTTGCGACGCAGGGCGTCGGCGCCGCCGTCGTGTCGATGCCATGCTGGGAACTGTTCGAACAGCAGGCCGAGGAATATCGACGCGCGGTGCTGGGGTCGGCGCCGCGGGTTGCGGTCGAAGCGGCGGTGCGGTTCGGCTGGGACCGCTGGATCGGCGAGCGCGGCGCCTTTGTCGGCATGCACGATTTCGGCGCGTCGGCCCCCGCCGAGGACGCCTACCGGCATTTCGGCATCACGCCCGAAAAAGTCGCCGAAGCCGCCCGCGCCCTCCTTTGAATCCGCGCACGCTGCACTCGGTTGACCGCCCCGAACACGCCAGCGCAAGCGGCGACCGGCGGTCCTGCATCGCCGAACTCGAGCGCAGCGATCGGTCGCCTGTGATTGGGTGCGGTTTGATCGCCGTCGTCGCCAAAAGCTCTGATCTCTCTAAGATCAGCGCTGCGAACCCCCGGAAACGGCCAGTTCGCCGGGCAGCTTCCACAAGGTGAAGTCGCGGTCGGTCCAGCCCTTGTCGTGGAACCAGGGCGAATCCTGGATATGCGAGGCAGTGACGTAAAGGGTGGCGTCCGCGCCTTGGGCGAAGGTGTCGGGCCAGCGCAGCCGCTTGTCCTGCGCGATCGTCTCGATGCGGCCATCGGCGGCGCGCCGCTTGACAGCGTTTTCCTGGATTGCGGTCAGGAACAGATTGGCGCCGGCATCCATCCAGAACCCGTCGGTCGGCTCCAATTCGGCAACCTTCTCGACGCGGCCGGCGAGCTGTTCCGGGGCGATGCTCGCATCGGTTAGAGCCGCGGTCGCGATGCGGTAGAGGGTGCGTCCGGTCAGGGCCTTCCAATAGAGCTGCTGACCCGCGGCGTCGAGCGCGATCGAATCGGCCGCCATGTTGGCCGGGCGGCCATCGGGGCGGCGCAGCTCGTGGCCATCGACGACGATCTGCACGCCGGGCTCGACCTGAGTGCTGGCGTCGCCATCGAGCACGCGCCGGGATTTTCCGCTGGTCAGGTCGACAACCACCAGCGCGCCGGTCGCGCCGGAATCGGTGATAAATCCGAAGTGGCCGTCGGGCGACAGCCTGATATCGTTCAAATAGCTCCCTTCGGGAGCGGCGCTCGGGTCAAACCCGACGACCCGCTTGACCGCGTTTGAAGCGAGGTCGATCTGCACCAGCTTCGGCCCGCCCTGGACAATGTGCTCGGTATTGGGGGCCGCGGGGTCGAGCACCCACAACGAGCCATGCCCGTCGGCAAAGACGCTTTGCACACAGACAAAATGCTCACCGGGGGACAGCGGCGCGGCGTTGCGCCAGCGGTTCCATTCCTCGTTCGGATAGGGCTGCACCGCGCCGCCCTTCAGTTCGGCGACCGAGAGCGGGACATCTTCGGTCCAGCGCGGGAAATTGACGAAGATGCGGCCGGTCTCGGTGACCGCAACCCCGGTCACCTGATGCTCGAACCGAGCCACCTGCTGCAGCGCTTCGGGCCGCCCGGCGGGCTCGGCGGCAAATGCCGGCCCGGGAAAGGTCGCGAGTGCCAGAAGAGCAAGCGTCCCGAGAGCGCAGGTGCTGGGGGCAGGGCGAGCCGGCATGGAAGTCCCTCCATCGATACGATGTCGGGAAACGGAGGCGGATCGGCCGGGTTCACGTCTTCGGCGAAATTGCTTTGCCAGCCCTCCTCAGCCGAGCGGGCTCGAAAAGCGGCGGCTGGCACGAAACAGCAGCGCCAGCGCGATGAACACCGCGGCGGTCTGGGTCAGGGCGAGGGCCGCCGACAGTTCGGTCGAGGAGCTGAGCCAGGCGCTGACGATCGACGGCGCGATGACGCGCGCGTTCGGGCCGACCAGGAAGATCGAGACGCCGAGCTCGCGCACGCTGGCAATGAACAAGAGCAGCCACGCAGCGACGATCCCCGGCCGCAATAACGGCATCGTCACGGTGCGCAGCTGGTAGGCCCAGGAGGCGCCGCACACCCGCGCGCATTCTTCGAGGCTGCGGTCGATCTGCAGGACCACCCCGGCCAGGGTGCGCACGCCGAGCGGCAATAAGACCGTGAAATAGGCAATCGCCAGCAGCCACAAGGTGCCGTAGATCGGGATCGGGATATTGAGCCAGGCCCACAGCAGGGCCAGCCCGAACACGACCCGCGGCACCGCCTGCGGAAACATCACGACATATTCGATAGCGCCGCGCCCCGGGGTGCGCGACCGGTAGATGATCCAGACCAGCACGGCCATCAGCGGCACGCCGACGCTGGCGACGCCGAACCCGAGCATCAGGCTGTTCGGCAACGCCGAACGCACGGCACCGAAGGCGAGCACGTTCTCGTAATTGGCCAGGGTCAGCCGGCTCTGCGACAGCACCACCGTCGCGAACCGTTGGAAGGACGTGAGCAGCAGTGCCGCGAGCGGCAAAAGCACCGCGACGAGCACATAGGCGCAGCAGATTGCCAGCAATACCCAGGCGAACCCGCCCATCGCCAGCGGCCGCGGCCGAAACGCCTTGCCGGTAATCGTCGCGTAGCTGCCGCGGCGCAGGATCCAGCGGTAGACCGCCAGGGTCGCCAGCATAACGAGAAACAGGGAAAGACCCATCGCGCTGGCGCGGCCCCAATCGGGCGGGAAGGACTGCGTCGCTTCCCAGATTGCCGTCGTCAGCACGACGTAACGCCCGGGCAGTCCGAGCACGAAGGCGGCCGCGAACGAGCCCAGCATCTCGGCAAACACGAACAATGCGGCGCCGAGCACCCCGGGCATCACCAATGGCAAGGTCACCTGCCGCATCGTGCGCCACTTGCCGGCGCCGAGCACGCGCGAGGTTTCTTCGAGCGAGGGGTCCATCGATTTCATCGCCGCGGAGATCATCACGAACGCGACGGTGCCCTCGAACAGCGCCATGACCCAGGCGATGCCAAACGGCGAATAGATGTTGAACAGATCGCCGGGCCCGCCCGCGAGATGCCACAGCTGGTTCAGAAACCCGGTATGCGGGCTGGCCAAAATCGCCCAGGCAAGCGCACCAACCAGCGGGGTCATATAATAGGGGAGTTCGATCAGCCGCTCGAGGCGCTCGCGACCGGGAAGGTTGGTGCGGGTCAAAGTCCAGGCGACGAGGAACCCGATTGCCACGGCCAGAACCGTCGCGAGGCAGGCGACAAAGAAGGTATTGCCGAGGACATGGGCCTCTTCGACCAGCGCGCCGTAATTTTCGAGCCCGATTGCTTCAGGCGGAAAGATCTCGGGGTCGCCGACATTCAGCGATTCGGCGACGAGATAGACCATCGGATAGCCGACCAGCCCGCCGCACAGCAGCAGGATCAGCGCCGTCGCGACCCCCTGCGTGCCTGGGCGGCGGCCGGGTAAACGGGGCGATCGCGGCAGCGCCGTCACTGCGGCCGCAAGGACGGCCGCAGCATCCAGGACAGCGGCAAGGTCAGCAGCACCACTGTCGCAATCATCGTCATCATCACGGGCACGGTGGCAAGGTCGCTGGCGAGCCCATAGAGAACCGGCGCCAATGCCCCGGCACCGATGCCGCAAGTGTAGAAGATGCTGAAGGCGCGCTGCTGCCGCTGCGGCGTCACCAGTTCCGGCACGGTCCCGTACAAAACCGATGAGGTGCCGTTCAGCGCGATGCCGATCGCCGGCAACACCGCGAGCCCCGCAGCCAAGGGCAAGGGCAGCAGCAAGAGGATACCGGCCGCGGTCAGCCCCTCGCTCAGGAACACCGTCGGGATCACCCCGAGTCGCGCCCCCAACAGACCGCAGACCAGCTTTCCGGCCGCCCCGCCAGCGAAGATCAGCGTCAGCGCGAACCCGACCATGGGCAGGTCGGCGCCCT
>Ga0213875_10000080_pt1 | contig 114342 bp, 109 predicted proteins | sample BarmaccomBMRX_R8_FD_160105 | JGI IMG/M metagenome (GOLD analysis project Ga0213875, IMG submission 160105) | Root-associated microbial communities from Barbacenia macrantha in rupestrian grasslands, the National Park of Serra do Cipo, Brazil - RX_R8 | ecosystem: Host-associated > Plants >... | reverse complement strand
AACTGCAACCCCGAAACGGTCTCGACCGACTACGACACCTCGGATCGCCTCTACTTCGAGCCGCTGACGCTCGAGGACGTCCTCGCGGTCTGCGCGCTCGAGAGTCCCGAGGGCGTGGTGGTCCAGTTCGGCGGCCAGACGCCGCTCAAGCTGGCCGCCGGGCTCGCGGCGGCGGGCGTCCCGATCCTCGGCACCGGCATCGACGCCATCGACCTCGCCGAGGACCGCGCGCGGTTCGGGGCGCTGCTGGACCGCCTCGGCTACAGCGCCCCCCCGTACGCGACCGCGCCGAGCCCCGAGGAGGCGCTCGCGCGCGCCGGCGACGTCGGCTTCCCGCTGCTCGTTCGTCCCAGCTACGTGCTCGGCGGGCGCGCGATGGAGATCGTCTACGACGTCGCGGGGCTGCGCGACTATCTGCGCCGCGTCGGCGCGCAGGCCGGCCGGACGATCTACCTCGACCGCTTCCTCGAGGAGTCGATCGAGGTCGACGTCGATGCGCTGTGCGACGGCGAGGACGTGTGGATCGCGGGGATCATGCAGCACGTCGAGGAGGCCGGGATCCACTCCGGGGATTCGGCCTGCGTGCTGCCCCCGCACACGCTCGGGGGGGAGATGCTCCAGCGGATCGCCGAGCAGACGACGGGGATCGCGCGCGCGCTGGGCGTCGTCGGCCTGCTCAACGTCCAGTACGCGATCCACGGCGACGACGGCCTGCACGTCATCGAGGCCAACCCGCGGGCGTCGCGGACCGTCCCGTTCGTCTCCAAGGCGATCGGGCGGCCGCTGGCCAAGCTCGCCTGCCGGGTGATGCTCGGCGAGTCGATCGCCGATCTCGACCTGCCGGCGCCGGGGACCGTCGACCACGTGTGCGTCAAGGAGGCGGTGCTGCCGTTCAACCGCTTCGCGGGCGCCGACTCGCTGCTCGGTCCCGAGATGCGCTCCACGGGTGAGGTGATGGGGATCGCCGGCGACTTCCCGACGGCGTTCGCCAAGGCCCAGGCGGCGGCCGGCGCGCGGCTGCCCCAGCGCGGGACGGTGTTCATCACCGTGGCCGACTCCGACAAGCCCGCCGCCACCGGCATCGCCACCTCGCTGCACGACCTCGGCTTTCGCATCGTCGCCACCCGCGGCACCGCCCAGACGTTGCGTCGCATGGGCATCCCGGCGGTCGCGATCAACAAGCTCGGCGAGGGCTCGCCGCACGTCGTCGACTGGATCGAGCGGGGCGAGGTCGACCTCGTGATCAACACTCCGGTCGGCACCGGGGCGCGCGCCGACGGTTACGAGATCCGCGCGGCGGCGGTCGCCCGCGGCATCCCGTGCGTCACGACGATGTCGGGCGGCATGGCGGCGACGCGGGCGATCATGTCGGCGCAGCGCGGGGAGCCCGCGGTGGTCTCGCTCCAGGAGCTGCACGGCCGCGGGTCGGTCGTTCCGGCGAGCCCGTGAGCTCATGAGCGGAACGCCCATTCCGCAGCCGAGGCGCCGATCGACCGAATCGGCTCGCGCAGTTTGCGCACAATCTGCCAAAAGCCCCTGCAAAAGCAGCAGATGAGCCTCACCTCGCCCGACATCCCTGAAGCTCAGGTTCAGGTCGAGCGAAATCTCGCGATTTTGCCTTGATCGCCCGTCCCCACGATGTATAGTCGCCGCCCATGCCGCCGGTCAGTGAGTCGTTCTCGAAGCCTCTTGCCGCGCCCGAGCGGTCGCTGCTTCAGCGGATGGAGGCGCTTCAGCGCGCCAACGACATCCGCAGCCGCCGCGCTCAGCTCAAGCGCGACCTGAAGGCCGGTCGCCAGCCGATCCACGAGCTGTTGCTCGACCCGCCGGACTTCCTGCAGACGGCCAAGGTCTTCGACCTGCTCCTTGCCGTCCCGAAGTACGGCCGGGTCAAGGTCAACAAGGTGCTCACCCAGTGCCGGATCTCGCCGAGCAAGACGCTCGGCGGCCTGTCCGAGCGCCAGCGCGGCGAGCTCGTCGCGCTGCTGCGGCGTCGCTGATCGGACCGGCGCGCCCGTCCGGGCGTCCGGCCACACTGCGGACCGATTGGCCGGCGTCGTCGTCATCACGGGACCCTCCGGGGTCGGCAAGGGCACGCTCATCCGGGAGCTGCTGCGGCGCATCCCCACGCTGCAGCTGGCCGTCTCGGCGACGACGCGTGCGCCTCGCCCGGGCGAGCGCGCCGGCGTCGACTATCACTTCCTCACGCCCGAGGAGTTCGAGCGGGGCGTGGCCGCCGGGGACTTCGTCGAGCATGCCACCTACTCGGGACGGCGCTACGGGACGCTGCGCTCCGAGGTGCAGCGCCGGCGCGGGGAGGGCGTGCCGGTCGTCCTCGAGATCGAGGTCCAGGGGGCGCGGCAGGTCCGCGAGGCGGTCCCCGGCGCGCTCGCGGTCTTCATCGCGCCGCCGTCGCACGAGGCGCTGCGCGAACGGCTGACCGCGCGCGGGACCGACGACCCCGAGCAGATCGAGCAGCGGCTGCGCACCGCCGAGTCCGAGCTGCAGGCGCGGCCCGAGTTCGCCCATGTCGTCGTCAACGATCGGCTGCAGGTCGCCGCCGACGAGCTGGCCGGGATCGTGCGCGGCGCGCTGAGCGGCGACCGCTACCCTGAAGGTCCCCCGACCGAGGACGACCAACCGTGATCTCTCCCCGCATCGACAAGCTTCTCGACCACGTCGACTCCGACTACGCCAGCGTGCTCGTGGCCGCCAAGCGCGCGCGCCAGATCAACTCCTACTACCACAACCTCGGCGAGGGCACGTTCGACGAGTTCCCGCCGCCGATGGTCGACACGCGCTCCAAGAACTACCTGACGATCGCCCTGGAGGAGGTCGCCCAGGGCAAGCTCAAGTACCAGTACCGGTAGCGCTCCCGGAGACTCGCCGGCCACCGAGTCGATGTCGCGGCTGCTGATCGGCGTCACCGGCGGCATCGCCGCGTACAAGGCCGTGGAGCTCGTCCGGCTCGCCGGCCGCGCCGGCCACGCCGTCCGCGTCATCCAGACGCCGACGAGCCGTCGGTTCGTCGGCGGGGCGACCTTCTCGGGCATCACCGGGGCGCCGGTGCTGACCGGAGAGTTCGAGGACGACCCGCTGCGCGGCGCCTATCCCGGCGACCCGGCCGACGAGCGCGCCCCGATCAGCCACCTGGCGCTCGTCGCGGGCGCCGACGCCTACCTGATCGCGCCCGCGAGCGCCAACACCCTGGCCAAGCTCGCCCACGGCCACGCCGACAACCTCGTCACCACCGCGGCGCTCGCCGCCGACTGCCCGGTGCTCGTCGCCCCCGCGATGAACGACCGGATGTACCGCCATCCCGCCACCGAGGAGAACCTCGAACGCCTGCGCGGGCGGGGGGTGACGATCATCGGACCCGCCGACGGCGAGCTCGCCTCCCACGGCGAGCGCGGCCTTGGGCGCATGGCCGAGCCGGCCGACCTGCTCGCCGCCTGCGAGGCGACGATCCACCCTGCGCAAGCCGATTCGGGAGCGTGGCTCGGGCGCCGGGTGCTCGTCACCGCGGGCGGCACCCGGGAGCCGATCGACAGCGTCCGCTACATCGGTAATCGCTCGTCGGGACGGATGGGCGTCGCCCTCGCCGCACGGGCCGCCGCCCGCGGCGCCGAGGTGACCCTCGTCGCCGCCAACCTCGCGGTCCCGCCGCCCGCGGGCGTGCGCGTGATCGAGGTCCACACCGCCGCGCAGCTCGCCACCGCGACGCGCGAGGAGTTCCCCGCCTGCGACGTCCTGCTGATGGCCGCGGCGGTCGCCGACTTTCGCCCCCGCGACCCCGCCGCCGACAAGCTGCGCAAGGCGGGGGGAGCCCCGACGCTCATCCTGGAGCCGACCGAGGACGTCATCGCCACGTTGGCGGGACGGCGCCGCGAGGGCCAGGTCGTCGTCGGCTTCGCCGCCGAGCACGGCGACGCGGCGGTCGCCGGCGCGCGCGAGAAGCTCGTGCGCAAGGGCCTCGACGCGGTCGTCGTCAACGACATCTCGCGCGCGGACATCGGCTTCGACACCCCTGAGAACGAGGTCACCGTCGTGACCCGCGAGGGCGAACGCCCGTTGCCCAGGGCCGGGAAGGGCGCGATCGCCGACGACGTCCTGCACGAGGTCGGACGGCTTCTGTCAGTCAAGGAGAGCGACCATCGAACCACCCGAGCCGACGGGAACCGCGCCGCAGGAGTTTGAGTCGTTCGCCGCGGTGGGGCGCGCGCTGGCGGCGAACGTCAACCAGGCGGTGCAGGTCCGGCAGGAGACGCTGCGCCACCTGCTGGTCGCCCTCCTCGCCGAGGGGCACGCGCTGATCGAGGACTACCCGGGGGTCGGCAAGACCGCGCTGGCCCGCGCGCTGGCGCGCTCGATCGACTGCCAGTTCGCGCGCGTGCAGGGCACCTCGGACCTGCTGCCCGCCGACGTCGTCGGCACCAACGTCTACGACCAGCGCGAGCAGCGCTTCGAGTTCCGTCCCGGACCCGTGTTCGCCAATGTCGTCCTCGTCGACGAGATCAACCGGGCCTCGCCGAAGACGCAGTCGGGCCTGCTCGAGTGCATGCAGGAGCGCCGCGTGACCGTCGACCGCACCACGCACGAGCTCGCGCGACCGTTCCTCGTGCTCGCCACCCAGAACCCGATCGAGTACGAGGGCACCTATCCGCTGCCCGAGGCGCAGGTCGACCGGTTCATGGTCCGGCTCTCGCTCGGCTACCCCGACCACGGCGCCGAGGCGGGGATGCTCGCCCAGCACGAGACCGGGGACCGGGTGCTCGCCCTGGCGCCGGTCGCGACCGCGGCCGAGGTGCTCGCCGCCCAGGACGCCGTGGCCCGGGTCCGTGCCGCTGCGCCGCTGCGCGACTACATCGTACGCCTGCTCTGGCACACGCGCGAGGACCCCCGGGTCGACCTCGGGGCGAGCCCCCGCTCGGGGCTGATGCTGCTGCGAGCGGCCAAGGCGCACGCGATGATGGCCGGACGCGACCACGCGCTCCCCGACGACGTGCAGTCGCTCGCCGAGCCCGTCCTCGCCCATCGTCTCGTGCTCGCTCCCGAGACGCCGCGCGCCGCCGCCCGCGACGTCGTCGCCGACGCCGTCGCGGCGGTGCGCGCGCTGTGAGCGACGACGGCCGCAGCTTTGTGATCCATCGCGCCGTCGGCGTCGCGGTCGCCGGCGCCGGACTCGTGCTCGTCGCCGAGATCTTCGACGCCGCCCCGCTGTTCGTGCCCGCGGTCGCGCTCGTCATCATCGGCGTGCTGGCGCCGGTCTGGGTGTGGCTGTGCGCCCGCGGTGCCGACGCCCGCCGCGCGCTGAGCGCCGAACGGGTCATCGAGGACGAGCCGCTCGCCGCCCGGCTGCAGATCCGCCGCGGCTGGCTCGGGCTGCCCGGCGCCGAGGTCATCGACCCGTTCACGCGGTCGCGCCTGGCGCTCTCGGGGCCGCTCTCGCCGATCCGCGACGGCCGCACCGCCACCGTCCGGGTCGTGGCTCGCTTTCCCCGCCGGGGCCTGCTCGCGCTCGAGGCGCCCGCGCTGGTCATCTCCGACCCGCTCGACCTCGCGCGCGTGCGCACGACGCGCTGCGTGCCCGCCCAGCGGCTCCTCGTCCTCCCGCGCACCGAGCCGGTGCGGTGGCTGACCGTCGCCGGGGGCGGCCGCCTGCCCCGGCCCGACGGCGACGCGTCCGCCGAGGCGCAGGCGGCCGTGGACATCGACGGGCTGCGCCCGTACCGGCCGGGCACGCCGGCGAGCCGCATCCACTGGCCGACGGTCGCGCGCGGCGGCGAACTGATCGAGCGCCGCCTGCGGGCCGACGGCGACTCGCGGCCGCTCGTCGTCCTCGACGCCCGCGGCGTCGACGGCCCCGACGGCGACGCCGCGCTCGACGACGCGGTCCGCGCCTGCGCGTCGCTGGCGCTCGATCTCGCGCGCCACGGCGGCTGTGGCCTGCTGCTGCCCGGCGAGCAGCGCCCGACCGCGATCGACCGCGAGCTCGGCGCGTGGGCGGCCGCCTACGCGCGGCTCGCCGTCGTCCACGGCCGCCCCGGGGGGCGACCCTCGCCGGCGCCGCGCCTGGGCCCGCTCGGTGGCCGCCGGGGCGCGGTGCTCTACGTCGCCGCCGCCCCCAGCGCGCGCGTGGCGGGCGCGCTGACGGCCTGCGGGGCGGCGCTCCTCATGCTCGTGGTGCCGCGCCGAGTGCTCGTCGAGGGCCGGCCGCCGGGCGCGCGCGGTCGGATGTCGGCGACGCTCGAGGTCAGCGGCTGCCGGGGCTTTGCACTCGGCGCCCGCCGCGCCCCGCCGGCGCCGAGCCCCGAGGCCAGGGTGGCGAGCGGATGAGCGCGGGCGCAAACCGGGCGACGGCCCCCCGGGCGGTGCTGCGCGCCCCTGCGCCGGAGCAGGCGGGCTACGGGGAGGGCTACCGGACGTTCATCCGGCTGCTTGGGTTCGCCGCGCTCGGCGCCTACGGGGCGATCCGCTGGGCGACCCTGATGCGCAATCCGCCCGCCGGGCGGCTGGCCGCCCTCGTCCTGCTCGCGATCGTGCTCGGTGGCCTCGTGCCGATCCTGCGCCGGCGCGGCCCGGGGCTCGCGGCGGCGACGGGCGCGCTGCTCGTGCTCGCCGCGGTTCCGGTCTCCGGGGTGAGCTGGCACTGGGTGGTGCACCTGAGGGTCGCCGACATCGCCGACCGGATCGCCGCGGGGCTGACCCTTCTGCCCGACGTGCTCGTGCCCTATCTCGGCACCGATCACGGCGTCCGGCTGGTCATCGTGCTCGGCGCCGCGGCGCTCCTGCTCGCGGCGGGCGCCGCGCTCGCCTGCGCCCCTCCGGGGTCCGGGGACGGGTGGCGCGCGGCGGCGGCGCTGCCGCTGCTCGGGCTGGCGGTCGTGCCCTCGACGCTCGTGCGCCCGACCTCGGCCACCTTCCAGGGGCTGATCCTGTTCGCCCTGCTCGCCTTCTTTGCCTGGGGCGAGCGGCTGCGCGACGGCGCGCTCGGCGCGCTCGTGGCCGCCGGGATCGCCGGTGCCCTGCTGGCGCCCCAGCTGGACTCCCATCACCCATGGGTCGACTACCGCGCCTGGACGGGCACCCCGGTCGCGCATCAGATCGAGCAGTTTCACTGGAACCAGACCTATGGCCCGCTGCGCTGGCCGCGACAGGGCCGCCAGGTCCTGACCGTTCGCGCCCGCGCGGGCGACTACTGGAAGGCCGAGGACCTCACCGAGTTCGACGGCCGCGAGTGGATCGCCGCCCCCGACGGCACGTCGACGCCCCTGCCCGCGCCCGACCCCGCGCTCCAGCGCCGCTTCACCCAGAAGGTCGACGTGACGATCACCGGGATGCGGACGTTCGACGTCATCGGCGCCGGCGACTCGGCGGTGCTCGGCGGACTCCAGGATGTCCAGCCGGGGGCCGACGCCGGCACCTGGGTCTCCCCGAGGGCGCTGACCCCGGGCACGAGCTACGAGGTCGCGAGCTACTCGCCGCAGCCGACGCCGGCACGGCTGCGCGCCGCCGGCGACGATTATCCCGACGCCGCGACCGCGCCGTATCGGACCCTGACGATCCCGCAGCGCCTCAGCCGGCGCGCGGTGCAGATCGAGTTCCCGCGCTTTCACCGGCCCGGGAGCGAGGGGCGGTCGCACGCGGCCGTGCGGCGCTTCATCGCCACCTCGCCCTACGCCCGCGCCGTCGCGCTCGCCCAGAGGCTCGCCGCCCGCGCCCGGACCCCCTACGACTTCGTGATGAGCGTCCGCGACTGGCTCGCGCACGGCTACCGCTACGACGAGACCCCGCCGCGGGCGGCGTACCCGCTCGAGACGTTCCTGTTTGACCGCAAGCTCGGCTACTGCCAGCAGTTCTCGGGCGCGATGGGGCTGCTGCTGCGGATGGGGGGGATCCCGGCGCGCGTCGCGAGCGGTTTCACGACGGGGACGCCGGGGCGCGCGGCTCACACCTGGACGGTGCAGGACACCGACGCCCACGCGTGGGTCGAGGCGTGGTTCCCCCACGACGGATGGGTGCGCTTCGACCCGACCCCGGCGACGGCGCCGGCCCGCAGCGCCGGCGCCCTGTCACCGATCCTGCCCAGCCAGGCGCTCGCCTCAGGCGGCCTGGCGGCCGGGCATCAGCGCGCCGACGAGGCCACGCGCGGCGGCGTGGCCACGACCGTCCACCACCGACGCCCCGGCGGCACGCGCGCGTGGCTGCTCGTGCCCGCGGCCGCCGGGCTGCTGCTCCTCGGGCTCGTCGCGCGAGCGCTGCTGAGCCCGGCCCGCGGCACCGACCAGCTGCTCGCCGAGCTGCGCCGGGCGATGGCCCTCATGGGGCGCCCGCTGAGCGACGAGGTCACGCTCGCCTCGCTGGAGCGCCGCTTCGCCGACGCGCCCGCGGCCGCCGGCTACGTCCGCGCGCTGCGCCTCGCGCGCTACGGGACGGGCGGCGCCCCGCCCACCGGGACCCAGCGGCGGGCGCTGCGCCGCGAGCTCGCGTTCGGGCTCGGTCCGCTCGGCCGCCTGTGGGCGCTGTGGGCGCTGCCGCCGCGCCTGCGCAGCGCGGCGTCGCTGGCCGAGCCGGACCCCGGCCCGCCCCAGCCCTAGACTGACCGCAATGGACGACGTCTACGACCTGTTTCGTCGTGGCACCGAGCTGCTCGAGGCCGGCCACAACCATCAGGCGACGATCCCGCTCGAGCGCGCCCGCGACCTCGATCCCGACAAGACCTCGATCCGCGAGGCCCTCGGTCGGGCGCTCTTCCACGCCCAGCGCTACGAGCAGGCGGCCGCCGAGTTCCAGGCGATCGTCGACCGCGCGCCGACCAACGACTACGCGCTCTTCTGCCTCGGGCGATCGCTGCAGCTGCTGGGGCGCCACGCCGAGGCCCGCAAGCCGCTGGCGCTCGCCGCGTGCCTGCAGCCCGGGCGTCGCGACTACCGCGTCTACCGCGATCGGGCGCGGGCGCGGGCGGCTCGCGAGGCGGACGGCTGACGTCGGTGCCGCGCCACTGCGCGGTGCTACGCTGAAACGACAGCTTTCCGGCCGGGCATGTCCCGGCGCAGTACCGAAAGTGGGCGCGCGCCCGCTTTTTTTATTGAGATTGTGGAGGAGATCGTGAGCGCGCTACAGACCGACATCGAAGCCAGACTCACCGGCGTCGAGCCGGAGGTCGAGGTGCTGCTGGCCGAGGTCGCCGGGTCGACCCTGAGGCTGTTCATCGACCATCCCGACGGCGTCACGCTCGCGCTGTGCGAGCGCGTGTCCGGCCATCTCTCGGACTTTCGCGAGCGCCACTGCCTCGAGGTGTCCTCCCCGGGCCTCGATCGTCCCCTGACCAAGCCCGCCCACTACTCGCGCTTCTTGGGCCGCCGTGCCCGGGTGCGTCTGCGCGAGGCGGCCGCGGGCGACAAGCAGTTGACCGGGGAGCTGGTCGGCGCTTCGGACTCAGAAGTCACGATCGCGGCCGGCGACGGGATCCTCTCGATCCCCTACGAGCAGATCGTCCGCTCCAACCTCGTCCCGGGAGACTGATCCATGTCCAAGGAGATCGTCGAGGCTGTCCGCGGCCTCGCAGCGGAGAAGAACATCTCGTCCGACAAGCTGATGGAGGCGCTCGAGGACGCGCTCCTGTCGGCGTACAAGAAGACGCCCGGCTCGGCCCCCTACGCCAAGGTGGAGATGGACCGTGACAGCGGCGACTTCATCGTCTGGGAGCTGAAGATCCCGCCCGAGCTCGAGGAGCAGCTGCTCGTCGAGGCGACCGAGGACGCCCAGCCGACCGTCGACCCCGAGACCGGCGAGATGCGCGAGGCGCCCGAGCCCGAGATCGACCTCGAGAAGCTCAAGGCGTATGAGGACCAGATCGAGATCGAGGACGTCACCCCCCACGACTTCGGCCGGATCGCCGCCCAGACGGCCAAGCAGGTCATCCTGCAGCGGATCCGCGAAGCCGAGCGCGACATGATGTTCGAGGAGTACCAGGACCGCGTCGGCGAGCTGATCACCGGGATCGTGCAGCAGTCGGACTCGCGCTACACGCTCGTCCAGCTGCGCGAGCGCGTCGAGGCGCTGCTGCCCAAGTCCGAGCAGGTCGACGGCGAGCGTTACGACCACTCGCAGCGGATCAAGGCGGTCATCAAGGACGTCTCGAACTCGACCAAGGGCCCGAGCATCATCGTCTCGCGCCGCGACCCCGAGCTGATCAAGTCGCTGTTCGAGCTCGAGGTGCCCGAGATCGCCGACGGGCTGGTGGAGATCACCGGGGTCGCCCGCGAGCCGGGCTACCGCTCGAAGATCGCGGTCGTCTCGCACGTCGACGGCGTCGATCCGGTCGGCGCGTGCGTCGGCCCGCGCGGGTCCCGGGTGCGCATGGTCGTCTCCGAGCTGCGCGGCGAGAAGATCGACATCATCCCCTACAACGACGAGCCCGCCCGGTTCGTGGCCAAGGCCCTGTCGCCCGCGCGCGTGCGCGAGGTCCTCGTCGACGACGCCGGCAAGCAGGCGACGGTCATCGTCCCCGACGATCAGCTGTCGCTGGCCATCGGCCGCGAGGGCCAGAACGCGCGCCTCGCGGCGCGGCTGACCGGCTGGCGGATCGACATCCGCTCCGAGACCGAGTTCGCCGCCGAGGAGGCCGAGCACGGCTACGACGAGGACGAGGCCCAGGGTCGCTGCGCGGCGATCCTCTCCAACGGGCGCCGCTGTCCCAACGCAGCCCTGCCCGCGTCGCGCTACTGCGGGATCGAGGCCCATCAGGCACTCGCGGGCCAGGACACCGATCAGGTGGCGGCAAGCTCGTAGAGGCTCGTAGACTCACTCCGTAGATGACCAAACGTGTTCATGAGATCGCCAAGGAGCGCGGCCTGGCCGCCAAGGACGTCCTCGCGCGCCTGAAGGCCGCCGGCGTCGACGTCAAGGCGGCCTCCTCGTCGGTCGACGAGCGGGTCGCCGCGCGCGTCCTGGCCAACGGCGACTCGGCGACCGCGACCGCGGCGCCGAGCGAGACGACGGCGACCGCCGCCGCGCCGGCCCCGCCCGCGTCGCGGCAGGACCCCGCGGCCCCGGCCGCGTCGCCGGCCCCCGAGGCCGCCGGCGGCGCGGAGGCCACGCGCGGCTCCGAGGCGCGTGCGGCGAACGGCGAGACCGCGCCCAAGCGCCCGACTCGCGACTCGCGCCAGGGCGAGCGCGCTCCCGGCAACGCCGGCGGTCGCCGCCGCGTCGTCATCGACTCCCAGGCGTCGCGGCGCGGCCCCGGGGGCACCGGCGGTCCGCCGCAGTCCAACCAGCCGCCGCGCCGCCAGCGTCGAGGCCGGCGCCGGCGCGGGGTCTACGACGAGGAGGCCGAGTCGCGTCCCGCCCGGGTCGCGGTCGCCGACCCCTCCGCGATCCAGATCAACTCGGGCTCGACGGTCAAGGACGTCGCGGAGTACCTCAACGTGCCGGTGCCCGAGGTGATGAAGAAGCTGATGGCGCTCGGCGAGATGAAGACGCTGACCCAGACGCTCTCCGACGACTCGATCCAGGTGCTCGCCTCCGAGCTCAACAAGGAGGTCGAGATCGTCCACTCCGAGGACGAGGAGGTCGCCGAGCCGGTGTTCGCCGATGCCGAGGAGGACCTCGTGCAGCGGGCCCCGGTGGTCACGATCATGGGCCACGTCGACCACGGCAAGACCTCGCTGCTCGATGCGATCCGCTCGACTCAGGTGGCGGCCGGCGAGGCCGGCGGCATCACCCAGCACATCGGCGCCTATCAGGTCCAGCACGACAGCCACACCGTGACCTTCCTCGACACCCCCGGCCACGAGGCGTTCACCGCGATGCGCGCCCGCGGCGCCAAGGTCACCGATATCGCGGTCATCGTGGTCGCCGCCGACGACGGCGTCAAGCCGCAGACCCAGGAGGCGGTCGACCACGCCAAGGAGGCCGCGGTCCCGATGCTCGTCGCGGTCAACAAGATCGACACTCCCGGCGCGCAGCCGGATCGCGTGCGCTCGGAGATGACCTCGCTGGGCCTGCAACCGGTGGAGTGGGGCGGCGACACCGAGTTCGTCGACGTGTCGGCCAAGACCCACGAGGGGCTCGACGACCTGCTGGAGACGATCATCGTCATGGCCGAGGTCGAGGAGCTGCGGGCCAACCCCGACGCCGCCGCGTCGGGCACCGTCATCGAGTCCAAGCTCGACCCGGGGCGCGGCCCGGTGGTCACGATCCTCGTCAACCGCGGCACGCTCGAGGTCGGCGACGCGCTCGTCGCCGGCGCCCAGTGGGGCCGCGTGCGCGCGATGCAGGACTACACGGGCAACCGGATCTCGGAGGCGCGCCCCGGCGAGCCGGTCGAGGTGCTCGGCTTCGACGGCGTGCCGCTCGCCGGCGAGATCGTCCGCGCGGTCGAGCACGAGCGCCGCGCCCGCCAGCTGGCCATGGAGCGCGCCACGCGCCTGAAGGCCGAGTCGCTCGCGCGCCAGGGCAGCGGCAAGCGCGTCTCGCTGGAGAACATCTTCGGCTCCGACCTGCAGGAGCTCAACCTCGTGCTCAAGGCCGACGTCGCCGGATCGCTGGAGGCGATCGAGGACGAGGTGGCCAAGCTGCCCCAGGACGAGGTGTCGGTCAACGTCATCCGCCGGGCGGTCGGCGCGGTCACCGAGTCAGACGTCATGCTGGCGGCGGCCTCGGACGCGATCATCCTCGCCTTCAACGTCCGCCCGGTCGGCGACGCGCGGGCCGTCGCCGAGCGCGAGGGCGTCGAGATCCGCCACTACTCGGTCATCTACCGGGCGATCGAGGAATTGCGCCAGGCGATGCAGGGCATGCTCGCCCCCGAGGAGGTCGAGGAGGCGTTGGGCAGCGCCGAGGTCCGCCAGATCTTCCGCGCCTCGCGCGTGGGGACGATCGCCGGCTGCTATGTCACCGAGGGCACGATCACCCGTGGCTCCAAGGTGCGCCTCGTCCGCGACGGGACCGTCATCTGGGGCGGGGAGATCGCCAGCCTGCGTCGGTTCAACGACGACGTGCGCGACGTCGCGACCGGGTTCGAGTGCGGAATCGTGTTGCGCGACTACGCCGACGTCAAGGAGGGCGACGTGCTGGAGACCTACACCACCCGTCAGGTCGAGCGCGAGCTCGCCTAGCCCGCTGCGCCGGTCGTCATGGCGAGCGACGGGTTCGTCGCGGTGCTGGTCATCCATCTGCACTTTCCCGACGCGGGGAGCCTGAAGGGCAAGCGCAAGGAGCTGTCCTCGATCAAGGCCCAGCTGCGCGGGCGTCTGGGCGCCGCGGTGGCCGAGACCGGCCACCAGGACCTGTGGCAGCGCGCGACGCTGACCGCGGCACTGACCGGCGGCTCGCTGGGCGTGCTGGACGCCGCGGTCGACGAGCTCGAGCGCTGGGTGCTCGCGCGCTGCCCCGACGGCGCCCGCGTCGAGCGGCTCGTCGCCTCGGTGCAGGACCTGTGGGGCGCCGGGGTCGGCGGGTCGTGAGCGGACCGCATCGCGCGAGGGGGGAGGGGTAGGATGCGGGCAGGCCGAATGCGCCGCGTCGACGAGGCGATGCGAGCCGTCCTCTCCGACGCGATCTCCACGGATCTCAAGGACCCCCGCGTCGGCTTCGTGACCGTGACCGGAGTCAAGACCAGCCCTGACCTGCGACACGCTCGCGTCTACGTGAGCGTGCTCGGAGACGACGCGGCGCGGGAGGCGACGATCGACGGGCTGCGCTCGGCGCACGGCTTCCTGCAGCGCCGGCTCGCCGCCGAGCTGACGCTCAAGCACACCCCGGCGCTCACCTTCGCGTATGACGAGTCGGTCGATCGCGGCCTGCGGATCAGCGCCCTGCTCGACGACGCGACGCCCGAGGCGGGGGCGGGCGAGTGACCGTCGACGGGCGCGTCTCGGAGCGCGAGCAGGCCCTCGACGAGCTCCGCGCCGCGCAGCGGCTCGTCGTGGTCACCCACGAGAACCCCGACGGCGACGCGGTCGGCTCGCTGCTCGGGATGCAGGGCATCCTCTCCGCGCTGGGCAAGCACTGCCTGACGTTCATCGCGCAGCGCGACCTGCCGCTCCCCGTCGAGTACCGCTGGTTCGAGCTGCCCGAGCTGATCACCGAGCCCCCGGCCGACCTCGCCCAGCGCACGATCGTCTTCCTCGACTGCGGCAACGTCCAGCGCAGCCCCGCCGAGGCGTTCTGTCGCCCGGGGATGCCGGTGCTCAACATCGACCACCACCACGACAACACGCGCTTTGGCACGGTCAACCTCGTCTGTGACGAGGCCTCGTGCACCGCCGAGATCGTCTGGGACCTGCTCGGCGCGCTCGAGCTCGAGCCGACCCTCGCGGTGGCCGAGGCGCTCTATGTCGGGCTGATCACCGACACGGGCCGGTTCATGTACGAGAACACCGGGCGCCGCGCCCACCTCATGGCCGCCGACCTGATCGAGGCCGGCGTCGACGTGCACGACATCTACCGCCGCGTCTACGAGGACGTGCCCTACGGCAAGCTCGCGCTGCTCGCGCGGGGGCTGTCCAACGTGCGGCGCTATGACGACGGGCGGCTGACCATGGCCGCGCTGAGCGCCGAGGACTTCGCGGCGTCCGACGCGCTGGAGAGCTATTCCGAGGGCGTCATCGATCATCTGCGCGCGGTCGCGGGCACCGAGCTCGCGGCCCTCGTCCGCGATCGCATCGGCGAGCCCGACGCCCGTGGCCGGCGCAAGGTCTCGCTGCGGGCGGGCAACGACCGCATCGACGTCTCGGCGATCGCCCGCGTCCAGGGGGGCGGCGGTCACCGCCAGGCGGCCGGGTTCACCACCGGCCTGACCGACGGCGAGCTGGTCAGCTTCCTGCGCGACCAGCTGGCCCGCCAGACCTGAGCCGACGCCTACCTGGGATATTGGGGTGGCGTGTTGCCCGACTCTTCACCGCTGGCGCCCGGCGACTACGTGCTGGCCGTCGACAAGCCCGCCGGGGTCACCTCCCACGACGTCGTCGTCGCCGTCCGGCGGCGGCTGCCGGGCCGCACCCGGGTCGGACATGCGGGCACGCTCGACCCCTTCGCCACCGGGCTGCTGCTCGTCCTCGTCGGGCGCGCGACCCGGACGCAGCGCTTCCTCATGGCGCTGCCCAAGCGCTACGAGGTCGCCGCGCGATTCGGCGCGACCTCGACGACCGGCGACCCTGAGGGCGAGATCGTGCAGACCGGCCGCGTGCCCGACGCCGACCTGCCGCTGCCGACCGGCCGCCTGACCCAGCGGCCCCCGGCGTACTCGGCGCTCAAGGTCGGGGGCCGGAGGGCCTACCAGCTCGCGCGCGAGGGCACGCCGGTCCGTCCGCCCGCGCGCGAGGTCGAGGTCTACCGCTTCGACGAGCGCTGGCGCCGCGGGGATCGGCGTGGCTTTGCCATCGAGTGCTCGTCGGGAACCTACGTGCGCAGTCTCATCGCCGAGCTCGGGGACGCCTACTGCGAGACGCTGCGCCGGACGGCGATCGGGCGCTTCGACGTCGCCGCGGCCGATCCGTCGGCGCCGATCGCCCTCGGCGACGCGCTCGACTTCCTCCCCGAGGTTCGCCTCGACGCCGACGGCGGGCGGCGCGCCGGCCACGGGCAGACCGTGGCCCGTGGCACGACCTTCGACGACGATCGCACCGTCCGACTGACCGACCTCCACGGGCTCGTCGCGCTCGCCGAGCCGATGCCCGGCGGCGAGGCGCTGCGCCCCGTGGTCGGGTTTCGCTGATCGGCCGGCGGGCCGGGGCGCGCGGCCGCAGAATAGGCTGTGCAGCGATGCAGGTGACGATGCTCGCGGACGCGCGACCTCGGCCCCGGAGGCTGGCGATCGGCGAGTTCGACGGCGTCCATCTCGGCCATCGCGCGGTGATCGACGGCAGCGACACGGTGCTGACCTTCGAACCCCACCCTCGCTCGGTGATCACCCCCGGGCGCGCCCCGCGGCTGCTGACCAGCCTCGAGGTCAAGGCCGAGCTCGTGGCCGGGCTCGGGGTCCGGGAGCTGATCGTGATCCCTTTTGACGAGCGCTTCGCCGCCCGGGCCGCGTCGGAGTTCGTCGACGCGGAGCTCGTCGGACGGCTCGGCGTGACGCACGTGTCGGTCGGCGAGAACTTCCGCTTCGGGCACGCCGGTGCCGGCGATCCGGGCATGCTCGCCGCCGACGGGCGCTTCGAGACCCGGGTGGTGGCGCTCGTGCAGGTCGACGGCGAGGTCGTCTCCTCCAGCCACATCCGCTCGCTCGTCCTGCAGGGCGACGTGCGACGCGCCGGCCGTCTGCTCGGCGCGCCCTTCATCCTTCGCGGCGAGGTCGTCCACGGCGACGAGCGGGGCCGCACGCTCGGCTTCCCGACCGCCAACCTCATCCCCGACCAGCGACTCGTCTGCCCCGCCCGCGGCGTCTACGCGGCGCGCGCCGACGCCGGGCCGGCGGCGGTCTCGATCGGCGTGCGGCCGACGTTCGGCTCGGGGCTGGCGCTGCTCGTCGAGGCCTACCTGCTCGACCGCGACGTCGACCTGTACGGGACGACGCTGCAGATCGAGTTCATCCAGCGCCTGCGCGGCGAGCTGCGCTTCGACGACCTCGACGCGCTGATCGAGCAGATGCGACGCGACGTCGCGGAGACCCGCGCGCTGTGCGGATGAGCCCGGCTGCTAGCCTCACCGGCCGCATGCTGCTGACCCAGGAACGCAAACGGGAGCTCGTCGCCAGGTTCGGCGGGGGCGACGCCGACACCGGCAGGACCGAGGTCCAGGTCGCGCTGCTCACCGAGCGGATCAACGGGCTCACCGACCACCTGCGCACCCATCGCAAGGATCATCACTCCCGGCGCGGGCTGCTGATGCTCGTCGGTCGTCGCCGGCGCTTCCTCAACTACCTGCAGCGCAACGACCTCGAGCGCTACCGGACGCTGATCCGCGAGCTTGGCCTGCGGCGGTGATCGGAGCCGGGACGCCGGTCCCCGACTTCGTCCTGCGCCGCGCCGACCAGAGTGAGTTCACCCCCGGCGATCTCGAGGCGCGCACGTCGGTCCTCGTCTTCTATCCCTTCGCCTTCAGCCCGGTCTGCACCGACCAGTTCAACCTCTATCAGGAGGTGCTCGACGAGTTCGCACAGCGGGGAGCCACGCTGTATGGCGTCTCGTGCGACGCCACCTACTCGCAGACGGCCTTCGTGGCGCAGCTCGGGGTGACGATCGAGCAGCTGTCGGACTTCGAGCCCAAGGGCGCCACCTGCCGCGCCTTCGGAGTGCTGCACGAGGGCGGCTTCCCGGAGCGCGCGCTCGTCATCGTCGGGCCCGACAGGATCGTGCGCTGGAGCTATCAGGCGCCGTCGCCGGGCGACCTGCCGGGCGCGAACCTCATCTTCGACGGCCTGGCCGCCGGCTGAGAGGGGCCAGGACCCGAGTCGGTGTCGGGGTCAGACAGCGACGCGCGACCCGACGACCTGCGCTCGGCGCCGGTGCCGCCGCCGGGGTCCGACGAGCATCTCCGCGGCCCGGCGGAGGCGCCGATCGTCATCGTCTACGCCGACTTCGAGTGCCCGGCCTGCGCCGCGCTGCACGGCCGCCTGTACGCCGGAGCGGTGCGGGTGTGCTTTCGCCACTTCCCGGTGCGCTCGAGTCATCCTCGCGCCTGGCCGGCGGCCGCCGCGGCCGAGGCGGCCGGCCTGCAGGGTCGCTTCTGGGAGATGCATGACGCCCTGTTCGCCGATCCGGGGCGCCTCGAGGACCCGCACCTGTGGGCTCGCGCCCGGAGCCTGCGCCTCGATCTGGCGCGCTTCGACGCTGACCGGCGCAGCGACGCCGTCTCAGACCGCGTGCGCGCGGACTTCCGTGCCGGCGTGCGCGCCGGCGTCGTCACCGCCCCCACCGCGTTCGCGGCGGGCCCCGACGGCGCCTTTGCGCCGCTCGCGATCGCCGAGCTGCGGCGGCTGCTCTCGCTCAGCCGCTGAGCGCGCCGGGGTCCGCCGCCTCGGTCGGCTCCCGGTCAAGCGCCGACAGCGGGGGCGGGCCGCCGCGCAACGGCCGCCGGGCCTCGGAGGTGCTGATCGCCGCCCACACGAGGTCGAGCTGGCGCTTGCCGACCTCCGGATCGCAATGCTGGAACGAGCGCAGCGCCTCGCACACGCCCTTGATCATCATCAGCACGTCGACGGCGCCGATGTCCGAGCGCACCGCCCCGCGGTCCTGCGCGCGCCGCACCAGCGCGTCGAGCGTGTCCATCAGCTCGGCGTGGGCGGCATGGATCTCGGGGTTGGCCAGGCGCTTGTCGCCGATCGCGTCGAAGAGCGCGCGATCGTCGCGGGCCCAACCGATCGAGCGGTCGATCAGGTCGTAGAGCGCCTGACCGGCGTCCGGGGCCGCGAGCGCCGCTCGGCCGCGGTCGATCGAACGGTGGATCCGGTCCACGACGACCGCGGCGACCAGGTGCTCCTTGGAGGGGAAGTTGCGAAACAGCGTGCCGCGCCCGACGCCCGCGCGCTGCGCGATCTCGCCGACGCCGATCTCGAGGCCGTGCTCGCAGAACATCGCCGTCGCGGCCTCGATCAGGCGTCGGCGGTTGCGTTCCGCGTCGGCGCGCAGCCTGCGAGGTTCCTCCTCCATCGACTCCTCATTGTCGCACCCGGCGGACGTATTCACGGCTGGACGCTCGAACCTGGTCCCCGGGACTAGGCGGCCGCGACGGTCACCCCGTCGGTGGCCGCCAGCTCCGCCTCGATCTCGCGCATGTGGCGCCGGCGCAGCCCGACCGCGAGCAGCACGGCGCCGACCGCGAGCATGATCGCGGCGGCCAGGAACGCGTCCTGATAGCCGGACACCCGGGCCTGGGCCGCCTGCGCCGCGGTGACGCTCGCTCCGGCGGCGCGCAGGATGCTGCTCGTGTGGCTGGCGGCGATCGTCGAGAGGATCGCCAGGCCGAGCGAGCCGCCGACCTGCTGCGCGGTGTTGAACAGGCCGCTGGCCAGGCCCGAGTCCTCGCGGGCGACGCCGCTGGTACCGAGCAGCGTGACCGGGACGAAGGTCAGCCCCAGGCCGAGGCTGAGCGGGATGAGGCCGACGAGCAGGTTCGAGACGTAGCTGCCGTGCACCGGGACGCGGGTGAGGATGAGCATCCCGATCGTGGCCACGGTGATCCCGAACGCGGCGACGTTGCGCACCCCGAGGCGCTTGATGATCCCCTGGGCGATGCCCGAGCCGAGGATGATCCCCGCCGTCACCGGCAGGAACGCCAGGCCCGCCTTCAGCGGGCTGTAGTGCAGGATGTCCTGCACGTACAGCGAGGCGAAGAAGAACATCCCGAACATGCCCGAGGCAACGAGCAGCAGCGACGTGTCACCGACCGCGAGCGAGCGCACGCGGAAGATGCCCAGGCGCATGAGCGGCGCCTCCGAGCGGCTCTCGATCCACAGGAACGCGCCGAGCAGGACCACCGCCGCGGCGCCGAGGCCGAGCGTGCGGGCCGAGCCCCAACCGAACGACTGGGCCTTGACGATCGCGTAGACGAGCACGACGAGGCCGACGGTGACCGTCACCGCGCCGGCGACGTCATACGAGCGCCGGACGCCCTGCAGCCGCGACTCGACGACATACCGCAGCGCCAGCGCGACGGTGGCGATTCCGACCGGGACGTTGATGAAGAACACCCAGCGCCACGAGGCGACGTCGGTCAGCACGCCGCCGAGCAGCAGGCCCGCCGCGGCGCCGCCGGCCGCGATCGCGCTCCAGACGCCGAGGGCCCGGGTGCGCTGATCGCCGTCGGTGAACGTCGTGGTGACGATCGACAGCGCTGCGGGGGAGACGAGCGCGCCGCCGAGGCCCTGCAGGCCGCGACCGACGATCAGCATCCCGGAGCTCTGCGCGAGACCGTTGAACAGCGACGCCGCCGAGAAGAGGACGACGCCGGCGATGAACAGGCGGCGGCGGCCGAGCAGGTCGGCGGCCCGCCCCCCGAGCAGGAGGAAGCCGCCGAACACGAGCGTGTAGGCGTTGACCACCCACTGCAGGTCGGAGGCCGAGAAGTGCAGGCCGTTCTGGATCCGGGGCAGCGCGATGTTCACGACGCTGATGTCGAGGACGACCATGAACTGCGCCAGGCAGGCGATCACGAGGACCAGCCACGGGTTGACGCCCTGCCGTCGCTCGCGGGCGGCGGGCGGACTGGAGGTCACGGTGTTGCTCATCGATCTGCGCTCCTGTCGAGGGTGGAGATAAACTGAGACTGTGGGGTCCGGTTACCGTAGCACACAAGCGGACCTCGTAGTCCGTTTACGTTCCTCGCGACCGTCGGTAGCGCCGTGGAGCCTCCGGGGCAGGCGCTAGCATCGTCGGGGTTCGGATCGATACGAAGAGCAACGATGCACTCCGCCGACCGAAGGGCGGAGCCAGAAGGGAAACTGAATATGTCTGACGCCGTTCAGCGCGTGTCCGTCGAGATCGAGGGCAGAGAGATCTCGTTCGAGACCGGCAAGCTGGCCAAGCAGGCCTCCGGCGCCGTCGTCGTCCGCGCGGGCGACACCATGGTCCTCTGTACCGCGACCGCGGGCAATCTCCGCGACGTCGACTTCCTCCCGCTGACGGTGGACGTCGAGGAGCGCATGTACGCCGCCGGGAAGATCCCCGGCTCGTTCTTCAAGCGCGAGGGGCGCGCGGGGGAGAAGGCGACGCTGACCGCGCGCCTGATCGACCGGCCGATCCGGCCGCTGTTCCCCAAGGGCTGGCGCTATGAGACCCAGCTCGTGGCGCTGCCGATGTCGGTCGACCACCTCAACCCGTACGACATGCTCGCCATGAACGGCGCGTCGGCCGCGCTCATGGTCTCCAACGTCCCGTTCCCCGCGCCCGTCGGCGCGGTGCGGGTCGGCAAGATCGACGGCAACTTCGTCGTCAACCCCGATGAGGATCTGCTCGTCGACGGCACCGACCTCGACCTCATCGTCGCCGGCACCGAGGAGGCGATCCTCATGGTCGAGGCGGGGGCGAACGAGATCCCCGAGGCCGAGATCCTCGACGCGCTCGACATCGCCCACGAGAACATCCGCAAGCTGTGCGCCGCCCAGCGCGAGCTCGCCGAGCGGGCCGGCAAGCCCAAGACCGAGGTCGAGATCCCGCAGGTCCATCCCGAGCTCTACGAGCAGATCAAGACCTCCCACGGCGGCGCACTCGAGGCGGCGACCCAGGTGCAGGACAAGCTCGAGCGCCAGGACGCGACCAAGACGGTGCAGGAACAGGTGCTCGAGCGCTACTCCGGCGATCCCGAGGCCGACACCTTCGCCGAGTATCGCGGCAATGCCCAGCGGGCCTTCGACAAGCTCGAGAAGACGATCATCCGCGAGCGCATCGCGGTCCAGAAGAAGCGCCCCGACGGCCGCACCGCCGACGAGATCCGCCCGATCTCGGTCGAGGTCGACGTCACGCCGCGCACGCACGGGTCGGCGCTGTTCACCCGCGGCCAGACCCAGGCGCTGAGCGTCGTCGCGCTCGGCACCACCCGCGAGGAGATGCGCCTCGACACGCTCGGTCTGGAGACGACCAAGCGCTACTTCCACCACTACAACTTCCCGCCGTTCTCGGTCGGGGAGGCGGGCTTCATGCGCGGGCCCAAGCGCCGCGACATCGGTCACGGCGCGCTCGCCGAGCGGGCGCTTGCGCCGATGATCCCCTCCGAGGAGGAGTTCCCGTACACGATCCGCGTCGTATCGGACATCCTCGAATCCAACGGCTCGTCGTCGATGGCCTCGGTGTGCGGCTCGACCCTGTCGCTGATGGACGCCGGGGTCCCGATCAAGGCTCCGGTCGCGGGCATCGCCATGGGCCTGATCAAGGAGGGCGACGACTACATCATCCTCACCGACATCGCCGGCGTCGAGGACCACCTCGGCGACATGGACTTCAAGGTCGCCGGCACCCGGGACGGGATCACCGCCCTGCAGATGGACATCAAGATCACGGGCGTCACGTTTGCGATCATGCGCGACGCCCTGGCCCAGGCTCAGGTCGCGCGCGAGTTCATCCTCGGAGCGATGACGAGCGTCATCGACGCGCCGCGGTCCGAGCTGTCCAGGTACGCGCCGGGCATCTCCTCGGTGCAGATCGACCCCGAGAAGATCGGACTGCTGATCGGCAAGGGCGGCGAGACGATCCGCGCCCTGCAGGAGGAGTTCGAGTCCCAGATCGACGTCAACGACGAGGGCATGGTGCTCGTCTACGCCGCCGATCGCGAGCGGGGCGACGCGCTCGCCGAGCGCATCCGCGCGATGACCAAGGAGGTCGAGGTCGGCGACGAGTTCACCGGCAAGGTCGTCAAGACGACGACGTTCGGCGCCTTCGTCGAGCTCTCCAAGGGCACCGACGGCCTCCTGCACATCTCCAACGTCGCCCCCGGCAAGCGGATCGCCACCGTCGAGGAGGTCCTCAACAAGGGCGACGAGCTCGCCGTCAGGGTCGTCGAGGTCGATCGCGAGCGCGGCCGGATCGGGCTGCGCCTCGCCGAGGATCCCGAGATCCAGGGCAAGAACCCCGAGGAGCTTGCCGCGATCGCCGCCGCCGAGGGCAGCCGCCCGCGCCCCGAGCGCGGTGGACGTGACCGTGGCGGGCGCAACGGGGGCGAGCGCGACCGCGGCCGCGGCCGCGCCGACAACGGCGGCGACCGGGGGCGGGTGCGCGACCGCGACCCGGATCGGACCTAGCCCGGCGTGGACCACAAGCACCGCCTGACCGAGCTGGAGTCGGGCGTCCGGATCGTGACGGAGGCGATGCCCTCCGTCCGGTCCGTGTCGCTCGGCTTCTGGATCGGCACGGGCTCGCGGTACGAGGCCGACGAGCAGGCGGGTCTCTCGCACCTGCTCGAGCATCTGCTGTTCAAGGGCTCCGAGCGCTACGCCTCGGTGCAGATCGACCAGATCTTCGACGCGATGGGGGCCGAGCTGAACGCCGGCACCGGCAAGGAGACGACCTCGGTCTACGCCCGGGTCATCGACGAGCACGTCCCCGACGCCTTCGAGGTCATGTCCGACATGGTGTTCGCCCCCGCGCTGCGCGAGATCGACTCCGAGCGCGAGGTGATCCTCGAGGAGATCGCCATGTACGAGGACGACCCGCAGGAGAAGGTCTTCGACCTGCTCGGCGAGGCGACGTTCGGCGACGACCCCCTCGGCCGGGCGATCATCGGGCGGGCCGAGGTCATCTCCGGCACGCCGGTCGACGGGATCGCGGGGTTTCATCGCGATCGCTACCGGCCCGGCAACGTCGTCATCTCCGCCTCGGGGGCGGTCGATCACGACGAGCTCGTGCGTCTCGCCCGCCGCCGGCCGGCGCTCGCCGCCGCGCCGGCGCCCCGCCGCTCGGGCGCCGCGTCCGCGTGCGCCCCGCCCGCGCGGCCGCGACGGCGGTTCGAGCGCAAGGACACCGAGCAGTACCACGTCTGCCTCGGCGGGGCCGGGCTCTCGCGCCACGACCCTCGCCGGTTCGCGCTGCGGGTGCTCGACACGATCTTCGGGGGCACGTCGTCCTCCCGCCTGTTCCAGGAGGTGCGCGAGCAGCGCGGCCTCGCCTACGCGGTCTACTCGTTCACCGGCGCCTATCAGGACACCGGCCAGGTCGGCCTCTACGTCGGGACCCGCGCCGACAACCTCGTCGCCGCTCTCGCGGTCGTGGGCACCGAGCTGCAGCGCCTGCGCGAGTCGCCGGCCACCCCCGACGAGCTCGCGCGCGCCAAGGAGAACCTCAAGGGCCGGGTCGTCCTGGCGCTCGAGTCGACCGGGGCGCGGATGAGCCGGCTCGGCTCCGAGACGCTCGCCGGCGTCCCCCTGATGGCGCTCGACGAGGTCGTGCAGCGCATCGACGCGGTCACCGTTGAGGATCTGCGGGCGCTGACCGACGAGCTGTGGGATCCCGACCGACTGTCGGCCGCGGGCATCGGGCCCGAGTCCGATCGCTTCGACTTGGCGCTCGGCGGGGTCGCCCCGGCACTGCCCTCCCCCGTCTGAGCGTGGCCCGGGAGGCGACGATCCGGGTGGCGGTGGCCGGAGCCGCCGGGCGGATGGGCGAGACCGTGTGCCGGGCGGTCACCGGCGCGGGCGACATGGAGCTCGTCGCCCGGGCCGACCCCGCCCTCGCCGCCCCGCTCGCCGACGCGCTCGCCGCCGGTCCGCACGTGCTCGTCGACTTCACCGTGCCGGGCACCGCGCTCGTCAACGCGCGCGAGGCGGTCGCCGCCGGAATCCACGTCGTCATCGGGACCACCGGTTGGGCCCCGGAGGAGCTCGAAGCCTTCCGCGGCGCGCCCGCCAACGTGTTCGTGGCGCCGAACTTCGCGATCGGCGCGGTGCTGATGATGCAGTTCGCCGCCGAGGCCGCGCGCCACATGGCCTCCGCCGAGATCATCGAGCTCCATCACGACCGCAAGCTCGACCGGCCCAGCGGCACGGCGGCGCGGACGGCGAGGCTCATGCGCGCCGGCGCCGGGTCCGACGCACCCGAGGTGCCGATCCACTCGGTCCGCCTCCCCGGCCTCGTCGCCCATCAGGAGGTCATCCTCGGCGACGTCGGCCAGACGCTGACCATCCGCCACGACTCGATCGACCGCGAGTCGTTCATGCCCGGGGTGCTGCTCGCGGTTCGCCGGGTCGGCGAGTTGACCGAGTCCCCGGTCGTCGGCCTCGAGCACCTGCTGCGATGACTCTCGACCTCGGGATCGCCGGTCGGACCGCGATCGTCTGCGCCTCGAGCCGCGGCCTCGGCCGCGGCTGCGCCTCGGAGCTCGCGCGCGCCGGCTGTCGGGTGGTGGTCAACGGCCGCGACGCGGGGACCCTGCGGCGCACCGCCGACGAGCTGACCGCGGCGACGGGGGCCGAGATCATCCCCGTGGCCGGCGATCTCAGCACCCCGGAGGGCCGCGCCGCGGTGCTCGCGGCCGCGCCCGAGCCCGACATCCTCGTCAACAACAACGGTGGTCCGCCGCTGCGTGACTTCCGCGACGTCGACCACGAGGCGCTGCTCGCCGGGATCGAGGCGAACATGGCGTCCCCGATCGCGCTCGTCCAGGCGGTCATCGACGGGATGGTGGCGCGGCGCTTCGGCCGCATCGTGAACATCACGTCGTTCTCGGTGAAGATGCCGGTCGCCGGCCTCGATCTCTCCTCGGGGGCGCGCGCCGGACTGACCGGGTTCCTCGCCGGCGTCGCCCGCTCGGTCGCCCACGCCAACGTCACGCTCAACTTCCTGCTTCCCGGCTCCTTTGACACCGACCGGATCCGCTCCAACTATGCGGCGGCGGCCGAGCAGGAGGGCGTCGAGGCCGACGAGATCGCCCGCCGGCGCCTCGCCTCGATCCCCGCCGGCCGGCTCGGCGAGCCCGGAGAGTTCGGAGCGGCGTGCGCGTTTCTGTGCTCCGCGCGGGCCGGCTACATCACCGCCCAGTCGATCGTCGTCGACGGCGGGGCGTACCCGGGGATCCTGTAGGCGTCGGTCGGTTCGCGCGCGCTGAGTCACTCACGCCCGGCGCGTGCGGGTGCGGGGTGTGCAGTGCGGCGGGTGCGGCGGGCGCGGGTGCGGCGTGCGCGGATGCGGCGTGCGCGGGTGCGACAAACCTGCATCCCGCCTATTCGATTTGGCGCATCACCGACGCTGAGCGCAGCCGAATGGGAAAATCCCGCGGCCGACTGCAGGTTTGTCGCAACCGCGTCGCGCCCCAGCGACACGCCGAGGGCCCGACCCGCTACTCCCGGACCGGCAGCTCGATCCGGTTGCCCCACCGATCGTCGCTGAAGAACCTACGGACGCCCGGGAGGTCGGTCTTCCAGTGCACCGCGCACCCCGCCGCGCTCAGCCGCGCCGCCAGCTCGGTCAGTTGCGCGGCGTCGACCGCGAGCGCCGGATGGGCCTGCCGGCGGCGCGGCGACCTGGACGTGATCGAGCCGCACGCGCGCCCCGAGGTTAGAGTCCCGGCCGGATCAACCGAGAGGAGTGGGCGATGATCGAGCCGTACCAGGTCGTGGGACTGATCCAGTCGATGCGCGGCATCCGCCAGCGCGAGGAGATCGCGGTCAACCTCGAGCACATTGCCCACCTGGTCAAGGCGGCCTCCTGGCTGTCGAGCATGGACCTCCCGGTGCGGTTGATCTGCGTCCCCGAGGGCGGTCTGCAGGGCTTCACCGATGAGGTGTTCGACCTCGACCACGAAGCCTACGCCCGCGAATGCGCGATCGACATCCCCGGCCCCGAGACCGACGAGCTCGGACGCCTTGCCCGCCGGTGGGGCGCCTACGTGATCGCCCAGGCCAAGGCACGCCATCCGGAGTTTCCCGCCCGCTTCTTCAACGTCGGGTTCGTGATCGAGCCCGAGGACGGCATCGTGGTCCTCACCCACCACAAGGTCGTGCCGCTGCTGCCGGTCGAGCACTCGCTGACCCCGCACAACGTGTGGGATCGCTGGATCGAGCTGTACGGCGCGACGCTCGACGCGTTCTATCCCGTGGCCGACACGGCGATCGGGCGGATCGGGATCATGATGGCCAACGAGGCCTCGTATCCCGAGAACGCCCGGGGCCTGGCGATGAACGGCTGCGAGATCGCCTATCGCGGCCCGTATCCGGCGCCGGGCGTGATGAGCGAGATGTTCTCGGTCCAGAACCGGGCGCGGGCGCTGGACAACAACATGTACGTCGTCGGCATGAACCTCGGCACCTACTATCTCGACCGGGAGTCCGAGCTGCCGATCGACACGTTCTCCGGCGGCTCGCAGATCGTCGACTACCGCGGGCAGGTGGTGACCGAGGTGCCCTACGGCGGCGGCTCGACCTGGATCGCAGGCACGATCGACATCGAGGCCCTGCGCCACTTCCGGGCCACCGCGCAGTGGGACAACTGGTTGAAGGACCTGACCACCGAGCAGTACCAGCTCATCTACGGGCGGCCGATCTACCCGCGCAACCTGTACCTCGACCGCCCGCCCTACGACCACGCCGCCTACCGGGCGCAGGTGACCGAGCGGCAGGTGCAGCTGCTCCAGCGTCGCGACATCTGGCGGCCGCCGGCGCGTGACTGACGACCGGTCCCTATAGGCTGCCACCGATGCCCGTCGAGATCTCACTCGTCAAGCGCCCCGGCGATCTCCGGGCGTTCGTCCACCTCCCGTACCGCCTGCACGCCGGGACCCCGTGGATCCCGCCGCTGCGGCTCGAGCGCTACCTGTTCCTCACCCGCAAGCTGAACGCGTTCTTCACCCACGGCGATGCCGAGTACTTCCTCGCCCGGCGCGACGGCCGGGTCGTCGGGCGCGCGACCGCCCAGATCGACCACGCGTTCAACGACTACCACCACAGCCGCACCGGCATGTTCGGCTTCCTCGAGCTCGAGGACGACCCCGAGATCCTCGACGCCCTGCTGAGCGCCGCCGAGACGTGGCTGCGCGGCCGTGGATGCGATCGGATGATCGGGCCGATGGACTTCCAGCTCAACGACGAGTCCGGGGTCATGATCGAGGGCTTCGAGCTCGAGCCGCTCATCCGCCAGCCGTGGCAACCGCCCTACTACCAGCGGCTGTGCGAGGCCGCGGGGCTGACCAAGGCGATGGACCTGCTCAGCTGGGACCTCGAGATCTCAAACCTCGAGCGCATGGACCCGGTCCTGCCGCGGGTCGCCGAGCGGGCGCGCACCCGCCACGGCGTGACGATCCGCAAGATGTCGCGCCGCCACCTCCGTCGCGAGATGGACGAGTTCGCCAAGGTCTACAACGCCGCGTGGTCGCACAACTGGGGCTTCACCCCCTACACGAAGGCCGACCTCGACGCCTACGCGATCGACATGCAGCTCGTCTACGCGCGCGAGTGGTTCATGATCGCCGAGCAGGACGGCCAGACGATCGCGATGGCGATCACGATCCCCGACGTGCATCAGATCTACAAGAAGATGCAGGGGCGGCTGCTGCCGCTCGGCTGGTGGTACTACCTGCGCCGGGCGCGGATCATCGACCGGCTCCGCGTCGGCTTCCTCGGCGTGCTGCCCGAGTACCAGCACACCGGCGTCGCCGCCGCGCTGTACATGGAGCACTTCGCGGCCGCCGGGCGCACCCGCCAGAAGCGCGGGGAGGCGGGGTGGATCCTCGAGACCAACTCGTCGATGAACCGCGGCCTGCAGGCCATGGGCGGTCGCGTCGTCAAGCGCTGGCGCGTCTACGAGCGCGCGCTGACGTAGCGGTCCGGCGTGGTCCACCTCGTCGCGGCGGACTGGGCGGCAAGCCGGCCGGGCTTCGCGACGCCCCCGCGGCGCGCTCCGGCGAGCACGACATCGGGTCAGGTGTCGGCGAGCTGCTGCACGCGCGCGCCGAGGTCCGAAACGCGCTCGCGCGCCTTGGTCTGCGCCGCCTGCGCCCGCTCTGCCGCCTCGCGCGCCCGTTCCGCCGCTTTCCGAGCCGCCTCGAGCTCGCGTCCAGCGCGGTCGAGCTCGGACCGCGCGTCGGCCAGCTCTGACTCGGCCGCCGCGACCTCGTCGTCGCGGTGTGCCAGCGCGGACTCGGCCTCGGTCAGCGCGTCGGTGGCCGCCACCAGGGCCGTCGCTCGCTTCTTGGCTGCGTTGTCCCGACCCGCCTCGGGGGTCTTGGCGGCCTTGGCGGGCTTGGAGGGCTTGGCGGCCTTGGCGGGCTCGGAGGGCTTGGAGGGCTCGGCGGGCTTGGAGGGCTCGGCGGGCTTGGAGGGCTCGGCGGGCTGGGCGGCCTTCGAGGGCTTGGCGGGCTCGGAGGTCTTGCCGGCTTTGGCCGGCGCCCGCCTGCCCCGCGCCGGCGGCGCCGCGTCGGAGCCGCCGCCGAGCGCGAATCCCAGATCACCGATCTCGTGATCTGAGTGCAGCCGCCCCCCCGCCAGTTGCGTGCGCGGCTCCTCGTCGCCGGCGACCGCGTGCAGCGTGGCGGTCAATCGCGTGCGCGCCGCCGGGGTCGTCGGGTGCCCGGCCTCGGCCAGCTCGCGCTCGGCAGCGGCGACCAGCGTCTCGACCGCCTCGCGCTCGCGGGCGCTGGCTGCGCGCAGGCCATCGCGATCGCCGTCGGACAGCAGCGCGCGATGCGCCTCGCGCAGCCGCTCGCCCGCGTCGAGCAGGTCGTCGACGAGCCCGGCGTGCCGCGCGCGGCAGCGGTTGAGCGCCCAGGCGGTGACGCTCGGCTTGCGCATCGCCTTGACCCGGTCGGCCTCGCCGCGGCGGCGGTCCTGGCGCAGCTGCCTGGCCAGTTCGTCGCGGGCGGCGGTGAACTCCGACAGCGGCTCGCGGTAGAGCCCCGCGATCCGCTCCTCGAGGTCGATGGCGCCCGGCACCAGCGGATCGTAACGGTGGGTGGGCGGGGCCCGTTCTCCGGGGGCTCACCTGCGATACTGGCGCGATGGCGCTGCACCTGGGCCCGATCCTCACGGCGATGGTGACCCCGTTCGACGTCCACGGGCGCGTCGACGAGGAGGCGATCCATCGGCTCGTCGACCACCTGCTCGGCCACGGGTCCGACGGCCTCGTCGTCTGCGGCACCACCGGCGAGGCCGCGACGCTCGCCGACGACGAGCACCTGCGGGTCATCGAGGTCGTCGTCGCCGAGGTGCGGCGCAATCACCCGGGCGCGTCGGTCGTCGCCGGCGTCGGCTCCAACGACACCCGGCACGCCGTCGAGCTGACCGAGCGCGCGACCGCGCTCGACGTCGACGCGCTGCTCTCGGTCAATCCGTACTACAACCGCCCGAGCCGGCGGGGGATCATCGCCCACTATTGCGAGGTGGTGCGTGCGACGAACCTGCCGATCCTGCTCTACAACATCCCGCAGCGCACCGGAGCCGACCTGCCCAACGATCTGCTCGCCGAGCTCGCCCAGCTCGACCACATCGAGGGCGTCAAGCAGGCCAACCCGGCGAACCTGGCGCGCGTCGACGGCCTGTCCATCTACGCCGGCAACGACGACATGCTCGTCGACGTCCTCGAGCTCGGCGAGGCGGGCGGGGTGCTGACCGCCAGCCACATCTTCGGCTCCGAGATGCGCCGGATGGTCGACGAGCCCGACCGGCGCCGCGAGATCGACGCCGGCCTGAGCGACGTCTACCGGGACCTGGCCATCGCGCCGCTGGCGTGCAGCCTGAAGGCCGGACTGGCGATGATCGGGGTCCCCGTCGGCGGGCCCCGGCTGCCCTACGTCGAGCTCGACGCCGACGAGCAGTGCACCGTGCGCGCGATGCTCGAGCGCCACGGCATGCTGGTCGCCGCCGCGTGAGCGGACGGCTGCGGGTCCTGCCGCTCGGCGGACTCGGCGAGATCGGCAAGAACATGACCGTCGTCGAGTACGACGGACGGATCGTCGTCGTCGATACCGGCCTGCGCTTCCCGACCACCGACATGCTCGGTATCGACCTCGTGCTGCCCGACTTCACCTATCTGCGCGAGCGCGCAGCCGACATCGAGGCGATCGTCATCACCCACGGCCATGAGGATCATCTCGGCGCGCTGCCCTGGGTGCTGCGCGAGCTCGGGGTCGCACGCGGCGACTCCGCGCAGTCGCCCTGGCCGGTCGTCTACGGCGGGCCGCTGACGATCGCCATGGCTCGCTCCAAGCTCGACGAGCACAACCTCCGCGACGTCGACCTCGAGGACCTGCCGACCGGGGAGGACATCGACGTGGGACCGTTCGGGCTCGAGCTCGTGCACATGACCCACTCGATCCCCGACGCGTGCGCGGTCGCCCTGCGCACCGAGTTCGGCACGGTGCTGCTGACCGGCGACTACAAGTTCGACCAGACCCCGGTCGACGGCGTCCCGGCGGACGTCAGCCGACTCGCCGAGCTGGGCTCCGAGGGCGTGCTGCTGCTGTGCGGGGACTCGACGAACGCCGATCGCGCAGGGTTCTCGCCGTCCGAGCGCACCGTGGGATCGCACCTTCAGGAGGTCTTCGCCCGCGCCGAGGGTCGGATCGTCGTCACGAGCTTCGCCTCCAACATCCACCGCGTCCAACAGGTCGTCGACGCCGCCGCTGCGCTCGGGCGCAAGGTCGCGCTCGTCGGGCGCTCGATGCGCAAGAACGTCAACATCGGCCGCTCGCTCGGGCACATCGACGTCCCCGAGGGCATCATGATCGCCGCCCACGAGGTCGAGGACTGGCCTGACCATCGGGTCGTCGTCGTCTCGACCGGCTCCCAGGGCGAGCCGCTGTCCGCGCTGCGGCGGATGGCCTACCACGACCATCGCCAGATCACCCTGCGCCGCGGGGACACGATCGTCTTCTCGGCGACGCCGATCCCGGGCAACGAGCGGGCGGTCAACGAGACCGTCGATCGCCTGTACCACATCGGCTGCGAGGTGATCACGCCCCGCGAGGCGCCGATCCACGCCTCCGGCCACGGCTACGTCGAGGAGCTCAAGCTGATGCTCAACCTCGTCCGCCCCCGCTACGTGCTCCCGCTCCACGGCGACCACAAGCGCCTGCGCCTGCACGCCCAGCTCGCCGACGCGGTCGGGATCGACCCCAACGCCGTGTTCGAGTCCGAGAACGGCCTCCCGCTCGAGCTCGACGCCACCGGGGCGCATCTCGGCGACGCCGTTCGGGCCGGGATGATCTTCGTCGACGGCGTCGACGTCGGCGACCCGGCCGACGTCGCGCTCCGCGACCGGCGGATGCTCTCGGCCGACGGGATCTTCATCGTCGTGGCCACCGTCTCCGAGCAGACGGGCGAATCGGTCGTGCCGCCCGAGGTGATCTTCCGCGGCGTCCCCTTCATCGAGCAGGCCGACGAGGTCGCCGCTGACATCCGCGACGAGGTCGACCGTTCGCTCGCCGCCGCCGCGCGCGAGGACGTCCGCGGGATCGATGTCCTGCAGCAGGTCCTGCACGACGACCTGGCGACGTTTGTCTACGACCGGCTGCGACGCCGGCCGATGGTCCTGCCGGTCGTCGTCGAGGTCTGATCCTCGACCTCGTCGGCGCCGTGCGCCGGTGCCGCCTCGGCGAGATCCGCGGCCGCGGCGGTCGGGATGCGGATCTCGAACCGGGCGCCCTGGGCCGGCTGGCTGGTCAGCAGCGCGACCATGCCGCCGTGCGACTGGGCGACCGAGCGCACGATCGCCAGGCCGAGCCCCGAGCCCTTGCCGCCGTCGCGTCCGCCGCGCACGAAGCGGTCGAACACCCGCTGGCTGAGGTCGGGGGAGATCCCCGGGCCGTTGTCGGAGACGGTCAGCACCGCCTCGCCGCCGCGGGTGGCGGTCCGCGCGCACACCCGCGTGCCCGGCGGGGTGTGGCGGACGGCGTTCTCAAGCAGGTTGAGCACGAGGCGGTGCAGCTCGTCGCGCACCCCCCGGACGACCGCGGGCCCCGCCTGCAGCGAGATCTCGTGCGCCTCGGCCATCGGGCCGAGCTCCGCCGCGGCCTCGACGAGCACCTCGGCGAGATCGGTGGGCCGGCGTGGCTGCGTGCGCCGGGCGTCGGCGCGGGCGAGCAGCAGCAGGTCGCCGACGAGTCGGCGCATCCGCCGCGTCGAGCGCAGCGCGGCCTCGGCGGTGTCGGCCTGCTCGCCGCCGAGCTCCTCGGTCAGCAGCTCGAGGTTGGCGAGCACGCTCGTCAGCGGCGTGCGCAGCTCGTGCGAGGCGTCGGCGACGAACTCGCGCTGGCGGTCGAGCATCGCCTGGGTGTCCGCACGGGCCGAGTCCAGCGCTCCGAGCATGCCCTCGAGCGTGCGCGCCAGCTCGGCGATCTCGTCGTCGGCCTCGGGATGGGGGAGGCGCTGGCGGGCGTCGCGGGTGCGCTCGATCTCGCGCGCGGCATCGGTCAGCTCGACGATCGGGCTCATCGCCCGGGCGGACACGAACAGGCCGGCGAGCAGGGCCAGGATCGCGCCGCCGAGCACGCCGAGCAGCAGGAACACCCGGACGCGGGCGAGCGTGCGGTCGACGTCGGAGAGCGGGAGCGCATAGAGCAGCTTGACCGTCCCCGCGGGCTTGGCCGACAGCTGGCGGACGACCACCCGGTAGCCGCCGCGGGCGAACGTCCCCTGGCTCGGATCGGGCAGCGTCCTGAACATGTGGGTCGCGTCGGCGAGCGATGCCGGCGGCGCGGAGCACTGAAGCGTCGTCCCGCTGGAGTCGAAGAAGCGGATCTCCGCGCCCTGGGCGATCGCGTAGTCGTCAAGGCGGGTCTGGTTGCAGTCGAGCGACCCGTCGAGGCCGATCCGCAGGTGGCCGTCGAGCTCCCCGACGAGCTGGGAGACCGCCGAGCTCTCCTGGTCATTGAACTGGGTGCGCACCTGGCGATTGGTCAGCACGCCGACGATCCCGGCGAAGCTCGCCAGGATGATCAGCGTCAGCGCCGCCGACCCGCCGGCGAGGCGCCAGCGGATCGAGACCGACCTATACGCGGAGTACGTAGCCCGCGCCGCGGATCGTATGAAGGAGTCGAGGCTCGCCACCGGATTCCAGCTTGCGTCGCAGATTGGATACGAAGACTTCGATCGTGTTCGTCATCGAGAAGGGGTCATAGCCCCACACCTCGTCGAGCAGCCGTTGCCGGGAGATGACGATGCGCTCGTTGCGCATCAGGTATTCCAGCAGCTCGAACTCGCGCTGGGTCAGCTCGACCGGGCGACCGCCGCGCGCGACCTCGTGGGTGTCGGGGTTCAGCGCCAGGTCGCCGACGCTCAGATGCGCCTGTCCGCGCGGCGGCCGGCGGCGCAGCAGCGCGCGCAGGCGCGCCAGCAGCTCCTGGCGCTCGAACGGCTTGACGAGGTAATCGTCGGCGCCGGAGTCCAGGCCCTCGACGCGCGACTCGACCGCGTCGCGCGCGGTCAGCACGAGGATCGGCACGTCGTCGTCGGAGGCTCGCAGGCGCTTGGCCACCTCGAGCCCGTCGATCCCCGGCAGGCCGAGGTCGAGGATGACCAGGTCGGGCAGGAAGCCGTGCGCCGCGTCGAGCGCGGCGGAGCCGTCGTCGGCGACGCGGACCTCGTAGCCCTCCATCCGCAACGAGCGCTGCAGCACCTGCGCGATCGCATCGTCGTCCTCGACGACGAGCACGCGGGGGGGACGTTCGAACATGGCCACGGTGGCGAAATGGTATGCGGCGGGGTGAAGCCGTGCTCAAGTGGTCGGCCCCGTACCCGCGGGGCCGACCACTGGCGCGGTGAGCGGCGCCTTGCAGCGCGCAGGAGCGCGGCGCCGAGCGGCGAAGCCCGCGGTTCGGACATGGCCGCCAGTTCGAAGACCCCGCAGTCAAAGACCCGCCAGCGCGCGAAGCCCGCCGCGCGGGTCAAGAAGACCGCCGCGGTCCGCGGGCGCGCCGCGCGGCCCGCGACGCGCGCGCGACGCTCGCGCCTGGCGAGCCGGCCCCGGATGCCGAGCCCGTCGCCGGCGCTGGCGCCCCATCACATCGACGTGCTCGCCCTTGGTCTGATCGCGATCGGGGTGTTCCTCGGCGGGGTCGCCTATCTGCACTGGGCGGGCGGGACGCTCGGCGACGGCGCGGTGCGCGGCACCCGCTATCTCCTCGGCGCGCTCGGCTACGTGGTCCCGGCCGGGCTCGTCGCCGCCGGGGGGCTCATCCTCGCCCGCGAGCTCCGCCCCCCGGGTCGGCCGCTGCGCGCGGGGCTGCTGTGCCTGCTCGCGGCGCTCGCGCTCATGCTCGCCGCGGGCACGCTCGGCCTCGGGCCGGGACCGGCGCCGGCCGCCGACTTCTGGAGCAGCGCGAGCTTTGCGCTGCGCGGCGGGATCGTCGGGCAGGCCGAGCTGTGGGCCGCCGCGCATCTGCTCTCCTCGGCGGGCGCCGACGTGCTCGCGATCTTCCTGGCGCTGGCGGCGCTCATCCTGATCAGCGGTGCCACCCTCGCCGGGGCCGTCCGGACCACCGGGGCGGGCGTGCTCGGCACCGGTCGGATGCTCCGGCGCACCCACGATGATCTCGCCGCGTCGCTCGCCGCGCGCCCGGGGGCCACGGTTGCCGCCCGCGCCGCGGAGGCCGCCCGGCGCCTGACGACGCGCGGGGCGGCCGACGCGGCCGACTCGGAGGTCGCCTCGCCCGACGCCGGTGGGCGGGCGGTATCCGATCTCGGCGACGAGGGCGACGCGGGCGAGCCCGAGCTGCTGCTGGGCGCCGAGGGGCGGGTGGGGTCCGGTACGACCGCGCTCATCGTCCGTGCCACCCACGTCGAGGCCCCGCCGATCGACGCAACCCCGCCGGAGCCCGCCGACGAGGAGCCCCTCGTCGTCTCACTCGACGACGAGGCCGAGGAGCCCGAAGGCGACGGCGTCGCCGCCGGCCGTCCCGGCGCCGACGTCGGCCCCGACGACCTGACCCCGCAGGGGCGCTACCGCGCGTCGATCACCGACGACCCCGATTTCGAGTGGAAGGTGCCCTCGCCTCGGGCGCTGACGCGCTCGAGCGCCGCCGACTCCCGGCCCGATACCGCCGGGCAGGCGCAGGTCGCGCGCACGCTGCTCGAGACCCTCGGGCACTTCGGGATCGAGGCCAAGGTGATCGGACGCGTCACCGGCCCGCATATCACCCGCTACGAGATCCGGCTCGCCCCGGGCATCAAGGTCGCCAAGATCGCCCAGCTCAAGGACGACCTCGCCTACGCGCTCGCCGCGATCGACATCCGCATCCTGGCGCCGATCCCCGGCAAGCAGGCGGTCGGCGTCGAGGTCCCCAACGCACGGCGCCGGATCGTCCATCTCGGCGACGTCTTCCAGCCGCCGCCGCCCGACTGGTCGCCGCTCACCGTGTGGCTGGGCAAGGACATCGCCGGACACGCGATCGGCGCCGACCTGGCGAAGATGCCCCACCTGCTCGTCGCCGGCACGACCGGGGCGGGCAAGTCGGCGTGCGTCAACTCGATGCTCTCGAGCATCCTGCTGCGTGCCACCCCGCACGAGGTGCGCGTTGTGCTCGTCGACCCCAAGCAGGTCGAGCTCAACCACTACGAGTCGATCCCGCACCTGCTGACGCCGGTCATCACGAGCCCCCGGATGGCGGCCAACGCGCTGCAGAACCTCGTCCGCGAGATGGAGCAGCGCTACTCGCTGATGTCGCTCGCCCGGACGCGGAACCTGCCCGAGCTCAACCGCGCACGCGCCAACCGCTCAGAGCCGCCGCTGCCCTACATCCTGTGCGTCATCGACGAGCTCGCCGACCTGATGATGGTCGCCCCCGCCGACGTCGAGGACTCGATCATCCGCCTCGCCCAGAAGGCGCGGGCGGTCGGCATCCACCTCGTGCTCGCCACCCAGTCCCCGCGCGTCGACGTGATCACCGGCATGATCAAGGCCAACGTCCCGTCGCGGATCGCCTTCGCGGTCTCCAGCCAGACCGACTCGCGCGTCATCCTCGACCAGAACGGCGCCGAGGCGCTCCTCGGCCAGGGCGACATGCTGTTCTCGCCGGTCGGGGCCTCCAAGCTCCAGCGCATCCAGGGCGCCTTCATCGACGAGGCCCAGATCGCCGAGCTCACCGAGGCGTGGCGCCGCCAGGGCGAGCCCGAGTTTCACGCCGAGCTGCTGGCGGAGGTGGTCGACGAGGAGGCCTCGCCCGCTGACCAGGACACGACGAGCCCCGATCAGGATCCCCTGCTTGAGGAGGCGATCTCGCTCGTCGCCCAGATGCAGACCGCCTCGACCTCGATGCTCCAGCGGCGCCTGCGCCTCGGCTACACGCGCGCCGGGCGGCTCATCGACATGCTCGAGCGGCGCGGGATCATCTCCGGCTACGAGGGCTCCAAGCCCCGCCAGGTGCTCATCGCCGAGGCCGACCTGCCGCGGATCCTCTCCCACCTCGCCGAGGCCTCCGGCGCCGGCCCCGCGCCGCCACCGGTTCCCGGTCCAGTGGACGATCCGCCGGGCGGGACCGGAGATCCGGCCGCCGGAATCGGCGACCCGACGCCGGGACGCTGATCGACGGAGCCCGCGTCATCGGGATTTGCGGCGCTTTCTGTGGCCGCCGCGACGGTAGATTTATCTGCGATGCCTGACGAGATCGGCGCCCGGCTTCGCGAGGCGCGACTGCACGCGAAGATCGACATCAATGAGGTCGAGGTCCACACGAAGATCCGCGCCAAGTACCTGCGCGCGATCGAGAACGAGCAATGGGACCTGCTCCCCGGCGCGGTGTACGTCAAGAGCTTCCTGCGCACCTACGGGGACTACCTCGGCCTCGACTCGCGACAGCTCGTCGACGACTTCCGCCGCCGCTACGAGCGCCCCTCCGACCAGGAGCTGCGGCCGATCGCGCCTCCGGGCCGCGATCGCGACCGGCCCCCGCGCCGCCTGCGCATCCCGCCGTGGCTCGTCATCGGGGCGATCCTGGCGATCATCGTCGTCGTGCTCATCCTCGTCGGCCGTCAGAAGACGGGGCCGTCGACCTCGACCCGGACTCAGGCCGCCAAGCCGATCCATCCCCACCGCCGCCGCCGTCCCCCCGTCAAGCGAGCCCCACCGCGAACCGTCAAGCTTGCGCTGCGCGCGACCGCGCAGGTCTACGTCTGTGTCGTCAACGCCGCGGGCAAGCAGCTGATTCCGGGAAGGATCTTCGACGTGGGCGAGCCGATTCCAACGCAGACCGCCTCAGAGCTTCTCGTCACCTTCGGCAACGACGGCATCCGCATGCGCGTCAACGGGGCCGTCGTCCCCGTGCCCGTGACCGGGTCGCCGATCGGCTACCGCCTGAGCCCGACCCGGCGCCAGCTTCTGCCTCCCTCCCAGCAGCCGCGATGCACCTGAGGCCGTCGCGTTGAGCCCGAACCCCGAGACGCGCGCCCCGCGGGCCGGCATCCTCGTCACCGGGACCGAGGTGCTCACCGGGATCATCACCGACCGCAACGGCCCGTGGCTGTCCGAGCGGCTGCGCGAGATCGGCGTCGACGCCGCGATGATCGAGATCGTCGGCGACCGCCCCGAGGATCTGCTCGCGGCGCTTGAGTCGATGGCCGCCGCGGGCATGGCGCTGATCATCACCAGCGGCGGGCTCGGCCCGACCGCCGACGACCTCACCGCCGAGATCGTCGGTCGCTTCTGCGGGCGCGAGATGTTCCTCGACACCGCGCTCGAGGAGCGAATCGCCGAGATCCTGCGCCCGATGATGAGCCGCTGGCCCGACCTGACCGAGGAGGCGGTGCGCCGCGGCAACGCCAAGCAGGCGATCGTGCCCGCCGGGGCGACGATCCTCGAGCCCGAGGGGACCGCGCCGGGGCTCGTCGTACCGCCCGCCGACGGGCGCGCCGGCCCGACCGTCCTCGTCCTCCCGGGCCCGCCGCGCGAGCTGCAGCCGATGTGGGCGACCGCGGTTGCGACCGAGGCCGTGCAGGCGGCGATCGCCGGCGCCACCACCTACGAGAACGCGATCGTCCGGCTGTTCGGCATCCCCGAGTCCGAGATCGCCAACACCCTGCGGACCGCCGAGGCCGACGGGCTCGACCTCGCGCCGCTCGAGATCACGACCTGCCTGCGCCGCGGCGAGATCGAGATCGCGACCCGCTACGAGCCCGAGGCCGCCGCCGACTACGAGCGGCTGCTCGCGTTCATCGCCGACCGCCACGCCGCCACCCTGTTCTCGCTCGACGGGTCCACGATCGACGACCAGCTCGCCGGGATGCTCGCCGGCCGCACGCTCGCCGCCGCCGAGTCGTGCACCGGCGGCGGCCTGGCGACCCGGCTGACTGACCGGGCGGGCGCCTCCGAGTACTTCCTCGGCGGCGCCGTCGTCTACTCCAACGCGGCCAAGATCGACCTCGCCGGGGTCCCGCCCGAGCTCATCGAGCGCCACGGCGCCGTCTCCATCGAGGTCGCCGCGGCGCTCGCCGAGGGCATCGCCCGCCGCTTCGGCGCTGACCTCGGGGTCGGCATCACCGGCATCGCCGGACCGGGCGGCGGCACCGAGGACAAGCCGGTCGGCCTCGTCTGCGTCTCGGTGTACGCGGCCGGCGCGAACGCAACCGAGCCCCGCCGCCTGACCCGGCGCACGGTCATGCCCGGCGGGCGCGCCGACATCCGCGATCGCTCGGTCACCGTCTCGATGCACATGCTGCGGCGGGTCCTGCTCGGCGAGACCGACTGAGGCCGCGCGATCCCCGCGCGGGCGATCCCGGCGACCGGGTCCGAGCGCGTCCGGCTGTTCGTCGCGCTCGACCTGCCGGCGGAGGTGCGCTCGGCGCTGAGCGCGTGGGGCCTCGCCGTGGCCGACGCGGTGCCGGGCGCGCGACCGCTGCCCGTCGAATCGCTGCACGTGACGCTGTGCTTCATCGGCTCGGTCGACGCCGAGCGGGTGGGGGAGATCGCCGCCGCGTGCCACGAGGTCGCGTCAGGCGCTCGGGCGGTCCGGCTCGCGGTGAGCGAGCCGCTGTGGCTGCCGCCGCGCCGGCCGCGGGTGGCGGCGGCGGGACTGCACGACGACTCGGGGGCGCTCGCCGAGCTGCAGGCGGCGCTCGCGGCGGCGCTCGTGGACGGCGGCTGGCTGGCGCCCGAGAAGCGCGGCTTTACGCCGCACGTCAGCGTGCTGCGGCTCCGGCGCGGGCCGCGGGGACGCCCGCCGCCGCTGGCCGCGCCGCCGGCTCAGGACTTCATCAGCGCTCGGGTGACGCTGTACCGCTCGCAAACCGAGAGGGAGGGGACGCGCTACGAGGCGCAGGCCGCGGTGGACCTGCGCCCCGTGCGCTAGGGGACGTTTCTGCCTGGCGTGCGCTCTGGCTGGATGCGCTCGGCCTGGCGCGACGCTCGGCCTGGGCGCGCGAGCGTGGGTCAGGCCGCGAGTGGGGTCGGCACGGCCACCTGCTGGGACTCGATCCAGCGCTCGAGCGCGGGACCGCTCTCGACGCTCGTGATGAGCGCGTAGCGGGTGCCCGGGCCGCGGTGGAAGCCGCCGTGATAGAGGAACTCGGAGTCGACGATCGCCTGCTGATAGCGGGGCAGCGCGATCCGGGACTCGGTGCGGCGGTCGAACTGGTCGCGGCGGATGATCAGCGCGCTCGAGTCGTCGTCGGTCAGCTCGAGCCACAGCCGGACCACCCAGCCGTTCTCGGCGGGGTCGTTGGCGGCGTTGTTGTTGTCCAGGTGCAGGCCCCAGCGGCACTCGCGCATCGTGTTGGGGCGCATCTTGAGCAGCTGGACGCGGCCGAAGCGGGCGCCGATGCTCTCCACCCAGCGGACGATCGTCGGGCACATCTGCGCGTTGGCGGTCCACACGCCGTTGAGATCGGGCTTGCCGTAGGCCTCGAAGCCCCGTAGCTCGATCTCCCCGCTCGCCGAGGTGATCGGCGCGAACTGGGTCGCGTCGTCGCTCGAGTAGGTGGTGTAGCTGAGGTTCGCGAACTCCTCGACGGGGATCTCGGGCCCGTCGTAGCGGCGCAGCCGCAGGTAGCCGCCGTTGGCCTCGAGCTCGGGCATGCGGTAGTGCGGGGTGCTGCGCTGCATCAGCGAGGGACGACGGACCCCGGTGACGTAGAGGATCCGCTTCGTGTGCTCGTTCTTCAGGGATTCGGCGAGAGTGGCCACGGTCTCCTCCGCTGGGTCGGTGTGTGGGTCGTGCGGGCGCGTGTCGCGCCGCCGCCGTGTGGCGGTCGTCTTCGACGGCCGCGGGCGCATGCCTGCGCGCGCGCGTGAACTGCCGCCCGCTCGCCGTCCGGGCGAGGGTTCACAGTTGGTACGCAGCCGTCGCTCTTCGGTCACGAATGAGCCTTGTTCGGTGACGGGGAGGCGGTCTAGCGTCCACGTGCGGACGGGGGCACTGGCGTGGCGGTTTCCGTCCGCCCCGAGCCGTACCGTGAACGGTTGAACGCGCACAGACATAAGGAGTCGCTACAGCATGAGCCAGAGCCAGAGAAGCGCACCCGTCGGCGCGTCGAACCCCAAGGCCGATGAGAAGCGCCAGGCCGCGCTCAAGGGCGCGCTGACCCAGATCGAGCGCCAGTTCGGCAAGGGGACCGTGATGAGGATGGGCGACCCGGAGGCGCGCGTCAACGTCGACGCGATCCCGACCGGCGCGCTCTCGCTCGACATCGCGCTCGGTATCGGCGGCGTGCCGCGCGGTCGGATCGTCGAGGTCTTCGGCCCGGAGTCGTCGGGCAAGACGACGCTCGTGTACCACATCATCGCCGAGGCGCAGAAGCTCGGCGGGGTGTGCGCGTTCGTGGACGCCGAGCACGCGATGGATCCGCTCTACGCCCAGCAGATCGGGGTCGACATCGACGAGCTGCTCGTTTCCCAGCCCGACTACGGCGAGCAGGCGCTCGAGATCGTCGACATGCTGATCCGTTCGGGCGCCGTCGACGTCGTCGCGATCGACTCGGTGGCCGCGCTGACCCCCCGTACCGAGCTCGAGGGCCAGATGGGCGATCAGACGGTCGGCGTGCAGGCGCGGATGATGTCCCAGGCGATGCGCAAGCTCGCCGGCAACCTCAATCGCGCGCAGACGCTGTGCCTGTTCACGAACCAGATCCGCGAGAAGGTCGGGGTCATGTTCGGCTCGCCGGAGACCCAGCCCGGCGGTCGCGCGCTGAAGTTCTATTCCTCGCAGCGCCTGGACATCCGCCGGATCGAGACGCTGAAGGACGGGACCGAGGCGGTCGGCAACCGCGTCCGGGTCAAGGTCGTCAAGAACAAGGTGGCGGCGCCGTTCAAGCAGGCCGAGTTCGACATCGAGTTCGGGAGGGGCATCTCGACCTCGGGATGCCTGCTCGACTACGGCATCGAGCAGAGCATCGTCACCAAGTCGGGCTCGTTCTTCTCCTACGGCGAGGAGCGGCTCGGCCAGGGGCGCGGCAACGCCAAGGCGTTCCTCGACGAGCACCCGGAGATGGCGAGCGAGATCGAGAACAAGGTCTACGCCGCGCTCGGCATCAGCCGCGATCTCGTCAAGGAGATCGCGCACGACGAGGAGCCCGCCGCGCCGGTCGCGGAGATCGCGCCCGCGCACGCGGCCTAGCCGCGGCACGCGCGAGCCTCCGATGGAACCCTCGCATGTCGAGTCGACGCTGTTCGACGCCCCCGCGGGACTGCAGAAGGCGCTCGACCTCGGCTACGGCTATCTGCACCGACGCGAGCGGACCGTCGGCGAGGTCCGCGCTCAGTTGCGGCGCCGGGGCATCGCCGAGGAACTGGCCGAGCGGGCGATCCGAGCGCTCGTCGAGCAGGGCGCCGTCGACGACGAGCGCTTCGCCGCGATGTTCGTCTCCGACAAGCGCGAGCTCGAGCGGTGGGGCACCGAGCGGATCCGCCGGGGGCTCGCGTCGCGAGGCGTCGATCGCGAGCTCGCCGAGCGGGCGCTGCTCGCCGCCGACAGCTGCGCTGGCGGCCCCGCCGACAGCCCCGGCGGCGGCCCCGCCGACAGCCCCGGCGGCGGCCCCGCCGGCCGCACCGGCGGCGGTGAGCCCGGGGGCGAGGTGCAGAGCGAGCTCGACCGCGCGCTCGAGCTGCTGCGGCGGCGCTGTGCGACTCCGCCGGTGGAGCGTCACGAGCGCGAGCGGGCGCTCGGCGTACTGCTGCGTAAGGGCTATGAGGTCGAGCTGGCGCTCGACGCGCTATCCGCCTACGCGCGCGAGTGATCCGGCGCGCGAGGCGTTCGACGGGGCGCCCGCGAGGCAGCCGGCGCCTCCTGCGCCGCCCGCCGGGCGCTCATTGCACCCCCTCTGAGCCGGTACTACGATTGACGGCAGCGAACGAGCGGCTCCGAGGCCACACGAAGTACCCGCAAACCTTCACGATTCCGATCCCCGAGACACACGAGACGGCTCCAGACGCCAGTCGAGCGCGGCCGCGGTCGCACGCGATGTCGGGCGCCCACCGCCGGCCGTGGAGCTCGGCATCGGTTCGCGTGTCCCGCGCGCCGATCGCTCGCTGAGAACATCCCAGCCGGACGGGCCCCGAACGCGGAGGCCTCTCACAATGGATCGAGCATGGAAATAATCGGCGCCGCGGCGCTCATCGCGGCCGGACTCGTGGTCGCGGCGGTGCTCTACGGGCGGACGCGGACGCCGGCCTACGGATCGGGCGGCTCGGCGCCGGCCGAAAGCGCGACCGCGACCGCCCTGCAGACCGCGCTGGCCGAGCGCGGGGCCGACCTGGACCGTCGCGAGACGGCGCTCGCCGAGCGCGAGTCGACGCTGCAGCGCGACCGTGCGGTGCTCGACGACAGCCGCGTCGAGGTCGAGCGGACGCTCGAGCGCCTCGCCGGCATGTCGGGCGCCAAGGCTCGCCAGCTGCTGCTGCAGGACATCGAGGAGCAGGCCAAGCACGACTCCGCCCGCCGGATCCGCCAGATCGAGGAGGAGACCAAGCGCGAGGCCGAGCGCCGCGTGCGCAACATCCTCTCGGTCGCGATGCAGCGGCTCGCCGCGGCCCACGCCGCCGAGACGACCGTGTCCGTCGTCCAGCTCGCCTCCGACGACATGAAGGGGCGCATCATCGGCCGCGAGGGCCGCAACATCCGCGCGCTCGAGAACATCACCGGGGTCGACTTCATCATCGACGACACGCCGGGGGCGGTCGTGCTCTCGGGCTTCGACGGCGTGCGCCGCGAGATCGCCCGCCTGACGCTCGAGAAGCTGCTCACCGACGGTCGAATCCACCCGGCGCGGATCGAGGAGACCTACTACCAGACGCGCTCCGAGCTCGAGGCGCGCATGATCGAGGCCGGAGAGCAGGGCGTGTTCGACGCCGGCGTCCAGGGCGTCCATCCCGAGCTGGTCAAGCTCCTCGGCCGCCTGCGGTTTCGGACCAGCTACGGCCAGAACGTCCTCGCGCACTCGATCGAGGTCGCCCAGCTCGCGGCGATGATGGCCGACGAGCTCGGCGCCAGCGCCAAGACCTCCCGCCGCGCCGCCCTCCTGCACGACATCGGCAAGTCGGTCTCCCACGAGGTCGAGGGCCCGCACGCGCTCGTCGGCGGCGAGCTCGCCCGGCGCCACGGCGAGTCCGAGGCCGTCGCCCATGCGATGGAGTCCCATCACAACGAGGTCGAGCCCCAGACGATCGAGGCGGTCATCGTCCAGGCCGCCGACGCGCTCTCGGGCGCTCGCCCCGGCGCCCGCGGCGAGTCGCTCGAGCAGTACGTCAAGCGTCTGCGCGACCTCGAGCAGATCGCCACCCGCCACCGGGGCGTCGACAAGGTCTACGCGATGCAGGCCGGCCGCGAGATCCGCGTCATGGTCGCCCCGGGCGCGATCGACGACGACGCCGCCACGATGCTCTCCTATGAGATCGCCCGCGAGATCGAGAAGGAGCTCGAGTACCCGGGGCAGATCAAGGTGACGGTGATTCGCGAGTCGCGGGCCGTTCAGTACGCGCGCTGACCGCCGCCGTTGGGTGGCTGCCGGGACGTGTCGGTGTGTCGCCGCGCACCGCCCTCCGACTGGGGACGCGGAGCGGGGTGGGGGCGCTTGCGACTCAAGGGCGGTGACGACGACCACCGACCGCCCCGCCAGCTCGTCGTTCGTGGCGGCGCGCGCGTGCTGTCGGCTGCGATGCGAAGTGGGGGTGCGGGACGGGTGGGGCTCGGGGCGTGGTTGGGCGTCGTCGACGTGCGCGGTGCGCGCGGGGCGTTCTCGGGGTTCGTCGACGTGCGCGGTGCGCGCGGGGCGTTCTCGGGGTTCGCCGACGTGCGCGGTGCGCGCGGGGCGTTCTCGGGGTTCGCCGACGTGCGCGGTGCGCGCGGGGCGTTCTCGGGGTTCGCCGACGTGCGCGGTGCGCGCTCGCCAACGTGCCCGGTGCGCCAAATCCGGATGGACGTTCTGGATTTGGCGCATCAGCGTCGCTATAGAGACCGCATGCGCCAAACCCGCTTGTGGCGATCCGGATTTGGCGCGTGGCGGGTCCCCAGTCGTTGATCCGCGCCGGCGCGGCTGATCCGCCCGTGCGCGGGCGGTAGCCTGGCCGGACGATGCCCAAGCGCTATCACGTGACGACGTTCGGCTGCCAGATGAACGCGCATGACTCCGAGCGGATCCAGGGGATGCTCGAGTCGCTCGGGTACGCCGCGGCGGCGAGCCGGGCGCAGGCCGACCTCATCCTGTTCAACACGTGCTCCATCCGGGAGGCGGCCGACAGCCGCTTCGTCGCGCACCTGGGGGAGGCCAAGCGACTCAAGCGCGAGGATCCCGAGCGGGTGATCGGGGTCGGCGGCTGCTGGGCGCAGTCGGTCAAGGAGGAGGTGTTCGCGCGCTTTCCGTTCGTCGACGTCGCCTTCGGACCCGGCCAGGTACACAAGCTCGCCGAGTTCCTCACCGCGGAATCGCTGACCGCGCAGGGGTTCTTCGAGTTCGAGGGGTTCACCGGGCACCTGCCGGCCAAGCGTGCCCGCGAGCACCAGGGCTGGGTGCAGATCAGCGTCGGCTGCAACTCGGTCTGCTCGTACTGCATCGTGCCCTCCACCCGCGGCCGCGAGGTTAGCCGCCCGCCCGCCGAGCTCGTCGCCGAGGTCGCCGACCTGGCCGCCGACGGAGTGCGCGAGGTCACGCTGCTCGGCCAGAACGTCAACTCCTACGGCCGCGACCTGCCGCGCGACCGCCGGATCACCTTCGCGCAGCTGCTCGCCGAGATCGACGCCGTGCCGGGGGTGCGGCGCATCCGCTACACGAGCCCGCATCCCAAGGACATGCGCGAGGACGTCATCCGTGCCCATGCGCAGCTGCCCGCGCTGTGCGAGCACATCCACCTGCCGCTGCAGTCGGGCTCGAGCGCCGTGCTGCGGCGCATGCGGCGCACGTACTCGCGCGAGCGCTACCTCGACCGGGTCGCGCTCATCCGCGAGCACGTGCCCGACTGCGCCCTGACGACCGACATCATCGTCGGCTTCCCGGGCGAGACCGAGGCCGACTTCGAGCAGACGCTCGAGGTCGCCGAGGCGGTCGGCTACGACGGCGCGTTCACGTTCATCTACTCGCCGCGCCGGGGGACCGAGGCGGCGACGCTGGCCGATCAGGTGCCGCACGAGCGCAAGGTGGCGCGCATGGAGCGCCTCGTCGAGGTCGTGCAGCGCCGCGCGCGCGAGCGCGCCCAGCGGTTCGTCGGCCGCACGCTCGAGGTGCTCGTCGAGGGGCCGTCGCGGACCGATCCGACGCGCCTGCGCGGCCGCTCGCGTCATAATCGGGTCGTCAACTTCGACGGCCTCGCCGCTCCCGGCGAGCTGATCGACGTCCGCATCACCGCCGCCACGAGCCAGACGCTGACCGGCGAGGCGTCCCTCCTCGCGAGCGCCGGCGCCTGACCCCGTCGAGCCGCGCAAGCGGCGACCCTCGGGTCCGACGGCCTCGTCCGAGGACGTTGTCCGAGGGCGTCGTCCGAGGGCGTCGTCCGAGGCGCGTGCGAACATAGGTTCGATGCGATGGATGAACCTGAGCCTCGAGGCCGAGGAGCGCGCGCGCCTGCCGGGCTATCGGGAGGATGCGGTCGTGCGCCACTTCGAGGCCCCCGGCTCGATCGCGACCCGGTTCTACGAGGTCCGCGCCAAGTCGATCCTGAACCGCGTGCCGGAGGCGTCGCGGATGCCATTTCGCTGGACCATTAATCCGTACCGGGGGTGTAGCCACGCGTGCGTCTTCTGCTTCGCGCGGCCGACGCACACCTACCTGGACTTCGATGCCGGGCGCGACTTCGAGCGCGAGATCGTGGTCAAGGTCAATGCGCCCGAGCGCCTCCGTGTCGAGCTGGCGCGTCCATCGTGGCGCGGCGAGCACGTCGCGCTGGGGACGAACACCGACCCGTACCAGTGGGTCGAGGGCCGCTACCGACTGATGCCCGAGATCTGGCAGGCGATGATCGACGCGCGCAACCCCGCTTCGGTCCTGACCAAGTCGCCGCTGCTGCTGCGCGACCTCGAGCTCATGCGCGAGCTGAACCGGCGGGCGCAGTTCGCGGCGGCGCTGTCGGTGCCGACGCTCGATGAGAAGGCGTGGCGGGCGACCGAGCCGCATACGCCCCATCCGCGGGCGCGGCTGGAGGCGGTGGCCGAGCTCAACCGGGCCGGTATCCGCACCGGGGTGCTCGTCGCGCCGCTGATGCCGGGGATCAACGATGCGCCCGAGCAGGTGGAGCCGATCCTGGCGCGGGCGGCCGAGGCGGGCGCCGTCTACGTGACCGGGATCGCGCTGCATCTGCGGGGCGAGGTGCGGCAGGTCTTCATGCAATGGCTGGCGGAGAATCGACCCGACCTGGTGCCTCGCTATGGTGATTTGTATCGCCGTGGGGCGTACGCGCCGGTGAGCGAGCGAAGGCGATTGGCGGCCCTGCTGTCGGGACCCGAGTTGGCTCCGAGGCAGCGCGGCCGAGCTTCGTTTCGCGGGCCGGAGCCGCCTCCGTCGGCGGTCGCCGAGCCAGATCAGGGGCGTCTGTTCTAGATCCAGGGTCGCGGCGACCAGCCGACGCGCAGCGGGGCGAGCACCCAGCCACATTGTCCATCGCAGGGAGTCATGCCACGCCAGTTCAAGCCACCGAAGGACCTCAACCTCGGGCCGATGTTCGAGACTCGCAGCGAGGCCTGGGAGCGGGTCGGGCTGTCGGTCGACTACAGCGCGCGAGCCGTCACGCGCGCGCAGCGCGAGGCGGCGGTGCTGATCGTCGCGCTCGTCGCGGTCATCATCGCCTACGACCACCGGGTCGCGCTACTGGGCAGGACGACCGTCCAGAACTTCCAGACACCGCTGCAGATCGTCATCGCGCTCGTCCTCATCGTCATCGGCTGGGCGCTGGCGCGCGACGCCAGCCGGTTCGCCGGTCCGACCTTCCTGCGGCGGATGGATCCCGCGACCGCGGGCACCGTCGGCTTCCTCATCCGGCTGCTGACGATCGTCATCACCGTGCTGATCGCGCTGCGGGTGGCGGGCGCGCATCTGCAGACCCTCGCGCTCGGCGGCGGCTTCACCGCCGTCGTCGTCGGTCTCGCGGCGCAGCAGACGCTCGGCAACGGCATCGCCGGCATGGTGCTGCTGAGCGCGCGTCCGTTCCGGGTAGGGGAGCGGATCCGGCTGCAGGCGGGCGCGGTTGGCGGCTCGGTCGAGGGCATCGTCAGCTCGCTCGGCCTGCTGTACACGACGCTGACCCGGGGCGCCGACCGGGTCATGATCCCCAATAACGTCGTGCTGAGCGCGGCGGTCGTGCCGCTGCGCGAGCCCAAGGGAGTCGACGTCAAGGTCCGGCTGACCTCGGGGGTGCGCCCGAGCCAGGTCCAGGCGATCCTCGACGAGCAGGTTGGCGTTCCGACGAGCTCCAAGGCCGTCCTGCTCGAGGAGGTCGACGGCGACGACGTGGTCGTCCGCGTGCAGGCCACCCCCGAGCTGGCGGCGGACGGGGCGCAGCTGGCCGACCAGATCATGGCCGCGCTGACCTCGGTGACCGGCGAGCACGCCGCCGAGACCCACGACGTGCGCTGAGGCCGCGCCCCCGGGCCGCGCCCCCGAGCCACGCGCCGGGCCGCGCCCTCCGTGGTTGGCCGCGGCCGACAGGCCGTGATGGTCGACGCCCGAGCCGCTCCGGTCTCGGACACGCGTCCAGCGCCCGGACACCCGTCCGACGCCTGACCCGCTCCGGTCTCGGACACGCGTCCAGCGCCCGGACACGCGTCCCGCGCCCGAGCCGCTCCGGTCTCGGACACGCGTCCACCGCCCGGACACCCGTCCCGCGCCCGAGCCGCTCCGATCTCGGACACGCGTCCAGCGCCTGAGCCGCCTGGTCTCGAACACACGTCCAGCCCGCTGCCGGTCGCCTACTGGAAAGCGGAGAAACGGACGACCGGCTACGCAGCACAACAACTGCGGTCTTCGCGGGACGGCGGGCCGCTGACATCTTCAGTCAAGGAGTAGTGATGGCACGTAGACACGCATGGCACTTGTCCATGCCGCTCGCCGCCGCGGTGGCGGCACTGGCTTTCACGAGCTCGGCGTCGGCACAATCGGGCAACCCGTTCGGTTGCACGGCGAGCACGGCCAGCGCGAGCCTGCAGGGGACGAACCTGTTGCCCGGCGCAACCAGCGCCAACCAGGCCAACGTGCCATGCGCGGATGGATCGTCGCTGCTCAATCCGACGACGGTCACGAACGTTCCCGGATTGACGCTGTCGCTGGGACCCGTATCGGCCCAGACGACGCTCGGCACCTCGCCGGCAGGCGGCTCGACGTACACGGAGGCGGACTCGGAGAGCACGGTCAACGCGCTCAACCTCGCGGTTTCCGGTCTCTCCCTCCAGGCCGGACCGTCGACGGCGGACGTCGACTACGCGTGCGTCGACAACCAGCTCGTCAAGCACTACGGCTCGACGCTCAAGGTCATCACGATCAACGGGAGGCCGATCAACCTCACGGGGCTTCCGCAGGACCTGTCGGTTCCCGGAGTGGCGACCATCCTGGTCAACCAGCACGCCTCGACCGCCAGCTCGGACACCGAAACGCTGCTGTACGTCCAGCTGCTCGGGGGCGCGGGCACCGGGCTGGCCCTCGACGCCGGCCAGGCGCAGGCATCGCAGACCCAGTCCGATCCCTGCGCGGCGACCAGCCCCGGCCGCAGCACCGGCGCCCCGGTCAACGTCGGCGGCAGCGGAGGCTCGGGCTCGGGCTCGCCCACGATCGACGGCGCCGACGGCGTCGGCATGGTCCTGACGGCCAACCCCGGCTTGTGGAGCGGCGCACAGCCGATCACGTACACCTACCAGTGGTATCGAGACGGCAGGGCGATCCGCGGCGCGAGGCACAGCACGTACAGGACGACCCTCCTTGACGCCGGCCAGTATCTGACCTTCAGGGTGACGGCGCACAACGCCGATGGGGCCAGGACGGCGGACTCGGCGCGCCTGCGCATCCCGTATCCCCCCGGCTGTCCCGCCGCCTCCGGCACGGTGGGCGCGAGCCTCCTGGGGCGGGCGCAACTCGGCGATACCCGCAAGCAGGCGCGGCGGGCGTTCATCAAGGTCTCACGTCGCGGCTACCGCTACGAGGACTTCTTCTGCCTGGCACCGAGTGGGGTCCGCGTGGGCTACGCGTCGCCGACGGCGATGCGTCTGCTGCGCAGGTCCCAGCGCGCGGCGCTTGCCAACCGGGTGGTGTGGATCTCGACCTCCAACACCAAATACGCCATCCGCGGCATCCGTCCCGGCGCCAAGCTGGCCGCAGCCAAGCGCAAGCTGCACCTGGGCCGGGGGTTCAAGGTGGGCAGGAACACGTGGTACCTCGGCCGCCTGGGCAACCAGGAGGTCATCCTCAAGGCTCCCGGCAAGACGGTGCAGGAGATCGGCATCGCCAACCGAGCGCTGACCCGCACCCGCGCCGAGCAGCGCACCTTCGTGAGGTCATTCTCCTAGCAAGGCGGTCACGCGGGCGCCCCGGCCGCCGGCCGGGACGCCCCGCACCGCATCCGGGACCGGCGGCGTCAGCCCTGGCCGGGACCGGCGGCGTCAGCCCCGGCCGGGACCGGCGGCGTCAGCGCCGGTCGCGCTGACGCTCGGCGAAGCGCTCCGCGATCGCGTCCGAGCCCACCAGCCGGGCGACCCGCGCCGCGGTCACGGGGGCGATTGACGCCAGGGCGGTGCCGACGCGCAGGCTCATGGGCGCGACGTACACCTGCGCCGGCGCGCGCTCGATCGCGCGGAGGACCGCGAGCGCGACCTGGCAGGGCGTGCTGGTGCCGACGCCGGGCGGCAGCGCGACGCCCGCGTCGGCGTACATGCCGGCGTCGCGGACGAAGCCGGGGATCACGAGCGACACGCCGACCCCCCGCGGGCCCAGATCCTGGCGCAGGCCGAGGGCGAAGCCGCGCAGACCGAACTTGGTTGCCGAGTACAGCGAGGACGCCGGGGACGCCACCTGACCCGACAGCGACGAGACGAACACCAGCGCCCCGCGTCCCCGCGCGGCCATCTCCGGCGCGAGGCGGTGGGTCAGCGCGATCGAGGCGCGCAGGTTGACCGCGAGCATGCGATCGATCTCGTCCATCGTCAGTGCGGCCAGCTGACCGGTGGCCGGCAGCGCCGCGTTGGCGACCAGCACGTCGACGCCCGCCGCCGCCGCCTCGTCGCCGATCCGTGCCACGTCCTGCGCCCGGCTCAGGTCGCCGACGACCCAGCGGGCGCCGAGCTCGGCGCCGAGCTCGCCCAGGGCGTCCGCCCGCCGACCGCTGAGCAGCACCGACGTCCCGCGCGTGGCCAGGGCGCGCGCGATCGCCTGCCCGAGTCCGCCGGTCGCGCCCGTGACCAGCGCCGTCGCCCGATCCAGCGCCAGCCCCGGTCGCCGAGTCGTCGGTCGATGCAGCGCGATGCGCGGGCGCCGGCGCGCCGTCATCGCGGGAACACGGCGACGGTCGCCGTGAACCCATGCACGAAGCTGCGCCCGCCGACCGGGCCGACCTCGCCGGCGGCGAAGAAGCCCGCGGCGGGCGCGCCGCCGAGCACCTCGTCGACGAGGCCGGCATCGTGGTCGCGCGCGCCGAACATCGCCTGGCCCCGGCCGTTGCACGAGAAGACGAGCGCGCCGGCGGGGGGCGCCGAGCCGCTCGCCAGCGCGCGCAGGCCGAGTGCGCGGCGGAGGTCCTCGCCGGCCGACTCGGCGTCGCGCGCGTGCAGGCGGATGATCTGACCGGTGCCGACGCCGGCGCCGACCGCGATCGCGCCGGTGTCCGTGTCGGCGCCGAGGGCGCCGCGGACGAGGAAGTCGCCCTGCTCGTACTCCGGCTTGCCGCCGTCGATGACGATTCCGATCAGCAGGCCGGCGGCGACGAGCACGCGTTCGGCGGTCGGCAGCTCAGCGATCGCCTCCTCGATCGCCTGGACCGCGGGGCGGCCGGCGAGCTCGTGGATGACGTTGCCCTCGGCGGCGGTGATCGTCATCTCGCGACCGAGCGGGGCCGCGCCCTGGGAGACGCAGGGGAGCATCTCGACGCCCTCGAGGCAGACGCCGACGGCGCCGGCGTCGTGAACCTCGTCGTCGGCGAACAGCGCCGCGGCCGCGTCGGGCGTGCGACCGCTTGACAGCCCGCCGAGCACCGGCACCCCGGGGGCGTCGCGGGCGAGCCCGTCGAGCACGGCGTCCATCGGAAACGAGTACGGGTCGGTGAGCATGATCAGCGCGCCGCCGGCGCTTGGCTGGGGCATCCCCTCGAGCATCCCGCCGCCGGCCATCTCGGTGACGACGGCGTGGAATGGGCGCGCCGAGCCCTCGCGCAGCGACGCCGCCCACACCGAGACCGCGGTGCCCGCCTCGAGCTCGCGCCCCGCGCCGAGCACGCCGCCCGCGCCGCAGCCGATCAGCGCCCCCGGACGCAGCTCGGCGGCGACGTTCTCGAGCGTGACCTCGGCAGCGGCCAGATGCGCCCCCGCGGCGAACACGACCGCGAGGTCGACGTCCGCGCCGTTCAGCGCCCGCGCGGCGTCGCGCGCGGCGGCGATCGCCCCGGCCCGGGGATCGGCGTCGGCGGAGATGCCGGCACCGGCTCTCATGCGCCGGTCCTCATGCGCCGGTCCTCATGCGCCGGTCCTCATGCGCCGGTCCTCACGCGCCGGTCCGCCGGTCCTCACGCGCCGGTCCTCATGGTCCGGCCCTCGTGCGCGTCGACCACACGCGACCATCGCCCCACGATACTCCCCGTGTGGCCGCGCTCGAGGTCATCGCGCTGTTCGGTCCCACCGGGGTCGGCAAGACCGAGGTGGCGGTCGCGGTCGCGCGGCGGCTCCGGGTCCTCGGGGAGGATCCGGTGGCGATCTCGGCCGATGCGCTGCAGGTCTACTCGGGGCTCGAGATCCTCACCGGCGCCGCCGACGCGACGCACCGCGCCGCCCTCGAGCACCGGCTGCTGTCGTTCCTGCCCGTCGACGCCGGCTTCAGCGCCGGGCACTACGCCGAGCTGGCGCACGCCGAGATCGACGACGCGCTCGCCGCCGGCCGGCGACCGCTCGTGGTCGGCGGCACCGGCCTGTATCTGCGTGCGGCGCTGACCGAGCTGAGCTTGCGCCCGCCGCCGGCCGAGGGGGTACGCGCCCGGTGGATCGCCGAGCTTCAGGCGCGGGGACCGGCGGCGCTGCACGCCGTGCTCGCGCAGCGGGCGCCGTGGGCGGCGGCGAAGATTGCGCCGACCGATCGCCAGCGGATCGTGCGCGCGCTCGAGCTCTCCGACGGCGGCGAGCTCGAGCCGCCGGAGGGCGAGTCGCAGCTGTGGACGGCGCAGACCCGCCGCCCGACCCTGCTCGTCGGGCTGACGATGGAGCGCCAGGCGCTGTATGCGCGCATCGATGACCGGGTCGACGCGATGCTCGTTGCCGGCGTGCGCGACGAGGTGCGCCGCGCCCACGCCGCCGGCGCCTCGGGGACCGCGCGCCGCGCGCTCGGCTTCGACGAGCTGCTGGTCGACGACATCGAGACGATGAAGCGCCGCACGCGCCAGTACGCCCGCCGCCAGCTGACCTGGATGCGCAAGCTCGCCGGCGCGCGCGTGCTCGACGTCACCGAGCGCTCGCCCGACGACGCCGCCGGCGAGGTCGTGCGCTGGTGGACCGCCGCGTGACCGCTCAGAACGCCGCCACGAAGGGATACATCAGCACGACGGCGACGAGGACCGTCACGCTCCAGACGGCGATCAGCCACCGCAGCCAGCGACGGCCGGTGCGCCAGCCGAGCGAGGCGAGGCTGACCGCGGCCACGTACAGCCCCGGCATCACCACGACCATGTAGTAGAGGTAGCTGATCCGGTGGTCGACGGCGCTCTGGAACTGATACGGCGCCCACGTGCCGATGAACCAGGCGGCGCCGAGGATCGCCAGCTGCAGCTGGGGCGCCGAGCGAGTCGCCACGCCGGCGGCCAGCCGCGGGGCGAGCGTCAGCCGGAACAGGGCGAACAGGACCCCGGCGAGTCCGAGCGCGAGGATCGGCGGGCTGACCATGCCGATGAACGCCGATACCGGGTGGATCGCCCCCAGCCCCTGGCCGGGCAGCGACGAGTTGATGCGCACGTACACGATCGGCTTGTAATCCACGAGCCACTGCCACGGATAGGAGGCGATCCCGGTCGCGCCGTGCGGCGCCACCAGCGCCTCGGCGTAGGTGATCATGTGCCGCAGGTGGTCGATCGGGCCGCCGGTGATGAGCCGCCCCTCGGCGTCGGCGTAGGGCCTGGCGATCAGGCCCATGATCCCGAGCAGGCCGACGAAGCCGACGATGCTGACCGCGACCGCGACGACCAGCCGCCGCAGCGCGGGGCGCCAGCCCCAATCCGTGGGTTGGCGCCGATCGCGCCACGCGACCAGGACGCGACCGAGCTCGAGCAGGCCGAGCACGAACAGCGCGTAGGGCGCGACCTCCTTGAAGCAGTCGGCGACTGCGAGCAGCACGCCGGCGAGCCCTGGTCGCCCGCTCAGGTAGGCGGCGACGCCCCAGACCATCGGCGCCACCGCGTAGATGTCGAGCGTGGCGATCCGCCCGTGGACGAGCAGGAGGTTGTCGCAGGCCATCAGCGCAGCGGCTCCGAACGCCGACCACGGACCGCCGCCGGCGGCGCGGACGAGCGCGTACATGCCGAGGATCGCCAGCGACCCGAACAGCAGGCTGCCGATCCGCCACGCGAAGGGACCGTCGCCGAAGATCTCGATCGCCGCGGCCATGATCAGCTTGGCGCCCTGGGGATGCTCGGCGTTGGGGTCGGTGCGCAGCGGTGATCGGTCGTAGTGGGAGCCGGCGGGCGGCCGGATGCCCGCGATGACGCGCGCGGCGTTGACGTAATAGGCCTCGTCGAAGATGAGCGTGTGCTCGGAGGCGGTCGTGCACGGCGACTGGCAGGGCTCGTCGAGCAGGAGCCCGCGCGCGGCCAACGACAGGACCGAGAGCACGGCGAGCGCGACCAGCGGCGAGAGCGACCGGAGGCGCGGGCGCCGAACCATGACCGAGGCGACGGTACACATACACTGCCGCCGCGTGGACTTCGAGAAGTGGCAGGCGCTGGGCAACGACTACGCGATCGTCGAGGCCGCCCGGATGCCGTTCGAGCTGACCCCAGCTCGGGTCCGGGCGCTCTGTGCCGCCCACACCGGCGTGTTCGCCGACGGCATCCTGCTCCTGTCGGCCCCCGACGAGCCCGGCTACGTGGCGCGGCTGCGGATCTTCAACCCCGACGGCTCCGAGGCCGAGATGTCGGGCAACGGCGCCCGCGAGGCGGTGCTCTACCTTCGGCGCCGGGGCTGGACCGACTCCGACGAGTTCTCGATCCAGACGGCGGCCGGCGAGATCCGTCCGACGATCACCTCGCCGACGACCGCGCGGCTGAGCATCGGCCGCATGCGCTTGGCCAGCGCCGACTTCCCCTCGGGACCGCCCGACGGCCGCGGCGAGCTGGCGGGCGACGGCCGCGACCCGATCGGCTTCCAGCACGTGCAGGTCGGCAACCCCCAGTGCGCGATCCGCGTTGCGGACCTCGGGGAGCTCGAGGCGCTGCACCTGCCGAGCATCGGCCCCGGGATCGAGCGCCACGCACTGTTTCCCAACCGCACGAACGTCTCGTGGTACGTCCCGCTGACCGCCGACCGGATCCGGGCGCGGATCTTCGAGCGGGGGGTCGGGGAGACCTCGGCGAGCGGCACCGGGGCGACCGGGGCTGCCGTCGCCCACGTCCTCGCCGGCGGCGGTTCGCCGGTGACGGTCGTGCTCGACGGGGGCGAGCTCGGGGTGGAGGTCTCAGACGATCTTCAGGTCAATCTCTCAGGCTGGGCGGCGCCGGTGTTCTCCGGCACCCTGGCCGACGACTTCATCAAGGAGCTGCATGCGACCGAGTAAGCGCCTCGACACGATCGCGCCGTATCTGTTCGCCGAGCTGGCCCGGAAGATCGAGGAGAAGCGCGCCGCCGGGATCGACGTCATCAGCCTCGGGATCGGCGATCCCGACACGCCCACCTATCCCCCGATCGTCGCGGCGGCCCAGCGCGCGGTGGCCGATCCCGGCACCCACCAATACCCGAGCAACCGGGGCCGGCCCGAGTTCCGCGAGGCGGTCGCCGCCTTCTATGAGCGGCGCTTCGGCGTCGCGCTTGACCCGGCGAGCGAGGTGATGGCGGCGATCGGCGCCAAGGAGTGCATCTTTCACCTCAACCTCGCGTTCCTGGATCCCGGCGACGTTGCGCTCGCCTCCGACCCCGGCTATCCCGTCTACACCGGCGGCCCGCTGCTGACCGGCGGCGAGCCCTACCTGCTCGGCCTCGAGCCCGAGCTCGACTTCGCCCCCGACCTCGACGCCATCCCGGGCGACGTGCTGCGCCGCGCCAAGCTCATGTTCCTCAACTATCCGAACAACCCGACGGGCGCGGTCGTGCCCGACGGCCTGTTCGAACGGGCGATTGAGCTCGCGCGCGCCAACGACCTGCTCGTCGTCCACGACAACGCCTACTCCGAGACGACGTTCGACGGCTACGTGGCGCCCTCGTTCCTGGCCACCCCCGGCGCCCGCGAGGTCGGGGTCGAGGTGTTCTCGCTCTCCAAGGGCTACAACATGACCGGCTGGCGCTGCGCGGCGATCGTCGGCAACGCCGAGGCGATCGGCCACTTCTGGCGGCTGAAGTCCAACGTCGACTCGGGGCTGTTCGATGCGATCCAGCTCGCCGGCGTCGCCGCCCTGGCGCCGGAGGTCGACGCCGAGGTGCGCGAGATGAACGCCCACTACCAGCGCCGGCGTGACCTCGTCTGCGAGGCCCTGAGCCAGGCCGGGGTGTCGATCACGCCGCCGCGGGGGACGATCTACGTGTGGGCGCCGATCCCCGAGGGGTTCGCCGACGCCGCGGCCTACTGCGATCACGTCCTGCAGGAGGCGGCCGTCGTCGTCTCGCCGGGCGGCGCCTACGGTCCGCACGGCGAGGGCTTCTTCCGGATCTCGTTGACCACGCCCGACGACCGCCTGCTGGAGGCGGTGCGGCGACTGAGCCGGTTGTAGGGAACCGGTCGCCGCCCGGCTACCATAGATGGGGTTGGCGCCTTCGGCGAATAGCAACGGACAGCCTGCGTCGAGCCGCAACGGCCGTCGCCCGGACGCCGGACGTGCCGCACGCACCGGACGCGCGCGCCAGCGAGCCTTCATGATCGCCGTCGCCCCCGCCGGGGAGGATGGATGCCTCGACGAGTTGACCGAGCTGCTGCGCACTGCCGGCGTAGCCGCGGTCGGCGAGCTGCACCAGCATCGCGATCGCCCCCATCCGAACACCTATCTCGGCCCCGGCAAGCTCGATGAGCTACGGGGCCTGCTCGCCGATGCCGACGCCAACCTCGTCGCCTGCGACGACGAGCTCTCGCCCCGTCAGGAGCGCAACCTCGAGCAGGCGCTCGGCATGCCGGTGATCGACCGCACGGCGATCATCCTCGACATCTTCGCCGCCCACGCGCACACCGCCGAGGGCAAGCTCCAGGTCGAGCTCGCCCAGCTCGAGTACAACCTCGCTCGCATGCGCGGTCTGTGGTCGCACCTCGAGCGCCTCGGCGGCGGGATCGGCACCCGAGGCCCCGGCGAGACCCAGATCGAGACCGACCGCCGCCTCGCCCGCGATCGGATCGCCGCGCTCAAGCGGCGGCTCGCGCACGTCGCGGGCACTCGGGCAGTCATGCGCGCCGAGCGCGAGCGCGCCCACCTGCCCCAGATCGCGCTCGCCGGCTACACCAACGCCGGCAAGTCGACCCTCCTCAACGCGCTGACCGGCGCCGACGTCCCGGTTCGCGATCGTCTCTTCCACACGCTCGATCCGACGACCCGGGTCCTGCGCGCGGGCGGGCGCAGCTACCTGGTGACCGACACCGTCGGCTTCATCCGCAAGCTGCCCCACCAGCTCGTCGACGCGTTCGGCGCCACCCTGCAGGAGACGCGGCGCGCCGATCTCGTCCTCCACGTCGTCGACGCCTCGGTTGATGAAGACGAGCTTGAGTCGATGACTCGCGCGGTCGACGACGTGCTGCGCGAGATCGCGGCCGACGCGGCCGCGCAGCTGCTCGTGCTGGCCAAGGCCGACCAGCTCAGCGAGGAGCGACGGCGGGAGCTCGCCCACCGCCATCCCGACGCGGTGCTCGTCTCGGCGGCCACCGGCGAGGGTATCGGCACGCTGACCGAGCGGATCGAGGGCGAGTTCGAGCGACGGCTGTCCTCGGTCGAGCTGCTCGTGCCCTATCGCGAGGGCAGCCGGCTCGCCGAGCTGCACGAGCTCGCCGGCGATCTCGAGCGCGAGGACACGCCCGAGGGCGTTCGCGTGCTCGCCAAGCTGCCCGCCGGCATCGCCGCCCGCTTCGCGCCCTACGCGCTCTCGCGGCCCGCGGCGGCCGGCGGCTGATCGACCCGCGGATCGCGCCCGGCCGCTCGCCGCGACGTCGGCGGGTCACGTTCGTCGCCGGAGCCGGCGGGTCAGCGTTCGTCGCCGGAGCCGGCGGGTCAGCGTTCGTCGCCGGAGCCGGCGGGTCAGCGTTCGTCGCTGGAGCCGGCGGGTCAGCGTTCGTCGCCGCTGCCGTTCAGGGCAGCGCGCTCCTGGCGTGAGCGCAGCTTGGCCAGGTTGGCCTCGGCGATCTCCCCGAGGTCGAGCCCGGCTTCGGTGGCGAGCTGGGCGAGGTACCAGAGCACGTCGCCCATCTCCCTCGACAGCGCCTGGCGGCGCTCATCGGTGAGCGCTCCGCCGTCATCGCGGACCATCTTCTTGATCTTCTCGGCGACCTCGCCCGACTCGCCGCAGAGCCCGAGCGTCGGATAGAGGAGATTTCTCCCGCGCTCGGGGTACACCGCAGTCACGCGCGACCGCTCCTGATAGTCGGACATGTGCATCCACGATGAACCTACCTCGTCGTCCGGCGGAACTGGAAGGCCTGCGATCGACGACGCGATCTGGCAGGTGCCGCCAGCGTCGCCGATGACCTTGAGATCGGCCGCCGGCCGCCGCTTGCGCAGCACACCGCCTGCAACATCGTCGCCGAGCTGGGCCGGGAGTCGGCCGGACCGGCGGCGGTGACGCTCGGAGGGCTGCTGGGCCTCCTCGCCTGCGTCGGCTGCTCGCGCTCACCGATCAGCTGCGCAACGACCCGCCGCGCGGCCTGCGGGTGGTGCTGGTCAGCACCGGCTCGGAGGAGCCGTTTCTGGAGGCCATGGTCCGCTTCGGCGAGCGCCACTTCGCCGATCTGCCGCGCGACGCGACCACGGTGCTGTACCTGGCCTCATGTGGCCTGGGCCGAGCCTCCGCCACCCTTCTGCGCTCCCTGCCTCGGGGGCGGTGGGCACGGCTCATGGCGACCCCACCATCGGCGTCAGCAGGCCGTGGGTCTGCAGGAACTGCTTGGCGACGGCCGCGGGCGACTGCGCGGCGGCGGCGACCGCCCAGTTGAGCTGGCGCATCGCGCCCGTCGAGAGCGCCGCGTCGACGCGCTCGATCGTCGTCGCGAACGCGGGCCCCTCCTTGGCGAGCGCCGAGGTCGAGACGACCGGCACGACGTTGCCCCAGCCGAAGATCCCCCGGCGATCGACGAGCAGACGGTAGTCGCCGGTCGCGAGCTGACCGTCGGTCGAGTTGACGTAGGCGGCCTGCACCCGCCCGTCGTTCAGCGCGGTGTACTGGTCGCCGACCGAAAGCGACCGGAAGGTCGGCGAGATCCCGTAGACCGACGCGAGCGTCGGCACGCCCGGGGCCGCGAGGCGGAACTGCTGCGCGCCGCCGATCGTCAGCGGGATGTCGAGGTGGACGAGGTCGCCGATCGTGCGCAGGTGGTTGTCCGCCGCCACGCCGACGGTGACCGCGATCGCGTCGGTGTCGGAGAACGGGGTGGGGTCCAGCAGCGTCAGGCCGTGCGTCCGCGCCCAGCGGCGAGCCGCGCGGACGGCGAGCCGCAGCGACGGGAGGCGATGCCGATAGCCCGCGATCTGGGAGTTGAAGACGTCGAGGTACTCGGGGTACATCGTCAGCGCGCCGGTCAGCAGCGCCTGCTGGGTGACCTCGGTGGGGCCGATGTTCTGATCGATGTCCACCGTGAAGCCCTGCGCCTGCAGCGCCTGCACGTAGAGCTGGCCGAGGACGAACTGCTCGACGTAGTTCTTGTCGCCGATCATCACCGTCGGGCGGCCGGCACCCGGCAGCACGACGCTCGTCGTGGTCGTGGTCGTGGCCGTGGTCGCGCTCGCGGCCGTCGCCGAGGGCGCGTTCGCCGATCGCGTCGCCGAGGTCGAGCGCTGGCGCGGCGGGGGCCGTGCCGGCGGGGGGTGGCTCTGCGAGGATCCGCAGCCCCCCGCCAGCAGCGCGAGCAGCGCGCCCAGTCCCATCGCCAGCAGGCGGGATCGAGGGGAGGGCAAGCGACGGAAGGGGGCCATCGGCGGGGTGGGCGCCGGGGGCCGGTACCGGCCCGGGCGCGGTGAGCGTCCGCTATTGTCACCCGCCGCTTGGCCGAAACGCGTACAGCCTTGATCACGGGGATCACCGGGCAGGATGGTTCCTACCTCGCGGAGCTGCTGCTCGACAGGGGCTACGACGTCCACGGGATGGTCCGCCGGTCCTCGACCGAGAGGTTCGAGCGCATCGAGCATCTGCGCGACCAGATCACCCTGCACCAGGCGGACCTCCTTGACCATCGGTCGCTCGTCGATGCGCTCCGCGCCGCTCGGCCCTCGGAGATCTACAACCTGGCGGCGATGTCGTTCGTTGCGGTCTCGTGGATCCAGCCGACGCTGACCGCCGAGTTCACGGGGGTCGGCGTGACCCGCATGCTCGAGGCGGTCCGCGAGGTGTGCCCCGAGGCCCGCTTCTACCAGGCGTCCTCGAGCGAGATGTTCGGCAAGGTCCAGGAGGTCCCGCAGAGCGAGACGACGCCGTTCTATCCCCGCTCTCCGTATGGCGTGGCCAAGGCCTACGGGCACTTCATAACCGTCAACTACCGCGAGTCCTACGGGCTGCACGCGACGAGCGGGATCCTCTTCAACCACGAGAGCCCCCGGCGCGGCCTCGAGTTCGTGACCCGCAAGATCACCTGGCACGCCGCCGCGATCCGCCTCGGCATCGTCGACAAGCTGAAGCTCGGCAACCTCGGCGCCCAGCGCGACTGGGGCTACGCCAAGGACTACGTGCAGGCGATGTGGCTGATGCTCCAGCAGGACGAGCCCCAGGACTTCGTCATCGCCACCGGCATCGCCCATCCGGTCTCCAAGTGCCTGGAGATCGCGTTCGACCAGGCGGGCCTGGTCATCGACGAGCACGTCGAGATCGATCCCGGGCTGCAGCGTCCGGCCGAGGTCGACCACCTCATCGGCGACCCTGCCAAAGCGCAGCGGATCCTCGGCTGGACCCCTGAGACCCCGTTCGAGCAGCTCATCCGCCTGATGGTCGATGCCGACCGCGCGCTGCTCTCCAGCGCCGTCCGCACCTAATAGCGGCCGCCGGCGCGCCAGCGGGCGCCGGGCGCGCTCTCAGATCCCCGCCGCCTGGCGCGCCTGCGCGTGGGCCGCCGCCTCGAGCTCGTCGTCGAGAGCGCCGAGGGGCTCGGGCAGGCCGGTAGCGGTGGCGATCAGCCAGTCGGCGAACCAGGCGTTCTTGGGCAGCAGCGGCCCGTGCATGTAGGTGCCGATGACGCGGCCGCGGCGCACGCCCTCGTGCCCGGTGCGGCCGTCGTTGCCGTGACCGGCGAGCACCCGGCCGAGCGGCTGCGCGGCCGGGCCGAGCTGGGTGCGTCCGCCGTGGTTCTCGAAGCCGGCGAGGACGCGCCGCCGACCCGGCGCGAGCTCGACCTCGATCGCGATGTTGCCGATCAGCCGTGGCCCCTCGGCGCGGACGGTCGTCACGTCGACGAGGCCCACCCCGGGAAGGGGCTCGGAGCCGAGCTGATAGGAGTGGCCGAGCAGCTGGTAGCCGCCGCAGACCGCGAGCACCACCGCGCCGCGGTCGGCCGCGGCGTGGATCGCATCGCGCTTGACCTCGGCGAGGTCGCGCGCACACAGCCGCTGGTCTCGATCCTGGCCGCCGCCGATGTAGTAGAGGTCGGCGCCGTCGGGGTCCAGCGCCTCGCCGAGATGGCTGGCGGTCAGGGCGAAGCCGATGCCGCGCCAGGCGCAGCGGCGCTGCAGCATCAGCAGGTTGCCGCGGTCGGCGTAGATGTTCATGAGGTCGGGGTAGAGCGCGCAGACGCGCAGCCGCTCAGGCACGAAGCATCACCGCGGTGGCGCCGACGTAGTCGTCGGTGGCCTCGATCGCAATGCGGCCGATCGGGCGCAGGCCGGCCTCCCGCCCCTCGTCCTCGAGCGTGTCGGCGGTGACGGCGTCGAGATGGATGAGGTTCCGCGTCGCCTCCAGGCGCCCGTCGGGGGTGACGAGCTCGCGCCGGCGCTCGAGCTCGAACCCGGTCGCATCGACCCGCACCCCGGTGGGCCGGCTGCTGTAGACGACGTTGTCGACCTCGATGACGTCGGGGAGCGGTCCCGGACCGCCCTCGACGGTCTCGAAGCACTCCAGCGAGTCGGCGATCGCGATGGCGACGACGCCACCGGGCGCCAGGTGCGGGACTGCGCAGCGCCAGAATCCCGCCCGGCCCTCGGCGCCGCCGAGCAGCTGGATCGTCTGCATGGGCACAATGCACAGGCCGAACTGCTCGCCGAGCCCGAACGCTCGGGCGTCGCCGACGATCGTGCGCACCGCCAGCCCCTCGCCGCGGTCGCGCAGCGCCTCGAGCAGCGCGTCGCAGAGGTCGAGGGCGAGGACCTCGTGTCCGGCGGCGGCGAGGTCGAGCGTCGTGCGTCCGGTGCCCGCCCCGACATCGATGACGGGGCCCGGCAGACGCTCGGCGAGCCGCCGCCAGAGCGGCAGGTCGGCGGTGTAGCGCCCGCACTCGAGATCGTGCCAGATCACCTCGACGGGATCGCTCACGCTGATCGCCTCCGCTCGCCCGCCCTCGGGCTTGCGGCCCGCTCGGCATCCAGCCTCGCCGGAACGGGCCGCGCCCGAGTCGTCCAGCTGCTTTCGCGCCTGGCGCGCGCTCGGCATCCGCTCGCACTTGCCGGCCGCTCGGCATCCGGCCTCGCTGCTGCGGCCGGCGCGCGAGTCGTCCCGCTGCCAGATCGCGCGCCGCGCGAATCGTCCAGCTCTCGGCATCCCCTCTGGCCTGCGGCCCGCTCGGCATCCAGCCTCGCGATCCGGACCCACCCACCCCGCGCCAGCGTCATCCGGCTGCCTGATCGGGCAGCGCCGGCGTCATCCGGCTGGCTGTTCCGTAAGTCGGCTGCGTGAGTCATCCGGCTGCCGCCGCGGACTCATAGAAGCGGCCGGCGAGACCGCGCCGGGCCAGCTCGGCGCGCAACGCCAGCAGCGCGGTGTAGGTGGGCAGGGCGTAGACGGCGCCGTCGGGCGGCGCCGCCGACAGCGCCCGCGTCAACGCGGCGCCGAGATCGGCAACGACCTCGAGGCGCTCGGGGGGGACGCCCGCGTACTTGCACCGGACCGCCAGCTCGGCCGCTCGCGTGCCGGCGCACGTGATCCGTCGGGCGCGGCCGGCGAGCAGCTCGAAGTCGGCGTCCCAGATCCAGGACACGTCGCGGCCGTCGGCGATGCGATCGTTGAGGATCGCCAGCAGGTGCAGCTCGCCGGCCTCGAGCGCGAGCGTGCGGAGCACCTCGTTGGCGCCGGCGGGATTCTTGATCAGCAGCACCGACAGCTCGTGTCCGTCGACGGCGATCCGCTCGGCGCGGCCGAACGCGGCGCTGACGCGCCGCAGGCCATCGGCGATCGCGGCCGGCGAGAGGCCGAGCGAGCGGCACAGGGCGGCCGCGCCGAGCGCGTTGTAGACGTTGTAGAGGCCGGGCAGGGGGAGGTGCACGTCGGCGTCGCCCTCGGGGGTGCGCAGGGTGAAGCTCGCCGCGCGGGTGCCGTGCAGCGCGACCGTCTCGGCGGCGACGGCCGGCGTCGGGCGCTGCTGGCCGCACGCCGGGCAGTGGTAGACCCCGAGGTGCCCGAGGTAGATCGCGTCGTAGGCGTAGGCGGTGCCGCAGCGGCGGCAATGCTTGGAGTCAGCGGCGTGCTGCATCTCGGGCAGCGCCAGCGAGCGGTCCTGCACTCCGAAGTAGGTGACCTCGGGGCGGTCGCGGCCGAGATCGGCGACGAGCGGATCGTCGGCGTTCAGCGCCAGACGGGCGGTGGCGGGCAGCGCGGCGACCGCGGCCGCCCAGCGATCGGCGATCGCCTCGAGCTCCCCGTAGCGGTCGAGCTGGTCGCGGAACAGGTTGGCGAGCAGCACCGCGCGCGGCGCGAGCGCGACGCTGACCCGGTCCAGCCAGAACTCGTCGAGCTCGAACAGCCCGAGCTCCCCGGTCATCGCCCCGCGCGGGCGGGCGGCCGCCGCCAGGGTCGAGGCGACGCCGCCGGCCATGTTCGCCCCGGCGCGGTTGTGGACGAGCGCGATGCCGGCCCGCTGGAGGATCGCGGCGGCCATGGCAGCGGTCGTGGTCTTGCCGTTGGTGGCCGAGACGACCGCCGAGCCCCGGGGCAGGCGAGCCGCGAGGCGCTCGATGGCACTCGGATCGAGGCGCGTCAGCAGCTTGCCCGGCAGGCTCGTGCCGCCCCCGCGCCCCGCGCGGCGGGCGAGCTCGCCGACCGCGCGCGCGGCGAGGATCTTGGCGTCGAGCGCGCTCACGCGGGGATCCTGACCCGCACCGCGCCGGCCACGGCGCGGATCGTCGCCGGCAGCTGCGCGATCGGATCGCCGTCGGCGTAGACGGTCAGCGGGCGCGAGCTCGAGACCTCGATCCGCTCGGCCCGCAGGACCTCAACCCCCGAGCGGCGGACGTGGCCGCCCCAGAACACCGTCGGCGCCAAGCGCAGGAACCTCGTCTTGGGCATCTCGGAGATGATGACGACGTCGAGGCGGCCATCGTCGAGACGGGCGCCGGGAGCGATGCGCATGCCCCCGCCGTAGGACATGGCGTTGGCGGCGGCGACGGCGTACCCCGAGACGGTTCGCGGTCGGCCTCCGTCGAGCGCGATCGCGAACGTCGCCGGCCGCCAGACCGCGAGCGCGGCGAGTGCCGCGTAGCTGTACACCGGCCGGCCGCGCAGCCAGCGGACCCGGTTGGCGATGCGGTTGGCCTCGGCATCGATCCCACAGCTGGCGATGCCGACGAAGGGACGGCCGTCGACCTCCCCGAGATCGAGCGCGACGGTGCGCCCGGTCGCCAGGATCTGACAGGCGGCGACAGGATCGGAGCCGATCGCCAACGCGCGAGCGAAGTCGTTGCCGCGGCCCCCGGGCAGCACGCCGAGGACGCCCGCGGTTCCGCGCAGCTCGCCGGCGACCGCGCCGATCAGGCCGTCGCCCCCGAAGGCGACGGTCAACTCGCCGGCATCGGCGGCCGCGCGCGCCGTCCGTCGGGCGTCGTCGAGATCCTCGGTCAGCGTCACCTCGGCGCCGAGCCCGAGCTCGCGCAGGGCCGCGCGCACGTCGTGCAATCGCCTCACGGCGCGTCCGGAGCCGGCCGCCGGGTTGACGATCAGCCTCACGCGGTGACGAGCGCGTGCAGGGTCTCGGCGATCGCGACCGGCCGGGGATCCTCGGCGGCCTGCGCCTGCTCGCGGCTCGTGACCCCGGTGAGGACGATCGCGCCGTCGAGTCCGGCGGCCGCCGCCCCGCCGAGGTCGGAGTCGAGGCGGTCGCCGACCATCAGCGTGCGTCCGGGACCGAGGCGGTCCAGCGCGGCCTGGAAGATCTGACGGTCGGGCTTGCCGACGTTGCGCGCCGTGCGCTCGGTCGCCGTCTGGAGCGCCGCGACGAGCGCGCCGGTGCCTGGCCACGGACCCCCGGCGGCCGGATAGGTCGCGTCGAGCCCCGCGGCGATCATCTCGGCGCCCCCGAGCACCGCGCGGGTGGCGGTCCGCAGCTGCGCGAAGTCAAAGCCCTCGTGCGCGGCGACGACGACCACCTCGGCCCGCGCGGCCTCAGCGGTCCCGTTGACCACCCGCTGCCCGGAGTCGACGACGTGCCGGACGATCGCGGGCGCGCCGATGACGAACGCCGACGCCCGCGCCGCGCGCTGCGCGAGGAAGAACTGGATCGCGGCCCCGACCGTCACCACCTCCTCGAGCGACGCCTGCAGGCCGAGCGACCAGAGCTTACGGACATACTCCTCGCAGGTCAGCAGCGCGTCGTTGGTGATGAAGCAGAGCGACTTGCCGGCGGAGCGCAGCGCGCCGAGCGCCTCGCGGGCACCGGAGGTCAACCCGTCGGCGACCCAGACGCACCCGTCGAGGTCGAGCAGGACGTGGTCGTAGGCGTCGATGAGCGGGGAGAGGGCCATCGCGAGGGAGCCGTGGATTATCCCCACGGCTCGGAGGTCGCCGCGCTCCGTGGTTTGAACGGATGCAAGATCCGTGGCGACCCCGGTCATCGAATCGGCGGCGCGGTCGATACGTGACCGACTCTTTTTCGGTAGCGACCATCGGGGGGGCGACCTTGAAGCCGAACACGAAGAGCGGACGGATGTCGCAGGAGGCCCTCCTCGCGCTGTGGCGGCGGTATCGCGAGCACGACGACCGCGGAGCGCGCGACCGACTCGTGCTCTCGCTCGCGCCGGTGGTCAAGTGCATCGTCTATCGCAAGGTCCGCGAGATCCCCGCCTATCGGGACGTCGACGACTTCATCTCGTGCGGGCTGGAGGCGCTCATCGGCTGCCTGGATCGCTACGACCCCGACCGCGGGGCGACGCTCGAGCAGTTCGTGTGGACGCGCATCCACGGGGCCGTCCTCGACGAGCTGCGGCGTTACGACTGGGCCCCCCGCTCGCTGCGGCGCATGGAGCGCGAGTGCAATCGGGCGCGCGAGCGCTTCACCGTGCTGCATGGCCGCCAACCGACGTGGACCGAGCTCGCCGATCTGCTGGCGATCTCCGCGGACGAGCTCTCGACGCTGCTTGACGACATCGCCCGCTCGGAGGTCGGATCGCTCAACGTGCCGGTGCTCTCCGATGAGAACCGTCCCGCCGAGCGCGTCGACACGCTGCCCTGCCCCGATCGCAGCAACGATCCCGAGCACGCCGCGATGCGCGAGCGCGCCATCGCCCGCTTCCGCGAGGCCTTCGCGCAGCTGTCCGCGCGCGAGCGCACGGTCGCGATGCTGCTGCACGTCTCGGATCTCACCCTCCGCGAGACCGGCGAGATCCTCGGGGTCTCCGAGAGCCGGGTCTGCCAGATCCACGGCAAGCTCAAGCGGGGGCTGCGCGAGAACCTCGAGGACGACGCGACGCTGTTGCGCGAAGTCGCCTGACGTCTGAATTCAAACAGACTGTGAAGTAGTGCCTCTGGCCCCGCAGGGGCCCACGCTCCACCGACCGTTCATTCAGCGCCGACGCGTTGCGTTTTGCGCTGGAACTGGATAGAAAAGCTGACGGAAAGTTGACGCCGTGGCCGTTATCCACGACGCCAACTCCTCCGTGTTGCCTCATCAACCCACCGTCCCGTGGCTGCGAGAGGAGGCTTGATGAATTACCGCGTCGGCTGATCTACGCCGGACCCAAGGGCCCGCCTCCTAGGCGGGCCCATCTTTCTGGTCGATAGGCGCATCGGCAGAACGCGCCCTGCACTTGACATCCGTCCAGAGGCTGTCGTCGTGCTGAAGGCGCGCCCCACCGTGCCGATGAGAGTGGCGTGACGGAGCGCTCCCGCCGATCCCCGGTTGCACCATCTCCGCGCACCGCGCGGCCCGTTCACTGCGTGGCCTTCATGCTGGCGACGGCGGCCGCGATTCCGGTCTGCCTGCTCGTCTCGAGCCCCTCACGCTGGTCGCCGGGACTGTTCGCGCTCCTCGTCGCCCTCGCGATCGTCGCCGAGCTCACGGTTGTCCCCGTCGGATCCCGGATCCAGATCTCCGGCGGCACGTTGGCCTTCGCGCTCGCGGCGGTGCTGCTCGGGGGTGCCCCGGCGGCGCTGCTCGGCGCGTTGACGATCGGTGCATCATGGGCACGATCACGACCGTCCTGGCACTACTCGCTGATCAACCTGGCCAGCTACACGTGGTCGGCGTTGCTGACCGGGTTGGCCTTCCACTTCGCCGTCGGCGCCATGCACCTCGACCCCCGAGACAGCGGGTACTACCTGCTCGGGTTCGCGGCCTGCCTCCTGATGCCGGTGCTGACGTTCGCGTTCGGGGTCGGATACCAGTGCTACCTCGAGCGCACGTCGTTGGTGACCAAGGCGCGCGAGGTGTTCCTCTGGCTGCTCGGCGCCGACCTGATGTCCGCGGTGCTGACCCCCGTGGGCGCGCTCGTCGCGCTGCGGCTCGGCACGCCGGAGCTCGCCATGTTCGCGATCGTCCTCGTCGTCTTCCAGTATCTCGTCGGACAGCTGCTGACCTCGCGCAGCCGCGCCCAGGAGCTCAAGCGGATCGCCACCACCGACGGCCTCACCGGCCTGGCCAACCGCGAGCGCTTCCGCGAGGCCGTCGAGGCGCGCATCGCCGCGGCGGGCCCGACGGGCCGGTTCGCCGTCATGCTGATGGACCTCGACCGCTTCAAGGAGGTCAACGACACGCTCGGGCACCGCTACGGCGACAAGCTGCTGGCAGAGCTCGCGCCCCGCCTGACGCGACAGCTCGGCGACGGCGGGCTCGTCGCCCGACTTGGCGGCGACGAGTTCGCGTTGCTGCCCGCGCAGGACACCGACTCGCCAGAGGAGCTCGACGCCATCGCGACCGTGCTCTGCCGGGCGGTCGACGAGCCGTTTGCGATCGACGAGCTCTCGCTCGAGGTGGGGGCGAGCGTGGGAGTGGCGCGCTACCCGCGCGACGGCGGCGACGCCCATGCCCTCCTGCGCTGCGCGGACATCGCGATGTACGCCGCCAAGCGGGCGCAGATCGACTACCAGGTCTACGCCGTCGAGCAGGACGACCGTTCGAACCGTCGCCTCAACGTCCTGTCCGATGTCCGCCGCGCCCTGACCGAGAGCCAGATCGTCGTCCACTTCCAGCCGCTCGTCGGCGTCGGGGAGCGGTCGGTCACCGGAGCCGAGGGGCTCGTTCGCTGGCAGCATCCCGAGCACGGCCTCGTGGCGCCCGGCACCTTCATCCCGACCGTCGAGCAGACCGGGCTGATCGGACCGCTCACCCGGCTCGTGCTCGAGCGCTCGATCGCCGAGTGCGCGCGCTGGCATCGGGCCGGACATCGGCTGTCGATCGCGGTCAACCTGTCGGTCCGCAACCTGCTCGATCGCGATCTCCCGCGGGAGATCGAGCGGATGCTCGACGCCCACGGCCTCCCGGCGCCGGCGCTGTCGCTCGAGATCACCGAGCGGATGATCATGACCGACCCCGACCGCGCCCTGGCGACCGTCAGCCGCCTGTCGGCCCTTGGCGCGCGTCTGTCGGTCGACGACTTCGGCACCGGCTACTCGTCGCTGGAGAACCTCCGCCGCCTGCCGATCGACGAGCTGAAGATCGACCGGTCGTTCGTCACCCCGATGCTGAGCGACGAGAGCGACCTGATCATCGTCCGCTCGACGATCAACCTCGCCCGCGATCTCGGGCTGCGAACGATCGCCGAGGGTGTCGAGGACGGGGCGACGCTCGAGCGGCTCGACACGCTCGGCTGCGATCTCGCCCAGGGCTTCCACCTCGGCCGTCCCATGGATGCCGAGGACTTCGTCTCATGGCTCAGCCAGGACCGGGCGCCGACCGACATCCTCAGCGCAGGTCCGGGGACGCTGACGCGGCCGCTCACCGGCGTGGTCGTCGCCTCACCGCCGGCGTGAGTCAGAACAGCGACGTCTGGGCGGTGGGCACCGGAGGCGCGAGACACTCCGGGCCGTCGTAGCGGGCGTCGTTGACCGCGAAGCCGACCTCGCTCAGCGCGGTGCGCGCGGCGGGCAGGCCGGCGAGGATCGCGTCGAGCTCACGCGCCGGAGTGGCGGTGTCCAGCCATGGCGCCTCGTGCTCGGGGGAGAGGATCACCGGCATGCGATCGTGCAGCGCGGCGACCGCCGGGTTGGCATCGGTGGTCAGGATCGAGCAGGTGCGCAGCGTCTGATCGCCGTCGCCATGCCAGATCGACCACAGGCCCGCGAACGCGAACGGGCCGCCGTCGTCGCGGGTGATGTGAAACGGCTGCTTGGGTCCGGTCGACGTGCGCCGCCACTCGTAGAAGCCGTCGGCGACGATGAGGCAGCGAAACCGCTCGAAGGCGCGCCGGAACGCGGGCCGCTGCGCGGCGGTCTCGACCCGAGCGTTGATCATCTTCAGCCCGGTGTCGGGGCCGTCGGCCCATGAGGGCACGAGCCCCCACCGCAGCAGCTCGCCGCGTGGCGCGCCCTCGCGGCTCGTGGTGACCGCGAGCACGTCGTCGCCGGGCGCGATGTTGTAGCGGCGGCGGACGTCGACCGACGCGCCGATTCCGAAGCGGTCGCGGATCGCCGCCGGATCAGGAGCGGCGAGGGTGTAGCGGCCGCACACGGTCGCCGCTCAACGGGACGCCGAAGCCTGCGCCTGAGCCCGGCGTTGCCGTCGCCGGCCGAGGAAGACCGCCACCCCGACGGCGATGAGCACGAGCAGCACGCCGTAGAAGATCCCGAGATCGAGCGAGATGCCGCCGAAGGGCAGCGCGACGAGGTTCACGAGCCCGAAGCCGATGAGCAGGATGGCGATGACGAGCGCGACCGCGATGGCGATCCCGCGCACCCGGGCGACCGGCCCGTCGCTGCTCGGCGGAGCGATGAGGCCGATGAACCGCAGAAACCGCACCTGACCCTTCTTGACCGGAGCGCCGACGCGCTCGGCGGCCTTCTGGAAGTCGCCGGCCCGGCGCTCGGCCTGCGCCAGCGAGAGGTCGGCCATGCGCCGCAGCTGCATCCGCTCCTGCGGCGGGGCGGCGGCGATCGCCTTCTGGAAGTGCGCGCGGGCGCGCTTGGCGTCGTACTTCTCGGCGGCGCGCAGCCCGAGCACCGCCTGCGCCGCGGCGCGCGCCTTGGTCTCGACGGCGAGGTCCTCGTCGGACCAATCGCGCATCTGCTCAAAGGCGGCCATCGAGCTGCGCTGCTCGACCCGGGTGACGCGCTGCTTGGGCATGCGCAGGAGAGTCTAGTGGTCGGCCCGGTAGGTTCGGTCGCACCGAGAGCGCTCACCAGTGGATGCCTGGCGAGGACGCAGAAGTCGACGTGTAGCAGCGCTACACGAGGCTTCGAGGACAGCCGGACGACGCGAGCGCGGCCCGATCCGGCGAGGCTGGATGCCGAGCGGGCCGCGGGCTCGCGCAGGCGCCGCTGGGGAGTGCTCGAATGCGAGCGTACCTACGGGGCCGGCCACTGGTGTCGTGAGCGGGGCTTGATGACATAGATCCGCTCTCCGGTGAGCAACCGGCCGGAGTCCGACGGGCTCGCCGGGGGCGGGCGGTAGACGTCGATGTGGCGGCCGTTGATCGCGCCGCCGGTGTCCTGGGCGACGAACCAGCCGCCGTGCCCGTCGTGGCGGTAGGCGGGAACGTAGACGCGGCTGCCGAGCGGGATGACGCGCGGGTCGACGGCGATCGACTGGAGCAGGCGCAGCGGCCGGGCGGCGCCGGCGGTGAAGGTCACCCCACGCAGGGCGACGTAGCGACGACCGGCGCCCGCCGACCAGCCGCCGGCGGCGAGCGGGAAGGTGACCGCCCCCCGGCGGTTGCGCCAGTAGCCGCCGGCTCGCCAGTACGGAGCGCCCGCCGACCAGCCGTTGCCGGGGTCGGTGGGACGGCCGCTCGCGGTCACCCAGCCCCCGTTGCCGAGCGCGTCGATGTGGTAGACGCGCCCGTCGAGCCCGGTCCCGTCGCCCTCCATCGAGACCCCGAGCGCCGAGTACAGCCAGTCGATGCGGTGCCGGCCGGGCAGCCCGGGGGCGCTGACGAGCCGGCCGCGAAACCAGGCCTCGGGCGCCGGCCAGTACTCGGTGACCTCGACCCCGCCGAGCCAGCGGCCGCGGGCGCGCTCGCTCGGCGGGGCCGGGATCCGCGACGGAGGCTCGTGCACCGGCGCCAGCCCGCCGCCCTGGATCGGCGCGCCGCCCGAGGAACCGTTCCCCGGCAACCCCGGTCCGGCGCCAGCGGAGGCATGCCCGCCGCGGGAGCGCCCCGAGGCGGCGGTGCCAGCGGCGCCGAGGCCCGCGCTGCACGTCAGCGCGGCGAGGCAGGCGAGGGTACGGGTGCCGGAGGTCATGACAGCAGCGGGCGAAACGGCAGCCGGCGAGCCTCTTGTCGTTTCGCAGACGAGGGTCGGGGGCCTGCCGCACGGTGCTACTGGGCGCGGGCTTGCGCGGCCGCCGGATCAGTCAGACGTCGGCACCTCGTGCACGTCGATGTCGTCGGGCTCGACGATGAGCCGGCTCGAGCGCCCGTGGCTGACGAAGCTGAAGAACCACTGGAGCGCCACGAACAGCCGGTTGCGAAAGCCGATCAGGTACCAGATGTGGATGACGAGCCAGGCCACCCAGGCCGGCAGGCCGCTGAGACGCAGCCAGCCGAGGTCGACGACCGCCCGGCCGCGCCCGATCGTGGCCACGTTGCCCTTGTCGTGGTAGTGGAACGGCGCGGTAGCCGCGCCGTGCAGCCGGTCGACGATCAGGCGCCCGGCGTAGACGCCCTGCTGGATGGCGACCGGGGCGACGCCCGGCAGCGTCTGGACCTGCCCGTCGGCGTCGCGCACCCGGACCATGTCGCCGAGCACGAGCACCTCGGGATGGCCGGCCAGCGAGAGGTCGGACTCGACCGTCAGCCGGCCGGAGCGGTCGATCTCGCCGCCGGCCAGCTCGCCGAGCGTCGTGGCCAGCGAGGAGGCCTGCACGCCGGCGGCCCAGACGACCGTCCGCGTCGGCACGGTCTCGCGCGCGCCCTGCCCATCCTCGAGCACCACCGACTTCTCGTCGATGTCGACCACCGTGGTGTCGAGCATCGGCGTGACCCCGATCCGCTCGAGCCCGCGGCGCGCCTTCTCCGAGAGCGAGGCCGGAAACGACCCGAGCAGCCGGTCGGTGGTCTCGATGAGCAGCACGCGCGCGGTCGTCGGGTCGATCGAGCGGAAGTCATGCCGGAGCGTATGGCGGGCCAGCTCGCCGATCTGCCCGGCCATCTCGACGCCGGTCGGACCGCCGCCGACGACGACGAAGGTCAGCTCGGCGGCGCGCGCGCCGGGATCGGTGGCCAGCTCGGCGCGCTCGAAGGCGGCGAGGATCTCCGAGCACACGACGATCGCGCTCTCCATCGACTTGACCTCGGCGGCGTGCTCGCGCCACTCCTCGTGCCCAAAGTACGAGTAGCTCGAGCCGGCGGCGACGATGAGCGTGTCGTAGGGGACCGCGTCGGGGATCGACTCGTCGCCGGCAGGCGCGAGGCGCACCTCCCGCGCGTCGAGATCGAAGCCCGACGCGTCGGCGAGCAGGACCCTGACGTTGTCGCTGCCGGCGAAGAGGGCGCGCAGCGGGTAGGCGACGTCGCTCGGCGACAGCGCGCCGGTCGCGACCTGGTAGCTGAGCGGCTGGAAGAGATGGAAGTTGCGGCGGTCGATCAACGTCACCGAGACGGGGGCGTCGCGCAGATGGCGAACGGCGCGCAGGCCGCCGAAGCCTCCGCCGATCACCACGACCCGGTGATCGCCTCGCGTCGCGTTCGTGGACAGCGCGCTCATCGCGCTTAAGGATGGCCGCGCACGGCGGGCGCCAATCACCGATGTGGCGCGGCGACCCCACCGGCGCTCGCCGTCTCCGGGTCGGATTACGATGGACGGCGTTCCAGAGTCGTTCTGCGGGGGAAGTCGATGCACAGCTCGGTCACGGCTCAGGCGGCGCGCTCCGGTCGGCGCACGACGGTGCTCGCGAGCCTGCTCGCGGCGGTCGCGCTCGGTGGCGCGGTCGGGCTCGGTGGCGCGGTCGGGCTCGGCGGCGCGGTCGGGCTCGGCGGCGCGGGCTCCGCGTCGGCCTCGGCGGCGCCGCGGACGTCCCCCGGAATCGAGCTGCTCATCGCGCTGACCCGCCCTGAGCGAGCGCTGGCGACGTTCGTCGCCGAGGTCTCGAACCCGACCTCGCGCCACTACCGTCGCTATCTGTCGGTGGCCGAGCTCGTCAAGCGCTACGGCGCCTCGGCGAAGGCCAAGCACGCCGTGCGCGCCTACCTGCGCGCACACCACCTCCGCGGCCGGATCGACGGCCTCGGCCTCTACGCGACGGTGACCGCCTCGCCGGCGCAGGCGCGCGCGCTGTTCGGCGTCACCGCCGCCCGGGCGTCGAACGCTCGACCCGGCGCGGCGCCGCGGGTTCCCCGGGCCCTGGCCCGCGCGGCCACCGGCGTCGCGGACGGCGAGACCATCGTCGGGCTCTCTCCGCGCTCGCCGGCGGGCAGTGGCCTGACGACCGCCGACGGGCCGACCGGACCGGCGACGGCGCGCGCGACCTCGGCGCGGCCGCGAACCGGAACGCCCTCGGGCTGCCCCGGCGGCCTCGCCGCGGGCACGCCCGCCAGGCTCGCCGCCGGCTACGCGGGGATGACACCGAACCAGTACCTGACCGCCTACGACTATCCGGCGCTCATCGCCCAGACGACGACGGCGCCGGCCGAGCGGATCGCGCTCGTCGAGTTCGGCGGCGGCTTCACCGCCGGTGACATCTCGACCTTCGCGAGCTGCTTCGGGCTGCCCGCCCCGCACGTGCTGACCGCGACCCTGGCGGGCGGCGGACTGCTCCCGCTCGACGAGGCCGAGCTCGACCTCGAGGTCCTCGCCGCCGCCGCGCCGAAGGCGACGAGCTTCAACGTCTACGAGGTCGGCGAGCAGACGATCACCGACACGCTCAAGGCCTACGCGGCGCCGCTTCAGACGCCCCGCCCGCTGCGCCCGAACGTGGAATCGATCTCCTATGGCGGCTGCGAGCGCGACATCCCGGAGCTGCGCAAGCTCTTCGATCTGACCAACGGGGTGTTCGAGTTCGAGGCCGCCGCCGGGATCAGCGTCGTCGCCGCCTCCGGCGACGCCGGCTCGAGCGCGTGCGCCGAGAACGGCAACACCTCCGCGCTGCCGGTCCTGCGCACCCAGTTCCCCGCGTCCTCGCCGTATGTCACGGCCGTCGGCGGGACCAACGTCACCCTGGCCGCGACCAACGCGCTGCAGACCGAGCTGACCTGGAACGACAGCCCGCTGCGCTTCGGGGCCGGCGGCGGCGGCAAGAGCATCCTGTTCGGACGGCCGGCCTGGCAGTCGGCGTCGGGCACCACGCCCGGCGCGCGCGACGTGCCCGATGTCTCGATGTTCGCCGACCCGCTCCCCGGCTATGCCATCTACTGCACGACGGCGTGCGACGAGCTGCCCGCCGGGCTGACGCCCGGCTGGATCAGCGTCGGCGGGACGAGCGCGGCGACGCCGCTGCTCGCCGCGGGCATCGCGGACGCCGACCAGGCCGCGGCGGCCCGCGGCGAGCCGCCGCTCGGCCTCCTCGATCCGCTGCTGTACCTGGCGCGGACCCGATCCGCCGCGATCGACGACGTCACCGTCGGCGACAACGACCTCGGATCGATGCTCATCCACCACCCGCTCGGCTGCTGCACCGCGCGCGCCGGCTACGACCTCGCCACCGGGCTGGGGTCGGTGGACGTGAGCGCCCTCGCCGCCCAGGCCGAGCAGCGCTACCGGGCCACGCGCGGGGGGTAGGGTCGCGTGATGGACGCCGAGCTGGCCATCTGTCGCACCTGCGGGACCCAGTTCGGCGTCGTGAACCCCGAGCGCTGTCCCATCTGCGAGGACCCCCGTCAATACGTCCCCCGCGGCGGCCAGGCGTGGACGACGCTGTCGGCGCTGCGGCGCGACCACCACAATCGCTTCGCCGCGCAGGGCGAGCTGACGGGGATCGTCACCGAGCCGTCGTTCGCGATCGGTCAGCGCGCCCTCCTCGTGCCCTTCGGGGAGCGCAACCTGCTCTGGGACTGCATCACCCTGTTCGACGAGGACACCGCCGCGCTGGTGCAGCGGCGCGGCGGCCTGGCGGCGATCGCGATCTCCCATCCGCACTACTACTCGGCGATGGTCGAGAGGGGGCGCTGGTTTGACTGCCCGATCCATCTGCCGAGCGCCGATCGCGAGTGGGTCGTGCGCCCGGATCCGCGCATCGCCTATTGGGATGGGGATCGACTCGAGCTCGGTCAGGGGCTGACGCTGATCCGGACCGGCGGCCACTTCCCCGGCGCGACCGTCCTGCACCGCGCCGCGCCCGACGGGTCGGGGACGCTGTTGGCCGGCGACGTCTGCCTGCCCGTCCCCGACGCGCGCTACGTCTGCTTTCTGTGGAGCTATCCCAACCGCGTGCCGCTGCCGGCGGCCGACGTGCGGCGCATCGGCGACGCCGTCGCGCCGTTTGACTTCGAGGTCATGCACTGCGCCTTCTGGGACAACGAGGTCGCCGATGCCAAGCGCGTGTGGACGCGCAGCATCGAGCGGTTCGCGACCGCCGTGCAGACGCCCGGCGGTTCGCGCGAAGCGGCGGATCAGTAGGCGGTCGTCCGCGCGCGGGGCCGCGGGCGGGCCTTGCAACGCGGCTCCTGGCCCCGGGTCCAGAGGACCATGTCGACCTCGGCGGCGCTCAGCGACGACGCCGCCGCGAGCCGCTCGACGGCGTGCAGGGCACACGCCCGCAGCTCGACCTCCTCGGGCGAGTCGTGGACGAGCAGCTGCTCGGCGGCGATCCTCTCGGCGAGCCGCGGATCGAGCGCGAGCACGCCGTCGAGCGCCAGCACGTGGGGGACGAGGTTGTCGGCGAACGCGGTCAGCCGGTGCAGATCGGAGAACCGGGCCACCCCCGCGCCCTGGAGGTCGGCGGCGGTCAGCTGGGCGCGCTTGTAGAACGGCACCTCGAGCTCGTCGTAGGGCGAGACGTCGGCGAAGCAGGCCCATCCGGCGAGTGCAGTGGCGAGCGCGACCGCCGAGCCCGCGGCCGCGTCGACGACGCGGGCGAAGCTGCCGTCGGCCTCGTCGCGAACGTGGCCGCCGAGGACGCGCAGCGATGCCGCGAACAGCGCCATCAGCTCGTGGCCGGGATCCTGACCGAGGACCGCGGCGACCTCGGCGGCCTCGATCTCCGCCAGCTCGTCCGCCGGATAGGCGCCGGCGGCGCGGAAGCGATCGGCGAGCCCTGAGGCCATCGTCAGATAGCCGGAGCGGCCAGGGCGCTTGCGAACGGTCGGCCACCAGCCCGACCCGAAGTTGATCGCGTCGAGGCAGAGGATGAAGGCGATGACGGCGTCGCGGTCGCCGTGCACGAAGCGCGCCTGCGGATCGAGGCCGGGCACGTCGGCCGGCGTGGGCAGCGCCGCCGCATAGGATTCGATCCGCTCCTCGACGACGCGGACGCTGCGGGCGCGCGCGGCGACCTGCGCGCACGCGTGCCGGACCCGGTCGGGCAGCGGCGACGCCCGGCGGCGCGCGTCGTCAGCCGGCACAGGTCGAGCAGGCGCCCCGCAGCACGACCTCGTGCTCGGAGACGTCGAGCGGGACCCGCGCCGAAAGCCGGCGGATCGCGCGCTCCAGGCCCTCGTCGGAGAACGGCTCGAGCCGTCCGCAGCGGTCGCAGACGAGATGATGGTGGTGTCCGTCGCCGCGGTGCAGCGGCTCATAGCGGGTCATCCCCGAGCCGATGTCGACCCGCTGGATGACGCCGATCGCCTCGAGCTCCTCGAGGATGCGATAGATGCTCGCCCGCGAGACGCGGCGATCGCCGCCGGCGAGCGCCTGCTCGATCTCGAGGGCAGAAAGGGCGCAGGTCTGCCCGCCCAGGAGAGTGAGCAGTTCCTTGCGCGCCCCGCCGCGCCGGTAGCCGGCGTCCGCGAGGCTGTCGAGAGCGCGCTCGGTCCATCTCTGCGCGTCAGTTGACTGACCCATGAGTCGCCAGTCTAGATAGGACGGCGTCGTTTCTGGCGCCTTTGGCCGAGAGGCGGCGCGGGCGATCCCGGTGAGCTGGCGTCCGTGAAGGTCGCTGAATGCGGAAGCTGGTGGTGGTGGGTGCGGGCGGCGTTCCATCCCCGCCCGAGGCCGTAGGCGAGCGCGCTGATCGTGCCGACGAAGAATCCGATCGGCCAGTTGGTCTGGTAGGAGAGGGCGATCGCCGCCCACACGGTGATCAGCGCAAGCGCGACCGAGAGGGCGATCGCGGCGCCGGGCCGGGGGGTCAGCGCCCGGGCGGCCGCGGGCGGGCCGATCATCAGGCTGAAGATCAACAGCGCCCCGACAACGGGCACGGTCATCGCGGTGGCGAGGGCGAGCACGATAAGGAACGCGATCTCGATGCGGTCGGACCGCACGCCCTTGGCTTCGGCGATCTCCGGCATGACCGAGGACAGCAGCAGCGGCCGGTACAGGACCGCGACCGCCAGCAGGCAAGCGGCGCCGAGACCAGCGACGGGCAGGAGCTCCGTCGTGCTCACGCCGAGCACCTCGCCAAACAGGAGCGAGAAGATCTCGGGAGCGTATTCGGTGGTACGGCTGAGAAACGCCGCGCCGCAGGCGAGCATCGCCACGAGCGCCAGCGCGGTCGCGACGTCGTGGCGGCCGCGGCGGCCCAGAGAGCCGATCCCCAGCGCGGACAGGACGGCGAACACGCCGAGGCCGAGCAGGCTGCTGACGCCGACCAGGACGGCGCCGGCGGCGCCCGCGAACGCGCCGTTGGGGATCGCATGGGCGGGGAACGCCGAGCCGCGCAGGACCACGAAGAACCCGACGACGCCCGCGATCACCGCGACCATCGTGGCCACGATCCAGGCGTTCTGCATGAACGAGCTGAACACGTCGGCGGCGTCTGGGGCTAGCGCGCCGCTCGGGGGTCGCGGTCTCCGACGAGGGCACCCGTGCGCCCGGCCGCGGTCGACCGTCGGGTGGCGCGGTGGGTGGTGAGGTCAGAGATGAGGTAGGCGAGGAAGATCACGGCGACGATGAAGAAGCTGACCGGTAGACCGTTGCCGTCGCTGAACCAGTGGGCGCTGTCGTAGGCCAGGAGCACCCCGATCCAGGTGCAGGCGATCCCCAGCCCGGCCGCGCCGATGAGCGCCCGTCCGGCGCGTCGGGTGGCGTGCAGGGCGGTGGCGGGTGGCCCAATGAGCAGGGCGGTGGACAGGATCGCGCCGATCGCCAGCGATGACAACGCGACCGCGAGGGCGAGGGCGAGCATGTACGCCAGGCCGACCAGGCGCACCGGGACGCCGCGGGCCGCGGCGAGGTCGCCGCTGATCGACGTCAGGAGCAGCGGCCGGTAGAGCGCCAGGATGATGGCCAGCGAGGCGGCGCCGAACCCGGCGACGATGGGCACGGTGCCCGGCGCGGGGGCGAAGATCGAGCCGAACAGGATCTGCTGGGTCGCGCCGGTGGTGGCGGTGGCGGTGGTGTCAAGGTATAAGAACAGGGACGCCAAGCCGATGGAGGCGCCGAGCACGATCCCGGTGGCAAGGTCGCGGCCGCGGGCGTGGCGCACGCCGATCGCCTCCATCGCCCCCGCGGCGGTCACAGCGCCGACCACGAACCCCAACAGCGGGTTGACCCCGGCGAGCAGCGATCCGGAGCCGCCGGTGGCCGAGGCATCGGTGAGCGCGTGCCCGCCGAAGGACTGGCCGCGGATGACCGTGAACACCCCCACGACCGCCGACACCAGCGCCGCCGCTGCGCCGATGACCAAGGCGGTGTGCACCTGTGCGCTGGCAAAGAACCCCGGTTCGATGAGCCAGCCCACCGCGCCTACCTCGCGTCGGGAAGCGGGGCAGCGCCGGGGAGCCCGTCCGGGGAGCCGTTTGTCGCCGCAGGGCCGCCGGCGACCACGAGGATCCGCCCGGCCACGTGCAGCACCTCGACCCGATGGCCGTACAGGCCCGAGAGCACGTCAGAGCGGATCACCTGGTCGGTGGTGCCGCTGACCGCGCGGCCGCCCGCGAGGTACACGACTCGGTCCATGACCGATAGCAGCGGGTTCATCTCGTGGACGGAGAGCAGCACGGCGATCTCGTGCTCGGTTGCGATTCGGTCAAGCAGCGAGACGATCTCCTGGCCGCTGCGCAGGTCGAGGTTGGCCAGCGGCTCGTCTAACAGCAGCAGCTGGGGACGGGCAACGAGCGCATGAGCGATCAGGATGCGCTGCTGCTCGCCGCCGGACAGCCGCCCAACCCGAGAGTCGGCGAACCGCTCGGCATCGACCGCGGCCAGCATCTCGGCGACGAGCTCACGACGCGCCGGCGACGGGCGCGCGATCCCCAGCCGGTGGCCGTCGATCCCGAGCTCGACGAGATCGCGGGCGCGCATGGGCAGGTCGGGATCTAGACCGACTTTCTGCGGCACGTAGCCGATCGAACGGTTACGCCGCGCCCGAGGCCGTCCGGCGAGGAGCACCCGGCCGGCGTGCGGACGCTGCAGACCAAGGATGACCCGCAGCAATGTCGTCTTGCCGGCGCCGTTGGAGCCAATCAGGCCGGTGAACTGCCCACGCTGCACCGTGAACGCAACCTCGTCGAGGATCCGCCGGCCGCCGAGCGTCACGCTCACCCCGTCGACTGCCAGCGCCCGCACGTGAGGATGATGCTGGGCTGCTGGTCTCATAGGCGAAGCGTCGACTTCTGGTTGGTCACGGCGGCTTGCAGCGCCTTGGCCTCGGCCAGCATCCACGACTGATAGGTGTAGCCGGGGGTCGGCATCGTCTCATAGACCCCGACCACCGGCACGCCGGCCTTTTGAGCGTTGGCGCGGATCGACTCGGTCAGCGAGTCGACGACCTGCTGGTTATAGGCAAACACCTTGACCTTGTGCTTGGAGAAGAACCCGTTCTCGAGGGCGACGTTCTGTGCGCTCGGGTCGTTGCCGTTCATGATGTCGGCCTGCAACACGAACGGGGTCAGATTCTTCGTCCCCATCGCCTCCAGCAGATAGTCCGCGACCGGCTCAGTCGTGGCCACCGGCGTGCCGCGGTACTTGGCTTTGAACGCGGCGACCGCGGCGTACCACGGCTTCAGCGACGAATCGAACTTGGCGACGTTGGCGCGAAAGAGGGCGGCGTGGGACGGATCGAGCGCCGCGAGATCCGCGCCCAGCGCCTTGGCGACCGCCGGCATCGTGTTCGGCGAGTACCACAGATGCGGGTTTGGAGTGCTGTTGGGCAGCCCGAGCAGGTGCTGCACGTCGATGATCTTGCGCGAACTGCTCGGCGAGGCGGACTCGATCTTCGTCATGTAGTCGTCGTAGCCGACTCCGTTCTGGACGATCAGCTTCGCCTGGCTGACCTCCTGGGCGACGCTCGGGCTGGCCTCGAAGGTGTGCGGATCGGTGTTCGGGTTGCTCTCGATCGCCGACACCCGCACGTACGGGCCGCCGATCTGCGAGATGACGTTTGCGTACTCGTTCTCCGCCCCGACGGCGGCGATCGGCGCTGAGGTCTTGGCGCCTGCGCCACCCGAGGCGGCGGCACCTGAGGACGAAGAGGATGACGAGCTGCCACACCCGGCGACAGCCACCCCGACCAGCACAGCCAGGACGGCGAGATGGAGGCGTACCGAGCGCGGGCCAGCAGACATGGGCGACCTCAGAAGAGGCGAAGACGAAGAGCGCAATCAGCGAGCGACCGCCAGGACTATACCATTCTAGGACTAGGTCTCATTCTGGCCTTCTAGGGCAGGCGAGACTTGTCGAGTGCCGAGCTGTCGCGGCGATGTGATCAAGCTTTAGATGTACCGCGAGCCGATTCCATGGACCGCGAGCTTGATTCCGGACGAAGATGGATGGGAGCCAGTCTCGTTTGACAACGATCGTGCTCGGATGAGGATTGGCGACGGCGGCGACCACTTCCCCGGGCCCGGTCTGGAACGTCGGCGGGAGGGAGCCAGGGAACCGGAGGGGTAGCGCGACATCCGGCAGCGGCGCGGTGATCGGGAGTCGTACAACCCCCGGTCTCCGGGGGTCAGACGACATCGGCCCGGGAACGGACCGTCCAAAGTCGTGGCGCCCGCGGTCACGGCGCAACTCGATCGTCATCCTCAGCGGTGAGGCGCGACGGTTCGGCGGCCACCTCGTGACCACCGCGTGCGGTCGGTCACCCGGTAGCCAGCGACGCCCCGCCGGGGCAGAGCGCCCGGTAGAGCTCGCCGCCGGCGCGCCGGTCGCGTCGCTCGGCAGCGCCCACGACGGCCACCGCGCGGACCGATGCGCCCGAGCCGACGGGCGACTCCTGGATGCGGTCGCTCAGGGCTTGAAAGTCGTCGTGGACCAGGTCGCCGAGCACCGGCCGGCCGCTGTCGAGCGCGAGCACGCCGAGGTCGCCGCCGGCAAGCGCGGCGTCGCCGGCGAGGTCGGTGGCGGCGGCGCGCGACCGGCTGCCGCGCGCGCCGGCCTGGCGGAGCGCGCGATAGTCGGCGCGAACGCGACTGCAGTCCTCGCTGGCCGCCGCGGTGCCGCTCGGCGCGGCGGCTCCGGCGGGCGTGGGCCGGGCGCTCGGAGTGGGCCCGGCCGTGGCGACGAGCATCGCCGCCGCTCGGGCGCCGGTCGAGCGGGCGCCGGCGCGTCGCGCGGCGTGGTCGCCGGCGGACACGAACAGAAGCGCGGCGAGGACGAGCAGCGCCGCTGCGGGATAGGCGATGTGCCGGGGGAGCATCGGGGGCTCATCGGACGGTCGCCGGGCGTGCGTGACCCGTGTCCTTCTGCGATCGACCGACGTTCGAGCCGCCCGCCGAGCGCCCCGCGAAGTCAAGCCCGAGAAGGAGAGGGCCCGCGCCACGCGCCGGGGAAGGCTGAAGCGGAGACGAGACCGCCCCAGGGCGGTCAGCCGCAGGTGCCGGCCGCTGCCGCGGGGGCGAGATCTACGGCCCCGGCGAGCACAGGACGCTGAGCAGTGCCCCGACGGCGTCGGGGCCCCGATCCGCGTGCTCCCGCCCTTGACGGGGAGCCGAGATAGGCCCTGACGCCGCGCTCGAGCCCGGTGAGGTAGACCGCGCGCAGGCGGTCGCCGTCGCGGGCGACCGCGACCGCCCGCTGCACCGCCTCATGGGGATCGCCGAAGGCGTTGCTCGAACTCATGCCGGCAAGACTCATGCGGCACCATCGACGATCCCCGCTGCCCGCTTGAGAACGACGGGCCAGGGTCGACCCTTCGTCCAACCGCGCAGCGGTATGGTGTCCGTCGCCAGATGGAGTCCTGGCGCAGGCCCGGTGGGTCGCGCGAACCGTCCGCCGAGACAAGGGCCGATGACTCCTTTCGCCAACTCATCGCGATCGCGAAAGGAGCCTTCCATGAACCACGGCCGCCGCGGCGACCCGCCGGGTCCGTGATCGAGCATGGCCCGGCTGGACCGACGAGAGCTGGCGGCGATCTTCGCCGGCGGAATGATCGGGGCGCTGCTGCGCATCTGGGTCAGCGAGCGTTTCACCGCCGCCGCACCCGCTTGGCCCTGGGCGACGTTCGTCGTCAACATCAGCGGATCGGCCGTGCTCGCCTACGCCGCCACGCGCCTCCAGGAGCGCCTGCCGCAGTCGACGTATCGCCGGCCGTTCATCGGCACCGGCTTCTGCGGCGCCTATACGACGTTCTCGACGATGCAGGTCGAGGTTCTGCGGATGCTCGACGCCGGACGGGATGGGCTCGCGCTCGGCTACGCGGCGGCCAGCATCACCGCCGGCTACGGTGCCATCTGGTTGACCACCGCGATCGTGCGCCGGCCCCGGCAGCTGGCGTGAGCCCCGGGGTGTGGGCGGCGATCGCGGGGCTCGGCGGCGTCGGCGCGGTCGGCCGCTTCCTCATCGACGGCGCGATCTCCCAGCGCGCCGGGCGTGCGTTTCCCTGGGGAACGCTGGTGATCAACCTCAGCGGCGCGTTCCTGCTCGGTCTGCTGAACGGGCTCGGGCTGACCGGCAACGCGCTCCTGCTCGCCGGCACCGCGACCCTGGGGTCCTACACGACCTTCTCCACCTGGATGCTCGAGACCGAGCGGCTCGCCGAGGAGGCCGACACCCGCGGCGCGCTCGTCAACCTCGCGGTCAGCATCGTCGCCGGCGTGCTCGCCGCCACCCTCGGACGCGCCATCGGGAGGGCGGCATGAACGACGACTGCCTGAAGCTGACCACCTACTTCGGCGAGCGCGATCGCTCCGAGGGTCGCCTGCTCGGCGACCAGCTGCTCGATCTCTTCGGCGGCAACCGTCTGCAGACGAGCATCCTGCTGCGCGGCGTCGAGGGGTTCGGGCGCCTGCACCATCTGCACACCGACCGTCTGCTGTCCCTGTCGGAGGACCTGCCGGTGGTCTCGATCGCCGTGGACCGCCGCGAGCGGATCGAGTCGCTGCTCGAGCTCGTCCTGCAGGTCAAGCAGCGCGGGCTGATCACCCTCGAGCGGGCTCGCCTGCTCTCCGGCGACATCGCCCGGGTGCAGCTCCCCGAGGCGTCCCACGAGGCGACCAAGCTGACCGCCTACGTCGGACGCCGGGAGCGCGTGGACGGCACGCCCGCGTTCGCGGCGGTCTGCGACCTGCTCCACCGCAGCGGGATCGCGGGAGCCACGGTGTTCCTCGGCGTCGACGGCACCCACCGTGGCCGACGCACGCGCGCGGCGTTCTTCGCCGCCAATGCCGACGTCCCGATGATGGTCATGGCCGTGGGAGCCGGAGCACGGATCGCCGAGATCCTCCCCGAGCTCGGGCGCATGCTCGACGATCCCCTCGTCACCGTCGAGCGCGTCCGCGTCTGCAAGCGCGACGGGCAGCTGTTGGCCCGTCCGCACGAGCTGCCGGCCACCGACGAGCACGGCCTCGCGATCTGGCAGAAGCTGACGGTCTTCAGCTCGCAGGCCGCGAGCTACGAGGGACGCCCGCTGCACGTGGAGATCATCCGCCGGCTGCGGCGCACCGACGCCGCCGGCGCCACGAGCGTGCGCGGCGTGTGGGGATTCCACGGCGATCACGCTCCGCACGGCGACCGGTTCTTCCAGCTGCGCCGTCACGCTCCGGTGGTGACGATCACCGTCGACACCCCCGAGCGCGTGGCCGGCTCGTTTCAGATCATCGACGAGCTGACCGCCGAGCGGGGCCTCGTCACCAGCGAGATGGTCCCGGCGCTGAGGGCCATGAGCGCCGAGCGCCACTACGGCGGACTCCGGTTGTCGCGCCACAGTTTCTGAGTCCGCGGCGCCGCCCGTTCACGCTCGATAACGGATCTTATGTCGCCCACGGCCCTCGCGAGGTGGCGCGCTCGGCGCCTGGCAAGCCACGTGCCTGGGATCCTGCCGGCCCGTGGGACGCGCCCCAAGCGTCGCGTCCCGGGGCTTGCGTAGGCTTACGCATCGCGATGATGTCCGGACCCGGTTGCCAAGGGCGTGCAACGTGAGCGTCGCCGCGCCGCCGCCAACGCGCCCGTCAGATCCGCCGTCCGCTGACCCAGAGGGCAAGCCGCCGCGGCGCCGGATCGTCTGGCGGCTGCTGCTGGGCTGCCTGATCGTGGTGCTCGCAAGTGGCGGGGCGACGGCGGTGTTCATCCTGGAGCAGGTTCACACCGTGGCGCATGACCTGCGGGCGGGCCAGCCGCTGAAGATCGATCGCCGGGCGCTCGCCCCGGACTCCTACGGAAGCCCGGAGACGCTGCTGCTCGTCGGCGACGACTGGCGCCCGGCCACCCGGTACTACGCGCATGCGGTGCCCCATCTCGCCAACGAGATGCTGCTCGTGCGCATCGACCCGAGCAAGCCGTGGATCTCGATGATGTCGATTCCGCGCGAGTTGTGGGTCCCGATCCAGACCCCGAGCGGGGTCGTCGGCCCGACGCGACTGAACGCGGCGTACACGGGGGGGCTCACATATCTGCTGCAGACGATCAAGCAGGTCACCGGGGTATCGATCAACCACGTGGTCGTGGCCACGTTCGGCCGCTTTGAGAAGGCGATCGACGAGTTGGGCTGCGTCTATTCGACGGTCGATGAGCGCTACTACCACAACAACGCCGCCGGCGGTGCCCAGTATCAGAACGTCGACCTGCAGCCTGGGTATCAATGCCTGGGCGGGAGCCAGGCCGAGCAGTTCGTCTCCTACCGCCATACCGATACCTCGCAGATCCGCGACGCGCGCGACCAGGCCTTCCTCCTGGACGTCAAGAAGCAGTACGGTCCCGAGCTCTCCGGCAACGTCGGCAGGTTCGAGAGGATCTTCGGCCAGACCGTGCAGACCGATCCGGGGCTGGACAGCTCGACCGAGATCCTGCACCTGGCCGATCTGCTCATCACGGCCGCCGGGCTGCACGTGCGCCAGGTGCCGTTCCTCGCCAGCCCCCTCCCGAACGGCGACCTGACCGCCAGTCCCGCTCAGATCCAACAGAGCGTGCACGACTTCCTGGTCGGCGGCAAGCCGCCGCCCACGAGGCAGACGGCGGCCGTTGCGCGAAGGGTCGCGCGCCGTCTCACGCTCGCGCACCTACCGCTGACGCCGACGCTGGGAGCAAACGTTGCCGCCGAGAAGGCGGCGACCAGAAGGATCCCGTTCGTGGCCGAGTTTCCAAAGGTGCAGAGCCTGGCGGGCAGCGGCATGTTCGCGGTCTCAGCGCGCTGCACCACGCAGGTGCAGGCGTGCATTCGCGACTATCTCATCCAGGGCCCGGGCGGGAAGGCTTATCCCGCCTACGTCGAGGTGTTCTCCAACGGGCAGCTTGGCCAGTTCTACGACGTGCAGGGAACGACGTGGACCGACGCGCCGCTGTTTACAAACCCAAATCAGATCCTTCGGGTCGGCCAGCGCACCTATGCCCTCTACTACGACGGAGCTCAGCTGCAGATGGTGGCCTGGCGCGAGCACGGCGCCGTGTACTGGGTACACAACACGCTGACGAACGGGGTTGGCCACGGCGAACTGCTCGCGATCGCCGAGCAGACGGTGCCGATCGGCGCCGTCGCCGGCGGTCGGGGAGCCGGTGCTGCAAAGCGCGTGATTCTCAACGCCATTTCGGCGCCGGCTCGGACGACCTCAACGGTCCACGCTTCGCCCGTGCAGACGATCGGCGTGGTCGCGGGACTTGCGACACTGGTTGCCTTTCCGCTGCTGGGGCTCGTGCTCTTCAGACAGCGGCGGCTGGCGCGGCAGGTCGGCAGGCAGCTTGAGGCGAACCTGGCTCGCCAGGCGGACGTCCGCGCCGCGATGGCAGCGTCGGTCACTACGGGACGCCCCACGCGGCAATGAGGCGACCGGCTCGCCCGCGGCGTTGGTTCACCGGTCATGAGCTGGGTAGCGCGCGGTCGATGCCCACACCGCGCCGTCTCCGACGTGCCCACCCTCGCGCTGACCTTTGACGACGGTCCCGATCGCCGGACGACGCCGCGGCTGCTCGACATCCTGGCGGGCGCCGGCGCGCGCGCGACCTTCTTCGTGATGGCCGACCGTGCGGCCGCCAGCCCGGAGCTGATGGCGCGGATGACCGACGAGGGACACGCCGTCGGCCTGCACTGCCTCGAGCATGTGCGCCACCGTGATCGCGACGTGGCGTGGGTGCGCTCGGACACCGCGCGAGCGCTCGACGCCCTCGCGGCGCTCGGGCTCCGGCCCCGGCTGTGGCGCACGCCGTGGGGCGATCGGGCGCCGTGGACCGCGGCGCTCGCCGATGAGCATCGACTCGCGCTGGTGGGCTGGACGGTGGACACCCACGACTGGCGCGGCGACAGCGCCGACGCGATGTTCGCGGCCACCCGCGCGGGGCTGCGGGCGGGCGCCATCGTCCTCGCCCACGACGGGATCGGCCCCGGCGCCCGACGCGACGACGCCGAGCAGACGCTCGGCTTCACCGGGCGGGTCATCGATCATGCGGAGCGCCACGGACTGCGATTGGGGGCGCTTGAGTGACGGCCGCCGCGGTCCCCGGAGCCACCCCGCCCGGCGCCACGACGCTCGAGAGCGCGGTCGCCGCGATCGCGGCCGGCGCGGCGGCCCGCGACGCCCAGCTGCACCCGCGGTTCCCGCGCGACGCGTTCTGCACCCTGCGCGCCGGCGGGGCTCTGCGCTGGAACGCCACCGTCGGACGGCAGCGTCCCCCGGCCGCGGACGAGCTTGCGCTCGTCCGGCGCGTCGCTGCCGCCGACGGTTCGGTGGGGCGGATCTTCGACGGACACCTCAACGCGATCGAGCGGCTCGCCGTCCACGCGCCCGCCGACGTGCGCGAGCGCGAGCGCCAGGCGGCGATCGCCGGCACGCTGCTGGCCGGCGTGTGGGGCGGGGATCCCGTCCCCGGCGAGGGTCCACCCGCGGCCGTCGTCGGCTCCGGTCGCCGTCAGGTCCTGCGCGGCGTCAAGACGTTCTGCTCGGGAGCCGGAGGCTGTAACCGGGCGCTCGTGCTCGCTCGCCCCAGCCCGGACCCCGACGCGGGTCCGCCGGTGATGGTGTGGGTCGACGCGCTCGACGCCCGGCACGTGCTCATCGACGAGACCTGGTACCGGGCCCACGGCCTCCGCGCCTCGGTCTCCCATCGCGTCGTCTTCCGCGACGCCCCGGTCATCGCCATGATCGGCGAGCCCGGCGCGATCGCCGAACAGCCGTGGTTCGGCCGCGACGCCCTGCGGACCGCCGCGAGCTGGGCCGGCATGGCCGACACCGCCGTCGAGGCCGCGCTCGACGCGCTGCGTGCGCGTCCGCGGCGCGGCGAGCTCGAGGCGCTCGCCGCCGGGCGCATCCTCGCGGCGCAGCGGACGATCGACGTGTGGCTCGCCGCCGGTGCGCGGGCCATGGATCGCGCGGAGGCGCACCTCGCCGAGACCGCCCTGTTCGCGCGAACCGCGATCGCCGACGCGTGCCGAGCGCTGCTCGACGAGGCCGCGCGCGCCTGTGGCTCGCGGCCGTTCGCGCTGGCGGAAGACCTCGACCGCGCTCGGCGCGACCTCGAGCTCTTCATGCTCCAGCACCGGCTCGAGCCTCTGCTCGCGCGAGCGGGCGAGGCCGCTCTCGAACGCACCTGAGATGGCCCAGCATATGAGCAACGCCGACTTCGAGGCCCTGTACCAGGCCGATCCCGACCCCTGGTCGTATCTGACCAGCGATTACGAACGAGACAAGTACCAGGCGACGCTCGCGGCGTGCACGCGGGGCCGCGCCGCGCCGTTCACGACGGCACTCGAGCTCGGAGCGTCGATCGGCGCCTTCACCGCCCGGCTCGCGCCCGCGTGTCGGTCCCTGATCACCGTCGACGCGTCGCCGACCGCCGTGGCCGACGCCCGCCGGCGGCTGCTCGGGCTCCCGCACGTCACGAGCCTGCTCGGCGTGATCCCCGACGCCATCCCGCTCCAGAGCTTCGAGCTCGTCGTCGCCTCCGAGATCCTCTACTACCTGGCCCCGGTAGACCTGAGCGACACGCTGGACCGACTCGGCCGATGCCTGGGCCCGCAGGGCCGGCTCGTGGCCGTGCACTGGCGTCCCGCGGGACCCGAGCGACCCTTCACCGCCGCCGAGGTCCACGCCCGGCTGCACGACACCCCATGGCTGGCGCCGGTGGCCATGCAGCACACCGATGACTACCTGCTCGACGTCTTCGAGCGACGCGGAGAGCCGTGTCGCTAGCCGCCGTCGTCGTCGTGCCGGCCCGCAACGAGGAGCGGCACATCGAGGCGTGCCTGCTCGCGCTGGGCGCCCAGACGCTGCGCCCCGGGAGGTTCGCCACGATCGTCGTGCTCGACGCCTGCCACGACGCCACGGCCCTCGTCGCCGCTCGCACCGCCCGCGCCGTCGGTCTGCCCCTTCGCTGCCTGACGGGCCCCGGAGCCGGGTCCGGCCCCGCTCGCCGCCTGGGGATGGACGCCGCCTGCGCCCAGCTGCTGCGCGCCGGCCGCCCCACCGGCCTGATCGCCAGCACCGACGCCGACACCCGACCGGCGCCGGACTGGCTCGAACGACAGCTCGCGCAGATCGACAGCGGCGTCGAGGTCGTCGCGGGCCTCATCGAGCTCGACGACGCCGAGGCCGCCCAGCTACCGGCGCACGTCCTCGCCCAGCGCGACCACCAGGCGGGGATCCGCCTCGAGCGCGTCCAACGCAATGACCCGGGCGCCGCCCACCATCATTTCGCCGGAGCGTCGTTGGGCGTCACCGCACGCGCCTACCGCCGCGTCGGAGGCCTTCCCGACGTCCCCGATCTCGAGGACGCCTCGTTCCTGCGCCGCCTCGTCGATCATGGCGTCGCGGTGCGCCGCGCCGCCGACGTTCGGGTGCGAACCTCGGCGCGGATCGACGGCCCAGCCAGGCGTGGCCTCTCGACCGACCTCGCCGCCGCGGTGCGAGCTGGGGTCGCCGACGCTGATCGGTCGATCGCCTGCGGGGCTCCGGGCGTCGGCGCGGGCGACGCGGGGACCGCGCTCCGGTAGAGCCCGAAGGCCTGATCCCGGCGCCGCCGATGTGCGTGTCATCGGCCGGGCGGCCGGATGCGGGCCGGGGCTCGCGGAACGTCAACGGCGCGCAGGCGGCGCAAGGGCCATCGCGGTCCGAGGCTGCCCGCGGACAAAGTTAGCGCTGGGCTCACGACGGGAAGGTGCGGAGGGTGAGGATCGACGAGGAGACAACGCAGACGGCGGCGAGCGATCGACCGCAGGACGACGGAGCCGGGAACGAGCGGGCCCGGGCCAGCGCCGCCGACATCTACGAGCGGGTCAAGCACGACGCCTCCGAGGAGCTCGGTCGGCCGGTCCCGTCGCTGATCTTCTCCGGACTGTTCGCCGGTGCCTGCGTGGGCTTCGGGGCGGTCGCCTCGGCGGCCGCGTCGACAGCACTCGCCGGGCATCACGACGCCAAGCTGGTGGGGGCGATCTTCTTCCCGATCGGCTTCATCGTCGTCATCATCGGGCGCGCCCAGCTGTTCACCGAGAACACCCTGTACCCGGTGACGCTCGTGCTCGACGAGCGCCGCCATCTGCTCGCGACGCTGCGGCTGTGGATCGTGGTGCTCGCCGCCAACCTGATCGGCGCGATGCTGTTCGCGCTGCTGATCACCAAGACGAGCGCGATCGCGCCCGACGTCGCCGCCGCAGTGGCGCAGGCCGGCCATAAGGCGACCGTGGGCAGCTGGGCGTCGTTCTTCTGGAGCGCCGTCCTCGGCGGGTGGGCGATCGCCCTCGTCGCCTGGCTGATCCAGTCCGGCACCGCGGTCATCGGGCAGATCGCCCTCATCTGGGCGCTCGTGTTCCTCTTCGGGGTGCTCCAGCTCGACCATGCCGTGTCGACGACGATCGAGGTGATGTGCGCGACGCTGCGCAGCGAGGTCCAGGTCGGCCACGCCCTCGCCTGGTTTGCGGTGGTGCTGCTCGGCAACATCGCCGGCGGCGTCCTGATCACCGCACTGCTGAACTACGGTCAGGTCCGCGCCGGAGGCGACTAGCACGCCCCGGCATCGACGGCGGATCGCCGAGGAGCACGATCACGGCGCCATGGGCATCCAGCTGCGACCGCTGGTCCGCGAGGACCTCACGACGCTTGGACGGTGGCTCGCCGAGCCTCACGTCTGCACCTGGTGGCGCGAGGCGAGCGACCCGACCTCGGTGCGCGCGACCTATGCGCCGGCGATCGCGGGCGCCGATCCGACCGAGCTGCTGATCGCCGAGCTCGACGGGCGGCCGATCGGCATGCTCCAGCGCTACCTGCTCTCGGACAATCCCGACTACGAGCGGGCACTGGCGCCCGCGCAGGCACCGTCGCCGGCGGCGAGCCTCGACTACCTGATCGGCGTCCCGGAGCTGACCGGGCGCGGCCTGGGACCGAGGATGATCGCCGCCGGATCGTCCGGCGTCTGGCTGCGCCACCCGGAAGTCGTCGCGATCGTCGTGGCCGTGCAGCAGGCCAACCGACCGTCGTGGCGGGCGCTCGAGAGCGCCGGCTACCGCCGGACGTGGGCGGGCGCGGTCGCCAGCGGCGATCCGAGCGACGAGGGCTCGAGCTACGTCTACGTGCTCGACCGTCCGCTGGCGCTCAGCACGTTGCGGATGCGGCGGCCGGCCCCGACGGCCTGACCCGGTACCCTGCCAGCGTGCCCGCCGCATCGACGTTCGTCCGCAAGCTCAACGAGCAGGTCGCCAACGAGTTCGCCGCCCATCAGCAGTACGTCGCCTGCGCGGTGTACTTCGACGCCAAGGCGCTGCCCCAGCTCGCCGGCTTCTTCTACCGCCAGGCGCTCGAGGAGCGCAGCCACGCGATGATGATGATCCGGTTCCTGCTCGACACCGGCGCGGAGGTCACCACCCCTGGCGTCGAGGCGCCGCGCGCCGGGTTCTGCGACGTGGTCGAGCCGGTGGCGCTGGCCCTCGAGCAGGAGCGACGCGTCTCGGAGCAGATCAACGAGCTCGCGGCGACCGCGCGCGATGAGCGCAACTACCCGGCCGAGCAGTTCCTGCAGTGGTTCATCGCCGAGCAGATCGAGGAGGTCGCGACGATGAGCGACCTGCTCCAGGTCGCCGAGCGCTCCCGCGACCACGTGGCCGAGATCGAGGGCTTCCTCGCTCGCGAGCACCCGGGCGGCGACGGCGAGACCGACGCGGGCGCGCCCAAGGCCGCCGGCGCGTAGCGGTCGCGCGCGGGATCTGCGGGCGCCGTTCGCCGGCTCAGGCGCGGTAGCGCAGGCCGTCGAGCGCGATGTCGAGCATGTGGTCGATCTCCTCGGGCGCCCGGCCGGGGATCTTCGCCACGCCGCCGACGAGCTGTAGGACCTCGTCGAGGTCGGTGTCGGGACGGACCACGCCCGCCTCCTGGGCGTGCGTCAGCAGCGGTGCCCCGGCGCTGACCAGCGCCTCACGACAGCTCCGGAACACCGAGGCGTCGCGGCCGAGATGGTCGAGCAGCTCGGGGGCGAGCGCCTGCTTGGTCCGGATGTAGGCCACGAAGCCGTGCAGCCACGCGACGAGCGACTCCCAGGGCGGGAGGTTGTCGAGACGGGTCGCCGAGGCGCACAGGGCCTCGACCTCCTCGACGTAGACGGCCTCGAGAAGCGCCTGGCGGTTCGGGAAGTTGCGATACAGGGTGCCGATCCCGACCCCGGCCCGGCGCGCGATCTCCTCCAGCGAGGCCTCCGCTCCGCCCTCGGCGAACGCGTCGCGGGCGGCCGCGAGCACCTTCTCGTAGTTGCGCCGGGCGTCGGACCGCTTGGGACGCGCCGCCACCGACGGCGAGACGGAGTTGCTGGTGGCGGTCATGGGCGCGGATCGCTTGACAAAGTGGAGGATGCCTCCGCTATTATCTGGAGGCGACCTCCGGTTGTTTCCGGAGACGTCCTCCAGTTTACCACCGATCCTCCTTTCGCCTCAACAGTCTGGATGCACATGACGAACCTCATCTCCTCCCTGCAGCCCGATCGCCGCCGCTGGATGGCCCTCGTGGTCGTCTGCATGGCGCAGCTCATGATCGTGCTCGACGCGACGATCGTGAACGTCGCCCTGCCCGACATCCAGCGCGATCTCGGCTTCACCCAGGACGATCTCACCTGGGTCATCAACGCCTTCCTCATCACCTTCGGCAGCTTCCTGCTGCTCGCCGGCCGCCTCGGCGACCTGCTGGGGCGCAAGCGCGTCTTCCTCCTCGGCGTCACCGTGTTCACGGCGGCCTCGCTGCTCTGCGGCCTGGCACCGACGCAGGGCGTGCTCATCGGCGCCCGCTTCCTGCAGGGGATCGGCGCCGCCATGCAGGCCTCGGTCATCCTGGCCATCATCGTCACCCAGTTCGCCGAGCCCGCCGAGCGCGCGCGGGCGATGAGCGCCTATGTCTTCGTCGCCGTCGCGGGCGGGTCGCTGGGCCTGCTCGCCGGCGGCCTCATCACCGAGGCGCTCAGCTGGCACTGGATCTTCTTCGTCAACCTCCCGATCGGACTGGCGACGATCGCCGCCGGACGTCTGCTCATCCCCGCCGACGAGGGCCCGGGGCTCGCGCACGGGATCGACTGGCTCGGCTCGCTGCTGGTCACCGCCTCGCTGATGACCGGCGTCTACGCGATCGTGCAGGCGACCGCCGACGGCTGGGGCTCGAGCACCGTGCTCGGCTTCGGCGCGCTGGCGATCGCGCTCATGACGGCCTTCCTCGCGCTCGAGGCGCGGCTCGAGAACCCGATCATGCCGCTGCGGATCCTGAGGCTGCGCGGGCTCAGCGGCTCGAGCGTCGTCCGCGCCTTCCTCGTGACCGGCATGTACTCGACGTTCTTCTTGGGCGCGCTGTACCTCGAGCACGTGCGCCACTTCGGGGCGTTGGCAACGGGCCTGGGCTTCCTCCCGTGGACGATGACCGTCGGCGCGCTGTCGCTCGGGATCACCGCCCGACTGGTCAACCGCTTCGGTCCCATGCGGGTGCTCGTCGCGGGCATGGTGACCGTCATCGGCGGGCTCGTCCTGCTCAGCGCCGCGGGCGCCGCCACGCCGTACTTCCCGACCGTGTTCGCTGCCTTCCTGTGCATCGGTCTGGGGATCGGCTCCGCGTTCATGCCGCTGCTGACGATCGCCATGGCCGACGTGCCGGCGGCCGACGCCGGCCTCGGGTCGGGCGTCGTCAACGTCTCCCAGCAGGTCGGCGGGGCGCTCGGCCTCGCCGTGCTCGGCACCGCCGCCACGAGCCACACCAGGGCGCTGGTCGCGGCGGGTCACCCGCTGACCTCGTCGCTCGTATCCGGCGACCACTTCGCGTTTCTCATCGGGGCGGGGTGCGTCTCGGCCGGGATCCTGGTCGCGCTCGTCGTCCTGTCCGGCCGCCGGACCGAGCCCGGGCTCGCGGCGGTCACCGAGACCGAGATGGCGGAGGAGCCCACCGCCGAGCTGCAGGCGACGTGACGACGATGCGACGCGCGTGGATCGTGGATCCCGATCGCGCGCACGCCGATCGAGGGCGCAAGGCTCCACCCCCTGGCATCGGGATCTCCTCGTCGCCCATCGTCTGACCCGCCGTCGCCGGTTCGCGCGCGGTCAGTGCTTGCGCACGACCCGCTCGGGCGAGCCGTGCACCCACGACGTGAGGTCGAGGTGACCGCCGCCGACGTGGACCGAGGCACCGCCGATCAGATCGGCGCGGAACAGGTGCTCGAAGGGCCGGCCGCGCAGGTCGAACCCGGTTTCGTCGAACAGGGCCTGGGCATAGCGGGCGTGCAGGTCGGGATCGAGGACGTCCTCGACCACCCCCCAGACCTTGGCGTCGCCATCGCCGACCCGGGGATCGATCGTCGCGGTGTGCAGTTCGAAGCGGGGGTCGCGCACGAGATCGGCGAACTTGACGGTGCGCGGCATCCCCCCGAGCCACAGCTCGTCCTCGAAGATATGGGACTCGATCGGGCTGATCCGCGGGCTTCCGTCGCGCCGCAGCGTGCCGAGCAGGCAGAGATGGCCGGTGGCTTGGTGGCGGCGATGGAACACCGCGGCGATGCGCGGCGCCTGCTCGGCGAACTCGCGCCAGCCCGGCACCTCAGGTCAGCTTTCCGTGCCGCGGACAGGGACCATGCTTCGAGGTGTTGCCGCACGTGCAGGGCCGGCCGATCGTCGAAGCCACCGGGCGCAGCGACCGCAGGAAGCCCAGGAAGCCGGCGCCGGCGGCCGCGAGCTGGTCCCGGAGACCCGCCATCGTTGCAGGGTAGCCGCCGCCGAGACCGCCGTCCGGCTCACGTCGGCTCGGTGTGGACGACGACGTCGACGAGGTCGGGACGCTCGAGGCGAAGGTCGTGCTCGAGCTGGCTCGCCAGCGCGTGCGCGCTGGTCAGGTCGGTCCCTGCGTCGGTGCCGATCGTCAACAGCGCCACCGGGCCCGCGTCGGTCTGGCGGGTCTCGACGTCGATCGCCGGGCGCCCGAGCAGGCGGCGCACCACCGCGGACAGGCCGCCGTCCGAGCGACCGCTCGAGGTCAGCGGGATCGGCGCCTCGAGCGGCTCGAGATGGGTCTGCACGGCGATGACGCGGTCATCGAGCGCGCGGATCGCGCCTTCTACCCGCTCGGCGGCCTCGTGGGCGCTGCGCAGGCTCGTGCCCGGATCGAGCTTGACGTGGAGCGTGACGACGCAGCGGCCGAACCGGTCGGTGTAGATCGCGACGTCGTGGACGTCGCGCACCGCGGGATCGGCGACCGCGGTGGCGAGGATGCGCTCGCGCAGGTCGGCGCCGCGCATCGCCGGCTCGGCATGGACGACGACGTCTGAGTGGGGGGCGATCTCGGCGATCGCCGCCTCGATCCGCTCGGCGATCCCGTGCGTCTCCGAGGCAACCGACGCCGGCGGCACGCCCACGGTCACGTCGCCGTAGATCCGCCCCGCGACGTCGCGCAGCCGCAGACGGCGCAGCTCGGCGCCGGGCTCGGCCCGGACCACGGCGGCGACCGCCATCCTCGAGGCCGGCGGCGCGTAGTCCATCAGCGCCCGCACGTTCTCGAAGCTCAGCCGCCCGACCGCGAGGAAGATCAGTCCCGCGACGACGAGCGCGGCGATCGCGTCGCCGGCCTCGACGCCCGAGGAGACGAGGATGAGCCCGACGAGGACCGCGAGCGACCCCGCGGTGTCGCCGGCGAAGTTGAACGCGTTGGAGCGAAACGCGGCACTCGCGTAGCGGCGGGCGGCGCGCCGCGAGATCACGATCCGGGTGACGTCGATCGAGAGCGCGATGCCGATCACGGCGAACACGTACCAGCGCGCGTCGATCGGCGCCCCGGGCGCGATCAGGCGCTTGATCGCCTCAAACGCGATGATGCAGCCGCCGACGAGCACGATCCCGGCCTCGCCGAGCGCGGCGATGTTCTCGGCCCGGCGGTGCCCGTAGTTGTGATCGCTGTCGGCGGGGCGTCCGGCGAGGCGGATCGCGCCGAGCGTCAGCAGCGCGGCGATGACGTCGCCCGAGGACTCGACGCCGGCCGAGGCGAGCGCCAGGCTGCCGGTGGCCAGGCCCGTGCCGAGCTTGAGCAGGACGAGGGCGACCGCCGCCGCCAGCGAGGCGATCGCCGTCCTGTCCTGCCGAGTCGTCGCGTCGGGGCCGGTCGCTGCCGCGGAATCCTCGATGCCGGGATTATCGGCCGCAAGGCCCCCGGCGCGCCCGGCAGGCCGCGCGCCGCGGGAGCGTCGGGCAGAATGGCAGGGCCTCGTTGACAACCAGGGAGCTTCATGACCGCCACCGCCGCCGTCGATCGCCTTCCCCGCCACGCCGTGCTCGCCGACGCCGTCCCCGGAGCCTGGGCGCGCGACGCGGCGCTCGTGCTCGCGGGAGCCCTGCTCACCGCGCTGTGCGCGCAGATCACGATTCCGTTCAGACCGGTGCCGATGACCGCGCAGACGCTGGCCGTCGGGCTCGTCGGGGCCACCCTCGGCGTGCGCCGCGGAACGCTGGCGATGGCGCTCTACGTCGTGCTGGGCTTCGTGTTCCCGGTGTACGCCGACGGCACCTCGGGGATCAGCACGCTGTGGAGCGCGAGCGGCGGCTACCTGATCGGCTTCGTGCTCGCCACCGCGGCGATCGGCTGGCTGGCCGAGCGGGGCGCCGACCGTCGGGTGCTGACCGCGTTCGTCGCCTTCGTGACCGCGCAGCTGCTCATTTTCATCCCCGGCGTCGCCGTCCTGCACGCGGTCATCGGCGGCCCGTGGTCCACGGCGATCCACTCCGGCTTCACCGTGTTCATCCTCGGCGGCCTGGTCAAGGCGGCCGCCGGCGGTCTCATCCTGCCGTCGGCGTGGAGGCTCGTCCGGCGTGCCGAGGGCCGCTGAGCGAACCGGCGTCGCCGGCGATCTCATCCGCTGGCTGTCGGGCGCCTGGTCGCTGCGACGCGCCATCAACGACGATCCCGAGGCCTTCGTCGGCGAGGCCACCTTCACCGTCGAGCGGGACGGCGCGCGGTGGCACGAGACCGGGCGCCTGCGACTCGACGGCCACGTCGGACCGGCGTCTCGCACGCTGCTGGTCGTCCCCGCCGGCGATGCGTGGGCGGTGCGCTTCGAGGACGACCGTCCGTTTCACCCGCTCGACCTGCGCGACGGCCGCTGCGAGGTCGAGCATCCGTGCGGCGCCGATCGCTACCTCGGGACCTACACCTGCCTCGGTGACGACGAGCTCCGCGTTGCATGGCGGGTGACCGGACCGAGCAGGGACGACACGATCCTCACCCACTACCGCCGCCATCGTGCCTCGAGGGCGAGCGTGAGCGCTCAATCAGTCACTCGACGAGCGGCGGCTCCCGCAGCGAGGCGTTGAGGTGGTCCGACAGGGCGACCGCCGCCGCCCGGCGGGCGGCAAGCCGGTCGCGCTCGTCGTGGGCGTGGACGAGCTCGGCGTCATAGGCCGCGGCAGCCGCCTCCCAGCGCTCGTGTTGGCGGTCGGTGGCCAGCCGCGCGCGGCGGCGCAACGCCTCGAGCTCGGCGGCAATCTCCTCGGCGGGGGCATCGGCGTCGAAGTGCCGCACCTCGCGGACCGAGCGATCGAAGGCGAACATGCCGGCGTCGGTCAGCACGGGCCGGTACAGCGCCCGCTCGACGGTCGTGGAGGCGTCACCTCCGACCGACGTGCGCACCGCGAAGCGCGGATAGGGCTCGAGCTCGGCCAGCCACACCCGCTCGCGTCGCTGGCCCGCCTGCCCGTGGCGCTGATCGATCGAGACGCCGACGTACTCGGCGACGTGCACCCAGCCCCAGTGCGTGGCCACGAGCGCGAGCCCGAGGATCAGCAGGACGACGGCCATCAGGCCGCCGCTGCCCTTCAGCAGCCGTGCCGCGCCCCACACCGCGAGCGCCGCGCCGCCGAACAGCGTGATCGCCGTCGTCAGCGAGCCGGCGGCGACGAGCCGCGCATGCGCCGGCCCGGCCGCGTCGATCGCCGGTCGGGGCGGGATCCCCGGGACGCCGTCGAGATCCTGATGCAGCAGCCGCGGGTCGGCGGCGACGCCGAGGAAGTCGACCAGGCTTGCGTCACCGCCGGCCATGGTTCTTGTCGCGCTAGGTCCTTCGCCGGGTCTCGTCGCGCTAGGCCTTCGCCGGGCCGCTGACGCCGTTGGCTCGGGTGGCGTCGGCGGCAAGGGTGCCGGTCAGCATTCCCTCCTGCACCTGGCTCATGAGCGAGCCGACCGACGCCGGCGAGTGCGGGAGCAGCAGCGTCGTCATGTTGCCGTGCTCGCCGACCGAGCGCAGCGTGTCCATGTACTGGGTCAGCGCGACCAGCCCCATCGCCTCCTTGGGGTCGATCCCGCTGTGATCGGCGATCAGGGCCAGCGAGTCCTTCAGCCCCTCGGCGATCGCCTTGCGCTCCGCGGCGACGCCCTCGCCGTGCAGGCGCATCGACTCGGACTCCGCCTCGGCCTTCTTGATGCGCAGCGTCTTGTCGCCCTCGCCCTGAGCGGTGGCGGCCTCCTGGTTGCGGCGGGCGGCGTTGATGTTGTTCATCGCGTCCTTGACGCGCTGGTCGGGCTCGATGTTCGTGACGAGCGCCTTGAGGATCTCGTAGCCGTACTCGGCCATCTGGCGCTGCAGCGTCTCCTGGATGTGCTTGGCGATCGTGTCGGCGTCGGCGTAGGCCTCGTCGAGGTCCATCGTCGGGATATGCGAGCGCACGACGTCGAAGGCGTAGGAGGTCATCTGGCGCTCGGGGTCGTCGAGCTTGTAGAAGGCGTCCTTGACCTTCTGCTCGTCGGCGCCGACCATGTACTGGATCGCGAGCTTGACGACCACGAACACGTTGTCCTTGGTCTTGGTCTCGATGTCGGCGGCCAGCTGTTCGACCTGCAGGCTCATCCGGCCGGCGACCTTCTCGACGAACGGGGTCTTCTGCTGCAGGCCCGGTCCGGCAACCCGGACGAACCTCCCGAAGCGTTCGATGATCGCCCGTTCCTGCTGTTCGACGGTGAAAAAGAACAAGGGCATGAGGGCTCCTTTGGCGTAGTGCCGCCGGCCGGCAAGCGCAGCCCTGGCCCCGCAGCCGGGAGCGGACCGAAATCTTGCCTTTAATGGTACGCCGGTCGGGAAGTCACGTGTGAGCGTGCTCCGTGCAGCGCGCGCAGCCGCTCCGGGTCGGCCAGCAGCGCCTCAGCGATCGCCACCGGGGCGGCATCAGTCCTCGTCGTAGCGCTGCGCCTCCTCGCGCGCCTGCAGCGCCGCCTCGCGCGCCTCCTCGGCCTCGCGCTCGGCCTGCGTCGCGTCTTCGCCGGCGTTCTGGGCGCGCCTCTGCGCGGCGTCACGCGCCGCGATCTTCTCGCGCGCGGTGATCGACAGCTGATCGGCGCGATCACGAGCCGCCTGGGCCTCCGCGCGCCGGGCCGCCTGGTCGGCGGTCTCAAGGGTGACGCGATCGGAGAATTTGAGCCCATAGGCGGCCGCGACCTTGTCGAGCTCTGCGTGGTCGGGGGCCTCGTCGGGGGCGTCGGGCGCCGCGTCGACCGCTTCCTTGCCGTGGACGAGGCGCACGTGGTCGCGGCCCACGGTCGCGCCGTCGAGCGGGATGAGCTTCGCGCGGCGGCCCATGAGCCCGCTCTTGACCAGGGCCAGCAGCGGCGTGCCGCTGTCGCGGTCGAAGTAGATGTCCTCGAGCTTGCCCAGCTGCTCGTCGGCCGGGTCGAGCACGCGCTGGCCGCGCCAGTCCTCGATGTTCTCGATTGTGATCACGGGTTTTCTCGTACCCGGGCCACCGGCGCACCAATCGCAGTCGCCGCCGTGAACGCACCGCGGCTGGCGCAACTTCCCGTCCGTCGCCGGTATAAAGATCGTGCTCGCCCCCTGCAGGAGGTTCGCTCGATGAAACGTGTCCTGAAGATCGCTGTCCTCGTGGGGATCCTGACCGCCGGCCTTGCCGGACTGGCCGTGGCCGCCTCGTCGCCCACCGTCATCACCGGCGGCGCGGCGAAGATCACCGGCTCGGCGGCCGTCCTGAACGGACGGGTCAACCCGAACGGGGCCCCGACCGGCTACCTGTTCCAGTACGGCACGACGACCTCGCTCGGCGCCGACAGCCCGTCGCGCTCGGCGGGCTCGGGCAAGGCCGAGAACGTCTCCGAGGGCATCGGCGGCCTCATCCCGGGGACCGTCTATTACTACCGGATCACCGCGGTGTCGACCGCCGGCGCGACGAACGGGGCGATCCGCCACTTCACCACCGCCGGGTTCCCGCCGCCCGGCGCGGTCACTGGCCCGGCGATCGACGTCGGCATGACCGTCGCCACCCCCACGGGCGTCATCTCGCCCAACGGCGCCCCCACCGCCTGGGTCGTGCGCTACGGCCTGACCGCGAACTACGGCATGACCGTCGTGGGCGCGCTGCTGCCGGCCTCGAGGATCGCCACGCCGGTCTCGCTCGAGCTGATGGGCCTGGCGCCGGCGACGCTGTTCCACTACCAGATCGTCGCCTACCACGGAGGCATCGCTTCGCCGGGCGCCGACGCGACCTTCTTCACCGAGCCCGCTCGCCGGCCCAGGCCGACCCTCTCGACGCGGACCTCGCCGAGCTTTCATCGCAAGTCGCCGTACACCTTCACGACGCGGGGCACGCTGAAGGGCGGCAACTACATCCCCGCGGCCCAGCGGTGCACGGGCAAGGTCGGCGTGCGCTTCTACAACGGCAGGCGCCAGCTCGGCGTGAGCGTGGCGCCGGTCGGCGGCGACTGCAGGTTCAGCGCGCAGACCTCGTTCCGGCGCACGCACGCTCGCGGCCCGGCGCACCTGCGGGTGACGATCAGCTTCCGCGGCAACGGCTATCTGGCACCGGTCAACCACGTCGACCACGTGACCGCCGGCTGATGACCCCGCGGTGGTCGTCCCCTCCCGGGGCGGCCACTAGTGGCCGCCCCCGTAAGTACGCTCGCATTCGAGCACTCCCCAGCGGCGCCCGCGCGAGCCTGCGGCCCGCTCGGCATCCAGCCTCGCCGGATCGGGCCGCGCTCGCGTCGTCCAGCTGTCCTCGAAGCCTCGTGTAGCGCTGCTACACGTCGACTTCTGCGTCCTCGCCAGGCATCCACTGGTGAGCGCTCTCGGTGCGACCGTACTTACGGGGCCGACCACTAGGCTGCCGCCGATGGGGGCCCCGCGGTCGGCGTGGACGGACAAGCCGCGGATCGCGGGCTGGCACGTCGTCCTCCTGGTCGTCCTGGCCGGGTGGGCGCTGTTCCCGCTCGCCCTGCTGCTGATCGGGGCCGCGCGAGCCCACGCGAGCTTCACCGGCGCCGACGGCCTGATCGGCGCCGACGGCGTGCTCGGCGCCGATCAGCTGCAGTACCTGTCCTGGGCGCGCGACGCGTCGGTCCACGGGCTCGCCTCCGACCTGTTCACGCTGCAGCCCAACGGCCACGTCTACCTCGAGCCGCTGTTCGCGATCGTCGGCGGCCTGCATCGCCTCGGGCTCTCGCTCGCGCTCGCCTATCAGCTGCTCAAGCCGATCGCCATCGTCGTGCTGTTCGCCGCCGCGGTCGCCTGGGCGCGGCGGACCCTGGCCGACTCGCCCGCGGCCCAGGCGGCGGCGGTGGTGCTGGCGCTGTTCACCTGCACCCCGGTAGCGGCGCTGTTCAGCTGGGCCGCGCTCGGAGCGGTCCCGTTTCGCTTCTCGCTGTATCTGCTGGGCGACGAGCTGCTCGTCGCCGACAAGCTGTGGGGCTACATCCCGAGCGCGGCGGCCATCGCGCTCGTCGTGGCATCCCTGCTGGCGGTCGAGCGCGCGCTGACCCGCTCGCGCCCGGCGGGCGCCGCCGGGCCGGTGACCGCCGCGAGCCCGGTGACCGCCGCGAGCCCGGTGACCGCCGCCAAGCCCGTGACCGCCGCCAAGCCCGTGACCGCCGCCAAGCCCGTGACCGCCGCCAAGCCGGTGACCGCCGGACCGGTGACCGCCAAGCCGGTGACCGCCGCCAAGCCGGTGACCGCCGCCACGCTGGCGGCGCTGCTCGCCGCCTGGTTGCATCCCTGGCAGGGGATCACGCTCATCGTCATCTTCGTCGCGCTCGCGCCGTTGCGGCGGATGCGCGGCGCCCTCACGCTCGCGGGGCCGACGATCGGCGCCGCGCTGCCGCTCGCCTACTACGAGATCCTCGCCCGCTCGGATCCGGCGTGGCGCCTGGCCTCCCGCTACGAGGTGATCGCTCGGCTTCCGGCGCTCGTCCTGCTCGCGGGGCTCGGCCCGCTTGCCCTGCTCGCGGCGCTCGGCGTGCGCCGGCCGCGCGGCGACGTGCTCGAGCAGATGCTGCTGCTGTGGGTCGGCGCCTGCCTTGTCACCTACTTCGTCAACGACTCCTTCGCGCCCCACGCGCTGCAGGGCCTGAGCTTCCCGCTCGCGGTACTGATCGTGCGCGGCGGACAGCGGGCGATGGTGCCGGCGGGCCTGGGCGCCGCGGCGATCGCGCTGCTCACGGTTCCGGGCCTGGCCTACGACGCCCGTAAGTTCGCGAACACCGCCTCGCGTCACACGCTTGCGCAGTACTACCTACCGCGGGGCGACCGGCAGGCACTGCACTGGATCGCCGACCACCGGCTCGGTGGCGTGCTCGCGCCGACCCCGTTCGCCGTCGTCGTCCCGTCCCAGACCGGCGCCGCGGTCTGGATCGGCGACGGCTACTGGAGCCGCAACTATCCCGCGCGCGCGCGCGACGTCGACCGGCTGTTCCGCGGGGACATACGGCCGGCGGCCGCGCGGCGTTTCGTGCGCGCGACCGGCGCGGCGATTCTCATCTCCGACTGCCGCCAGCGCGCGAACCTCACCCGCCCGCTGGCGCCGCTGCTGGCCTCCGTGCACCGGTTCGGATGCGCCCGAGTCTACGTGCTCGACCGCCCGCGTCGGCGCTGACCTCTCACGTCTGGGCCTGCTCGACGACCTCGGCGATGAGCTTGGAGAGCTGGCTGCCCTGCCAGGCGGTCGGGGATCGGCCCGGCTCGTCGGTGATCAGCCGCGCGTCGGAGATCGCCTCGGCGTAGGCCTCCCCCACCGCCCGTGGATGCTCGGGATCGATGTCGTCCTCGGATGCGACCACCGTCGTCGGGACCGCGATCGCCGACAGCTCGGCGACGTCGCCGAACGGCGCCGACCGCGGCACGACGTGCAGCGCGTCGGCGACCGCGTCGAGGTGCTCGTGCTGGGAGAGGCGCTGGCGGATGACCCGGGTCACCGTCTCGCGCCAACGCTCGGGCACGCGCGGCTCGCCCTGGGCCTCGAGGAAGCCGTCGATCCCATCGTCGCGCAACCCCTTCGACAGCGCGTCCCATCGCGCCAGGCGCTCGCGGTCGGCGTCGGGCTCGAGGAAGGCGGGCGTGATGAGCACCAGGCCAACGACACGCTCGGGACGCTGCAGGGCGAGCCACAGACTCGTATGGGCGCCCATCGAGGCGCCCGCCAGCACCGCGCGCTCGATCCCGCGGTCGTCGAGCACCGCCTCCAGGTCGGCGCCGAGCTGCTCGTACTCGTAGGCGTCCGGCTCCGGAGCCGGCGAGGAGGCCCCGTGGCCACGCGCGTCGTACGCGACGACGCGATGGCCCGAGCGCTGCAGCGCGCTCGACCCCATCACGACATAGCGGCGCGTCGCGGTCAGCCCGTGCAGGAGCACAACCGGCGCGCCCTCGCCGCTCTCCTCGGCGGCCAGACGAACCGGGCCCGACGCGATCGACGTCTCGCTCACCCCCGGCTGTCTACCGGATCGCGGGCCCCGAGGACGCCCCGGGACGCGGCTACCATCGGACCATGCCCGACGTCACCGACGCAACCTTCCAGGCCGACGTCGTCGAGCGCTCGCGCACGCTGCCCGTCATCGTCGACTTCTGGGCCGAGTGGTGCGGCCCCTGCCGTCAGCTCGGACCGGTGATCGAGCGGGCCGTCGAGGAGCGTGTCGGTCAGCTCGAGCTGGCCAAGGTCGACGTCGATGCCAACCCCATGGTGGCCGGCAGCTACGGGATCCAGAGCATCCCCGCGGTCAAGGCGTTTCGCGACGGCGCGGTCGTCTCCGAGTTCGTCGGCGCGCAGCCGCCGGCGGCGGTCGCGGAGTTCCTCGATGCCCTGCTCCCCTCGGAGGCCGACGAGCTCGTTGCGCGCGGCGACGAGGACTCCCTGCGCCGGGCCGTCGAGCTCGAGCCCTCGCGCGCCGATGCCGCCGTGCCGCTCGCCCGGATGCTGCATGCCCGAGGCGACGCCGACGCCGCCTACGCGCTCGTACGCGAGGTCCCGGGAAGCTTCACCGCCGATGGTCTGGCGGCGCGGATCGAGCTCGAGCGTGCCGATGCCGCGCCTCATCCCGACCTGACGGCGGCCTTCGCGGCGCTCGACGCCGGCGACCCGGAGCGCGCGCTCGACCTTCTCATCGGGGCTCTGCCCCAGGCCGACGGCGTCCGCAACGACATCCGCCGGGTCGTCGTGGGGATCCTCGACGAGCTCGGGGTGCAGAGCCCGCTCGCCCGCGAGTCGCGGCGGCGTCTGGCCTCGGCGCTGTACTAGACGGCGAAGGCCAGCTGCTCGACGTCGGCGTTGCTCGCGGGCTCGAGCCCGGCGACGCGCACCCCGAGGAGACGCACCGGCCGCGGCGCGTCGAAGCGGCGCAGCAGGTCGAGGGCGACGGGGCCGACCCGGTCGGCGCTCGCCACCGCCTCGGCCAGCGTGCGCGCGCGCGTGTGGGTGGAGAAGTCGTCGAGGCGCACCTTGATGCCGATCGTGCGGCCCCGGCGCCGCTGGCCGACGAGGCCGTCGCAGAGCTTGGCGACGAGCTCGTGCAGCGCCGCCTCGAGCTCGCGCGGATCGCTGATGTCGACGTCGAAGGTCGTCTCGCGCGACTCGGAGATGACCTTGCGCTCCTGGGTGACCGGAGCGTCGTCCTCGAACCGCGCCCGCGCCTGCAGCGCCGGGCCGAGCCGCGCCCCGAACGCCGCCGCCAGCTCCTCGGCCGGCGCGTCGGCAAGCCGGCCGAGGGTGTGCAGACCGGCGGCCCGCAGCCGCTCGGCGGTCTTCGGGCCGATCCCGGGAACGAGCCCGCATGGCGCTGCGGCGAAGCGCTCGCGCGCCTGCTCGCGGGTCAGCACGACGAAGCCCCGCGGCTTCTCGGCGTCGGAGGCGACCTTGGCCACGAGCTTGCTCGGCCCGATCCCGATCGAGCACTGCAAGGTGGTCCGGGTCTCGATGCTCTCGGTCAGGCGCCGCATCAGCGGCACGCGCTACGGCTCTCCGGTCAGGTCGAGATACGCCTCGTCGAGGCCGATGACCTCGACCGCGGGCGCGCTGGCGCGCACGAGGTCCATGACCTCGCGCGAGGCGGCGCGGTAGTAGGGGAAGTCGGGCGGCAGGTAGACGCCGTCGGGGCACAGTCGCCGCGCACGCGCCGCGGGCATCGCCGAGCCGACACCGTAGCGCCGCGCCTCGTAGGACGCGGTCGTGACGACCCCCCGGGGGCTCGTGCCGGCAACGATCACCGGCTGCCCGCGCAACTCGGGCCGGCGGCGCAGCTCCACCGAGACATAGAACGCGTCCATGTCGAGATGCGCGATGCAGCGTCCCGCCATTGGATCGAACGTTACGGCGGATCCCCGACGGTCGGTGCGCCGGGGCCCCGCGTGCACGAGACCCCCGACGGCGCGGGCTCAGCCCGCCGAGGCCCACACCGTGCCGACGCCGGCGAAGCCCAGCGCGGCGGCGGTGTTCTGATCGAGGTCCCACTCTCGCGGATACACGTAGGGCCCGCGGTCGTCGACGGTCGCGGTGACCGTGCGCCCGCCGTAACGGAAGGTGACCTGGGTCCCGCACGGCAGCGACCTGTTGGCGACGCCGAGGCCCGCCTGGAAGCCACAGCCGGTGCCGCCGGCGTCGTCATACCAGGACGCGAGGCCGGGCTCGTAAGCGGTCAGTCGCCCGGCGGCACGGACCGCACGGGCGTTCTGGCCGTCGCCCCGGAAGGTGATCCGCAGATGGCGCTCGCGTCCCGCGGTTGCGCGATAGGCGATCGAGAATCCGCCCTGGGCGCCGGTCCGCGCCGACGCCAGGTCGCGCCAGCCGTTGCCCGAAAGGCCCTGGAGCACGACCGTGCGCCCGGCGCGACCGGGCAGCAGCCGGCCGGCGACGTACAGCGGGTGGCCGGCGAGCACGTCGTGGCGACGGGCGGGCACCGTCAGTTTGGCCGTGACCTGCACCGTCGTCACGCGGTCGGTCGGCGAGCTGCCGCCGCTCGCCGCAATGCGCCCCGTGTCGGTCGAGACCTGCTCGCCGGGGATGGGCAGGGCGCGCAGCCGCCCGGAGTGAGGCAGCTGGGTGCGTAGCGAGAACTCGCCCTGCCGGTCGACGGTGGCGACGGCCACGCGCGTCCAGGCGAAGCCCGGAGCGGTCGCGGCCTGCAGCATCACCTTGGCGCCGGCGTGCGCGCCCGAGGCGCGACCGAACACGTGCACGACGTCGCCGTAGGCCACGTGCCGGGGGCTGACCGTCACCGGCAGCGGCTCCTGGGACGCCTGTGGAGACGATCCGTCGACGGTGGCGGTGGTGAGCGCGACCGCCGAAGCGGGCACCGCCAGCACCGTTGCCGCGATCGTCGTGTTGACTGTGCGCATCGTGCGCAGCTTGAGCTTGGGCCTCAAGACCGAGGACCTCCTGGTTCGTCGACCGGGTGCCTACGTGGTTAGCTGACGGGCTCGCGAGTCGCGCACCGTGCTTGAGCACTGATGGAGAGGTCGCTACGATCGCCGCCGGCGGTGCGCCGGGCGATCGATTCGCCCCGGCCGGGCGCAGTGGCAGCCCGGCAGTGGGTCCCCCGCTCACCCCCGCGCCGGGCGGAGGCGATTCGGCAGGTCGGATTTCTTTTAAAGCGGAGCGAGGCTCGCAAAGGCTGGGCAATGCTTCTGTGACATGGGGCACACTCCGGGGCGGCTGCCAGAATGGCGGCGATGGCCTCCCCGGACCGGCTGCCGACCGCCGCGGCGTGAGCCCCCCGCCCGTCCTCCAGTCGCCGCCCTCTCGGATCGGGAAGGGCCTCGAGCGGCTCGCGATCGTCCTCGTCTCGCTCGCGCTGACCATCGGGGTGATCGCGCTGCTCTCCGGCGGACTGCTTGCCGGACGCGACGATCCCGGGCTCTCCACCGGCCAGACGGGACCCGGGACGGCGTTTGGTGACCAGGGCGATCGCCATCTGACGGCAGGCGCGCCGCGCCCGCACTATGACTCGAGCCCGCCGACCAGCGGGCCCCACGTGCCGGTGGCGGTGACCCGCGACCGCGCGCAGCTCTCCGACGACCAGGTGCTCGAGGCGCTCGAGGTCGGCGACGTCGTGCTCATGTACGGAAGCCCGAGCCCGCCCGCCCAGCTCGCGGCGCTCGCGCGGTCGCAGGCCGGAACGTTCACGCCCGCGCTCGCGGCCACCGGTCAAGCCGTCATCCTCGCTCGCCGGCCCGGCACCGACGGCATCACCGCCCTGGCGTGGGCCCACCTGCTCCGCGCTCGCTCGGCGGCCGACCCGGCGCTGCGCGGCTTCGCCCAATACTGGCTCGGGCGGGGCGCCACCGCGAGCGACACGCGCCCCTCGAGCTAGCGGCCGCGGACGCGCACTAGGCCAGGCGCGGCTGCGCCGGGACCTGGGCCGAGGGACGCTGCACCGCCACCCCGACCCGCGCGAGCGCGACGAGGTCGTCGGCGTCGTCGCGCAGCTCGACCTCCCACGCCCACGTTGTCCGCCCACGGTGACGCGCCAGCGCGACCGCATGGACCGTCCCCTCGGCGACCGGGCGCGCGAGGCTCACCTCGGCGGAGAGGATGCGCGCGACGTCGCCCGCGGACGCGACCGCGCGCTCGGTCCCGATCCGGCTCAGCGCCGCGGCGGTCGCGGTCAGCACGCCCTCGTGCACCGCGCCCGACGGACCGAGCAACTCGGCGCGGACGACGACCTCGCCGCGCACCTTCGCCTCGCCGACGGCGGTGATCCGCAGCCCGTAGAGCTCGTCGAATCCGGCGGTGGCCGCGAACGTCATCCGCGGCACGATAGTCGCGACGCACTGGGTACGCTTGCGTCGCCATGACCCCCGCCGACAGCCTGCCCGGCGATCAGCGTGCCACCCTGCAGCTCGTTCTCGGTCGCGGGCGCAGCTACGAGGACATCGGGCGGATGCTGTCGATCGACCCGGCGTCGGTGCGCCGCCGAGCGCTGTCGGCGCTCGACGCGCTCGGCCCGGACACGGGTCTCGACGACGCGGCCCGCGCGTCGGTCGGCGATTACCTGCTCGGCCAGCTTCCCCGGGCCGAGGCCGACGCGGTCCGCGACCGGATGACGGGCTCGCCCGCCGAGCGGGCGTGGGCGCGCGGGCTCGCCGCCGAGCTCGCGCCGCTCGCTTCGTCGGGGCCGCTGTCCGAGCTCCCGGACGAGCCGGCGGCCCCGGTCGTGAAGGCAACCGAGCCGCCGATGCCCGTTGACGAACCCGAGCCCGTGGTCGAACCGGTCGCGCCCGCGCCGGCCGCGACCGAGCCAGTCGCGGCCGAGCCGGCCGAGCCATCCGCGGCCGAGCCGGTCGCGCCCGTCGAGTCGCCTCTCGAGCCCGAACCTCCCGCCCCCGCGCAGACCGCCTTCGAGCCTCCCCCGGCGGCGCCACCCCCGCGACGTCGCGCGCGCACGTGGCTCCGACTCCGGCTCGGCCTCGCCGCGCTCCTGCTCGTGGTCCTCATCGTCCTCCTGGTCACCGGCGGCAACCATCACCACGCCGGCCACGGTGCGACGACCACGACCGCGACAAGCTCGTCGGCCCCGAGCACCACCTCGGGCACGGCCACCGGCGCCTCGGTCAGCCAGCTGCTCGCCCAGATCAGGATGGGCCCCGGCACCGCGGGCGCCAAGGCCTCGGGGATCGCCGACGTGCTCCGGGAGGGCAACGAGAACGGGATCTCGATCATCGCCGAGAACGTGCCCCCCAACACCGCGTCCCCGAACTATTCCTACGTCGTCTGGCTCTACAACTCGCCCACCGACGCTCGCATGCTCGCGGTCGTCAGCCCCGGCGTCGGCGCCAGCGGCAATCTCTCCAGCGCCGACACGCTGCCGTCCGGGGCCGCGCAGTACAAGGAGCTGATCGTCACCCGCGAGACCTCGGCCCACCCGAAGGTGCCCGGCCCGATCGTGCTGCAGGGCACCCTGGCGGGGCTGACCTGAGCGGTCGCCCCCGGCGCGGCCACCCCGAGCGCCACCGCCCCCGGAGCGCGACCCCGGAGCGCCACCGCCCCCGGAGCGCGACCCCGGAGCGCCACCGCCCCCGGAGCGCGACCACCCCCGGGCGCGGCCACCCCGCGCGCCGACCCCGGGCCAGCGCTAGTCGGCGTACTCGATGACCGAGTGCACCGTCCGCGGCGCCAGCGCCTCCCGGCCCCCGAGCGCCCGCAGCTCGATCAGGAACGCGCAGCCGACGATCTCGGCCCCGAGCCCGGTGGCCAGCTCGCACAGCGCGCCCGCGGTCCCGCCGGTGGCGAGCAGGTCGTCGTGGATGAGCACGCGCGCCCCGCCGGCGAGCGCGTCGGCGTGCACCTCGAGGGCGTCAAGCCCGTATTCGAGCGCGTACTCGGCGGCGATCGTCTCCGCGGGCAGCCGGCCGGGCTTGCGAGCGGGGACGAACCCGGCCCCGAGCTCCCGCGCGAGCGCGGCCCCGAGGATGAAGCCCCGCGCCTCGGCGGCGACGACGAAGTCGACGCCGGCGGCGCTCACGCTCTCGGCAAGCGCCGAGACGGCGCGGTCCAGAGCGCCCGCTTGCAGCAGCAGCGGCGTGATGTCGCGGAACCGGATCCCCTCGCGGGGGAAGTCCGGGATCTCGCGGATGAACCCCCGCAGGTCCAACGAAACTAGGTCGCGATCTGCCGCAGATCGCGGATGAGCAGCAGATGCTTGAGGTGGGTCGTCACCGAGGCGAGGTTCTCGAGCGCCTCGACCGCCTCCTTGCGCCGCTCGGGGTTGCGCGAGCGCAGCGCCGGGGCGAGGATGCTCTGCAGCAACTGCGCCTCGCGATCGGCCGAGCTGCGGAACACGCGCAGGTTGCGCCCGGCGACGCCGTACTTGGCCAGCTCGGAGACGGCGCGGACGATCTCGCGCTCGGTCTCGTCGTAGAAGCGGGCGCCGCTGCGGGTCTCGCCCTTGATGACCCCGAACTCGACGAGCTCGCGGATCAGCTGCGGCTCGGCTCCGGTTTCCTCGACGACGTCCTGCTGCGAGTACATGGCGCCGGCGTCGCGCACCGCGACCGCCGACCGGCGGGGTCCGAAGCGATCACCGCCGGGCGCCGCGACCTCGCGCTCGGCGCGGCCGCCCGCCAGCTCCTGGCGGATCACCCGCAGCGGGAGGAACTCGTCGCGCTGGAGGCGCAGGATCGTACGCAGGCGCCCGATGTCGGACTGGGTGTACAGGCGATAGCCGCCCTGGGTGCGCCGCGGCGTGAGCAGCTTCTGATCCTCGAGGTAGCGGATCTTGGAGATCGAGACGTCCGGGAACTCCTGGCGCAGCGCCTTGCAGACGGCGCCGATCGTCACCGCCTTCTGCGGCGGGCGTCCGTTGTCGTCGTCGGGGGGCTCGGGGAGCTCGAGATCGGAGATGTCGGCGTCGGTGCTGGTCATCGCGCGACGATCGTCAGCGGCTCAGGAACGCGAGCTTGTACTTGCCGACCTGCAGCTCGTCGCCGTCGGAGAGCCGATGGGACTCGATCCGGTGCCGGTTGACGTAGGTCCCGTTCAGCGAGCCGCAGTCGTCGAGGTAGTAGTCGCTGCCGCGCCGGACGATGAGCGCGTGGTCGCGCGACACCGTCACGTCGTCGAGGAACACGTCGCACTCGGGCCGGCGACCGACCGTCAGCCGGTCGCCCTGCAGCGGAAAGCTCTCCCCCGCGCGTCCTCCGCCCGAGCGGATCACCAGGGCCGCCCCCCAGGCGACGACGTCCTCGCGCTCGATGACCTCGATCTCGCCGGTCTCGCCGACCCGGTAGGTCGCGGTCGACGGCCCCGCGGGATCGCCACCGGAAGCGAGGAACGCCCCGCAACGCTGGCAGTAGGCGGCCCCGTCATCGTTGGCAAAGCCACACTCTGGGCAGTGCTGGGCCACGGCCCCTAGCGGGTGGACGGAGGCCTCACCGGGTCTACTCGACCTCGGCGGACGGCACCCGACCGGCCAGGATGTCGGTCAGCTGCTGGACGTCCGCGCCGGAGATGACGAGCTCGCCCGTCTCGTCCTTCTTGCGTAGCCGGTTGACCAGCTCGGCACGCAGGATGTCGATCTTCCCGTGCAGGATCCGCCGCTGATAGGAGACCTCCATCTCCTCATCGGTGAGCTGCTTGATGAGATCCTTGAGCTCCTGGTCGCTCAACGAGCCGAGGTCCGGAAACGTGTCCATCGCTGTCCTCCCCGTACTGGGGTCTGATTTGGCACGGGCTCGCGCAGTATAACCGCGTTGACCGCAGGGTCAAGCTGAGCTTGAGGCTCTGGATCTCGCGAACGGCCGAGTCCACGATGCCCACATGATCGGACGCGCGCGCGATCTCTTGAGGGGATCGACCCGCGGCCCGGCGGCCGCTCGCGGCGGCCGATAACCCGGCGGATCGACGGCGTGAGCTCGCCACGGACGGTCATGGAGCCTCGGGCGCGCGCAGTCTAGGGGCCGGCGCGCGTCCCGCGCAGCCCCGAGCGGACGTAGAGCACGGTGGCGGTCAGCGTCAGCGCCAGCCCGACATAGAGCATGACGTGCGCCACCCCGTGCAGGCCCGCCATGGCGGCGAACGGCGCGGCCATCGTCGGCGCGACGCCGATCCGCCCGGCCCAGTTGATCTCGAGCTCGACCCCACGCGACAGGCCGTAGCGACTGAGGCCGAGCATGAACAGCTCGCGGGCCACGACGATGCAGATCGCCCAGCGCGGCAGCAGCGAGAAGTCAAACGCCACCACCATCCCCGAGATGATCAGCAGCCGGTCGACGATCGGGTCCAGCAGCGCCCCGAGCCGGCTGTACTGGCCGGTCAGCCGCGCGGCGAAGCCGTCGAGGTAGTCGCTGAGGCCGATCGCCAGGAACAGGACGACCGCCGCCACCGACTGCCCGTCGCCGCTGGAGAGGGCGATGACCAGGAAGACGGGGATGCCGGCGAGGCGCAGGTAGCCGATCGCGTTGGGGATCGTCCACGGGTTCAGCGGCTGGTCCGATCGCGTCGCCGAGGGCGGCGGCCCGGAGCGGTCGATCCCGAACAGGCGGCGCTTGGAGACCGACGGGCTCACGGCGTCCACGGCAGCCCCGGTCGTCCCCGCACGTGGTCAGCCGGAGATCACGACAGCGTCCGCCACAGCTCGGCCACCGCCGCCGCGGCCCCGTCGACGGGGACCGTGCGCTGCTGTTGGCCGCGCCGGACCTGGACCTCGATCTCGCCGGCCCCGAGCGTCCGGCGCCCGACGGTCAGCCGCAGCGGGCAGCCGAGCAGCTCGGCGTCGGCGAACTTCTCGCCGGGGCCGGCGTCGCGGTCGTCGTAGAGCACGTCGAGCCCGGCGTCCTGCAGCTCGGCGTACAGTGACTCGGCGAACGAACGCTCCTCGGTGCCCGGCTTGCCGAGCGCGACGAGCTCGACGTCGAACGGCGCGACCGCGCGCGGCCAGGCGATCCCCTGCTCGTCGGCGTTCTGCTCCACCGCGGCGGCCGCGGCCCGCGCGGGCCCGAAGCCGTAGGAGCCCATCCAGACCAGCTGGGCGGTCCCCGACTCGTCGAGGTAGGTCGCCCCGAGCGGCTCCGAGTAACGGGTGCCGAGCTTGAAGATGTTGCCGATCTCGATCGCGGGCTCGATCCGGATCTCCAATCCGTTGATCGTGTCCCCGGCGACCACGGCGCGGACGTCCACGGTCTCGTAGGGGAAGTCGCGCCCGGGCTTGACCCCGCGCAGGTGTGCGTCGGCCTCGTTGGCGCCCGCGACGTAGGAGCCGGCGCCGTTGCCGGCCACCGCGGCGTCGAGCAGGATCGGCAGCTGCGCGCCGACCGGTCCGATGTACCCGGGCGGGCCCAGGCGCGTGGCGATCTCCTGCGCCCCGGCGGCGCGAAACGGTGCGCCGAGGGCGGTCCGGAGCTTGATCTCGTTGACGCGGTGGTCGCCGCGGACGACGACGAGCTTCATCGCGTCCTCGTCGACGATGACCGGGAACGCCTTCAGGGTCGCCCCGGCGGGCACGTCGAGCTGGCCGACGAGCGCCTCGATCGTCGTCGCGTCGGGGGTGTGGACGCGCTGCGGCCCGTCGAGCTCGGGCGGCAATTGCACCGGCTGGGCGTCGGCGGACGCGACCTCGACGTTGGCGGCGTAGCCCGGAGCCAGCGCGACGTCGTTCTCGCCCGCCGCACAGGGCGCCATGTACTCGTCGGCGCCGTGGCCGCCCATCATCCCGACGTCGGACTCGACCTTGTACCACTCCAATCCGCAGCGGTCGCAGATCCGGCCATAGGCGCGGGCGTGCAGCTCGTAGCGCTCGTCGAGGCCGGCGCGGTCGCGGTCGAACGTGTAGGAGTCCTTCATGATGAACTCGCGCGTGCGCAGCACCCCGGCGCGCGGGCGCGGCTCGTCGCGCTCCTTGACCTGGAAGTGGTAGAGGATCTGCGGCAGGTCGCGATAGGAGC
>Ga0213875_10000079_pt1 | contig 114698 bp, 109 predicted proteins | sample BarmaccomBMRX_R8_FD_160105 | JGI IMG/M metagenome (GOLD analysis project Ga0213875, IMG submission 160105) | Root-associated microbial communities from Barbacenia macrantha in rupestrian grasslands, the National Park of Serra do Cipo, Brazil - RX_R8 | ecosystem: Host-associated > Plants >... | reverse complement strand
GTGGGCGCAGCAGGGGTCGAACCTGCGACCTCTCGCTTGTAAGGCGAGCGCTCTACCGCTGAGCTATGCGCCCCATGTCACCCAGACGGGCTGGGCGACATGATGTTCACCGTGGCAGTGCAGCCAAGGCCTGCTTCCAGACGGTCTGGTCACGTGCTTCTCCGGGACCGTTCATTTCGGCGAAACGGATCACTCCGTCCCTGCCCACCAGGAACGTGCCTCGGTTGGCAAAGCCAGTCTTGTCGTTGAAGACTCCGTAGTCCTGCGCGACCGTGCCGTGTGGCCAGAAGTCGGACAGCAGGGGGAAATCATAACCCCGCTGATCTGACCAGGCCCTGAGGGTGAACACCGAATCCACCGACACCGTCAGCAACTGCACCTCAGTGAACTCTGCGAGATGGTCCCGCAGGTGATCTAGCTCACCGGTACAGATCCCGCTAAAGGCCAGCGGGAAGAACACCAAAAGCACGTCGCGGTCATCGTTGAACTCAGACAGCGTCCACTCCTGGTTGTTCTGGTCTTTCAATGTGAAGTCCGGCGCCGGGTCCCCGACATCCAGCGGCATGGTGCTTGAGCCCTTCTCCCCGTCCTGCGCTCGCGCTGGCAACGCGAGGTGGCACTACCCAATCCCTTCAGCGTTTGGACTTGGCCGCCTTCGGCGTGGCCAACCTGGTAGCTGTCCAGTCCTCACTAATGCTGATATTTGAAGTCTGCGCCAGACCGACAGTCGGCGCCGCCTCAGCGATATCCGAGGGCTCGACATGACCGTCGCGACCTGTCTTGGGAGTGAGTACCCAGATCACCCCGGTATCAGCTAAGGGTGCCCGGGCATCAACGAGCGTGTCGACCAGATCTCCGTCCTCGTCGCGCCACCACAGCAGCACCACATCAATGATCTCGTCGGAGTCCTCATCGAGCAGTTCAGCACCAATCACCTCCTCGACCGCCGCCCGCACGTCGTCATCGACGTCCTCGTCCCAGCCGAGTTCCTGCACGACCATGTCCGATTCGATCCCGAGCCTCTCGGCAATGTTGAGTTTGCCGGTGTCTCCCGCCGCGGCGGCGACCACGGTGTTCACCCCTCCACACATGTCAAGCCTGGCGGCGCCCGCCCGGCGTGGTATTACTCGATGGCGTCCAAGCGAACACTGCGGTCCGGCCATAGCGCAACTGCCAGCAGCAGGACACGCCGATCGGGGATTGCTGAGATGCTCCCGCCAGCCAGACCCACGGTAATGCCAAGCACCATCGCCAGCCCGATAAACATGCGGCACGATGGCATGCAAGCGACCGGTCTCAGGCCAGCTCAAGGCCGGTGGCTACCCGATAACACAGTGCGCCACAACACAGTGCCGTAGTGCGCAGTGACCCGTAGAACAAGGTGTATCAGCACAGATAGAGATTGAGGCAGGGAGATCCCTTGGCCACCCAGAACGATCGCAGGCCCGCGAGAGTGCGCGTCATCCGGGACGGTGTGGCGGCTCATCTACCGGACATCGACCCTGAAGAAACCGCGGAGTGGTTGGAAGCCTTCGACTCCGCGGTGCTGTCCGGAGGCAAGCAGCGCGCCCGGTACCTCATGCTGCGGCTGCTCGAACGGGCCCGCGAGACCGGCGTCGGGGTGCCCGCGCTGACAAGCACGGATTACGTGAACACCATTCCCACCGAGAACGAGCCGTGGTTTCCCGGTGATGAGGAAACCGAGCGACGCTACCGCGCCTGGATCCGGTGGAACGCGGCGATGATGGTGCACCGGGCGCAGCGTCCTGGGGTGGGCGTCGGTGGTCACATCTCCACCTACGCCTCCTCTGCCGCGCTTTACGAGGTGGGTTTCAACCATTTCTTCCGCGGTAAGGATCATCCCGGTGGTGGCGACCAGGTATTCATCCAGGGACATGCGTCTCCGGGTATCTACGCGCGAGCGTTCCTGGAAGGCCGGCTGTCCGCCGACCAACTCGACGGGTTCCGTCAGGAGTTGTCCCACGCCGGACCCGGCGGCGGCCTTCCGTCCTACCCGCATCCACGGTTGATGCCCGACTTCTGGGAATTCCCCACGGTCTCGATGGGGCTGGGCTCGATCAATGCGATCTTTCAGGCTCGGCTCAACCGGTACTTGCATGCCCGCGGCTTCAAGGACACCTCTGACCAGCACGTGTGGGCCTTCCTTGGCGACGGCGAGATGGACGAGCCGGAATCGCGCGGACAGATTCAGGTCGCGGCCATCGAGGGCTTGGACAACCTCACTTTCGTGGTGAACTGCAACCTGCAGCGCCTCGACGGTCCTGTCCGGGGCAATGGCAAGATCATCCAGGAGCTGGAGTCGTTCTTCCGCGGCGCGGGGTGGAATGTCATCAAGGTGATCTGGGGCCGTGAGTGGGATGCCCTGCTGCACGCCGACCGTCAAGGCGCGCTAGTCAACCTGATGAACGTCACAGCTGACGGTGACTACCAGACCTACAAGGCCAAAGACGGCGCTTACGTTCGCGAACACTTCTTCGGTCGTGATCCCCGGACCAAAGAACTGGTCAAGAACCTGTCCGATGCTGACTTGTGGAATCTCAAACGAGGTGGACACGACTACCGCAAGGTATACGCGGCTTACCAGGCTGCTATCCAGCACCACGGTCAACCGACGGTGATCCTGGCCAAGACCATCAAAGGCTACGGCCTGGGTCCGCACTTCGCGGCCCGCAACGCCACCCACCAGATGAAAAAGCTCACTCTGGAGGACCTCAAGGTTTTCCGGGACATCCAGCGCATTCCGATCACCGATGACCAGCTTGAGCAGGATCCCACGTTGCCGCCCTACTACCACCCCGGTCCAGACGCCCCAGAAATCCGGTACATGTGTGAACGTCGCCGGGCTCTCGGTGGATTCGTGCCCGAGCGCCGAACCAAGTCCAGGACCCTGGTACTACCTGGCGACAAGGTCTACGACGTGCTGCGCCGCGGGTCGGGCAAGCAGGAGGTGGCCACCACAATGGCCTTCGTCCGGCTGCTCCGAGAGCTGATCAAGGATCTCGAAATCGGTCCCCGGTTCGTGCCCATCATCCCGGATGAGGCGCGCACCTTCGGCATGGACTCGATGTTCCCCACGCAGAAGATCTACAACCCGCACGGTCAGCTCTACACCTCGGTCGACGCCGAGCTGATGCTGGCCTACCGGGAAAACGAGACCGGCCAGATCTTGCATGAGGGCATCAACGAGGCCGGGTCCACGGCGTCGTTCACCGCGGCGGGCACCTCATACGCCACGCATAACGAGCCGCTGATCCCGATCTACATCTTCTATTCCATGTTCGGTTTCCAGCGCACCGGCGATGGCCTGTGGGCAGCAGGCGACCAGATGGCCCGCGGGTTCCTGCTCGGCGCGACGGCGGGACGCACCACGCTCGTCGGAGAGGGTTTGCAGCACAACGACGGGCACTCCGTACTGCTGGCTGCGTCCAACCCCGCGGTGGTGGCTTACGACCCGGCGTGGAGCTACGAGATCGCGCACATTGTCCGTGACGGGTTGCGGCGGATGTACGGCGATGACGGGCGCGATCCGAACGTGTTTTACTACCTCACCATCTATAACGAGCCCTACCAGCAGCCGGCAGAACCCCACGACCTCGACGTCGAAGCCCTGTTGCGTGGCCTGTACCGGTACGCCCCAGCACCAGCCACATCCGGACCCCGTGTTCAGCTGGCCGCGTCCGGGGTGGCACTTCCCTGGGCACTGCGAGCCCAGGAGTTGCTGGCTCAGGAGTGGGGCGTGCAGGCCGATGTGTGGTCTGCGACGTCGTGGACGGAGCTGCGCCGCGAGGCTGTCGAGGTCGACCGACATAATCTGCGGCATCCAACAGCCGAACCGCGGCTGCCACACGTGACGCGGGTATTGCAAGGCGCGCCGGGGCCGCTGGTCGCCGTATCGGACTGGATGCGGGCAGTGCCTGATCTTATCCGTGCCTGGGTGCCCACCGAGCTCGTCACACTCGGCACGGATGGCTTTGGCTTCTCCGACACCCGGCCCGCGGCCCGGCGACATTTCCTGGTGGACGCCGAGTCCATCACGGTAGCCGCGCTTGCGGCACTGGCCAGACGTGGCGAGGTCGACCAGTCCGTGGTCACCGAGGCAGCGCGCCACTACCGCATCGACGATCCCCAGGCCGCCGGTCCGCAAACCTCCGACCCGGGCGTCGCCTAGCGATCACCCGGTTACCGGGTCGATCAACGCCGACATGGAGCCATGGCGGGGAGGAGAAGGTGGGGCTAGCCGTTCATCAGGCGAGCAGCCATCTCCCAGACGAGGATCTCAGCGCCGGTGGTTCCAGCAGTGACCCGCTGGCCACCGGCGGCAGTCATGCGTGCCGCGTCACCGGTGTTCAGCGAGCCGGAGTCTTCCAGATCCACCGTGCCTCGGGCGACGAACACGTGCACGAACGCCGCAGCTGGTAGGCCGACATTGGCTCCGGGTTGCAGCCGTGCGGCGTAGAGGGCCGCATGCTGCTGACGGATGGAAATCGCTCGGCGGTCGCGGTGAGCGTCCATTCCGGAGGCCACCACCACCAGTTCACCCGACCCCGCTTCGACCGGACCTAACTGATCATTGATGTCCAGCTGCTGGTAACTAGGTTCGATGGAACGGGTATCCGGCGGAACCCACATCTGCACGAAGTGCACATTCTCGTCGTGTGGCTCGCCGTCCAATCGCCAGGAGTCATTTTTTTCCGAGTGCCTGATCCCGGTGCCCGCGCTCATGCGCTGAGCTAACCCTGGGTAGATCACCCCGCAGTTGCCGTTGGAATCCTCGTGCACCAGCGACCCGTCCAGCACCCATGTGACGATCTCCATATCGCGATGCGGATGGGTCTCAAATCCCAAGCCAGGCTCCACGACGTCATCGTTGTTGACCAGCAGCAAGCCGAAGTGAGTATTCGCCGGATCAAAGTGCCGGCCGAATGAAAAGCTGTGCCGTGAGTCCAGCCAGCCGAGCTCGGTGTGCCTACGGTCCGCCGCTCGGCGCACATCGATCTGGGGCGTGAGCTTCGGTGGCGAGCTGACCATGCGCCTCTCCTTGACCGCGTTCCAACAATCTCTGGGTCCTACCAGTCTCTTGGCTTAACCAAACACTATCGCGCGAAGCCATTTCCCGTTGGCTTTGCGTTGTCGCACTGTTGTCCGGCGGTTCTTCTTAACGTTGCCGTGCGATGCTGGGCGCTATGACCGTCCAGACGGGTACGCACTCGCTGTCTGCCAGCACGCTGCGCAAGCTGGCCCTGGCCACCGGTGGGTTGGCTACTGCCAGCGTGGCTGAGATGGAGCTGCGCTATCCCTGGTTTCGCCGGCTGCCCGCCGACCAGCGAGCCGAAATCCTGCTGGTCACCCAAACCAGCCTGGCGAACTTTGTCGAGTGGCTCAATGACCCTCAGCACTCCATCAAGCTGTCTTCTGGGGCTTTTCGCACCGCTCCGCGTGATCTGAGCCGCTGGGTGAGCCTGCGCCAGACCGTCGATCTGGTCCGCATCGCTACCTCGGTGTTCGAGCAACAACTACCCGAACTCGCCGCTGACGATGCCGAGCGCGCATTCCTTACCGAGGCTTCCCTGCGCTATAGCCGTGAAGTCGCCTTCGCCGCAGCCAGCGCCTACGCCGGTGCCGCCGAGGCACGCGGCGCCTGGGACGCCCGGCTGGAAGCCCTGGTCGTGGACGGGATCATGCGCGGCGACGGTGAGGAGGCGCTGCTGTCCCATGCGGCGGCACTAGGCTTGGAACCCACAGCACCGGCGACGGTATTGGTGGGTAACCCACCCCCGGAAGGTGCACCGGAGCTGCTTTCTGACATGAGGGGTACCGCCGCCCGCACTGGGCGGGGGGTACTCGTCGGGGTGCAAGGTTCTCGGCTGGTGCTGATCGTCAGCGGCTGCCCAGCACTGCCAGAGGACTCGCAGTGGATGATCGACGCCTTCGGGCCAGGTCCGGTAGTGATCGGACCGACGGTGCCTTCGCTCGCCGAAGCACACCGCAGTGCCGCCGATGCCCTGTCCGCACTGCGTGCCGCCGCGGCCTGGCCCGCGGCGCCACGACCGGTCCCGGCAGCGGAGCTGCTACCGGAACGTGCGCTGGCCGGAGACCCGGAGGCGGAGCGGCTGTTGGTGGACCAAGTGATGCGACCCCTCACCGCAGCAAGCGGCGGTCTCGTGGAAACGCTGGACGCGTATTTCGACGCCAGCGGCGTACTCGAAGCCTGCGCCCGGCGCTTGTTCGTGCATCCCAACACGGTTCGCTACCGGCTACGTCGCATCGCCGAAATCACCGGACGAGTGCCCAGTGACCCGCGAGACGGGCTCGTGCTGCGAGTAGGCCTGGCAGTCGGCCGGCTGGCCCGCTCGCGCGGCCTGTGGTAGTCCGTGGCCGGTCCACCCACGCACCCTGATGGCAAGCTCAGAGCGCAGGCCGCCACCGAGGTGCTTGTAGACACTCCACAAGAATGGCGCGGTGGACTTCGTGACCGGCGGCATCACCACCGTGGCGAACCAGGGTGTTCAGTGGACACCGATGATCGCACTGCTCGCTCCCGGACAAGGCGCCCAGGCCCCCGGCATGCTCGCGCCCTGGCTGGAGATGGGCGGCGCGGAGGACCGTATCGCGGCCTGGTCGTGCAGCGCCGAGCTCGATCTACGCCGGCTCGGCACCACAGCGGATGCCGAAGAGATCAAGGACACGGCGGTGGCCCAGCCACTGATCGTGGCACTGTCGCTGCTCGCCGCCGAGCAACTACTCCGGCGGCTAGACCTGCCGACTGACGCACCGGTCGCCGGGCATTCGGTCGGCGAGCTGGCCGCGTCGGCGATCGCCGACGTCTTCACCCCCGAGGAAGCCATCGCGCTCGCTGCCCTTCGGGGTCGGGAAATGGCTGCAGCGTGCAGGCTTGCGGCGACCGGGATGTCAGCAGTACTCGGGGGTGATCCCAATGAGGTCGCAGCGGCGTTGGCGCAATGTGAGCTGGACGTCGCCAACCACAATGGCGCTGGGCAGATCGTGGTCGCTGGCCGGATCGAGGCGCTGGCGGCGCTGGCCACGCACAAGCCGGCCCGAACGCGGGTCAAACCACTGCCGGTAGCCGGCGCATTTCATACGCGGTTCATGGCCCCGGCCGAGCGGGCCTTGGCGGACTACGCAGTGAAGCTCGGCGCCAAAAATCCGGCGCGAACGCTGCTGTCCAATGCCGACGGGCAAGCGGTCTCCGAGGGAGCAGAGTTGTTGGACCGGCTGGTCGCGCAGGTGACGAAGCCCGTGCGCTGGGACTGCTGTATGGCCACGCTGCGCGCACTGGGCGTCAGCGCAACGATTGAACTGCCGCCCGCGGGCACGCTGTCCGGCCTGGTCAAAAGGGAATTGACCGGCACCGTCACGCTGGCGCTGAAGGCACCCGGGGATTTCGACAAGGTTGCTGGTCTGATCAGCGATCACGCCAGCGGGGCGAAGAGGGACGAGTGTTCAGGAATTCACCCGTGAGTCCCGTCCTCCGGCAACTCACCCTGACCCCTGGTGCGCGCATCCTGGGTTTGGGCAGCAGGCAACCCGAGCGGATCGTGACCAATGCCGACATTTCCGCTCGCGGGGTGGACACCACTGACGAGTGGATTCGCGCCCGGGTGGGAATTGAGCAACGCCGCTTTGCCCGCGCTGACGAGTCGGTTGTCGACATGGCCGTTGATGCCGGCTCCAAAGCGCTTGCCGACGCCGGGCTGGCACCCTCAGAAATCGACGCCGTACTCGTTGCCACCTGCACAATGCCGTCGTTCATCCCTAACGCCGCCGGGCAGACCGCGGACCGCATCGGAGTGCACGCCGCCGCTGCCTTTGACATCAACGCCGCATGCGCCGGTTTCTGCTACGGGTTGGGCACCGCATCCGACATGATCCGCGCCGGCTCCGCGCGCCACGTGCTGGTGATCGGCGCAGAAAAGCTGTCTGACTGGGTCGATCCGATGGACCGATCTACCTGCATCATCTTCGCCGACGGCGCGGGCGCCGCGGTGGTCGGCCCGGTCGAGGAGGGTGATCGTCCCGGCATCGGTCCGATCGCCGCCGGCAGCGCCGGGGATCTGGTCGACACCATCGTGATCTCCGACCGCAACTCGTTCATCCACCAGGACGGCCGGGAGGTGTACCGGTGGGCGATCACCAAGATCGCACCGGTGGCTCTACGGGCATTGGAACTGGCCGGGGTGGCCCCGGCGGATGTCGATGTGTTGGTGCCGCACCAGGCCAACCTGCGCATCGTCGAGGCCATCGCCAAGCGCATCCGGGCCGCCGGAGCCCCCGGGGATATGGTGGTCGCCGACGACATCATCCACTCGGGAAACACATCCTCGGCATCGATACCTCTCGCGCTCGACCACATGCGAGCCGAGGGCCGGGTCCGTTCCGGAGACCTAGCGCTGCTGGTCGGGTTCGGCGCCGGACTGTCCTACGCAAGCCAGGTGGTGGTCCTGCCGTGAAGCGCCGGCTACGCATCTGGACAATGCATCGCCGCAGGGGACGCTGCGCCCCGATCATCGAGATCGACGGAAGGGACGTACACCAGTGACGAACGAGGAAATCCTCAAGGGCATTGCCGAGATCGTGAACGAGGTAGCAGGGGTCGAGACCAGCGAGATCACCCCAGAGAAGTCCTTTGTGGACGAATTGGACATCGACTCGCTGTCCATGGTGGAAATTGCGGTACAGGTGGAGGATCGCTTCGGCGTCAAGGTGCCCGATGAGGTGCTGGCCAATCTGAAGACGGTCGGCGACGCGGTGGACTACGTAGCCAAGACCACCATCACATGACGCCGTGCACGCATTCCGGCGGAGAGGAACATGACCACTGAGGTTGTCATTACTGGGCTCGGAGCCACGACCCCACTCGGCGGCGACGTGACATCCACTTGGGACGCCCTGCGCTCCGGCAAGAGCGGCGTCGTGGCGCTGACCGAGGACTGGGTTGATCGCTATGACCTGCCGGTGCGGATCGCCGCGAAACTGGCAGTGGATCCCAGTGACTCACTTCCCCGCGTACAGGCTCGCCGCTGGGATCGCTGCGAGCAGGTCGCGGTGATCGCTGCTCGGGAAGCCTGGCTGCACGCAGGCGCCCCCGAGGTCGAACCGGAGCGGCTGGCTGTGGTAATCGGCACCGGGATCGGTGGCGCGATTACCCTGCTGGGCCAGGATGATCTACTTGAGAACGCCGGAGTGCGCAAGGTCTCGCCTCTGACCATCCCCATGCTCATGCCCAACGGGCCAGCCGCCCATGTCGGGCTGGACCTCGGTGCCCGCGGTGGGGTGCACGCGCCTGTTGCCGCTTGTGCATCAGGCGCCGAGGCGTTGGCCATCGCGTGGCGGATGCTGCGCGCGGGTGAGGTCGACGTGGTGGTGGCCGGTGGAGCCGAGGCGTGCATCACTCCCATCACGTTGGCCGGGTTTGCCCAGATGCGTGCCATGAGTACCCGCAACAACGAACCCGAACGGGCCTCCCGACCGTTTGACATGGCCCGGGACGGGTTCGTACTGGGGGAGGGCGCTGGAGTGATGGTGATGGAACGGGGGGATTTCGCCGCGGCCCGAGGGGCGACCCGACACGCTCGGCTTGCGGGGGTCGGCACGAGCTCAGACGGCCACCACATCACCGCCCCTGAACCAGAGGGCATTGGCGCCGCTAGGGCGATTTCCGCCGCGCTACGCACCGCCGGGCTGGCCAAAACAGATATCGACCATGTCAACGCGCACGCCACCGCCACCACGGTCGGTGACGTCGCCGAGGCGGCCGCTATCCGGACGGCGATCGGCGATCACACGGTGGTCACCGCGCCCAAAGGTGCATTGGGGCACCTCCTCGGTGCAGCCGGTGCGGTGGAGGGCCTGGCTTGCGTGCTCGCGCTACGAGACGGTGTCGTACCACCGACATTGAACTTGGAGGATGCCGATCCGGGGGTACGGCTCGACGTGGCGACCGGCTCAGCCCGCGAGATGAAGCTGACCGCCGCCGTCAACGACTCCTTCGGATTCGGCGGCCACAACGTGGCACTGGCCTTCATCTCGGCGTGACCAGTCGCGCAAGTAGGCACTGCTTCAAGGAGATCATCCGATGACAGCTCTGGTCGATCGTTCCCATGCCGCGACCCAGTCGGCCGACGGCCAGTCCAGCGAGGGACAGACCGTAGACCCGCGGGACCCGGAACGACGGCTGACGTGCCTGTTTGATCCGGCCACGCTGGTGCCACTGCATCCTCATGACTGCAGCGGAGCCTTCGCCGCCCGGGGCCGCATCGACGGGACAAAGGTGATCGCCTACTGCACGGACGCCACCACGATGGGCGGCGCGATGGGCTCCGAAGGTTGCCGGCACATCGTGGAAGCCATCGACATTGCGATCCGGGAGCGGTCACCGGTAATCGGGTTGTGGCACTCCGGTGGGGCCCGGATCGCGGAGGGGGCAGAAGCGCTCGACGCCGTCGGGCAGGTTTTCGCCGCGATGGTGCGGGCCTCCGGACGGGTGCCGCAGATTTCCGTGGTACTCGGTGCTGCTGCGGGCGGAGCGGCTTACGGTCCCGCGCTCACCGACGTCGTCATCATGGCTCCAGAGGGGCGGATCTTCGTGACCGGCCCGGACGTCGTGCGCAGCGTCACTGGCGAGCAGATCGACATGGAGGCGCTGGGCGGTCCGGACGCGCACGGCAAAAAATCGGGTGTGGCGCACGTGGTGGCCACCTCAGAGCCCGACGCGTTGCTGCGGGCGCGCCATGTCGCCGGGCTGTTCGCCCGTCCTGGAATGTTCGATTTGCACTCGTTCGATGAGGAGGTCGACCTCTCGGAGTTCCTGCCCGCAGAGCGCCAACGTGCGTATGACGTTCGGCCCTTGCTCCGCGCGGTACTGGATGGCGCCGATGCTGACCCGGCCAATGCGGCTGGCGGCCCCGCTTCGCCTGGAGGTTTCGTCGAGCTGCAGCCCAAATGGGCACCCAACATCGTCATAGGCCTGGGCAGGCTGGCGGGCCGGACCGTCGGCGTGATCGCAAACAACCCGCTGCGGCTGGGGGGTTGCCTCGACTCCGCATCAGCCGAAAAGGCATCGCGCTTCGTGCGGATGTGCGATGCGTTCGGCGTGCCCCTGCTTGTACTGGTCGATGTCCCTGGGTACCTGCCGGGTGTGGGTCAGGAGTGGGACGGCGTGGTACGTCGCGGCGCCAAGCTGCTGCACGCTTTCGCCGAGGCGATCGTTCCCCGGATCACGCTGGTCACGCGCAAGGCATTCGGCGGCGCCTATATCGCGATGAACTCCCGGTCGCTGGGTGCGACGCAGGTCTTCGCCTGGCCCGATGCCGAGGTGGCCGTCATGGGCGCCAAAGCTGCGGTGGGCATCCTGCACCGCAGGGCCTTGGCAGCAGCGGCGGAAGATGAGCGCGAGGCGCTGCACGCCAAGCTCGCCAAGCACCATGAGCAGATCGCCGGCGGGGTTGACCGTGCCGTGGCGATCGGCGTGGTGGACGAGGTGATCAAGCCGACGGAGACCCGGCGACGCCTGGCCGAAGCACTCGCCGCCGCCCCGGCAGGCCGCGGCGCGCACGGCAATATCCCGCTGTAGTCAGCCGCCGTTGACGGCTGTTGAGGTGCGATGTCAGCAGGCCACGAACAGATTCGCAGTCGGTGAGCTCGGCCCCAACCGCAGCGCCTCCCCCTGTCCCAGCAGCGGGTAGGACACCCACCAGCGCAGGCATCTCACCGGCAGCCCAGGCGGTGCGTCGGCCGGATTCTGCAGGCTGGTAAACGACATCAAGGCGACGAGCCCGCCGCCAACCCGTGGCTCCAGGCGATGCACCACCATGCTGCTATCCAGCGTGGATCGGTACTGGGCGCGCCAAGCCGTCTCTCCCATGTCGCGGGCCCACTGCGGGATGACGGCACTGCGCCATAAGTTGTAATCACCCGCATTGATGCCGTCGAAATACGTCTGGAGAACTTTCCGGATCCGGTCGGCGTCGGGATGCAGCGCCACGTCTTCGGCGAGCATCACTGTGGGCGGCCCTGGCGCCGGTGGTCGGGGTGGAGCCTTTGTCTCGATCGAGCCACCATGCGAGCTGGTGTTACCCACCCCGGTAACCGGATGCTGACCACGCAGCAGGAAGCCCACTCCGGCTGCGCTGACCAAGACCACGATTGTCACCAGGACAGGGGTCCACCAGCGGGGAGCGACCGGCCGTGCCACCCGGGCAGCCTACGCGCCCACCCCACCGCTCCCGGCATGGGAACATATCAGGGTATGGGGATCAGCCGACTCGGTGAAGCCAGGTCACGGGCGCGCCGTCGGCGGCGCGGCGGAAGGGCTCCAGCGCGTCGTCCCACGCGGCGCCGAGCAGCTGGTCGAGCTGGTGAGCGAAGGACTGAGCGTCACGCGCGGTAGCGGCCAGCGACCGGAGCTGGTCCTCACCGACCACGATGTCACCGTTGGCACTGGTACGGGATCGCCAGAGGCCTAGCCCGGGCACGAAGCAGAACCGCTCTCCATCCACCCCTGGACTGGCTTCCTCGGTCACTTCGAACCGCAGCATCGGCCATGCCCGCAATGCGATGACCAACGCTGCCGCAGTACCTGGCTTGCCAGCCCAGGCAGCTTCCGCGCGCAACTGCCCCGGCGCCGCAGCCTGCGCAGTCCACAGGAACTCCAACTTGGCCTGCAAGACGCCTGCCACCGCCCACTCGACATGCGGGCAGACCGCAGGCGGCGACGAGTGGACATAGATGATGCCACTAGTGCTCATGTGGTGCCTCCGCTGATCGACGAGGAGCGTCTTCCCCTACGTCCTCATGATCATCGGCCACGCACCGTTACCCATTGTGCCCGCCCCACCGCCGGTGCGCCAGCGAGGAAGCGTGTGTCGCGCGCGGAGGTTTAGTGGCCATGGGCCCCCAGCGCTTCTGAAGCGCGCACCGTGTCAACCAAGCCGGTGCCCTTATCGAACGACGTCGTGTACCCACCGACCTGCTGGTACGGCGCACCGTTGGAATAATGTAGGGCGGTCGACTTCAGCACTTTCTCAATCTGGGCCGGTGTCGCGGCGGGGTCGGCTTGGAACAGCAACGCCACGATACCGGTAATCTGCGGTGCAGCCATCGACGTCCCGCTGAGCGTGTTGTAACTACCCACGTCGATTATTCCGGGGCCGCTTTGCGGCTTGAGCCCGGTGGAGCAGATCGGTAGGTAAGCCCGGCAAGCACCGACGATGTTCTCACCTGGCGCGGAGATGTCTGGCCAGGTCGAGGGGTCGGTCTTCGCGCCGCGAGAAGAGAACTTCGACACCGGGCCGGTGCGCGTGCCAGTGCCTTCGTCGTTATAAGAGGCCACTGAAATGATCCCACCGGTCGGGTCCTGGGCCGGGGGGTTCGTCAGACTTTTCGAGCCGTCTCCCCCGTCGTTGCCCGCAGCCCACACCATGACCACGCCTTCTTTGATCAATTGGCGCTGAAGCTTGACGGTTGATGAATTCGGATCGAACTTGCCCCCGCCCTGGGGGCCATAGGAATTATTGACCACCCTGATCGGCGGGCATAGTGAAAGCGGTACTGCGTCGCCACACGGTTTGGCGTGGTGCTCAAGCACCCAGTTCAACGCCGAGTCGGCACTGAGGATCACCACTGCGGAACCGGTGGACAACGAGACAATACTGGCGCCGGGCGCTGCACCGGAGACCTTGGTGCCATCGTTGAGCGCGACGAGGCGACCCGCGGCAATGCTGGAGACGTGGCTGCCGTGACCGCCGAGGGACAACGTGTCGGTGTCGACGCTCCTCGGCATGTCCACGATGCAGTTCGTATCGGGGTTGGACTCGTCGAGGCACACGCTCTTCAGGCTGCGCACGACCTTGTCCCCGGCGAACGCGGGATGGGTAGGATCGATGCCGGAATCAATGATCGCAACGCTGACCCCGGTGCCATCCAACGCAGCGCCGTTTGCGCCGGTCAGGGTCTGCTGGGCCTCGAAGCCACGGGTGGCTAGCAAAGACGTGGAGCGGATGGCCTTCTGGGTGGGGACCGCGTCTGTCGCGTAAGACGCGAGAGGCTGATCGCCCTCGAGGTAGGTGACTCCAGGTTGGGTGCGGGCCGCTTCGACCTGTTGCTTGGTCCCTGACGCCACCACTACCCCGATCTTGCGGAAGGTAGCGACCTGACGCATCCCGGTGGCGGCGACCGCCCGTTGGGCGTCCGCAAGGGTGGTCCCATGCACCATTACGGGTAATTGACCGGTTACCGCGGACAGCAACTGACTCGCCAGCGACGGTGACAACGGAACCAGCGCCGGTTCCGCACTCGCCGGCATGGCAGCCAACGAACCTCCCGCGATCAGGCCGCCGACCAGGAACCCAGCCAGCAAACCCCGTCGAGGCATGAGCCCCTCCCTATTCAGCACTCCGAGACGCACAGTAATTAGTGAACACGCAGCGCGCACGGACGTCAACGCTCCGCAATCATCTGGAGCTCGCTGGCCGGCTCGTCAGCTATAGATCGAGACGCCTGTGTGCCGGATCGGTTGCGTCCGGTGCACGGGCAACCACGGTAATTACGCCGTTCAGCTCAACGACCGACCGCCGGGCGGCCTACACCCGTGTGGGCACCATCCTCACAGCCATAACTACGCACAGCAGCAGGCCGACGATGTCGAGCCTTGTTGTCAGGCCTCCGTACTGATGTCGCACAGCGGATGGCACGCCCGCAGGAGGTGCTCGATCTGCTCGGGAGCCCCAGGTGGGGCGAACAAGGAGCCCTGGCCAGTGTCGCACCCAGCCGTGCGGAATCGCCCAAACTGCTCGGGTGTCTCAATACCCTCCGCAGTAACCGTCAAGCCCAGGGCGTGGGCCAGGTCCGCCAACGCCGCCACGATCCGTTGATCCACCAGAGCAGAGGGAGACTGCAAACCTTCCGCGAACGAACCGGCCAGTTTAAGTTCGTGCAGCGGCAGCCGGCGTAGGTCGGGAATGTTCCAGTAGCCGGTGCCGAAGTCGTCAAGAGCGATACGCACACCCATGCCATGCAGTTTCGTCAGCACCGTCAGCGGCCCGTCCGCGTCGCTCAGCAGAGCCTGCTCGGTGAGCTCAAGTTGCAGGCTGGCAGGCTCGAGGTGGTTATCCGCCAGGATCTCGGTGATGTCGGCAACCAGCGCCGGCTCGTGAAGCTGCCGGGGTGCGAGGTTGACGCTGACGAACGGCGCAGCAGCGCCGAAGCTGTCCCCCCACGCCCGCGCCTGCTCGCAGGCCTGGCCCAGCACCCACCGTCCGAGCTGCACGATGGAGCCGCTTTCCTCGGCAAGGTCGATGAAGCGCTCCGGGCCGAGCACGCCGAAGGTCGGATGACGCCACCGCACCAGCGCCTCTACGCCGATCAACGAGCGATCTTGGAGCCGGAACAGCGGTTGGTACTCGACAAAGAATTCGTCGCGCTCGATTGCAGCGAGCATCGTCGCGGACAGGGTGAAGCGAAGCACTTCGCTGTCGTTGCGAATCCGGTCGAAGATCGCGTAGCGAGCCTTGCCATCCGCCTTCGCCCGGTACATGGTGATGTCTGCGGCCTGCAGCAGATCCTCAGGATTGGTGTCGACCACGGGCCGCTCCACGACACCGATGCTCGCCGTGACCCTCAGCTGGTGTTTACCGACTCGAATCGGTTCTGCCATGGCGGCCAGCACCCGATCGGCCAGCGTGACCACGTCCTGCTCTCCCGCCGTGCCCTCCACGACAATCACGAATTCGTCGCCACCCATTCGCGCCACCAGCTCTCCTGCGCAACAGCAGCGCGTCAGCCGGGCCGCGACAGTCTTCAACAATTGATCGCCGACGTGGTGTCCCAGGCTGTCATTGACCACTTTGAACCCGTCGAGGTCCAAAAAACACAATCCAACCCGGCGCCCGACGGCCGACTCAGCAAATATCTGAGCCAGCCGTTCGGTCACCAATTGGCGGTTGGCCAGCAATGTCAGCGGGTCGTGGTAGGCTTGGTGCTCCAGTTTGGCCTGCAAGAGACGCCGTTCGGACACGTCCTCCAACATTGCTACCTGGTATGCAGGTTCGTTGTTCTCATCGCGTACCAGCGACACCGTCAAATTCGTCCAAATCTCCCCACCGTCGGATCGGTAGAAACGCTTCTCCATCCGGAAGTGGTCACGCCCACCACGAATCAGTTCCGCATAGGTCTGCCACACGCTGGAAGCGTCTTCTGGGTGAACCATCGCACTGACGTTGAGCCGGGTGAATTCTTCGAGACTGTATCCGAACATCCGCTGCAACGCCGGATTGGCATCGGTGATGTTGCCTGCTAAATCGCCGATCCCGATACCGATTGCCGCTTCAGTGAACATCGCGCGGAACTTGGTCTCGCTGGCCGCGAGAGCCTGTTCAGCCTGCCTACGCGCGCGGAGCCCGGCGCGATAGACCGCATCTTGTTCATCAAGGCTGCGTTCACGCAGCGCACCGGCGTAGCCAGCGGCCATGCTGGCGGCGAGCTGAGCAACCCGGCGGGGTACGTCGGTGCAGTGCGGATTTGAGCCCAGTAGGCCGGGCAACTCTTCAGAGATGAGGGCCAGAGTGCCCCTGAGCGTCTCGGTGCCGGTGAAATGTGCCGCGACCATATCGACGCCGATCTGGCGACCGACCGAGGGATCGAACTCTTCGGCCAGCGTTGCATCGACTAGTCGCTGGGTAAGTCCGAGCAGGTGCTTGGCGAGCACGCGGCGTCCCATCGACACGTAACTGGTGCCGACGATCGCCTCGGCCCAACGCCGGGCGAACGCCTCGTGATCGGCCGCGGTCATGGTCGCCGGCCCACTACCGCGTAGCCGGTGAACCGCTCGGGATGATCGTCGACGTCGGCCGGCGAGTCCGGACGCCACAGCGGCATGAACACCACCCCGGGTGGTACCAGCTCAAAACCGTCGAGCAACGTCTCGATCTCTCGCCGAGAGCGCATAGTCAGCGGCGCACCGGCGCGTCGGTAAAGCTCGATATGCGGGCCGGCCTGGTCGGGGCGCCCCTCGTGAGTGGCGTGCGAGACGGCGAGATAACTGCCCGATGGCATCATCTTGCGGTATTGAGCAACGACATTGGCCGGATCCGCCTCATCCGGAACGAAATGCAGCATCGCGACCATGAGCACGCCGATCGGCTTGCTGAGATCGAGCAACCGCCCCGCCCGGGGGTCATCGAAGATCGCGGCCACATCCCGCAGGTCGGCCTGGACGATGTCAGCGAACGGATTTCCGGCCAGCATGGCGCGGCTATGCGCGACGGCTACCGGGTCAATATCCACGTACACGACTCGGCACTGGGACGAGACAGCCTGGGCAACCTCGTGCACGTTGCCCTCGGTGGGAATACCTGATCCGATGTCCAAGAATTGGGTGATGCCCTGTTTGACCAGGTAGCGCACCGAGCGGCGGAGAAACGCCCGGTTAGCCTGCATGATCAACGGTAGATCCGGCCACAGTTCAATGGCCTTACGGGCCATCTGCCGATCGACCGTGAAGTTATGCGACCCGCCGAGGTAGTAGTCGTAGACGCGGGCCGGGCTAGCATGCTCGATGTCGATGTCGTCCGATGCCCAGCTCGGCAGGTCCACCGGTCACCCTCCCTGCTGATGTCGACGAGTTGGATGCCGAACAGCCGCACACCGCATACACGAACTTACTCCCCGAGTTCTCAATAACAGACCGGAAACGGTCCGTGCAAGACTGCATGCCTGTCCGTTGGCCGTTTCTTGATACTGCCCGGGTGGTGAACGTCAGGTGTACACCGTGGGAAGATCGGCGAGTGGCCGCTAGAGAGTTGACGAAGCGCCGAGCTGCAGTGCTCGGTTCTCCGATTCGCCATTCACTGTCACCTACCCTGCACTGCGCTGCTTACGCTGCGCTGGGCCTGGCCAGGTGGCGTTACGAAGCGGTAAATTGCGACGAAGCAACGCTACCCGCCTTTGTTGAGGGGCTCGGTCCGGAATGGGTTGGGTTGTCGTTGACCATGCCTCTCAAACGCGTCGCATTAACCGTGGCCGACGAGGTGTCCCCGCTGGCCAGCGCGGTCGGCGCGGCAAATACCCTGCTGCTTGGCCCTCCAGAACAACCGCGCCGGGCGGAAAATACCGACGTGGCTGGCATCCTTGCCGCGCTGCGTGAAGCAGGCGTCGACAGGGTCCGCGGCGGGGCGATCCTGGGGGCCGGCGGCACGGCCCAAGCCGCGCTCGCCGCCCTGCGTGAGCTGGGTGAGTTCGCTCCCCGGGTGGTGGTTCGCAATCCGGCCAGAACAGCGGAGTTGCTGGCAACAGCTGGCCGGCTCGGTGTCCGCCCGGAAATCCTCGGCGGGCTACCGGAGGTGGACCTGCTGGACACCGACGTGGTCGTGTCCACCCTGCCCCCCGGCGCTGGGGACACCCTGCGCGGCCGGCCCTGGGATAGCCAGCCGGTGGTACTCGATGTTGTCTACACACCGTGGCCGACGCCGCTGGCCGCATCCGCACGAGAAGCCGGCTGCCGCATCGTCAGCGGGCAGGCAGTCTTGCTCCACCAGGCCGCCGCGCAAGTCGAGCTGATGACCGGCTGCTGCGCGCCGATCGTTCAGATGCGCGCTGCTCTGGACACCGCTGTCGGTTCCCACTAGAAGCAGCTTCCGGTCCCAAAACACCTGGGACAGAGATAGCGGCGAGTTACCATCGTGCGGTGACCACATTGTTCCGGCCGCCGGAACGTCGTGATGTCGACGCCCTGATCGGTGGTGTCGTCCATGATCTTGGGTCGGATCCGTTTCCGGTCATCGGTATGGACCACATTCGCTTCGACGTCGGCAACGCTCGGCAGGCAGCGCACTTCTATTCGACAGCGTTCGGGATGACTTGCGTTGCCTACCGGGGCCCAGAGCAGGGTTACCGGGACGCGGCGGAGTACGTGCTGACTTCAGGACGGGTCCGGTTCGTGCTCACCGGGCCAACCCACGCCGACACACCATTAGCCCAGCAAGTGGCTACCCACGGTGACGGGGTCAGTGATCTCGCGATCGAGGTCCCTGACGTGGATCGGGCCATCGCGTTCGCCCGCCAGCAGGGCGCCACCGTGTTGGTGGAGCCGGCCGACGCCACTGACGAGCACGGCACAGTACGGCTGGCAGCTTTGGCCACCTATGGGGACACCCGGCACACCCTGGTCGATCGATCCCGCTACCGCGGTCCTTTCCTGCCCGGATTCCTGGCCCGGTCGCCCCTGGTGCGTCCTGGGCGCCGGTTGTTCCAGGCGGTGGATCACTGTGTGGGCAATGTCGAATTGGGCCGCATGGATACCTGGGTGTCTTTCTACAACCGGGTGATGGGCTTCGAGAACATGGCGGAGTTCATCGGACAGGACATCGCGACTAAATACTCCGCGCTGATGTCCAAGGTGGTAACCAGCGGTAATCACCGGGTCAAGTTCCCGCTCAACGAACCTGCGATCAGCACCCGGCGGTCTCAGATTGACGAGTACCTGAAGTTTTACGGGGGTCCAGGAGTACAGCACATTGCGCTGGCGACCGGCGACATCGTCGGTGCTGTCGCGGCCATGCGGGACCGGGGTGTGGAGTTCCTGGACACGCCCGCCTCGTATTACGACACGCTTGGCGAGTGGGTAGGCGACACCCGGGTGTCTGTCCAGACGTTACGTGAACTGGGCATTCTCGCCGATCGCGACGAGGATGGTTACTTACTGCAAGTATTCACCAAGCCGGTACAGGACCGGCCGACGGTGTTTTTCGAACTGATCGAGCGGCACGGTTCGATGGGCTTCGGCAAGGGAAACTTCAAGGCACTGTTCGAGGCCATCGAGCGGGAGCAGGCCCGCCGGGGAAACCTGTAGGCGCCATGGCCTTTTACCGGCAGGCGGGCGACATTCCCCGCAAGCGACACACCCAGCACCGCCGCCCCGACGGCAGCCTCTACTACGAGGAATTGATGGGTACTGAAGGCTTCTCCTCGGACTCCTCACTGCTGTACCACGAGCAGATTCCCTCGGCCATCATCGATGCCCGGTCCTGGAAGCTGCCTGAGCACGCCACCGTGCCCAATGAACCACTGGTACCCCGCCACCTGCGGCTGCATGAGCTCTTCACCGAGCAAGAAGGGAGACGCTGCGACGCGGTGACCAGCCGGCGGCTGGTGCTCGGCAATGTTGATGTACGGATCTTCTACGTGGTCGCCGGCGTCGCCTCACCGCTGTACCGCAACGCTCTGGGTGACGAGTGCGTCTTCGTCGAGTCAGGCTCGGCAGCGGTGCACACGGTATTCGGAGCGCTGGAGGTGGCCACAGGCGACTACGTCATGCTGCCTCGCGGCACCACTCACCAATGGGTACCCGGCCCGGATGAGCTGCTACGCGCGTACTGCATCGAAGCGAGCAGCCACATCACTCCGCCACCCCGTTACCTGTCCAGATTCGGGCAGTTCCTGGAACACTCCCCGTACTGCGAGCGAGACCTGCGAGGTCCTGGCCTGCCGGAGGTAGTCCAGGAAGCCGACGTGGAGGTCCTGGTCAAGCACCGCGGAGCACACGGGCCCACCGGTACCGCCTACACCTACCCGCGGCATCCGTTCGACGTGGTGGGCTGGGATGGGTGCCTGTACCCGTACGCGCTCAATATCGCCGACTTCGAGCCGATCACCGGCCGCATCCATCAGCCACCTCCGGTACATCAGGTCTTCGCCGGCAGCGGGTTTGTGATCTGCAATTTCGTGCCGCGTAAGGTCGACTATCACCCGTTGTCGGTGCCGGTGCCGTACTACCACTCCAACGTCGATTCCGATGAGGTCATGTTTTACTGCGGTGGGAACTACGAGGCCCGTAAGGGCAGCGGGATCGGTCCCGGCTCGATCTCCGTGCATCCCGGTGGCCACTCGCACGGCCCCCAGCCCGGCGCGATCGAACGGAGCCTCGGAGCCGAGTTCTTCGACGAGCTGGCCGTCATGGTGGATACGTTCCGCCCTGTGGAGCTGGGTGAGGGTGGGCTCGCGTGCGAGGACCGGACGTACCCGTGGAGCTGGTCCGGGCGAGGTCCGGACCGGTGAGCAACTCGACTGTCACCGGCAAGACTGCGACCAGCTGGACCGGGGTAGCCGCCAACCATCCCTTCGGGGTCCACACCCTGCCCTACGGTGTCTTCACCGATGCCGCGCGCGAGCAGCCGCGGGTGGGCGTAGCCGTAGGTGACGCCATCCTGGACCTCACTGCCGCCGCCGCGGCCCTGCTGCCTGAACATCTCACGCTGTTCGGCAGTGGCACTCTCGACCCCTTGCTGGCCGCCGGCCGCCGTACCTGGACTGCAGTCCGAGCCGCGCTGACCGAGTGGCTGACCGACGACAGGTACGCCGACGTACTGGCACCCCTTCTCATTCCGGCCACCGCCGCTGCAATGCGGTTACCGTTCACGGTCGCCGACTATGTCGACTTCTATTCCTGCGAGCAGCACGCAACGAATGTCGGGCAGATCTTGCGGCCCGATCAACCCGCGTTACCGGCGAACTGGCGTCACCTGCCGGCTGGCTATCACGGGCGGGCCGGCACGGTGGTGGTGTCCGGGACGCCGATCTACCGGCCACCGGGTCAACGGCGCCTCCCAGACGGCACCATCATCTTCGCGCCCTCAAGCGCGCTGGACTTCGAAGCCGAAGTCGGCTTTGTCGTCGGCGCGCCGCCGGTATCCGGCCGGCCGGCACCGGTGACCGATTTCGCGAACCACGTTTTTGGGTTATGCATGGTCAACGATTGGTCAGCTCGTGACATTCAGGCGTGGGAATACCTTCCGCTCGGGCCCTTCCTCGGCAAGTCATTCGCCACCTCGATCTCCCCGTGGGTGATCCCGCTCGATGCCCTGGCCAGTGCTCGTATCCAACCTCCGCCCCGCAATCCGTGCCCGCTGCCCTACCTCGATGACAGCCGCGCCGAGCCGTGGGGGCTGAATATCACGCTGGAGGTGCGGCTTAACGATCACCTGGTGTCTCGCCCACCGTTCGCCGGGATGTACTGGACAGCCGCGCAGCAGCTGGCCCACCTGACGAGCAACGGCGCCTGCGTGCGCACCGGCGACCTGTTTGCGTCGGGCACGGTCAGCGGGCCTGCTCCGAACCAGTGGGGTTCGCTACTCGAACTCAGCTGGAACGGCTCATCGTCCCTGGCTCTCACCGACGGCACCACCCGTAGTTTTCTGGCCGATGGCGACGAAGTATCGATCACCGGGACCGCGCCGGGACCCGCGGGCAGCACCATCGGCCTGGGTGAGGTGCGCGGACAAGTTCACGCACTCGTGCACGCATAACCATGTTCTGGCACCGAACCCCACTGACGAGTAACGGGCCGTGGCCCGGCACCGCCTACCCACTGGGGGCAACCTACGACGGCGCGGGCACCAACTTCGCGGTGTTCTCGGAGGTCGCCAATGCGGTAGAGCTTTGCCTGTTCGACGACGGTGGCGATGCGCACGCGATAGAGACCCGAATCCGGCTGGACGAGGTCGATGGGTTCGTCTGGCACGGCTACCTACCCGGCATCGGGCCCGGCCAGCACTACGGATACCGGGTACACGGTCCGTACCATCCAGCGACTGGGCACAGGTGCAACCCAGCCAAGTTGCTCATCGATCCCTATGCCAAGGCGGTATCTGTCACCACCATCGATTGGGACGAGTCGTTGTTCGGCTACCGGTTTGCTGATCCGGAACAGCGCAACGACGCCGATTCGGCAGCCCACGCCCCGAAAGCGGTGGTGATCAGCCCGTTCTTCGACTGGGCTGACGACCGTCACCCGCACACCCCCTACCACGAGACCGTGATCTACGAGGCGCACGTGCGCGGTCTGACCATCGCCCACCCCGAGATCCCACCCGGGCTCCGGGGTACCTACGCCGGCCTCGCACACCCGGTGATGATCAATTACCTCACCACACTGGGTGTCACCGCTGTCGAGCTCATGCCGGTACATCAGTTCATCACCGACCGCAGTCTCGTCGAACGGGGCCTGACCAACTACTGGGGTTACAACACCGTTGCGTTCCTGGCGCCGCATAACGGCTACGCCGCGGCGGGCACCGCCGGAACCCGGGCACACGAGGTCGTCACACAGTTCAAGTCGATGGTCCGGGAGCTGCACGCGGCAAATATCGAGGTGATCCTCGACGTGGTTTACAACCACACGGCAGAGGGCAATCACCTGGGACCGACGTTGTCGATGCGCGGCGTCGACAATCCTGCCTACTACCGCCTCGTCGAAAACGATCTTCGTTACTACATGGACTACACCGGCACCGGCAACTCGCTCAACGTGCGCCATCCGCACACCCTGCAGCTGATCATGGATTCGCTGCGGTACTGGGTTCTCGAGATGCACGTCGACGGCTTCCGCTTCGACCTCGCCTCGACGCTGGCCCGGGAGTTCTATGACGTGGACCGGCTGTCCACGTTTTTCGACCTGGTCCAGCAGGATCCGGTGATCAGCCAGGTGAAATTGATCGCAGAGCCGTGGGACGTCGGCCCGGGTGGATACCAGGTCGGCAACTTCCCGCCGCTGTGGACCGAGTGGAACGGCAAGTACCGCGACACCGTGCGGGATTTCTGGCGTGGCCGGCCCGGAACTCTCGGAGAGTTCGGCTACCGGCTTACCGGATCCTCCGACCTCTACCAGGACGACGGCAGACAGCCATACGCGTCGATCAACTTCGTCACCGCGCATGACGGGTTCACCCTGACCGACCTGGTGTCGTACAACACCAAGCACAACGAGGCCAACGGCGAGGGCAACCGGGACGGCACCGACGACAATCGGTCCTGGAACTGTGGAGTGGAGGGCCCCACCGAGGATCCAGAGGTGCTGGCTCTGCGGGTCCGGCAGCAGCGCAACATGCTGGCCACCTTGTTGCTGTCCCAGGGCGTCCCAATGGTGTTGCACGGCGATGAGCTCGGCCGCACTCAATGCGGCAACAACAACGCCTACTGCCAGGACAACGAGGTGTCCTGGGTGGACTGGAGTTCAGCCGATCAGGAGTTGTTCGCCTTCACCTCGGCACTGATCGGGATGCGCCGCGAGCACCCGGTGTTCCGGCGCCGCAGGTTCTTCGCCGGTCGCCCGATCCGCGGCGGCGACGACCTGCGCGACATCGCCTGGTTCACCGAGTCCGGTAAGGAGATGACCGAGCAGGACTGGGAAATGCCGGTCGGCCAGTACCTCACCGTGTTCCTCAACGGCGACGGCATTCCGGACCCTGACCCCCGCGGCCAGCGGGTCACCGACAATTCGTTTTTGCTGTGCTTCAACGCCCACTACACGGACATCGACGTGCAACTGCCCGGGAACGGATACGGGCGGGAATGGGCCGTCGTGCTGGATACTGCGACCGGCCAGCTACCCGGCAGCCGCGGTGCAACGACCGCGGGCGATGCAAAGATCACCATCACCGGCCGGTCGTTGGTGGTCCTGGAGCGTGTTACATGACGCCATGCTGATCCCCACCTCGACCTACCGGCTACAGCTCAACGCTGAGTTCACCTTCGCCGATGCCGCTGCTGTTGTCCCCTACCTGGCATCACTGGGTGCCGGCGCGGTGTACACCTCACCGCTGCTGGCGGCAATGCCGGGGTCCCAGCACGGGTACGACGTAGCTGATCCCAGCCGCGCATCCGGCGTCCTCGGCGGCGAGGTGGGCCGCCAGACGTTGGTGGCCGCCGTGCGTAAACACGAGCTGGCGCTGGTGGTCGATATCGTGCCCAATCATGTCGGAGTGGCCGAACCGCAGGCGAACCCGGCGTGGTGGGATGTGCTGCGGCACGGGCCGTCATCGCGCTTCGCGCGGTGGTTTGACATCACCGGCTGGCCGCTGCGCCTGCCCCTGCTGGCCGACTCCCCCGACGCCCTGTCCGACCTGCGGGTGGACGGTGATCTGCTGTGGTACTACGAGCGCGCTTTCCCGCTGGCGCCGGGCACAGCCGGCGGCACTCCGCAAGAAGTGCACGAGGCGCAGCACTACCGTCTGGTGTCCTGGCGGGCCGATGTGGGCTACCGGCGGTTCTTCGCGATCAGCGACCTGGCCGCGGTTCGCGTCGAGGACCCGGAAGTGTTCGACGCCACGCACCGTGAGGTGCTGCGCTGGGTTGCCGACGGCGACGTGGACGGCCTGCGCATCGACCACCCCGACGGCCTCACCGATCCCAAGGATTACCTGCACCGGTTGCGTGCATACGCCCCGGACACCTGGATCGTGGTGGAGAAGATCCTTGAGCCGGGCGAGGAGCTGCCCCGTTCCTGGCCGGTAGCGGGCAGCACTGGCTACGACGCCCTTGCTGAGGTGGACGGGGTCCTCATCGATCCCGCCGGAGCAGAGGTATTTACCACGCTGGACACCGAGTTGACCGGCGTACAGACCAGCTGGCCGCAGTTGGTGCACGACTGCAAGCTCGATGTGGCCACCGGCATGCTCGGCTCGGAGTTGCGTCGCCTAGCCAGGCTGGCACCGTCCATCCCGGACGGAACTGATGCGCTTGCTGAGGTCCTGGCCTGCTTCCCCGTCTACCGCTCATACCTGCCAGATGGCGTCGAATATCTCGATGAGGCGCTGGCCGCCGCCCAGCGCCGGAGGGCTGACCTCGGCGCAGCCCTGGCGGCCTTGTCATCCCGGCTGCACGAGCCACGCGACGAGCTGGCCATCCGGTTGCAGCAGACCTCCGGAGCCGTCATGGCCAAGGGGGTCGAGGACACCGCCTACTACCGCTGGACGCGGTTTCTTGCCCTCAACGAGGTGGGCGGTGACCCGGACCGCTTCGGGCTCGATCTCGATGACTTCCACGCCGCGATGGCCCACCGGGAGCAGGTCGCTCCGCACGGCATGACCACGCTGTCCACCCACGACACCAAGCGTTCCGCCGACGTGCGGGCTCGGCTTGCGGTGCTGTCTGAGCTGCCGGACTGGTGGGCTTCGACCGTCCGGGAATTTACCGGGCTGGCGGAAGCGGCCGGTGCTCCCGTGCCCGACGCAGCTTTGGGTCACCTGCTCTGGCAGACCGTGGTCGGCGCATGGCCGCTGTCTCCCGAGCGACTGCACGCTTACCTGGAAAAAGCGATGCGCGAGGCCCGGACGCAAACCACCTGGACCGACCCGGATGAGGCGTTCGAGACCGCCATGCACGCGGTGGCCGATGCAACCCTGGATGACTCCCAGCTGCGCTCTGCGGTGGCCACTGCGGCGGCCCGGATCATCCCGGCTGGATGGTCGAACTCGCTGTCTGCGGTGCTGATACAACTGGCTATGCCGGGAGTTCCGGACACCTACCAGGGTGGCGAGTTGTGGGACCTGTCCCTGGTGGACCCGGACAATCGTCGACCGGTGGACTTCACCGCGCGGGCGGATCTCCTCGCGCAGATCGACCAGGGCTGGTTGCCCGACGTCGACGCATCCGGTGCGGCAAAGCTGCTGGTGGTATCACGCACGCTGCGCACTCGCCGCGATCAGCCTGACCGGTTCACCGGCTACCTCGCGCTGCGCGCTACTGGGCCTGCTGCCTCGCACGCCGTGGCATTCGCCCGTAACGGGCTGGTCGCGGTGGCCACCCGGCTTCCCGTTGGCTTGACTGGCTGCGGTGGCTGGGGTGAAACCGTGCTGGCGCTACCCGAGGGCTCCTGGACCAGCGCGTTCACTGGTGCCGCGGTGTCGGGCGACGTGCCGTTGGCCGAGCTGCTCGCCCGCTATCCGGTCGCCTTGCTGATCGCCGACTGATCAGTGCGTCTGCTGTGGTCATGACCGTCATGACCAGACAAGACCGCACGACCCTGCCAGGATCGATGTTCATGGACTTCAAGGTGTGGGCTCCGCAACGCCAGCGAGTTCGCGTCGTGGTGGACGGCGTCGAGCACGACATGGTTCGAACAAGCGGCGGCTGGTGGGAAAGTGACATCGATGGCGCCGAACCAGGTGCCGACTACGCCTTCCGGCTCGACGAGGAAGGCGCCGCGCTACCCGACCCCCGCTCCCGGTGGCAGCCGAACGGGGTGCACGCTGCGTCCAGAGTTTATGACCACAACGCATTCCCGTGGACCGATGGCCACTGGACCGGCCGTGCGCTGGCCGGCAGCGTGCTCTACGAGCTCCACGTGGGCACATTCACCGCGGCCGGTACCTTTGACTCCGCCATCGAGCGTCTGGACCACCTCGTCGAGCTAGGCGTCGACCTGGTTGAAGTGATGCCGGTCAACACCGTCGACGGACCCCGCAACTGGGGCTACGACGGAGTGGGCTGGTATGCCGTCACCGAGAACTACGGTGGACCCGACAGCTTCAAGCGCTTCGTGGACGCCTGCCACACACTCGGGCTTGGCGTGGTGCTCGATGTCGTGCACAACCATCTCGGCCCATCCGGGGCGTATCTGGATCGCTTCGGCCCCTATTTCGCCGGAAGCAACATCTGGGGCCCCACCCTCAACCTCGACGGCCCGCATTCCGACGAGGTACGCCGGTACGTCATCGACAACACGCTGGAGTGGCTACGCCATTATCACCTGGACGGGCTGCGATTGGATGCAGTGCATGCGCTGCGGGACACCCGTGCCACCCACCTGCTGGAGGAACTGGCTGCTGAGGTGGACGCCCTGGCCGCACAGCTGCGCCGGCCGCTGTCGTTGATCGCTGAGTCCGATCTCAACAATCCCCGCCTGGTGACACCGCGTGCCGCCGGGGGATACGGGCTGACCGCGCAATGGGACGACGACATCCACCACTGCCTGCACGCAACGCTGACCGGCGAACGGCAGGGCTACTACGCCGACTTCGGCGCGCTGCCGGACCTGGCCCGCACTCTGCGCCGGGTGTTCTTCCACGACGGGCGCTGGTCAATCTTCCGGCAGCGCAGCCATGGCCGCGCGGTAGACACCGCTCACTTACCTGGCTGGAAATTTGTGAGCTACCTGCAAAATCATGACCAGGTCGGTAATCGCGCCACCGGTGACCGGATCTCGGCAACCCTGTCCCCTGGGCTGCTGGCCTGCGGCGCGGCGCTGGTGATGTGTACTCCCTACACACCGATGATCTTCATGGGTGAAGAGTGGGGGGCAGCCACGCCGTTCCAGTTCTTCTCGTTCATGCCCGATCCGCAGCTGCGCGACGCGGTCCGCCGCGGCCGCTACGCTGAGTTTGCCGAGCACGGCTGGGACGCAACGGACGTTCCCGACCCGAACGATGAGCAAACGTTTGAGCGCTCCAAGCTGGACTGGTCCGAGATTGAGAAGCAGCCACATGCCAGCGTCCTGCACATCTACCGGGAGCTGATTGCGCTGCGCAGGCGGCACCCGGAGCTGTCCGACCCCCGCCTCGACGCGTTAACCGTCGATGTGGATGACCAGGCCCGGACACTGGTCCTGCATCGCGGTGCGCTGCGGGTGGTGGTGAACCTGAGCGCCCAGCCGGCCACCGTCACGCTGGACAGGGCACCGACCCAGGTTTTGCTCAGCTCGGGACAGGTCACCACCGCGCAGCACGCCGTCGAAATCGATGGCGAGGCGTTCGCCGTGGTTGGCGTCGCGTCCTAGCGGAAGAGCTTGCGCAACAACACCAGTACGATCAGCGCACCAAGGCCCATCAGGGTGTAACGCACTCTGGGGTCGGCCATGGTGGTTTCAACCTGCTCCTTGCCGGCCTCAACCAGGCGCTGCGGATTCGCCCGGGTACCGATCTCCTGGAGCGTCGCAGCCAGCGCATCGCGGGCCTGCTCGATATCACGTTCGATGATGTCGGCGTCGCGGGCCATCAATCCTCCTCGTCAGAATGGGCGGGTACAGGACAGGTACGGGTGCGGCACACCGTAGGTCACCGGCAGCCGGGTGGCGAAGTCACCCCGTCGCAGCGGTACCGTCCGACCTTGTGACCGACAACGTCCGGCTGTCCCCCGGTGACCCCGCACCGGACTTCATCCTGCCCGATGCCGATGGCAAGCCCGTCGCCCTGTCGGACTACCGCGGCCAGTCCGTGGTCGTCTATTTCTACCCCGCGGCCGGCACCCCAGGTTGCACGAAGCAGGCTTGCGACTTCCGGGACAACCTCGCCGAACTGAACACCGCCGGCTTTGCGGTGCTGGGCATCTCGCCGGACTCACCGGCAAAGTTGGCCAAATTCCGCGATGTTGAGGACTTGCAGTTCCCGCTGCTGTCCGATGAGGATCGCTCAGTGCTAGCCGCCTACGGCGCTTACGGGAAGAAGCAGATGTACGGCAGGACGGTCACCGGGGTGATCCGATCCACCTTCGTGATCGACCCGCAGGGCCGCATCGACCAAGCGCTCTACAACGTCCGTGCCACCGGCCACGTCGCCAAACTGCGTAAGGATCTCGGAGTCTGAATCGTATCCTTCCCTCGTCACCACACGCCGGCGTAGCCCAACGGCAGAGGCACGGGCCTTAGGAGCCCGCCAGTGTGGGTTCGAATCCCACCGCCGGCACCATCCCATCTTTGGATTGTGCATTCGCGGGACCTGGCAAGGTAGGCTGTAGCACCGCTCACGACGTCGCCAACAGTGCACAAATTTTATTTAGCATATTTGCGTTATCTGCGATAAGTTTGGCCGCTTGCAACTGTAACTTACGTAGATTGTCCACGCTTGCACAATCCATTTCATCGGATGCAAGCGTCAGTTCCGCGTCGAGACGAAAGTAATGATCCTCGCCAAGGATCTGCTCCAGTTGGTAGTGAGTGGTAGCGCTGATCCCTTGGAAGGTGACATCGAGGATCGGCTTGGTCCACTGAAACTGTCCCCAGTCCTTGACCCGGTCGTACATCAAAGGTCGATTCTGAGAGCCAGTGCCTAAAGAGATCACAAGGACGCCTTCGGGACGGACCTGGCCCGGCCCAGTCGAACCATCTACGTACGCACACATGGCGGGGTTGTTGGCGAACACGCCGCCATCTATTAGGGCTTCATAGTCTTCCGGGTTGACACCTGGCAGCTTGAACGGCTCGAAGTACGTCGGTGCGGCAGAGGTCGCCCGAGCAATCATCCACAATAGATGATCTTTGGCGGGGTCTTGCCGCGCATCTCTGGAGCGAAAGAATCTCGGCTTGCGGCGCTCGATGTCGTACGCGGTTACGAAAAGCTCGGTCAATACCTCACTGAGCCGCGATTCGCCGAGGTAGTCATGAAGCACTTGCTCAATTCCGCCCGATGGGTACTTCGCCTCAAAGTGCTCGGTGATGCGCTCGAACAAATGATAGGGAAATATCCGCCGCCCCTCGTGCAGGTACAGATCAACAAGCGTGGAAGCGGTAAATTTTGGCTTGCCCTCAGCACCGGGAACGCAAAGTCCGCAGGCAAGGATCCCCCCTGTCGAGGTACCGGCAACGATATCAAAAAGCTCGACGATGGGTTTCTGTGTCGACTTTTCGATCTCCGCCAGAACCATCGCAGGGATGAGCCCCCGAATACCACCGCCGTCAATGGAAAGAATTCTGGCCATGATTTGACACCTGTCCATCGATAGTCTTTGCAGGTATACTGGTTTGCGATAGAAAAGATCTGCCAGGTCCTCACCGTCCCGGCCCGACAGCAGCGGTCGGGGCTCAAGGTGATTTATCCATGCGGTGCTGGGGTGTCGCCGGGAAAATGCTGGGCGTGGACCTCGCGCAGCGCGCGGATGGCCTCCACCGCGTACCGGCCATCGACCGCCTGGATGGCCATCATTGCGATGTACTCGTCGTCAGGCAGCTCCAGGCGCGCCCACGGGGCGCCATCGGGGAAGGAGACCCGCACTACCAGATCCCATGGCACCAGGCGTGTGGTGAGTACGTTTCGCACCTCCACCCCGTCGGCAAGCGCACGCACCCGTGGCCGGGTGAACAGCAGGACCGCGCCGGCGAGCAGCAAACCCAGCAGCACCATGGCCACCTGGTCGGACAAGCGGAAATAGACCCCGGTCGGCGTGTTCCGCAACAACGCTGCGACCACCGTAAACACCACGACCAGCACCACAGCGGCGGCTAGCGCGACGTGGCGAGCCTTGCGAGGCCGTGCCTGGAAAGACACCCCACTGGCGCTCATGCCGTCCCGCCTGTACATCCGTACCCGACACAGCGTGCACGGCGGCACGACACGCCGGGGAGGGGGGAGGTCATGCCGGGAAGGGCGGAGGTTGTGATGCGCTTTGCGGGATCTGACGTAGGTCGCGCAGCACGAGGGCGGTCTGCAGGGCTGCAACGCAAGCCTGGAAGCCCTTGTCCTCCGCGGAAGAGGGCAACCCGCACCGGTCCAGAGCTTGTTCCTCGGTGTCGCAGGTGAGCACACCGTTGCCCACCGCGGTCCCCGCGTCCAGCGCGACCCTGGTCAAGCCCGCGGTCACCGCATCGCAGACGTACTCGAAATGCGGAGTGCCACCCCGGATCACCACCCCGAGCGCGACCACAGCGTCGTGCACCCGCGCCAGTTCCTGGCACACCACCGGAAGCTCCACAGCTCCGGGCACCCGCACCACCGTCGGGTCGGCGATTCCGGCCTGCGCGGCCGCGGCACACGCCCGGTCCAGCAACGCGGTGGTGATGCGTTCGTGCCAGCGGGTCACGGCGATGCCCAGGCGCAGCTCCGCGCAGCGAGGTATCTCCAGAGCCGGCTGGCCGGTCCCGCTCACTGCTGGACTCGCTCCAGGCCATCGAGGTCATGACCCATCCGGTCTCGTTTCGTACGCAGGTAGCGCAGGTTTTCGGGGTTCGGTCGGATGGGTAGCGCGACCCTGCCGGTGATCGTCAGACCGTAGCCCTCCAGACCGGCGCGCTTGGCCGGGTTGTTGGTGAGCAACCGCATGGAACGCACCCCGAGATCCACCAGGATCTGCGCCCCAGTGCCGTAGTCACGAGCATCGGCGGGCATGCCGAGAGCCAGATTGGCGTCGACGGTGTCGGCGCCGGCGTCCTGCAGTTGGTAGGCCTGCAGCTTGTGCATCAGCCCGATGCCGCGACCTTCATGACCTCGCACGTAGAGCACCACCCCGCGGCCCTCGGCGGCGACGGCAGCCAGCGCCGCGTCCAGCTGGGGGCCGCAGTCACAGCGCAGCGAGCCGAAGACATCCCCGGTAAGGCATTCCGAGTGCACACGGACCAGCACGTCATTGCCGTCCCCGATGTCCCCGGCGACCAGGGCGATGTGTTCGACCCCGTCGAGCAGCGAGTCGAACCCGATCGCCCGGAATTCACCGTGCGCGGTGGGGATCCGCGCCTCTGCGACCCGCTCCACCTGCTTTTCGAACCGTCGCCGGTAGGCGATCAGGTCCGCAATGGTGATCAGCGTCAGTTCGTGCTCGGCGGCGAAAACTTCCAGTTCGTCACGGCGGGCCATATCACCGTCGTCTTTGGCGGAGACGATCTCGCACAGCACTCCGGCTGGTGGCAGTCCAGCCATCCGGGCCAGGTCTATCCCGGCTTCGGTATGTCCGGGGCGGCGCAGTACCCCACCGTCCTTGGCCCGCAGCGGCACGACGTGGCCGGGGCGGACGAAATCAACCGACTTGGCATCTGGATCGGCCAGCAACCGGATCGTGCGGGCGCGGTCCGTCGCCGAGATGCCGGTCGTGACCCCCTCGCGGGCGTCGACAGTCACCGTGTAGGCGGTTTCCCGCTTGTCCTGGTTGGTGTGGTACATCGGGGGTAGATCCAGCCGGTCGCAGTCCTCACCGGTGAGCGCGACGCAGATGTATCCCGACGTGTACCGAACCGTGAAGGCCAGCAGCTCGGGTGTGGCCCGGGCCGCAGCAAAGATCAAATCCCCTTCGTTTTCACGGTCCTCATCGTCCACCACGATCACCGGGCGCCCAGCCGCCACGTCGGCGATCGCGCGATCGATGCGGGCGAAGGCGCTGTCCCTCATCGTGTCCTCCTCCCCCGCATCATCCTCCTAGCCCGCCGCGAACGGCTGCAAAATGTGGCCAGGCCAACCGCTGGCGGCATTTCGGCAGTCGTACCGAGCCTAAGCCGCCCGGCCTAGACGCTGTCCGGGACCAGGGTCACTACTGGACCGGGACGGGTTCAGTAACGCCTCCATGCCCGATGATTGAGACAGCGTGCGCCACAATCAGACAAATTCAACGTCAAGAAAACCGGACAAACCAGTCGACTAACGCATACCGTCACTGGAAGATTACTAACTGTGATCATGCCTGCGCAACGCTGGTTTGTCCGATCGATGGGCGACCACGACACCCATCTGGGTTCCTATAACCCGACCAGCAGGTCAGTGCACGCCCTCTGCGGTGTCGAGTTCGTAGCGTTGGCAGTGGGGATGCCACCCAAGCCAGGCCCGTTGCCTGGCGCACCGGTCGATCCCGCGCAGATCTGTCCCAAGTGCAGGCGGGTGGCGCGATAGGACCACGCTGGCGAGGCTAATGACCGACGAGAAGTGGCCCGATGGCGACATTAACAAAGCTAACTGGATTAATTTGGCCAGCAAGACCAGGGTCGACGTTAGCCCGAAACTCCCACGCATTTATATGCACTAGCGACGTGGCGGTCTTCGATGTCATACTAATGCCGTGCGAGAATTACGGACCCTTCCCAAATCACATCTTCATCTACATTTCACCGGCTCCGCGCGGCTCGCCACAATACGAGAGTTTGCCTACCGATACGGAATCAGTCTTCCGCCTGCGTTAGCGAACCAAGACTTCGATTGGGGTGACGGCGGCCAGGACTGGTCTTACTTTCAAGGCCGGTACGAAGCGGCGCGGCAAACTATCCGATCCGCGGAAGATGTACGGCGAATAATCAGGGAAGCCGCCGAGGACGATGTTACGGAAGGTTCCGGATGGTTGGAGCTGCAAGTTGATCCCAGTTCATACGCGCGGCACTTGGGGGGTGTCAACCCGGCGGTAGAAGTCATGGTAGATGCGTGCCAAGACGCATCTCGGGCCACCGGTATAGGTATCGGTTTGGTGCTGGCGGTCAGCTGGAGCGCGTCGCCCGAACATGCGGAACGCATGGCGCGGGTCGCGGCCCGTTACGCACACCGCGGTGTCGTCGGCTTCGGCATCTCCAACGACGAGCGGCTAGGCGAACCCGACACCTTTGTCTCCGCTTCTCACATCGCGCGTGACGCGGGGCTGGTCGTGACGCCGCACACGGGTTTTTACACCGACTATCACCACGTGCGCCGATGTGTCGAACTGCTCGGAGCGCGCAGGATAGGTCACGGAATCACCGCAGCGCTAAGTTCGCGAACCCTTGATTTGCTAGCCCAAAGACAGGTCACCATGGAAATTTGCCCAACGTCATACCTGCCACTCGGAGTTCTTTCCTCAATGACACAGCTTCCCGTTGCCGCGTTCCGGCAAGCCGGGATTCCGGTCGCGTTGGCAGCCGACGACCCGCTCATTTTCGGCACCCGGCTGGTCGGGCAATACGAAATCTTGCGTGCTGTTCACGGACTTGATGACCAGGCCCTGGCGGGTCTGGCTCGCCAAGCTGTGGGTGCCTCCACCGCCCCGCTGGAGGTAGCCAAGCAACTTCTCTCTGGCATCGACGCGTGGGTCAAGTGAGTTGCGGCATATCGTGCAGGAGCTCCTCAGATGCCACACGTAAGTGGTTCACTGATCGGCAGAAGCGAACGGTAGTGGTGTGGCGCCAGCCATAGCATGTTATTGCTGGTCAGCTGCTAGGTAACCTGACATAAGCCGCTCAACATATTTGGCGATGATGTCCACTTCAAGATTTACTGGCTCGCCGGGGCGACGCAGGCCTAGTGTGGTCAGCTGCTGGGTGGTCGGGATAAGCCCGACGGAGAATTCATCACTTCCCGTCTCGACAACAGTCAGCGAGACGCCGTCAACGGCGATGGAGCCCTTTTCCACGACATAGCGGGCCAGCGCAGTCGGCATCCCGATCCGGATCAGCTCCCAGGGCGCTCCCTCTTGCGGTGCGGTGCGCGACAGTAGGGTCCCGGTGCCATCGACGTGACCCTGCACCAGGTGTCCGCCGAGCCGGTCACCGAGTTTCGCAGCTCGCTCCAGGTTCAACCGATCGCCGGGCCGCGCTGCGCTGAGGCTGGAACGGCGCAGCGTCTCGCCGATCACGTCGGCGCTGAAGACCCCATGCTGGACGTCCACCACGGTCAGGCATACGCCGTTCACTGAGATCGAGTTACCGGCGCGGGCATCGGAGCCGGTCAGCGGAGCACTGATGGTGAATCGGGCCGCGTCGGGTCGCTCGCTGCGATCGAGCAGTTCCCCGAGTTCCTCGACGATGCCGGTGAACACGGCTCAGCCCCTCCGGCTGGGTGGCCTCACCGACGGCCGCAGGCCCGAGCCTGCGCTCTGAGCGATTCCATAGCCCGCACCGGGTCGTCGCTGCCGAAGACCGCAGAACCGGCGACGAAACAGTCCACCCCGGCCTCCGCAGCAGCCTCGATCGTCTCGTCGTTGATCCCCCCGTCGATTTCGATCAGCACGGTGAGATGTCCGGTGTCTACCAACCGCCGGGCTGTCCGCACCTTGTCGAGCACCTCGGGGATGAACGCCTGGCCACCGAAACCTGGTTCGACACTCATCACCAACAGGGTGTCGTAATGCCGCAACACCTCGACCCAGGGCTCCAGCGGGGTCTTGGGCTTGATCGACAAGCCGGCCTTCGACCCAGCCGCGCGCAGGTCCTTGGCCAGCTTCACCGGATCGTGCGCGGCCTCGGCGTGCACCGTGACGTTGTAGGAGCCTGCTTCGGCGTACCCGATCGCCCACCGATCCGGATTGTCGATCATGAGGTGGCAGTCCATCGGGATGTCGGTGTACTTCATCAGGCTCTCCACCACGGGAAGGCCCAGCGTGAGATTAGGCACGAAGTGCGCGTCCATCACGTCGACGTGTAACCAGTCGGCACCCGGTACTGCGTTGGCTTCGTCGGCTAGCCGGGCGAAATCGGCAGCAAGCAGTGACGGCGCGATCATCGGTTGGTGCGACACATGTGCACGGTAGCGCGTCGTACGTGCCAGGCACCGGAAATGCCTGCGACGCCACTCACGAGCACTGGAAATCCAACCGATCGTCTATCACGCGGATCTCGATGTGTTGGCCATCTCGCAGGTCACCGGCCAGCAGCATGCGGGACAGATGCCGATCCAGTTCACGGCCGATCATCCGGCGTAGCGGCCGAGCTCCGAACTCGGGCTGGTAGCCGCGGTCGACCAGCCAGTCCAGGACGCGATCGTCAAGGTGCAAGGTGATGTTGCGGGGTGCCAGCCGCTGCCGGGTCTGCTCCACGAGCATCACCGTGATCCGGCGCAGCTGCGCCGGATCGAGGCCCCGGAACAGCACGATCTCGTCGATCCGATTGAGGAATTCCGGTCTGAAGTGCCGACGCACGCTGGCCATCAGTGGCTCTCGCACCTCCTCGACCGATCGCTGAGCGCTGGTCGCGGTCAGTAGCTGGTCCGCCCCGAGGTTGCTGGTCATGATGATCACTGCATTGGTGAAGTTGGCGGTCCGCCCCCGGGAATCGGTAATCCGACCGGCGTCGAAGACCTGCAACAGGATGTTCGAGACGTCGGCATGCGCCTTCTCGATCTCATCCAGCAGCACCACGGAGTAGGGCGTGCGGCGTACCGCGTCGGTGAGCTGGCCGCCTTCCTCATGCCCGACGTAGCCCGGTGGGGCGCCGATCAGCCGCGACACGGTGTGCCTGTCCTGGAACTCGCTCATGTCGATGCGGACGAGTTGCTCCTCTGAGCCGAACAAGGTCTCCGCCAGTGCGCGAGCCAGTTCGGTTTTGCCCACGCCGGTCGGGCCGAGGAACAGGAAAGAGCCAACGGGGCGACCGGGATGCGTCAGGCCGGCTCGACTGGCCCGGATAGCGTCGGCGACGGCTTCCACCGCCTCGTCTTGCCCGATCACCCGCCGCCGTAGCTCTTCCTCGAGATTCAGCAGCCGGTGCCGCTCCACTTCGGTGAGCTGTGCGACCGGGATGCCGGTACTGCGCGCGACGATGTCTGCGACATCATCGGCGCCGACCTGTGCTGGTCGCGTCGAGCCGGCGCGCGCTGTCTCCAGCGCGACGATCGCCAGGTCCAGCTCCTGGGTCAGCGCCTCGGCACGCTCGTAGTCTTCGGCATCAACAGCGATGTCCTTAGCCCTGGTGAGCTGCTCGACGCGCTGCTCGAGAGCCCGAGTGTCCGCGCTCGGTGCGGCACCCCGCAGCCGCACCCGTGCGCTGGCCCGGTCGATCAGATCGATTGCCTTATCGGGCAGGAAGCGGTCAGTGAGGTACCGGTGAGATAGCCGCGCAGCCGCATCGGTGGCTTCGTCGGTGATTCGCACCCGGTGATGCGATTCGTAGCGGTGGCGTATACCGCGCAGGATGGCCACGGTATCCGCGACGCTCGGCTCAGCCACCAAGATCGGATGGAAACGCCGTTCCAGCGCCGGGTCCCGTTCGATATGACGGCGGTACTCGTCGACCGTGGTTGCCCCGACGAGCTGCAGATCACCCCGGGCCAGCGCAGGCTTGAGCATGCTGCTGGCATCCATGGCCCCGCCCTCGGCCCCCGCGCCCGCACCGATCACCGTGTGCAGCTCATCAAGAAACAACACCACCGTCCGCGCCGCAGCGGTCACCTCGTCAATGACCGCCGTGAGCCGTTCCTCGAATTCACCGCGGTATTTGGTGCCGGCCAGCATCCCGGCGAGATCCAGCGCGACGACCCGCCGGTCGCGCAGCGCGTCCGGGACTGTCCCCTCGGCGATCCGCTGAGCGAGACCCTCGACGATGGCGGTCTTGCCGACACCGGGATCGCCGATCAGCACGGGATTGTTCTTCGTACGCCGCGACAGCACCTCCAGCAGCTGGTCGGTTTCGTTCTCCCGTCCGATGACCGGATCAAGGCGGCCGGTGCGGGCCGCGGCGGTCAGGTCACGGCCGTAGCGGTCCAGTTGCCGCGTCGATGTGCCAGACCGGGTCATGCCGCCCAGGGACTGCTCAAGCCCGCCGACCAGCCGGCTCACCAGATCCTCTATCGGGTTGAACCCGGAGCCGAACGGACCGTCGGGCATACCAGCCTCCTCGTCCGTTATGGGGCCCGCTATGTGCGCCTACCATCGCCCCCCCACTGTCGATAATGCCCCTGCCGCTCCCTCCGCGCCGAGCAAGGCTTATGGGAACAGCGGAGATCCCGCGTTACCAAGCTGGGAGGTTTACGATTCGTCGCTGACGATGCACCCGTCGCGCATCCGCACAACCCGTTTGGTGAACTCGGCGACCTCCTCCTCATGAGTGATGATCACCACGGTGCGGCCGGCATCGTTGAGTCCACCGAGTAGTTTCAAGATTTCCCGGGTGGAGGCGGAGTCGAGGTTACCGGTGGGCTCGTCGGCAAGCAGCAGAGCCGGATCGTTGATCAGCGCTCGGGCGATCGCCACTCGCTGCTGCTGACCCCCGGACAGCTCATTGGGCATGTGCTTTTCACGATCAGCCAGGCCAACAAGCTCCAATGCCTGCCGGGCGGCTCTGTGCCGGATTCGCCCGCCGGCATAGATCAACGGAAGTTCGACGTTACGCAGCGCGCTCGTGCGGGCTACCAAGTTGAACGACTGGAACACGAATCCGATCTTGTGACTGCGGATCTTTGCGAGCCGGTTATCGGACAGGCGGCTCACGTCGATGCCGTCTAGCAGGTAGCGCCCGCTGGTGGGGGTGTCCAGGCAGCCCAAGATGTTCATCAACGTGGTCTTGCCCGATCCGGAGGGCCCCATGATGGCGACAAGCTCACCGTCGTCGATGGTCAAGTCGATGCCGTGAAGCACCGGCACCTGGACCTTTCCCATCCGGTAGACCTTGGTGATGCCCTCCAGTTGGATCATCCCACTCCTCGATCTGGTCGCGCTCTCGCTCGATGATGTCCGAGCGGTCTGAGCACGACCTCACAGTTGCCTGGGAATCCACGACTCATCATTCTCCAAGCTACGCTCGGAGTGTTATCGATTTAGCTCATCTCTGATTCAACCCGGACTCAACGCTGCAGCAGCGCGCAGAACATTGCGTCGGTGCCGTGCCGGTGTGGCCACAACTGCACGGGGGGGCCGCCGCCGCGCCCAGGCACGCCCGGGAACGCTGGCCCGGCGTCGATCTGCTCAGCGCGGGTGCGCCGTATCACCTCGGCTAGGACGCCGACCGTCTCGTCCGGGTGCGGTGAGCAGGTGACGTAGGCCACCACACCACCAGGGCGGACCAACCGCAGCGCTGCCACCAGCAGCTCGCGCTGTAACCGGACCAGACCGGCAACCTCGTTGGCCTGCCGCCGCCACCGCACTTCAGGGCGCCGTCGCAGTGCCCCGAGGCCCGTGCACGGTGCGTCCACCAGCACGCGGTCGTAAGCCCGATCCGGCAGCCCGCTGTTCCGGCCGTCGGCCACGTGCACTGTCACGGGCAACCCCGTGCAGGCTTGCTCGACCAACCGGGCCCGGTGCTCGGCCTTTTCCACAGCGTCCACAGTTGCGCCGCAGCTGGTGGCGAGCGCCCCCAGCAGGGCCGCCTTGCCACCAGGGCCGGCGCACAGATCCAGCCAGCGGGCATCGGGGCCGTCCAGCGGCGTGCCGGCCAGCGCCAGGGCGACGAGCTGGCTGCCCTCGTCTTGCACCTGTGCCAGATGTTGCCGTACCGGGGCCAGATCTCCAGGATCACCGCCCTCGGCCAGGTGCACGCCGTAAGGCGAATAGGGGGCAGGTGTGCCGCCTACCGCCGTCGCGAGTTCGGCGGCACTGATCTGACCCGGGCGCGCCATCAGGTGCACCAGTGGGCGGGCGTCGTCAGCGGCCAGCGCCTTCGCGAGTTCCTCGAGGTCACCGTCCAGCGCGTCGGCGAAAGCCTGGGCAATCCACCGCGGATGCGGGTGCGCCATCGCCAGGTGGCCCACCGGGTCATCGTCGAATGCTGGCGCTACGACCTGCACCCAGGCCTGCTCGTCCTGCTCAGCCACGCGGCGCAGCACTGCGTTGACGAAGCCGGAAGCGGCGTTACCCCGAGCGGCTCTTACCAGATCGACGGTGGTCCCGACCGCAGCGTGGGGCGGCACCCGGGTCCGGAGCAGCTGGTAGCTGCCCAGCCGTAGGGCGTCCAGCAGCTCACCGTCCACCTCGGACAAGGACCGGTCCATGCAGCGCCCCAGCACCGCATCGAGCAAGCCTTGAGCACGGCACGTTCCGTAACACAGCTCGGTGGCCAGCGCAGCATCCCGCCCCGTGACCCCCCGTTGCCGCAGCAGGCTAGGTAGCGCGAGGTTCGCGTAGGCGTCACGCGCACGCACTGCCGCAAGCACGTCCAGCGCAGCCTGCCGGGCGGGATCTTCCACCGGCGGCCGGCTGGGCCCGGAGCGGCGGCGGGGAGGTCGAGGCCGGGGTGGCCGGGAAGGTCGGCGGGGCACTGTCACTGGAAACGTTCCGCCGATTGGGGTCGGGCGCCTCGAGCCCAGTCCGGCGCAGGCATCGCGCGCTTGCCGGGCGGGGTGATCTCGCCCAGCCGCAGTGCCGCGGTCGCCGTGCCAACCAGTACTTCACGTTTGGCCACGCGTAGCTCGCCGGGCGCCAACCCGCCAACGTCGGTCAACCGCCCCGGCCCGACACCCAGTCGTTGATCGCGGAATATCACCCAGCCGCCAGGGGCGGGCGTGACAGCACGCATCTGGCGGTGCACCGCGAAAGCCGGGGCACCGAAGTTGATGTGCGCGTCCTCCACAGTGATCTTAGGTGCGTACGACGCGCCCTCGGCAGGTTGGGGAACCGGGTGCACCGTACCGTCGGCGATGCCGTCGAGGGTCGCTACCAGTAGGCCGGCCCCAGCGCGGGCCAACCGGAACAGCAACTCCCCCGCGGTGTCATCGGGGTGGATCACTTCGGTGACCGTGCCGTATACCGGACCGGTGTCCAACCCCTCCTCCAGCGCGAAGGTGGATGCTCCCGTGATCTCGTCGCCGTGCAGGATCGCGGCCTGTACCGGCGCCGCGCCACGCCAGGCAGGCAGCAACGAGAAGTGCAAGTTCACCCAGCCGTACCGGGGAATGTCCAGCGCTGCCCGTCGTATCAGCGCGCCGTAGCCCACGATCGGGCAGCAGTCCGGGGCCAGCGCGGACAATCGAGCCAGGAAGTCCGGTTCGGAAGGGCGCCGTGGGGTGAGTACCTCAATCCCGGCCTCGTCGGCCAGCGCTCCTACCGGGGACCGCGTCAGCCGCTGCCCACGTCCAGCCGGCGCATCAGGCCGGGTCACCACCGCGACGACCTCGTGGCGGGCCGAGTCCAGCAACGCTTGTAGCGCGGGCACCGCCGCCTCCGGCGTACCTGCGAATACCAGCCGCACCGTTCAGCGCACCTTGCCCAGCATCGGGTGCGGGCTGAACTTCACCACCGGCTCCGGAGCACCAAACCACCGCGCTTGACGGATCTCCCGCATCGCCTGCTTGCGGGTTTCGGGGTCGAGCCGGTCGATGAACAGCACTCCGTCAAGGTGATCGGTCTCATGCTGGATCGCTCGCGCCAGGCGTTCGGTGCCCTGCACCTCGATCGGCTCACCGTGCTGGTCGTACCCGCGCGCAACCACACGCTGGTAACGCTGGCAGTCCCAGAACAGCCCGGGAATCGACAGGCAGCCCTCCGGACCGTCCTGCATCTGTTCGTCCAGCACCTCGAACCGGGGATTGACCAGGTGTCCGGTCACCCCCTCGGCGTGGTAGGTGAAAACCCGCAGCGAGATGCCCAACTGTGGGGCGGCAAGTCCGGCTGCACCCTCTTCGGTCATCGTCTCCAGCAGGTCACGGACCAGGTTGCGCAGTTCCTTGTCGAAGTCGACGACCTCCGCCGCACGGGTACGCAGCACAGGATCACCGAAAAGCCGGACGGGTCGGACAGCCACCTGCGCAGTATGCCTGGTGAATGGCTGCGTACTAGATCGGGTCGCCCCCGATCTCGGTCTGGATGCAGACTGCTGTTTTTGAGCCCTCGACAACCGCAGTCTGCATCCAGCCTGCGGTAAAAGAGGCTGCACGGAAATACCCAGTCACGTGACTTCCTGAGGGTCCAGTTCGACGCGCAGGAAGTCAGTCGCCTTCCGGGCACTGCGCTCGGCCTGCAAGGCAGCTAGTGCCGTGACCAATGCTGATCCATCAGCACGGGGAACTCGCAGGAGCACACGTTCCCGGGCACCCTCAGCCTGCCCAGGAACCGCCACTGGCCCTAGCACCTCGACCCTGTCGGGGAACTCCAAGCTCGCCAGGGTCTCTGGTGCGCCGTCCAGCGCGGCCATCCGGACGGCTGGGGGAAAGCCGAGCTCGGCGCGAGCCGCCAGCTCAGCGCTGGCGTGGCCGGCCGCGTCCCACCGGATCAGGGCTTGTACCGGCCTCAGTGAGGCCTCGGCGACCACGACAACACGGCCACCGTGCGTCGCCGGCTCGACCATCGCTGCCGCGGCCATCCACCGGCGCAGCGCTTCCTCCGCCGCGCGCAAGCTGGACCGGCCCAGCAGCGCCGCGGCGTCAAGCAACAACGCAGCTCCGTACTCGGCAAGCGGTTCGGCACCGGGGGTGGCAATCACCAGGCTGGGTCCCGGCGGGATATCCGCCAGCACCTTTCCCGCATTCGTCCGGTCGGCTGCACTGCCCCCGCCGGAGGTATACAGCGTCACCCCAGCGAAAGCCCGGCCCAGTTCCTCGGCCGTGCGCCGGGCGCCGGTCACGGCCGCACGCAACCGGGCGTCGCCGCAGGCAGGGCAGCTGTACCGGGCCTCAGGCGCGCCGCACCAGCGGCACGCGACCTCGCCTGCGACGGGCAACCCCAGCGGTCCTGCGCACCGCCGGCAGCGGGCCGGAGCCCGGCACTGCCCGCAGGCCAGCGCGGGTACGTAACCGCGCCGGGGAACCTGCACCAGTACCGGCCGGTCACGGCTCAGCGCGGCACGTGCCGCGTCGAACGCCACGGTGGGCAGCCGGGCCGCCCGGGCCATGGGATCCCGGGCCAGCTGCGCGTCGTCCTCGCCAATCGCGGTGATCCTTGGCGCCGCGGCGCGCACCACGTCCCGGGCGGCCACGATCTCATGCGCCCACCCCGTCTCCACCGACAGTTGTGTCTCCGCGGTGCGGGCGCGGCCGGCGACCAGCAGCGCTGCGCCTTCCAGCACCGCACGCTGGCCCAGTACCAGCCGGGTGTGCGGGTAAGGCGCTCGTGGTTCGGCGTGCAGATCGTCGCCGTCGTCCCACAGCACCATTAGCCCGAGATCGGCGACCGGGGCAAAAGCCGCGGCTCGGGTGCCCACCACGATGCGCACCGCCCCGCGCCGCACCGCCAGCCACTGCCGGTAGCGCTGCTCAGGTCCGACCCCGGCAGCCAAGGTCACCACGGCGTCGGGTCCGGCCAGCGCAGCAATGGCGGCGTGTAACCGCGCGGTGTCCCGATGATCAGGCACCACCAGCACAGCTCCCCGGCCGGTGGCAGCGACGGTGACGGCAGCCTCGGCCAGCCGGGCAGGCCAGTCTTCCCCCGGCAACGCCTGCCAGCAGGCGTGCGCAGCCCGGCCCTGGTGCAGCGCCTCCATGAAGGCCGGCCCACGGGGGTAAGACCGCCAACCATCCACTGCAGGCCGCGCCGGGGTGGCCGCCGTGGCGACGCCGGGCCCTGCTTCGGCGCGGGCGTGCCTTGGCGGTACGGCCAACCGCAACACGTCGTTCATGGTGCCCGCGCATCGGTCGGCCACCGCCCGCGCCAGCGCGGCCACCTGCGGGCTCAATACCGGTTCGGGGGAGACGACCCGCTCGATCCAGCCCAACCGCCCGGCGTGGTCAGATCGCTCAACCCGATCCAGCAACCATCCATCCACCAGGCGCCCGGCGAAACGGACCCGCAGGCGAACCCCATGTTGCGCGCTGTCGTCCAGCTGAGCGGGTACCAGGTAGTCGAAGGGCCGATCCAGGTGAGCCAGGGGGACGTCCACGTATACCCGGGCGATGGGCAAGGTGGCAGCCGGGCTGCGCTGTCCACGGCGAGACCGGCCGGCTTTCCCGTGCCGGGTTGACGTCACTCCGCTGGTCACCGGGTCAGCCGAGCGGCGACCGCGTCCCAGACGTAGGAGGCCAGCAAGCTCTTGGGACCGTCGGGAAGTGCGGTCTGCGTCCCGTCGGCACCGAGCAACCACCCCGTGTTGTCCTCTACCTCGAATGCCCGGCGCTCCCCCACCGTGTTGACCACGAGCAGGTCACAACCCTTGCGGGCGAGCTTGGCCCGGGCCTCGGTGAGGACATCGACGTCACTGTCGCCGGTCTCGGCCGCGAACCCCACCACGACCTGGTCCCGGGGGCGGGACCGGACCAGCTCCACCAGAACGTCCGGGTTGATGGCCAGCGACAGCGGCTCCGGATCCGCTCCGGTTTTCTTGATCTTGCTACGGTGATTGACCGCTGGCCGGAAGTCGGCCACTGCGGCAGCCATCACCACGGCATCAGCATGTGCTGCCGCCTTGAGCATCGCCTCCCGCAACTGGCTGGCGGTGCCCGCCCGGATGACCTCCACCCCGGCCGGATCGGCGAGATCGGCCGTATGCGCGGCGGCCAGCGTCACCTGAGCCCCACGCTGTGCCGCTACCCGGGCCAGCGCGTAACCCTGCCGGCCGGAGGACCGGTTACCCAGGTAGCGAACCGGATCCAGCGGTTCCCGGGTGCCGCCGGCGGAGACCACCACCTGACGGCCGGTCAAATCTGCCCGTAGCGCATCTCCCCGGTGCAGCAACAGCGTGGCCAACTCGACGATCTCGGCGGGCTCCGGCAGCCGACCGGCGCCTGAATCGGCGCCGGTGAGGCGACCGGACGCGGGCTGCGCGACGATGGTTCCTCGGCTGCGCAGGATTGCGACATTGTGCTGGGTCGCGGGATGCTCCCACATCTCGGTGTGCATTGCGGGCACCAACAAGACCGGGCAGCGCGCGGTGAGCAGCGTTGCGCACAGCAGATCGTCGGCCCTGCCGTGCGTGGCACGCGCCAGCAGATCCGCGGTGGCAGGCGCCACCAGCACCAGATCGGCGGTTTGCCCCAGCCGCACGTGGGGCACCTCGGAGACGCCGGCGAACATGTCGTGGCTCACCGGCGACCCGGACAGCGCCTCCCAGGTGGGTGCGCCGACGAACTTCAGCGCTGCCTCAGTAGGCACGACCCGCACAAGGTGCCCCGCCTCGGTGAGGCGGCGAAGCACCTCGCATACCTTGTAGGCGGCGATGCCGCCGCCGACGCCGAGCACGATCCGCCGGGACACATCCGGCCGGACGGGCCCGGCCTGGGTCACTGGCCCTCGGTGTGCTCGAGCAAGCCGGCGTGGATCTCCCGCAGGGCGATGGAGAGCGGCTTTTCCCGGGGTCCTGGCTCCACCAACGGTCCGACGTACTCCAGCAAGCCCTCTCCGAGCTGGGCGTAGTAATCGTTGATCTGGCGAGCTCGCTTTGCCGCGAAGATGACCAGGGCGTACTTCGAGCTGACTTTAGTCAGTAGGTCGTCGATCGGGGGGTTGGTGATGCCCTCGGGGACAGGAGCCGAGGACGCGTGGAGCGTGTCCAATTCGGTGGGGATGCTCACTCATTCTCCAGATGCCGTCAGATGATGCCGGTGGCCGCAGCGGTCGGGGTGGGGTCGTTCACCGGCGGGCGCCGCGCATCAAGGCTATCAACTCTTCTGCGGCCCGCTGCACATCGTCATTGACCACCGTCGCATCGAATTCTGCGCTGGCGGCCAACTCTTCACGTGCCACCCGCAGTCGGCGCTGCCGTACTGCAGGATCTTCCGTGCCACGGCCGGACAGCCGGGCGGCCAGTGCCTCCCACGACGGTGGCACCAGCATCACCAGCAGCGCATCCGGCATGGCAGCCCTGACCTGGCGGGCACCCTCCAGCTCGATCTCCAGCAAGGTGGACCTACCAGCGGCTAGCGCCTGGCGCACCGGGCCGGCAGGAGTGCCGTAGAAGTTGCCGGCGTACTCGGCGTGCTCAAGGAACTCGCCACGCTCGATCATCCGCGCGAAGGTAGCGCGATCCACGTAGTGGTAGTGCTCGTCAGGCCGTTCCGCGGCGCGGCGTGGCCGGGTAGTGACCGATACGCTGACGAACAGCTCTGGCCAGCGACGCACCACTTCGGCGACCACGCTGGATTTTCCAACTCCCGAAGGGCCCGAGACAACGGTGAGCCGGGGCCCAACAGCCTCGCGGGACCCCGGCTCACACACCGCCACAGCGCATGGTGATCTCTGAAGTGCTGGTTTACGGGCCGGTTAACTCGCCGGTCTGCTTATTCTGGGCCGAACTCGCTGAGCAGGGCCTTGCGCTGGCGCTCGCCGAGCCCGCGCAACCGCCGGCTGGTGGCGATCTCCAGCCGTTCCATGATCTGCTGAGCGCGGACCTTGCCCACGCCTGGCAAAGCCTCGAGCAGTGCCGAGACCTTCATCTTGCCCAGGATGTCGTCACTGTCGGACTTGGCCAGGACCTCCTTGAGGTTGGTCCCACCGCGCTTGAGGCGCTCCTTGAGCTCGGCCCTGGCACGTCGGGCGGCGGCCGCCTTCTCCAGCGCAGCGGCCCGCTGCTCCTCGGTCAGCTCGGGAAGGGCCACGGTCTCCTCCGTCGATTGCTAGTTGCTTGAGGGATATTTCTAGGTTAGTGCGGCGACGGTATACCCCCTGGCCACGCGCCGCTGAACCCGGGGGTATCCCGACCTACCTGCCGGGACCAGGATGGCCCAAGCTCGCGGCCTCCTCGGCGAAGCGCCGGGCGGCGTGTCGCAATGCCTGCGGTTGCGGGCCATGCCGCAATAACTCCCGGGAGATCGCTGCCACGACAGGGGGTGCAGCAGTAGCGAAGACGGTACACAAATCGCGCATCCGGGCGCCTTGCGCGCCGATTCCCGGGGCCAGGATCGGTCCATTGAGCTCGCCCAGGCGCAGCTGCCCGACCGGGGCGGTCGCCCCCACCACCACCCCGAAATCACCGATCGGATGCCGGCCGGCGTTGCGCGCGGCGACGGCGTCCACCACGGACTGCGCGACCGTGTGGCCGGTAGCGGTCACCGCGGCCTGGACGCCGGCACCCTCCAGGTTGGAGGTCAGCGCCAGCACGAACACGCCTCGACCGGTGCCGCCGGCCAGCTCGAATGCCGGATCGAGGGCGCCGACCCCAAGGTAGGGCGACGCGGTGATCGCGTCGGCCGCCAGTGGCGCCCCGTCAGCGAGATACGCTGCGGCGTACCCGGCCATGGTGGAGCCGATGTCCCCGCGTTTGACGTCGAGCACCACCAGCGTGCCCGCCTCCCGGGCCACCGCCAGCACCCGCTCCAGCACGGCTATGCCCGCCGCCCCGTACCGCTCGAAAAACGCCGACTGCGGCTTGATCATCGCCACTACCGGCGAGAGGGCTTCCACAGCGTGTAGAGCAAACCTCTCCACTCCGGCCACATCGTCACGGCAACCCCACAGCTCCAGCAGCGCGGGGTGTGGATCGATTCCCGCACACAACGCTCCCTTGATTCCCACAGCGCGCAGCAATCGCGCGCCGAATCCCCCTACCGCAGGCTGCGCGGGGTCAGCGGGCACCGGATTTCTCCACCGAGCCTGCTGCCGGGGGGACAGCGCGCAGCGCCGCGTGGAGTGACTGGAGGGGGCGAACCGTGATGGTGTTGCGGATGAGGGCTTCGATGCCTTGGACCGCAGCGGCAGCACCTTGGACCGTGGTGATGCACGGAACGCCCCGAGCCACCGCAGCAGTGCGAATCTCGTATCCATCCACCCGGGGGCCGGGATTGCCGTACGGCGTGTTGATGATCATGTTCACCTGCCCCGAGTTGATCAGGTCTACGATGTTGTCCGAACCCTCGAAATGCTTGCGTACCACGGTGCAGGGGATACCGTTGCGACGCAGCGTGTTGGCGGTGCCCCGGGTGGCAAGGACCTCGAAGCCAAGGTCAGCCAGCCGTTTGGCCGGGAACACCATCGCCCGCTTGTCCCGGTTGGCCACCGACACGAACACTCGCCCCGACGTCGGCAGTGAGCCATAGGCCGCCGTCTGGGATTTCGCGAATGCCTGACCGAAGGCGGCGTCGATGCCCATCACCTCGCCAGTGGATTTCATCTCCGGTCCCAGCAGTGAATCGACGCCCTGGCCTTCTGGGGTGCGGAACCGGTGGAAGGGCAGCACCGCTTCCTTGACCGCCACCGGCGCCTCCATCGGCAGGTCGCCACCGTCGCCACGAGCCAGCAGCACACCCTCGGCCCGCAGCGTGGCGATGCTGGCACCGAGCATGATGCGAGCGGCAGCCTTGGCCAGCGGCACGGCGGTGGCCTTGGACACGAACGGCGCGGTGCGGCTGGCCCGGGGATTGGCCTCGAGCACGTAGAGCACATCGTCTTTCAGCGCGTACTGCACGTTGAGCAGGCCCCGCACACCGATCCCACGAGCGATCGCCTCGGTGGAGGCGCGGACCGCGGCGAGGTCGGATTCCCCGAGCGTGATGGGGGGCAGCGCGCAGGCGGAGTCTCCGGAATGCACCCCGGCTTCCTCGATGTGTTCCATGATCCCGCCGAGATAGACCTCATGGCCGTCGCACAGCGCATCGACGTCGATCTCGATGGCGTCGTCGAGGAACCGGTCCACCAGCACCGGATGTTCCGGGGTGATCTCGGTGGCGCGCGCGATATAGCCCGCCAGGGTTTGCTCGTCGTAGACGATCTCCATGCCGCGGCCACCGAGCACGTAGGACGGGCGAACCAGCACCGGGTAGCCGATCTCGTCAGCGATCTTGCGGGCTTCGGCGAATGAGGTGGCGGTGCCGTAAGCCGGGGCGGGCAATCCAGCCCGATCCAGCACGGCACCAAACGACCCGCGATCCTCGGCGAGATGGATCGCGGCCGGGGGTGTGCCGACCACTGGGACACCCGCATCAGCCAGCCGCTGCGCCAACCCGAGCGGGGTCTGCCCGCCCAGCTGCACGATCACCGCCGCCACGGTGCCCGACGACTGCTCGGCGTGCACCACCTCCATGACGTCTTCGAAGGTCAACGGCTCAAAGTAGAGCCGATCAGCGGTGTCGTAGTCGGTGGACACCGTCTCCGGGTTGCAGTTGACCATCACGGTCTCGTAGCCAAGACCTTCGTTGTCAGGGGCACTGCGCAGCGCCATCGCGGCATGCACGCAGGAATAGTCGAACTCGATGCCTTGGCCGATCCGGTTCGGCCCGGAACCCAAAATGATCACCTTGGGTCGCTGGCGCTGCTCGGTGACCTCGGTCTCGGCCTGCGGGTCATTTTCGTAGGCGGAATAGTGATACGGGGTACGGGCGGCAAACTCGGCCGCGCACGTGTCCACGGTCTTGTAGACCGGCCGTACGCCCAGCCGCTGCCGCAGCGCGGCGATCTCCGGCTCGGCAAGGTCACCGCGGACAGCCGCGAGCTGCCGGTCGGAGATACCCGCGCGCTTGGCCCGGCGCAGCAGCGGCTCGTCCAGTTCCGGTGCGGCGACGAGATCAGCGCGGAGTTCGACCAGGCTGGCGATCTGATCGACGAACCAGGCATCGATTCCGGAAGCCTTCGCGACTTGCGCCACCGTCGCACCGAGCCGCAACGCCCGCTCGACGGTATACAGGCGCCCGTCATGGGGTATCGCCAGCGTCGACAGCGTCGACTTCAGGGTGGCATCGGGCGGGTCAGGCTTGGTCCAGAAGCCGGCAGCGGCAGTTTCCATCGAGCGCAGCGCCTTGCCCAAGGCTTCGGGGAACGATCGGCCCAGCGCCATTGCCTCGCCGACGGACTTCATCGTGGTGGTGAGTGTGGGGTCCGCGCCGGGGAACTTCTCGAAAGTGAACCGGGGCACCTTGACCACGATGTAGTCGAGGGTGGGCTCGAAGCTGGCCGGGGTCTCGCCGGTGATGTCGTTGGTGATCTCATCAAGGGTGTAGCCGATGGCGAGCTTCGCGGCGATCTTGGCGATGGGGAACCCGGTGGCCTTGGACGCCAGCGCGCTGGATCGCGATACTCGCGGATTCATCTCGATCACGACCAGCCGGCCGGTGGCCGGATGCACGGCGAACTGGATGTTGCAACCGCCGGTGTCCACCCCAACCTCCCTGAGCACCGCGATCCCCACGTCGCGCATGTGCTGGTACTCGCGGTCGGTGAGGGTCAGGGCCGGGGCAACGGTCACCGAGTCACCGGTGTGCACGCCCATCGGGTCGATGTTTTCGATGGAGCAGACCACCACCACGTTGTCCCGGTGGTCGCGCATCAACTCGAGCTCGTACTCCTTCCAACCGAGCACGCTTTCCTCGATGAGCACCTGGTGTACCGGGCTTTCGGCCAGGCCTGCGAGGGCGAGCCGCTCGAGCTCGCCCTGCGTGTGCGCGAAGCCGGAGCCAAGCCCGCCCATGGTGTACGACGGCCTGATTACCACTGGCAGGCCAAGCTCGGCGACCGCCTCGCAGACCTCGTCCAGCGAGGAGCAGACGGCGCTGCGCGGCACCTCTGCACCCACCACGCGCACTACGTCCTTGAATCTCAGCCGGTCCTCACCGCGCTGGATTGCCTCGATATCAGCGCCGATCAACTCGACGTTGTACCGCTCCAGCACCCCACGCTCGTGCAGGGCGACCGCGGTATTCAGCGCAGTCTGCCCGCCGAGGGTGGCCAGCAGCGCATCCGGGCGCTCCGCTGCGATCACTTTCTCGACGAAGTCCGGGGTAATCGGCTCGATGTAAGTGGCGTCGGCGAACTCCGGATCTGTCATGATCGTCGCCGGATTGGAGTTGACCAAGCTGACTCGCAATCCCTCCTCGCGCAGCACCCGGCACGCCTGGGTCCCGGAGTAATCGAACTCACATGCCTGACCGATCACGATCGGCCCAGAACCGATGACCAGCACATGCCGGATGTCCTCGCGCCGGGGCATTACGAAGTCCGTTCTCGAGCCATGAGTGCGCAAAACCGGTCGAACAGGTCGGCGGCATCGTGCGGGCCGGCGGCTGCCTCGGGGTGATACTGGACGCTGAACGCAGGCACGTCCAAGCAGGTCAAACCCTCGACAGTGCCGTCATTGGGGCAGGAGTGGCTCATCACCGCGGTACCGAAGTCGGAGTCGAAGCGCTCGCCCGGCTCCCCGTCAACCGCGAAACCGTGGTTTTGTGAGGTGATGGCCACCCGCCCGGTGGCGTGCTCGACAACCGGGACGTTGATCCCACGATGCCCGTAGCGCATCTTGTAGGTTCCCCGCCCTAGTGCCCGACCCAGGATCTGGTTGCCGAAGCAGATTCCGAACAGGGGTACCCGCCGCTCCAGCACCGCGCGGGTCAGCGCCACCGCGTGATCCGCAGTGGCCGGATCGCCAGGACCGTTGGACAAAAACACCCCGTCGGGCTGCTGCGCTAGCAGCTGCTCCACCGACACGGTCGCCGGCAGCACGTGCGTCTCGACGCCCCGAGCGGCCAGCATCCGGGGTGTGTTGAACTTGATGCCCAGATCCAGCGCGACCACGCGGAAGCGCAGCGCCGTGCTGGCGGGCACGACAAAAGGCTGCGCAACAGTCACCTCGCCGACCAGATCCGCCCCGGCCATCGGCGGGCTGGCCAGCACCCGCGCCAACAGCTGCGACGGCTCGGCCAGCGCGTCACCGGAAAAGATCCCCGCACGCATGGAGCCGTGCTCGCGCAGCCGGCGGGTCAACGCGCGGGTGTCCACACCGCAGATGCCCACGACACCTTGCCGGGTCAGCTCGTCGCGCAGCGATCGGGTCGACCGCCAGTTGGACGGCATCCGGGCCGGGTCCCGCACCACGTATCCGGCCACCCAGATCTGCCGTGACTCGTCATCCTCGTCATTCCAGCCGGTGTTGCCGATGTGCGGGGCGGTTTGCACCACGATCTGGCGCCGGTAGGACGGGTCGGTGAGGGTCTCCTGGTAACCGGTCATTCCCGTGGCGAACACCGCCTCACCCAGGGCTTGCCCCACCGCGCCGTAGCTTTCGCCCCGCACGGTGCTGCCGTCTTCCAGCACCAGCATCGCAAGGGCACCCATCAACCCTGCACCTTCCCGTCCTCAGTGGTGACCTGGCCGCGCAGCATGGTCAGTACCACCCGGCCAGGCAGTTCCATCCCCTCATAAGGAGTGTTGTCGGCCAGGCTGGCCAGCTGCACCCCGTGCACCGTCCAGGTGGCATCGGGATCAACCAGAACCAGATTTGCCGGCTCACCGACGGCGATGGGCCGCCCCTGATCGGCGGCGCGGCCGATCTGCGCTGGTCGCTCGCTCATCACCCGGGCTACTCCCCGCCAATCCAGCAGACCCGGTTGGACCATCGTGGCAATCACCACTGACAGCGCGGTCTGCAAACCCAGCATGCCGGGCCGCGCTGCGGACCATTCACAGTCTTTGTCCTGCGCAGCGTGAGGGGCATGGTCAGTGGCCACGCAGTCCACAATTCCCTCGGCCAGCGCGGTGCGCAGCGCCTCGGTGTCGGCTGCGGTGCGCAACGGCGGGTTGACCTTGTTGACCGGGTCGTAGCCGGACAGACGCTCATCGGTGAGCAGGAGGTGGTGCGGGGTCACCTCGGCAGATACCCGGATGCTGCGCCGCTTCGCCCAACGCAGCAACTCCACCGTGCCCGCGCTGGATACGTGGCAGATGTGCAGAGCTGCGCCGGCGTCCCGGGCCAGCAGGCAGTCCCGGGCCACGATCGATTCCTCCGCAGCAGGTGGCCAGCCAGCCAGGCCTAGCCGGGCGGCAACACGTCCCTCGTGCGCCTGTGCGCCCGCGGTGAGCCGAGGATCCTCGGCATGCTGGGCGATCACGCCGCCCAGCCCGCAGGCGTATTCCAGGGCTCGGCGCATCAGCAGTGAGTCGTGCACGCACAGCCCGTCGTCGGAGAACAACCGGACCGCGGCGGCGGAGGTGGCCATCGCACCCAACTCGGCGAGCCGCTGGCCGTGCAACCCCGCGGTGACCGCGCCGACGGGGTGCACATCCACCAGCCCGATGTCACGCCCGCGCCGGTACACGTACTCCACGACCACCGCGGTGTCGGCCACCGGATCGGTGTTGGCCATGGCGAACACCGCGGTGTAACCGCCCAGCGCCGCGGCGGCCGACCCGGTGGCGATGGTCTCGGTATCTTCCCGGCCAGGCTCGCGCAGGTGCGTATGCAGGTCGACCAAACCAGGTAGCGCCACGAGGCCGCCGCCGTTGAAAATCTCGGCGCCGGTACCGTCCACACTGGCGCCCAACTCGGCGATCAGCCCGTTCCGAACCAGGAGGTTCACCGGCTCACCGGCGCCATAACGCCGGATCCCGCGAAGCAGGAACGGCCGGGTCATACCTCCTCCCCCGGCGTCTGATCGTCTCGGCCGGCGAGTAGGTGGTAGAGCACGGCCATCCGCACGTGCACACCGTTGCGAACCTGTTCGGTGATCGCAGCCCGGGGAGAGTCGGCGACGGAGTACGCGATCTCCATGCCGCGCAGCATCGGACCGGGATGCAACACCACGGCGTGCTCGGGTAACAACCCCAGACGGGCCTCGGTAAGCCCATAGCTGATGGCGTATTCGCGGGCAGAGGGGAAGAACTCACCGTGCATCCGCTCGGTCTGCACGCGCAGCATCATCACCGCGTCAGAGCCGGGCAGCGCGGCGTCCAGATCGTGGCTCACCGTGACTGGCCAATCGCCACTTGTCGACGCCAATGCGTTTCCCCAGTGCGCTACGTCCCGGGGCAGCAGTGTCGGCGGTGCGACAAGGCGGATCCGGGCACCCAGCGTGATCAAGAGTTCAATGTTCGACCGAGCCACCCTGCTGTGGAGCACATCGCCTATGATGGTGACGGTCCGCCCATTTAGGTCCCCTAATCGCTCACGCAGGGTAGCGGCATCGAGCAATGCTTGGGTCGGATGCTGATGAGTGCCATCACCGGCGTTGATCACATGCGCGGGAACCCAGCCGGCGAGGCGATGTGCCGCGCCCGAAGCGGGATGGCGGAGCACCACGCAGTCTGCGCCCATCGCCGTCAAAGTCAGTGCGGTATCGCGGAGCGACTCTCCCTTGGCCACCGCGGAGCCACCCGCCGAGATGTTCACCACGTCAGCGCTCATCCACTTGCCCGCGATCTCGAAGGACGCCCGCGTGCGCGTCGAGCTCTCATAGAACAAGGTGACAACGGTGCGGCCGCGCAGGGTGGGGAGTTTGCGCACCTCGCGACCCAACAGGGATTGCTTGAGCGCCTCGGCGGTATCCAGCAGCGCGGTCACTGTCTTCCGTGGCAGGCCCGCGGTGGTCAGCAGATGCCTCACCGCTGATCCCGATCGTAGGCGCGGAGTACGACAGCGTCGGTGCGGTCTGTCTCCGTGAGCAACACACCGATCTCCTCGTCACGGGAGGTCGGCACATTCTTCCCGACGTAGTCGGCGCGAATCGGCAGCTCACGATGGCCGCGGTCGACCAGCACGGCGAGCTGTACCGCCCGCGGGCGGCCGTACTCGCGCACCGCATCCAGGGCGGCCGCAACGGTCCGCCCGGAATACAGCACGTCGTCTACGAGCACCACCAGCACGTCGTCTAACCCGTCATCAGGAAGCTCAGTCGCTCGCAGCGGGCGGGTGGGGCGGCGGCGCAGATCATCCCGGTAGAGCGTGACGTCAAGCGTGCCAACGACCGGTGCTGGGCCGCCAAACTCGCGGATCCGATCAGCCAGCCGGTGCGCCAGCGGCACGCCGCGTGTGGGAATGCCGAGCATCACCACCGGCTCGGGCGCGGTGCGCTCGATGATCTGATGCGCCATCCGGGCGACGATGCGGGCGACCTCAGCCGCCGACAGCAGCTCACGCTGCCGCAGTGGCCCTGCCGCTCCCACCGCGCCCATCCCGGAGGGGGACGACACGGTGACCTCCTTCCCCGCCTCACTGGACGGGCCTTAAAGGACGTCATGGATACTGCCGGCTAAGCCGGCAATCGGGCTCCGACCGGCGCCGGACCCGGATCGGACAGTATCACCGTGGACGCTCGGGCGGTGTGTTGATCATCGCAGCACTGCCCCGTCCGGGTGGTGTGCGTGACTCTGCGCGGTCTTCGGTCCCCGATGGCTTGACCTGGTGGATTACTCAGCGCAGCATTACTCTCCGTATCATCCCGATTTTTGCGGGCGCCCCAAGGCGTTGACTGGTCGGGGTCTGAAGAAGGAGAAGGGGCCAGATGGGCGACTATGCCAAGGCACTGGGGTCGAAACTGCGCGGCATCCGTCAACAGCAGGGTCTGTCGCTGCACGGCGTCGAGCAGAAGTCGGCAGGCCGCTGGAAGGCTGTAGTGGTCGGTTCCTACGAGCGTGGCGATAGAGCGGTCACCGTACAAAAGCTCGCCGAACTTGCCGACTTCTACGGGGTTCCGGTTCCCGAACTGCTGCCTGAGGGCCGAGTGTCATCCGGCAGTGAACCGGCCACCAAGATCGTCATTAATCTGGAACGTCTACAGCAGCTACCGGTCGAAAAAGTAGGCCCACTCGCTCGCTACGCGGCAACGATCCAGAGCCAGCGCGGTGACTACAACGGCAAGGTGCTGTCCATCCGTACAGAAGACCTGCGCTCGCTGGCGATCATCTACGATATGTCGCCAGGTGACCTCACCGAGCAGTTGATCGGCTGGGGCGTCCTGCCACCCGAGGCTCGTCCCGCCAAGGACAAGGAAGAGGCCTGACTCAGCCTCGGTAGTAGCGATTACGAGCCGCGCGGCAACGCAGCCAGCGCGCCCAGTACGCCGTTGACAAACCGTGGTGAGTCATCGGTGGACAGCAACTTCGCCAACTCGATGGCCTCGTCGATGGCGACTGCATCGTCCACCTCGTCGGAGAACAGCAGCTCGAACACACCCAGCCGCAGGACTGCCCGATCTACTGCGGGCATCCGGGACAACGCCCAACCATGGGCTTGGTCGGCCAGCAACTTGTCGATGTCTGCGGCGTGCTCGGCCACACCCTGCACCAACGAGACGGTGTAGTCGTTGATCGGTGGCAGCTCTGGTGCCCCGATCCGTTCAGCGAGCAGCTCCAGCGGATCCAGCCCGCGCAGGTCGGCCTCGAACAGGATGTCGACGGCACGTTTGCGCGCCTTGCTGCGGGCCCCCACGTTAAAACTCCTGTTGACTTTCCGTCTTAGCTACTGATCCGGCCGAGGTAACGCCCATCCCGGGTATCTACCTTCACCTTTTCGCCGGTGCTCACGAACAACGGCACTTGGATCTCGGCACCGGTCTCCAACGTGGCAGGCTTGGTGCCTCCCGTCGAGCGGTCCCCCTGCACGCCTGGATCGGTGTGCGAGATCACTAACTCGACGGAGGTGGGCAACTCGATGTACAGCGGAGTGCCCTCGTGGACGGCCACCAACACGGTCTGGTTGTCCAGCAGGTATTTCGCCGCGTCCCCCACGACGTCACCAGGAATGGTGATCTGATCGAAGGTGTCGGAATCCATGAACACGAAATCCGACCCATCGGCGTACAGGAAGGTCATATCACGCCGGTCGACCGTGGCGGTGTCGACTTTGGTCCCGGCGTTGAAGGTCTTATCGACCACCTTGCCGGACAACACGTTCTTGAGGGTGGTACGCACGAACGCACCGCCCTTACCGGGTTTGACATGCTGGAAATTCACGACCGACCACAGCTGGCCGTCGAGGTTGAGCACGAGTCCATTCTTGAGATCGTTGGTGGTGGCCACGTCAGCCTGTCACTCCCCGTCGTAACCGGCACAACGCCGGCTTAGGTCGGTTAAGTCAGCTCAGTCCTGTCAGCAGGGCACGACCACGAGCTCCTTCGTGGTCATGGTGAGGAGTTCCGGCTCGTCGCCGGTGACGACGAGAGTGTCCTCGATACGCACGCCGCCCCGACCGGCCAGGTAAACACCTGGCTCGACGGTGACCGTCATGCCTACTTCCAGTGTACCGGCCGCGAACTGGGACAACGCCGGGGCCTCGTGGATCTGCAGGCCTACGCCATGTCCCAAGCCATGGACGAAATCATTGCCGTGACCCGCCTCGACGATGACCTTCCGGGCGGCCGCATCCACCTCACGGACATCCACGTGCGCTCGCAGTGCTGCGCGCCCCGCGGCTTGCGCGGCAGCGACGAGGTCGTACAACTCCTGCTGCCACGCCGAGGGCGCGCCCAGAACCATGGTCCGGGTCATGTCGGAGTGGTAGCCCTCAACCAGGGCACCAAAGTCGAGCTTCACCAGGTCGCCGCAGCACAGCTCGGTGTCGGTCGGGCGGTGATGAGGAATCGCCGAGTGTGCCCCCGCTGCGACGATGGTCTCGAACGACGGGCCGGCGGCGCCCAGAGCGACCAGTCGAGCCTCGAGGTCACGCGCCACTTCCCGCTCGGTGCGACCTGGATGCAAGCCACCGTCGGCGAGCAGCCCGGCCAGCGCCGCGTCCGCGATCGCACACGCCGTGCGCAACGCGGCAACCTCGGTGTGATCTTTGATCGACCGTAATCTCTCCACCGGCCGGGAGATGGCAACCAGTACCTCTGGGCCGGTGACCTTCGCCAGGGCAGCGTACCCGTCGACGGTGACCACGTGGCTTTCAAAACCCAGCCGGCCGACCGTGTGCTCCCTGGCGTCTTGAGCCAACCGCAGCAGGCAGGATCGGTCGATCACTCGCCGCAGGTCCGGCACCTGCCGCTGCGACTGCGTCTGGTAACGACCATCGGTGCAGAAGACACTGCGCTGGTCACCCTCAGCGTGCACCAGCAGGGCGGCGTGAGAGCCGGTGAATCCGGTGAGATACCGGACGTTCAGCGAGTTGGTGACCAGTAGCGCGTCGAGCTGTAGTTCGACAAGGCGTTGGCAGAGTGCTTCGCGGCGCTGACGGTGGGACATGACCTCGACGGTAGTCCCGGTTCCTGCGCTGGCTGCAACTTAGCCGGCGCGACCGGCGATCCAGCGCAGCGCGAGCGGGTAACCCTGCACTCCCAGGCCGACGATGACGCCGGATGCGATCGCCGAGATGTAGCTGTGGTGCCGGAAAGGCTCGCGTGCGTGCACGTTGCTGATGTGCACTTCCACCAGGGGCGCCGACAGTTGCGCAGCGGCGTCGCGCAGCGCGATCGAGTAATGCGTCCATGCTGCGGCGTTGAGCACGACCGGGGTAGCGGTGTCGGCGGCCTCGTGCAGCCAGCTGATCATGACGCCCTCGTGGTCGGTCTGGCGCACGTCGACATCCAGGCCCAGTTCAGTTCCCGCCTGCTGGCACAGCGCCACCAGGTCGTCGTGGGTAGTGGTGCCGTAGACGTCAGGCTCACGGGTACCGAGCCGACCCAGGTTGGGTCCGTTGAGCACCAGCACCTTCACGCCACGTCCTCTTTCTCCCCGGCTTTTCCTCCGGAAACCGCAGCGTAGGCCCTGCCAAGCAACTCGGGATCCGGGTCTTCCAGCCGGCTGGGTTTCGCCAGAGCGTCGAGCACGACAAACCGCAACATCCCCGACCGGGTCTTCTTGTCGTTGCGCATGCCCTCCAGCAGCTCGGGGAGTGCGTCTGCGTCGTAGCTGGTGGGCAGCCCGAGCGAGCGCAGCACCGCACCATGGCGCTGCGCTGTCGCATCGTCCAAGCGCCCGGCGAGCCGAGACAGCTCAGCGGCGAAGACCATGCCGACGCTGACCGCGGCACCGTGGCGCCATCGATAGCCTTCTCGACGTTCCAGCGCGTGGCCCAGGGTGTGCCCGTAGTTGAGCACCTCGCGCAGGTGCGATTCCTTCAGGTCGGCCGCCACCACGTTCGCCTTCACCTGGATCGCACGCCCGACCAGCTCCTCGAGCACCGGGCCGGACGGATCCAGCGCGGCGGCCGGATCATTCTCGATCAAATCCAGGATCACCGGATCGGCGATGAAGCCTGCCTTGACCACCTCCGCCATCCCGGCGACGAGTTCGGCCCGCGGCAGCGTCTGCAGGGTCGCCAGGTCCACCAGGACCGCAGCGGGTTCGTGGAATGCCCCGACCAGGTTCTTGCCCGCATCGATGTTGATGCCGGTTTTACCACCTACCGCAGCGTCCACCATGCCCAGCAAGGTGGTAGGCACATGCACCACCCGGACCCCGCGTAGCCAGTTGGCCGCGACGAATCCAGCGAGGTCGGTCACCGCTCCCCCACCGAAACCGACCAAGGTCCCGGTGCGGTCAAGACCTACCTTTCCAAGCACGTCCCAGCAGAATCCCGCCACCTCCAGCTTCTTGCCGTCCTCGGCGTCGGGAACCTCGATGCGGTAGGCCTGCGAACCTAAGTGCTCCAGCACCGTGCGCAACGACTCCGCGGACTCGACCATGGTCGGTTGGTGCACGATCGCCACTGCGCCACTGCCCAGGGCATCCAGCAGCTCGGCCCGCAGATACCGTCCGACGAAGACGTCGTAAGGCTGCGCCGTGGCCACCCGGATCCGCAGTGGCTGAGTTCCACCGTCCTGGACCTCACCGTCCTGGACCCCACCATCCTGGCTCTCGGCGTCCTGGCTGTCCCCGACCTGGTCAAGCAGCTCACTGGTTTCACTCATCGCCGCTCCTCCCGCCTGGCGAACCCGTCGAAGGATTGCACGAGCCACGCATCCCTACCGTGAGATCACGGGTGCACGGTTTGCAAGACCTCTGCGGCAACTTCTTCCGCAGGACGGCCGGTTGTCGACACGATGACGTCAGACACCGACTCATAGACCGGGCGTCGCTGTGCCAGTAATTGCCGCAGATGCGCGCGGGGATTAGGCATTAACCAGGGATGCAAGGGGACGAGACCCTCCCTGCGGAGCAGTTCATCAAGTTCCACATCGAGAAATACGACGTGGAAGGGCTTCAGCTGTTCCTGAACCGATGGGTTCAACGGCGTGCCACCACCCAGAGCCAGCACTCCCGAATGATCCGCGAGAACACCACCGATGAGGCGGCACTCGACCTCGCCGAATTTCTCCCGGCCTAGCTTGACCACCAGCTCGCCGGCGGGCAGACCGCACTCATCCCGCACATCATCATCGAAGTCCCGAAAGGGGACACCGAGCTTTTCCGCCACCAGCCGCCCCACGGTGCTCTTGCCCGACCCCGGTGGACCAATCAGGATCACCACAGGACCGCTCACCACGCGTCGAACCTCCTTTGTCCCTCTGCACTGGCGCTGACCCCGCGATCGCCACCAGTGTCGGAGCTATGCGGGAGAGGTAATCCGCTATGCCCAGCCGCATCAAATGCCGCCACGATTTGGTGGTGAGCAGCGCCAGCGGCGACCAGCACATGCAGCAGGATCCGGGCTTTGTACGGACCAAGGAAGCCGGAATTGATTAACCCGCGGTCCTGGAGGTCACGTTCGGATCCGGGGAAGCCGTAGGTGGCACGGAGCACCGGACCCGCGCCGGCGCGCGAGGCGAGTACTACTGGCAGGCGCGAGGCGAGCTCAGCCAGCGGCGCGACGAACGTCGCCGGCACGTGTCCCGCGCCAAAGGCAGCGATGACCACCCCATCGAAACCGGTCTTGAGGCGATGCAGCAATTCGCCGTCATCACCGAAGCACGCGGTCACCAGCCCGATCCGAACGGCGTGAGCGGGTACCGGATAGGTCGGCACAGCCACCGGACGCGTGAGTAGGTGGGGGCTGCCCTCCACTACCCGCCCGATCGGACCGGTGTCCGGTGAGCCGAATGCGCCCGGACTAGTGCTGTGCATCTTGTGCACGTGCCGGGCGGCATGAATCTCGTCGCCCATCACGACCAGGCAGCCGACGCCGCTGAACTGCTTGCTCGCGGCGACCTGGATAGCGGCCAGCAGGTTGGCCGGCCCATCGGCGCCGGCCAACGTCGGATTACGCAGGGCACCGGTCACCACCACGGGTGCGGTCCGGTCCACGGTCAGATCGAGGAAGTACGCCGTCTCTTCGATGGTGTCGGTTCCTTGAGTGATCACTACCCCGTCAGCACCGGAGTCCAGCTCGTGGCGTACTACGCTCACCAGCTCACAAAGATCATCAAAACTCAGCGATGCGCCCGGCAAGGTTCGGATACTTTTCGAGGTGATCTTACAATCCAGCCCGGTGAGCCCCGGTAGCGTGGCCAGTAGGGCAGCTGCATCCAGGGTTGGCACCACTCCGGCGGCATCAGCTCCTGCATTCGTCATCGCGATCGTGCCACCGAGAGATAAGACTGACACCGTCCGGTGCGTCGAAGCCTGCATTTCACCCCCTGGTTACTGATGTCTCTGCACTGAACCGGCCGCGTATCACCTGCTCGCCAGTCACTGGACCGTGCCGACTCGACGCGCTGGAACGCAAGACCTGGCCTCGTAGTAACTATGCGGCTGCATGGTGCCCCACGCGATGAGATCCGGCTGGGACTGCAGTCCAATCGTTGGGGGCCTTTTCTCCAGCGGAGAGGAGCAGCATGCACATGACCGTCAACCACGTTCTTGCCGTTGCCCCGGTCAGAGACATCGACACAGCCCGCGCATGGTACGAACGCCTGTTCGGCCGGGCGCCGGACAATCGACCGATGGACAGTCTCGCGGAGTGGCGCGTCACGGAAACCGGATGGCTGCAGGTGTGGCAAGACGCCGACCGCGCAGGTCACGCTCTGGTCAATTTCGCCGTTGACGACCTGGAACACCAGTGTGCCGAGCTTGCGACGAGAGGCCTGAATCCGGGGTCGATCGAGACGGTGAACAAGGGCGTCCGGCTGTCGACCATCATCGATCCCGACGGCAACACGATCACCTTTATCGGCAACTTCCGTGTCGAGTACTGAGATGCCGTGTGCTTGATGTCGAGACGTTCACCACAGTCACGGTTCCGGGGTCAGCCACAGACGGGTTCCGTTGATCTCTCGGGAGGACTTGTCCCAGACGCCGACGATGGCCTCGGCCAGATCTCTGACGTCTGTAAATCCCGCGAAGGCAGCGTGCGGTCGCTCTTCCCGCATCGCGTCGTGAACCAGTGCCTTGACGATGAGGATGACCGCGGCGGCCGATGGTTCACCGTCGTGTCCCGACGCGTGGAAGGAGTCGGCGAGTGCCAGGGTCCATGCCTCGGCCGCAGACTTCGCGGCTGTGTATGCGGCATTGCCTGCGGTGGGCTTGGCGGCAGCCGCAGCACTGATCAGGACGTAGCGACCCCTTCCACTACGGGACAACGGGGCCTGAAAGGCCAGGGAAGTGTGCTGCACAGTGCGAATGAGCAGCTTCTCAAGCAGCCCCCAGTGCGCCAGCTCGGTCTCGGCAAACGTCTCGGAGCCTCGCCAGCCCCCGACCAGGTGGATCAGGCCATCGATGCGACCGAATTCTTTCTCGATGCGCTGCGCCCAGGAGCGCGCCTGATCTAGGTCGAGTAGGTCCACGGTGTCACCGGTGACGATGGCATTGCTGCGTACCTGGCGGGCGGCGTCCACGGCATCGGCCAAACGCGTCGCGTCGGCATCGGCGGCTGCCACCGTCGCCCCGGTCTCAGCCAAGCGCACTAGGGCTGCCCGACCCGCCGGTCCAGCAGCTCCCGCCACCGCCACGACAGCACCCTGTAACCGGCCGTTGTCCTGGCTGCCTGGCGGAGTGGTCATCACCCATCACCCTCCTTCATCCGCTTGTGCTCGGAGATGATGTAACCAAAGCCGGCCGTCCCCGCATTGGCGGGACCTCGTGTCGGCACTGGGATAATCCGATCGTGGCTGATCCTGACGCGCCCTCCCCGCCGGCCCGCCCGCCGCGCGAGCGAATGGTCCGCGCCGCAATGCGGTTGATTCGCGCCCAAGGGGTCAGCGCTAGCGGGATGCGAGAGATTGTCGAACTGGCCGAAGCGCCACGCGGTTCGCTGCAGCATTATTTTCCCGGCGGGAAGCAGCAGTTGGTAACCGAGGCGCTGTTGTATTCCGGCGACATCGCCGCGCGCCGGGTCAGGCGCTTTGCCGAACAATTGCCGGAACCGACGCCGGGTTCCGTTTTCGCCGCCCTGGTCGGGGAATGGCGCGAGCTGTACCGGACGAAAGGGTTCGCCGAAGGATGTCCGCTGGCCGCCGCAGCGGTGGACACGGCGGCCACCAGCCCAGCGCTGCGGGAAGCCGTGCATCGCGCGCTGCTGGCCTGGCAGGACCCGCTGCGGGTGGTACTCGCCGAACTTGGGGTGCCCGAGGCACGGGCAGGCTCGCTGGCCATGGTGATGATCAGCGCATTAGAGGGGGCGCTGATCCTGGCACGCGCGCATCAGGACCTCGAACCGTTGGATGCAGTCATCGCGGAGTTGTGCCCGCTGTTGGATTCCGCGGCACCGCGTGCCGATTCGGTTGGGTGAGCGCTACCGCGTGAGGCTGCGTCAGGCCCACCGCGTTGGCTATCGGCAGGGTTGCGCTGTCTATGACCGCGGCGGCCAGCGGGGTGAGCAGATCGGCGAGCCGACCGGTGTCGAGTTCCCCGAGCGCCTCCCACGGGCGCATCGCCGCGGCGTCGGTGCCATCCTCAATCCGCTCGCGCAGCGCAGCGCCGGACTCGGTGAGTCCGCCGCGCTCGTCCAGCAGGCCAGCAGCACACAGCTCGTCCACCGCCTGTTGCCATTGCTCCTCGACCCACCCGCGGCTCTCGCGGAGCACGTCCGCCTCGGCCTCGCCCGCGGCGGCCTTGAGTAGGTGCGCCTGGGCGGGAGTCATCTGGTTGGCTACCAGCACGGCGTTGTGCCCGTCCCCGCGGTGCTCACGCAGAGTGGAAGTGGCCTGCCACAGCGCCAGATGCGGCGCTGCCGGCCGGGGCAGCGCCTGGTTTGCCGCCGCCAGCACCCGACCGGCGCAGTCCGCGGCAGCCGCGGCCCGCCAGGCCAGCTCAGCTGCTTCGGCCATGGCCGCCGACTCCACCGTGTCTTGGTTCCAGAGCCGGCGCAGCGCAGCGTCTGCACCCTCCAGCCGCGCAGCCAGCGCCTCTTCGGCCGTACTGTAGCTCCAGGCATCGGGCAATGCCCGGCACACCCGGCGGGGGTGGAAGCCGAAAAAGCTTGCGATGACCGGAGCCGGACCGACCTTGCCGAGCGGAGCGGCGCGGAAGGCGAAGTAACCCATCCAGAAGCCGCGCATTCCCAACCGATCAGCGGCGGCGCGCGCCTCAGGAGCGAAATAGATCACGTCATGGATCGGTTCGTATAGCCGCCACATCCTCCGCGCGACCGTGCCGGTCATCGTCTCCCTTTCTCGATTCCCGTCATGACGGGCGTCATAATGACGGAGGGCCAGGCAGACGGATAGAGTCCGGCGGTATGACAAGTGTCATACCCCTGTCCGTCCTGGCGGATACCGCCGCAGAGCGCGCGGTCGTTCACGTCCTGGTAGGTGCTCCGCTGGCCGCGGCGAGCTTTCCGGGACGGTGCTGGTGACCGCGGCCGCACCCGAGGCGGCTTCGCGCGTCGGGTTCATCGGACTGGGTCTCATGGGTCAGCCCATGGCGCTCAATCTTGCCCGTGCCGGGATCCCGCTGGTGGTGTGGAACCGCACGACCGGCCGATCCGATCCGCTGCGCGCGCTTGGTGCCCGCGTCGTCTCCACTGCGTTCGAGGTACTCCAGCGGGCTCGGATTGTCATCCTGATGCTGGCCGATGGGACCGCGATCGACGAGGTACTCGGTCGGGGTACCCCAGTCCTCGCCGCGACGGTGACCGACCGCACCGTCGTGCACATGGGGACAACCTCGCCGGAGTACTCCCGTGACCTGGCCACCGACATCGAGGCGGCGGGCGGGCGCTACGTCGAGGCTCCTGTCTCCGGATCACGCGTGCCGGCAGAGACTGGTGACCTCGTGGCGATGCTTGCCGGTGACGATGACGTCATCCAGCAAGTCTGTCCGGTGCTGCGTCCCATGTGCCGGGAGACGCTGTTCTGCGGGCCGGTGCCCAACGCACTGCTGATGAAGCTGGCCGTCAACATCTTCCTGATCACGACCGTGACCGGCCTTGCGGAGTCCTATCACTTCGCCCAGCAGCACGGCCTGGACCTGCGAATATTCCGGCACGTCATCGACGGCGGGCAAATGGCAAGCAGCATCTCTCGGGTCAAAACCGCCAAGCTGCTCTCGCACGACTTCACCGCCCAGGCCGCCGCCGCTGATGCCCTGAAAAACAACGAACTGGTCGCCCAAGCTGCACGCCAAGCCGGCATCGCCTCGCCGGTGCTGGACGTCTGCCACACCCTGTTCGATGAGACCGTGACTCTCGGCCGCGGTGCGTTCGACATGATCGCCGTGCTGGCTGCGCTGGAGGCGCGCACCGCGGCGGCGCGCACGGATCCCGAGCAGCTTGCCGTGGTCAGCGCTGGCGGTAGCTGTTGACGTAAGCGCGGGCGTTGCGGACGGTCTCGGGCAGGGCGTCGCCGCCGAACTTCTCCAAGACGGCATCGGCGAGCACAAGCGCGACCATCGCCTCGGCGACCACGCCCGCGGCGGGGACCGCGCAGACGTCGGAGCGCTGGTTGATCGCGACAGCCGGTTGGCCGGTGGCGACATCGACGGTGGCCAACGCGCGCGGCACAGTGGAGATCGGCTTCATCGCCACCCGAACCCGCAGCGTCTCTCCGTTGGTCATGCCCCCTTCAAGGCCACCGGCCCGGTTGGTGCGGCGCACCACACCGTCCGCCGCGGGAGCCATCTCATCGTGCGCGGCGCTGCCGCGGCGCCGTGCGGTGGCGAACCCATCGCCCACCTCGACGCCCTTCATGGCCTGGATTCCCATCAGCGCGCCGGCCAGCCGGGCGTCCAACCGCCGGTCGGCGTGGACGTATGAGCCCAATCCGACCGGGAGCCCGTATGCCAGCACCTCAATCACGCCGCCGAGCGTGTCGCCGTCTTTCTTGGCGGCGTCCACCTCGGCGATCATCGCAGCTGAGGCCTCCTCCGAGTACGCCCGGACTGGGCTGGCGTCAACCCGCTCCAGGTCATCCGGTCTGGGCAGTACACCTGCGGGAGCCTCAGCCTGCCCTAGCGACACCACATGGGACAGGATTTCGACATCGAGAGCCTGGCGCAGGAAGGCCTTGGCCACGGTGCCCAGGGCAACCCGGGAAGCGGTTTCACGGGCGCTGGCGCGTTCCAGCACCGGTCGGGCGTCGTCGAAACCGAACTTGGTCATCCCGGCCAGGTCTGCGTGCCCCGGCCGGGGTCGGGTCAGCGGCGCATTGCGGGCCTGCTCAGCCAGCATCACCGGGTCCACCGGATCGGCCGCCATGACGGTTTCCCACTTCGGCCACTCGGTGTTGCCGATCCGGATGGCAACTGGACCGCCCAGAGTTCGACCGTGCCGGATGCCGCCAAGCAGTTCTACTTCGTCGGCTTCGAACTTCATCCGTGCCCCGCGGCCGTATCCCAGGCGGCGGCGGGCCAGCTCAGCCTGGATGTCTTTGGACGTCACCTCGACACCGGCGACCATTCCTTCCAGCACCGCGACCAGAGCGGGACCGTGCGATTCTCCAGCGGTGAGCCAACGCAGCATGCCGCCATCGTGCCACGCTCTAGGAGCCTTCAGGCTGGGGTCACCTGGCCGGCCCGGCTGCACATCTTGGCGGCGCGACACGCGGGGCACGAGGGCACGACACGCGGGGCATGAGGGCAGGTCAGGCTTCGGCAACGGCGGGGACCGCGTTGACGGCTGCCGGGGCGGCCCTGTTCCGGAGCCTGCGGTGCACCACCAGGCCGACCACCACCAACCCGGCGACGAACAGCAGCGCTGAGTACTGGAGCACCCAGCTGGTACCTGCCGGGTCGTACACCGCCTGCCGCGGCCAGGCAATGTTGATCATCATTGCCACGCCGTACACCACGGCAAACAGGTTCACCGGTAGCCCCCACCGTCCCAGCGAAAAGCCTCCGGGACCCGTCATCGGCAGCCGACCGCGCAGCCGAGCTTTCAGAGCGGGACCGGTGACCAGAAGGTACGCCAGGTAGACGATCACCACCGACGTGCTGGTGACCGCCGCGAATGCCGCTGGGTTACCGAGGTTGATCAGCAGCACGGCAATCGCCAGCACGCCTACCGCGATGCCGGTGACGATCGGCGTCCCAGTCTGTGGGTGGACCCGGGCGAGCAACCGAGCTCCGGGCAGCCGGCCGTCGCGGGCCATGCTGAACATCACCCGCGACGCCGAGTTCTGGATGGCCAGGCAGGCGGACACGATCGAGACAGCGACGACCGTCAACAGTGCCCGGCCAAGCGTGGAGTCCAGCCGGCTGGTGATCACGTAGGCGATCCCTCCTGCGGACAGCTGGCCGTCGGTCAACGAGGGCGCCGCCATCAGCGCAGCCACGATCATGAACCCGCCGCCGACGAACGACACCAGGAGAGCGCGCAGGATCGCCGACGGGACCACGCGCCGGGGCTCGGTCGTCTCCTCAGAAAGCTCAGCGGCGCTGTCGAAGCCGTACATGACGTAGGCCGCCATCAACGTAGAGGCCAGGAAGGCGTAGATGTACGGGCTGTTGCCGGAGACATTGAGCGTTTGGGTGACGACGCCGGGGCCGCGTTCGGCGTGGCTGAACAGCAGCATCAGCAGCAGCACCACGCCGATGATTTCACAGCTGACCCCGATTCCGTTGATCACCGCCATGAACCGCACGCCGACAGCGCTGATCACGGTGGCGACCGCGATGAGCACCGCGCCGAGCAGGATCCCGTTGGCGGCACCCGATGCCGAGGTGACCGAGGAGTCGCTGCCGATGATCTGGAAGCCCGACCACACCGCGGGCAGCACTGCTTGGAGCGCGATGCCGATCGCCGCCACACTGACGATGTAGCCGATCAGCATCGCCCACCCGGCGAACCATCCGACAATCTCCCCGGCAAGCCTGCGTGACCACTGGTAGATGCACCCGGCCAGCGGCCAACTCGCGGCGAGTTCGGCGAACACCAGCGCCACGCATAGCTGGCCGGCGAACACCAGTGGCCAGGTCCAGAAAAACGCCGGCCCGCCGAACGAGTAGCCCAGCGCGAACAGCTGGAATACCGTGGTGAGGATCGACACGAAGGAGAACCCGGCGGCGAAGGACGAAAACCAACCGAGCCGGCGGTGCAGCTCCTGGCGGTAGCCGATGCGGCGCAGATCCTCGGCGTCGGGGCCGCCGGTCGGGCTGGTGATCAGGACAGGGGCGCTCATTTTAACTGGCCTTTCGCGGTAGATGACCGGCACGCACGAGGCAGCCGAGGGTGTCGCAGATCACCCGGGTCGCGATGAGTGAGGTGATCTCGACGTTGTCGTAGGGCGGGGAGCACTCCACGACCTCGATGCCCGCCAGCGGGCGGGCGGCGACGAGCTGGATGAACTTCAGGACCTCGCGAGGCAAGAACCCGCCAGGTTCGGGCCACCCTGTGCCGGGGACGAACGCTGCGTCGAGGCAGTCGACGTCGAAGGACAACCAGACGGCGTCGGTTCCGTCCCACGCGACATCCAGGGCACGTTGCGCGGCGGCCTCGATGCCCATCTCCACGCAGTCGGTGACGGTCAGAATCGTGGTGCCGCGCTCCCGGCCGACCTTCACTCCGGGTCGGGGCGCCTGCCAGCCGCCGATGCCGATCTGCACCAGGTTGCGGGGCGGCACGTTGGGCAGGTCCGTGGCGTGAAACCACGGGGTGGTGTGCATCCGCTCGTCGAGGTCGGTTTCCTGGGTGTCGACGTGGCGGTCGAAGTGGATGATGCCGAGCTTGCTGCCGTTGAGGTGCTCCGCGACCGCGCGTGTGGTCGGGAACCCGATGGAGTGGTCACCGCCCAGCACGACCGGGAAGGCGCCGGAGGCATAGACGTGTCCGACCGCCTTGGAGATCTGGTCGAAGGTCTTTTCGATATTGCCGGGGATGGTGAATACGTCACCGAGGTCACCAATAGTAATTGACTCTCGCAGGTCGACGCCGAGCTCGAAGCTGTACGGGCCGTACAGCGCGGAGATTTTGCGGATGCCCTGCGGACCGAAGCGGGTTCCGGACCGGTAGGTGGTGCCGCCATCGAAGGGTGCGCCGAGCACCGCCACGTCATATTCGCCGCAGCGGCGGACGTCTTCGACGTAGGGTGCTTTGAGGAAGGTGTTGATGCCGGCGAAATGCGGCAGCTCTCCACGGGAGAAGGTAGGGATGCGCCGGTCGACGATCGAGTCGGCTCCGGGTAGCCCTAACTCGAGACCTCGCGCGACCTCCCTTTCCCATTGGGTGGTGGGTAGCGCGGCTTCGGCCTCGACGGCGTACCGCGCCTCCGGGCCGTAGTGTTGATGCAGATTGTGCACGTCGGGCCTCCGCGTCCACGGCGCCCGGCCGCGAGGGCAGCCGGGCATGGCTGGCCTCCCGGGCTTTTGTCCCGCCGTGGAGCGGGCAGCGCGCTGCCCGCCTGCATCTCTCGGTCCAGACTCCCTGCGTACAGCGACGGAACCCTAGATGCGCCTCACTCACTCGAGTGAGTCACCATTCATCACACGGCACTGATATGACCGACTTGTAACCTTGGCGTTGCAGTCGAATCACCTGGTCAAGCGAGCAGCGCTGGTGTGCAGCGCGATCGTACGGTCTGGTTGTGCGCATCCGGGTCATCGACGCGTTCACTGATCGCCCCTTCACCGGCAACCCCGCAGCCGTCTGCCTCATGGACCGGGCCACCTGGCCTGATACGCGTTGGATGCAGCAGGTCGCCGCTGAGATGAATCTGGCCGAAACCGCCTTCGCCTATCCCCTGACGGGCAGCGCCGGCGCCGAGTGGGCGCTGCGCTGGTTCACCCCCACCGTCGAGGTCGACCTGTGCGGGCATGCCACCCTGGCCACCGCCCACGTTTTGCGTAGTGACGGGCGGTCTCCCAGGACCGTGCGATTCAGCAGCCGCAGCGGAGTGCTGGTTGCCCGTACCAATGACGACGGCACCATCATGCTCGACTTCCCCGCCGCGTCGGTTACCGAGTCACCCGCCCCCAGCGGTCTGAGTGACGCACTGGACGCCACTCCTGACACCGTTCACGGCACGGGGGCGCTCGGTGACCTGCTGACCGTGTTTGGGGATGAGAAAGCGATTCACGGCCTGGTTCCGGATTTGACCGCGCTGGCCGGCATTTCCCGCCGTGAAGGTATTCGCGCGATCATTGCGACCGCACCGGCAGCAGATCCACGCGGTGAGTACGACTTCGTGTCGCGCGTGTTCGCACCCGCTGTCGGCGTCCCGGAGGATCCGGTCACCGGCAGCGCCCATACCGCGCTCGCCCCCTACTGGTCGGACCGGCTGGGCCGGGACAGCCTGACCGGGCTGCAGGCCTCCGCGCGCACCGGCATAGTCCACACCACCGTCCACGGCGATCGAGTGCACCTGACCGGGCGTGCCGTCACCGTCCTCGACGGCACCTTCTCCCCCCGCGTTCTGGAGGCAGAGTGCTGTTTCTGAGGACCCCGAAACAGCACTCTGCCTCCGCAAACGCGTGTTGAGTTACAGAACGCGAAGGAGATCGGTGACCCGGTCACCGAGCGCGAGCACCATGCGACCTGGACCTTCCAGGGCGGAGCATGCCCAGCGCAGCCCCGGCTGCTCACCGGCCTCCGGTACGGGGCTCTCGGTTTCTTGCCCAAGGTCGAGCAGCATTCCGACGGCGCGCCCGCCACCCGTGCCGGCAGGACCGGTAAGCACGGGATCTGCACCGTCAAGCAGCAGCGTGTGCGCCAGCAGGGGTGCACCATCCAGGTCCACGGCTAGCTCGCCGATGAACCGCCCGCCGCGTTGACCGGCACGCCCGAGCACCACCAGTTCACGGAGCACCGCGCGGGCTCCTGGCTGCAGCGCGACAGTGATCCGGCTGTGCAGCTGCGCTCCGTCACAGACGACGGTCGGTTCCGGTCGCCAGTCCAGCACAGCGCCATCGGCCACCGAGGCCGTCACCGCCCACCGCGCAGCAGTTCCCGGGCAGGGACCTGCTTGCACCACGGTGGCGGCCACTGAGCGCAACTGGACAGCGCAACCCGGACCGATGTGGATATCCAAGGCCAGGTCATCGCCGCCCAGCGGGCCGCCGGCACCCTGCACCAGGTGTATCCGGTGTCCACCGGTGGAACGCAGCACGATTGGTGCAGCGCTGCGCCAGCGGATACCGGATGCGTCGACGGTGAGCTCAGCCTGGGCTTTCACCGGCGAGTGGCCGACCGTAGCTGGGTGCCCACCCACTCCACCACCGGGCCGGCGTCAGGTTGTTCCCGGAGCGAGAGCAGCACGGTGGGCCGGTCGCCCCGCACCGCCACAGCGTCACGGCGCATCACCTCCAGATCGGCGCCGACGAGCGGAGCAAGGTCGATCTTGTTGATGACCAGCAGGTCGGAACGGGTAACGCCGGGCCCGCCCTTGCGGGGAACTTTGTCACCGCCGGCCACGTCGATAACGAAGATCTGCGTGTCGATCAGTCCGTAGCTGAAGGTGGCGGTGAGGTTGTCCCCGCCGCTTTCCACCAGCACCAGGTCGGGATCGTGACACGCGGTGAGCTCGTCCACGGCGTCCAGGTTTGCGGTGATGTCGTCACGGATCGCGGTGTGCGGGCAGCAGCCGGTCCGCACTGCACGGATCCGCGCGTCGGGCAGCACCGCATTGGTGCGCAGGAAATCGGCATCTTCGGTGGTGTAGATATCGTTGGTGATCACCGCCAGGGATAGTTGGTCACGCAGTGCCCGGCACAGCGCGGCGACCAGCGCGGTCTTGCCGCTGCCGACTGGCCCGCCGACGCCGATCCGCAGTGCCCGCCATTCGTCACGAGGCAAACAGCGTCACCTCCGCCCGGGCATGCAGTTCAGCCAGGACCTCAGGCAGCGGAGTGCTCGTGCTGGGCAGCAGGCGGGGTTCCAGCCGCGCAACGGCCTCGCGGGCCACGTCGGTTGCTTCCCGCACGATGTGCTCAGCGAAGCGGCTCGCGCGTGCCTGGACGGCGGCGACCGTGATCGGATCCAAACCCAGCAGCCGCACCGCGGCCGCGCACGCCCCACTCAGCAGGTGGTGCAGTGCCAGCGACGCCGCCACGCCGGCATCGTCCCCGGCGGCGGCTACCACGGCGCCGAGCACCAGAGGGTGATGCGGGCGGCCGATCTCAGCCAGCTCGTCCAGGGCCGGGGACGGCCAGACCCGGCGGACGGTGCGAAGCAACGTCATCCCTTGCGCACGAGACGCTTCCCGGGTCGCGGACGACGGGGTACGGGCGCTGACCGCCGCATCCCAGACATCCCAGTGCACCGGCGCAGTTTCAGCGAGGAGGCAGCCGGCTGCGGCGACCGCGGCGACCACCGGTCCGGTACCGCCCAGCCGACCGGCGAGGAACAGTGCCAGGTCCTGCGCATCGCGTACCAGATTGCGCGCGACGGCAGCCTCGACGGTGCCGGAGTGCACGTGCCCGCCGGTGGGCAACCGGGAATCGGCCAGCAACAGCGACGCCAGTACGGTCATCAGAACAGGAAATAACGCTGGGCCATCGGAATTTCCGCCGCCGGGTGCGGTTCCACCACCTCACCGTTGATCCGTACTGTGAACGTTTCAGGGTCCACGTCGATGCGGGGCAGCGCGTCGTTGTGCGGCATATCGGACTTACGTAGCGCCCGGGTGTCCCGCACCGCCACCAGCTTGCGGCGCACCGCGAGCCGCTCTGCCAAACGCCCCTGCAACGCGGCGGGAGCCACAAAGTGCAGTGACGTGGCGGCGGCACTCGCCGCGGAGGCCCCGAACATCGGACGGGGCAGCACCGGTTGCGGGGTCGGGATGGAAGCGTTGGAATCGCCCATCGCGGCCCACGCGATCATGCCGCCCTTGAGTACGACGCTCGGACGTACCCCGAAAAACGCGGGCTGCCACAGCACCAGGTCGGCGAGCTTGCCCACCTCCACCGAGCCGACCTCACCATCTAGCCCGTGCGCCACCGCGGGGCAGATCGTGTACTTGGCGACGTAACGGCGCGCTCGCAAGTTGTCCGAGGTGTCCGGATCTCCGGGCAACGCGCCGACCCGGCGCTTCATCACGTGCGCGGTTTGCCAGGTCCGCAAGATGACCTCGCCCACCCGGCCCATTGCCTGGGAGTCCGAGCCGATCATGGAGATGGCCCCGAGATCGTGCAGCGCATCCTCGGCTGCGATGGTGGATGGACGGATGCGGCTCTCCGCGAAGGCGAGATCCTCCGGCACGGTGGGATTGAGATGGTGGCACACCATGAGCATGTCGAGGTGCTCATCGACAGTGTTGCCGGTGTGCGGCCGCGTCGGGTTGGTGGAGCTGGGCAGTACATGTGGGGCGCCGGCAACAGTGATGATGTCCGGCGCGTGGCCGCCGCCGGCTCCCTCGGTGTGGTAGGCGTGAATGGTTCGCCCGCCAATCGCGGCCAGCGTGTCGGCGACGTAGCCGGCCTCGTTGAGGGTGTCGGTGTGGATCGCCACCTGCACCCCGGTCTCGTCGGCAACCCGCAGGCAGGCGTTGATTGCTGCCGGGGTCGATCCCCAGTCCTCGTGCAGCTTGAAGCCGCTGGCACCGGCCGCGACCTGCTCGTACAGCGACTGCTCACTGACTGTGTTGCCCTTGCCGAGCAAGGCGACGTTCACCGGCAGATCATCGAGGGATTCCAGCATTCGCGCCAGGTACCAGGCACCCGGCGTCACTGTCGTGGCCTTGGTGCCCTCGGCGGGACCGGTGCCGCCGCCGATCAGCGTGGTGACGCCGGACCCTAACGCTTCGGGTACCTGCTGGGGGCTGATCAGGTGCACGTGGCAATCGACCGCGCCCGCCGTCAGGATCAGCCCGTTGCCGGCGATCACTTCGGTTCCCGGGCCGATGACGAGGGCCGGATGCACCCCATCCATGATGTCCGGGTTGCCCGCCTTGCCCAGGCCGACGATCCGGCCGTCGCGCACCCCGACGTCGGCCTTGATCACCCCCCAGTGGTCCAGCACCACCGCTCCGGTGACCACCAGATCTGGCGCACCATCCGCCCGGGTGGCCCGGGCCTGGCCCATCGACTCGCGGATCACCTTGCCACCACCGAAGACCACCTCGTCGCCGCCACGGGGGCCACGGCACCGATCTTCGGTGATCTCTACCAGCAGGTCGGTGTCGGCCAGCCGCACCCGGTCGCCTTCAGTGGGACCGAAAAGCTTGGCATACCGGCTGCGCTCCACTGTCCAGCTTCCACCAGTCGGGGCCGGTATGGTCGCGCCCGCAGGAGGAGGTGCATCGAGGCGCAAGCCCGGCACGACGCGGGCACCGCCCAGCGGCACCACCCGCACAACCCGCTCGATGCCAGGTTCGAAGCGCACAGAAGTCCCTGCCGGAATCGCCAACCGCATGCCCGTGGCGGCGCCGCGGTCCATGTCCAGCGCCGGGTTTGCGGCGGCGAGGTGGTAGTGAGATCCCACCTGGACCGGCCGGTCACCGGTATTGCGGATGACCAGCTCGGCACCGGCATCCGGTCCAAGCACGACAGGTTCCCCGCACAGCAGTAGCTCTCCGGGCACCACAGGTTCGGGAGTCACTGGATTGGCCGGTGGACGGTGACCAGCTTGGTGCCGTCGGGAAAGGTCGCCTCCACCTGCACAGATATGATCATTTCGGGCACCCCATCTAGCACGTCCTCCCGGCTGAGCACCCGCTGACCTGCGGACATCAGATCAGCGACGCTACGCCCGTCGCGGGCTCGTTCCAGCACCCATGAGGTGATCACTGCCACGGCCTCGGGATAGTTGAGCCGCAGACCCCTCGCACGGCGCTGCCTGGCAAGCTGGCCAGCCAGGTGGATGAGAAGCTTTTCCTGCTCATGCGGGGACAGCAGCATGGGCGCTTCCTCCCTGAGGTCACTCGCCCCATATCGTCAGCCCGTGGCTTCGGGCTGCGCCGGCGAGACGGTCATCGAAGGTGGCCACCGCATCAGCGACCTGATCCGCTGCCAGCAAAACGCAGCAGTCCGGCAATTTCAGGGTGGTGGCGGCACACAGGCTGGCTAGCCGCACGGCTGCGTCGTGCGGCAGGTCCACGGCGCATACACCGAGCTGGCCCAGCACGGCCGCGGCCTGGTCTACCTGGCCGACACGGGCCGGGCCGACAAGCACTTCCGCCAGCGTGATCGGGCTGGCACCCAGGGGCTTGGCCTGGTCTGCGGCGAGAAGGAGCAGCTCGCCAGCACGGTCATGGCGGCCATCGGTCGCGTCGAGGTGCGCGATCAGCACACCGGCATCCAGCACGATCACGCCGGCCGGTCCTCCCGAAACGCGGTGACGTAGCCGCCGCCGAACACGCCGGTGAGTGCACCACTGGTCCGGCACACCGCTTCGCGCTGGGTAACCACATCCCGGGCTCGCTGGTCAAGTACTGCTCGATGACCCTCTTCGACCAAGCGCAGCAATAGCTTGGAGCGGTTGCCACGGTCAGTCGGCCAGCGTTGCGCGGCATCATCGAGTGCGCGAGCCACCCGCTCGGACTCGGTGATCATATGACGGCGCCGGGCGGTAGGCATAGCGAAGTGTAGCACTCAGTTTACAGTGCTACACTTCTTTGACTGCTACACGCTTTCGAGTGTCATACCGCCTCAGCCGGATGCAGCGCCGCAGAGGCACCCACCCGGGGCTGGGGAACGGCTTGTCTGGCTGGTTCGCCATCTCGCCTGGTCGGTGGAGTTGCGGGGTGCTCGACTAGAGCCAGCACCCGAGAGGCCATGAACCGCGCCGTGCGCACCGGCGTGCCACCACGGGTTACTTCGGTGACCTCCACGATGCCTCGCCCGTGGGTGATCTCCACCCGTCGACCATTGCGGGTGGCCTCGATCTCGTAGGTGAGCGTGGAGCCGCCGGCGTCGATGACGATCTCGGTGCGATCGCCCTTCATGGCTTGCGATCCTTTACATGTACCGGTATGACGAGGGTCCGGACCAGGCATGCTGGTCGCCTCTCGGCGAAAGGCGCACCGCGGCTTCAGCCGAACGATCGTCCGCGGCGGCGGATTGAAGTGGACCCGGGGACACATGGCACCCTGATCCGGACGACCACTACAACTATCCATAGGGCCGGATCATTCCCCGGGCGCTGGCAGATCAGGTCAGATTGCCATGGCCGCGCGGACGTGATCGAGCGCATCGGCACCTCCGTCGCCACTGGAGGTGATGCGCCCGGCTTCCATCACGTAATAACGGCTGGCTGCAGCGAGTGCGAAGCCAACGTGTTGTTCCACCAGCAGGATTGATAGCCCCTCACGGTCGATTAACGACAGGATGGTCTGCTCGATCTCGGCGACCACGGAGGGCTGGATGCCCTCCGTGGGCTCATCGAGGATGAGAATGCGCGGCTGGGTGATCAACGCTCGGGCAATGGCCAACTGCTGGCGCTGGCCACCCGACAGTAGCCCGGCGCGACGCGACAGCAACCCGGTAAGGGCCGGGAACAGGTCGAGCATTTCGGCGATCAGCTTCTTGCCGTTGCGCCGGGTGTCCGCCACCAGTTGCAGGTTCTCCTCGGTGGTGAGTTGCGGGAAGCATTGCTGTCCTTGCGGCACGTACCCGATGCCGCGCCTGACCCGCTCGTGCGGCCGCAGGCGGGTGATGTCCTCGCCGTCAAATAAGATGCGACCGGCGCTGGGATGCAGCAGCCCGACAGCGGCGCGCAGCAGCGTCGTCTTCCCAGCACCGTTGTGCCCCATCACGGCAGCAACCCCACCCGCGGGTACCTCGACACTCGCCCCATGCACAACCGTGGTTCGCCCATAGCCGATGTGGACATCTATCAGCGTCAACATCAGGACGTGACCTCCGCATGGCCGAGGTATACCTCCTGGACTCTGGGATCAGCCTGCACCTGGGCCACCTTTCCTTCACTGAGCACCTTGCCGGCGTGCAGGACGGTGACGGAGCTAGCGAACGAGCGCATGAAATCCATGTCGTGCTCGACCACGACAACAGTGCGTTCGGCACCGATCCGGCGCAATAGCTCGCCGGTCTGGGTCCGCTCGTCGGCGCTCATCCCGGCCACCGGCTCATCGAGTAACAGCACGCGCGCGTCCTGCACCAGTAGCATGCCGATTTCCAGCCACTGTTTTTGGCCGTGTGCCAATACTCCTGCTTGTTGGTCACGCAACCCGGCCAGTCCGATGGTTTCCATGGTTTGCTCAACCTCTGGCGGAACCGCTCGGCGGCTGCGCAGCAATGACACCGGCCTTCGCCCTGCCCCAGCCGCAATATCGAGGTTCTGCAGGACGGTCAGTTCCTCGAAGACAGTGGCAGTCTGGAAGGTGCGACCGACTCCTAGCCGAGCGATCTGGTGCACCTTCTTGCCGATCAGCTCGGTCCGGCCAAAACGGACCGAGCCGGTGGCCGGAGCCAGGCCGGTGATCGCGTCCACCAGTGTGGTCTTACCCGCACCATTTGGACCAATCAAAAACCGCAGTTCGCCTTGCAACACCGTCATAGAGACACCGTCGACGGCGACGAATCCGTCGAACACTACCCGCACGTCGGACAGTTCTAAATAATCGGCGTTCATGGTCATTGGCCAGTTTCCGATCCAGCGCTGATTCCCGACAGACCGGATTCGGATGGCAGTGAAGGCGCCGCATCAGCCTGCGGCGCCGCCATCCTGCCGGCGCGGGTACCAAATCGCTGTCTTCGCTGCCAGGATCCTCGTAACAAGCTCACCGACGACAGTCCAGCTGGCAGGAACGCAATTACCAGAACGAACAACGCACCTTGGAAATAGCTCCAAAATGAGGGGAAGCTTTCCGACAGTGCAGTCTGCGCCCATGCTACGGCGATCGCGCCAAGCACCGGGCCGAACAGCGTGGCCCGCCCGCCGATCGCTACCCCGATGAGAAAGGCGATCGAAGGTACCACCCCGACATTGGCTGGGGAGATGATCCCTACGATGGGCACGAATAATGCACCAGCGATGCCGGCCATTGCCGCCGCTAGTACATACGCCACCAGCTTGATGTTTGCCGGATCGTAGCCGAGAAATCGCACTCGCTCTTCTTGATCCCGGACCGCTATGAGCAGTTCACCGTACCGAGACCGATAAAGCTGCCACACTACCGCTAGCGTGATCAGCAGGATTACCGCCGCGATGTAGAACAGCATGCGCTTGTTCACCGGGTCGTAAAGGTTGAACCCGAAGAACGAGCGGAACCCATTAAGCCCGTTGAATCCTCCCAGGGTGACCTGCTGACCGATCAGCAAGATTGTAAATGCTGCTGCCAACGCTTGGGACAAGATGGCGAAGTACGCGCCACGGACCCGCCTGCGGAAGATTGCGATGCCGAGCCCGAATGCCACCAGGGACGGGATCAGGATTACCCCCAAGAGGGTCACCACCGGAGATCGAAACGGTTCCCACCAGAAGGGCAGGTGCCCGGATCCGTAGAGCAGCATGAAATCGGGCACCCCGGAGGGTCCGGCATCGGCGAGTTTGAGATGGAATGCCATCACGTAGCCGCCCAAACCGAAGAACACGCCTTGTCCCAGCGTCAGCATGCCGCCGCGCCCCCAGGCCAGACCGATCCCGACCGCCACGATGGCGTAGCAGACGAACCGCCCTAGCAGGGACAACCGGAAGTCCGAGAGCACCGCCGGTGCCACCACAAGCAACGCAAGAGCGCCAAGTAGCAAGCCGCACAAGGCACCATAGTTGCTTCTGGACTGGCCCGCGCTGGTATGCCTCATGCCAGGCTCCTGGTCCGGACACTGAAGATGCCCTGTGGCCGGATCTGCAAGAACACCACGATGACGACGAAGACCATGACCTTCGCGATACTGGCCGTGGTCGAGTATTCAAAGGTTGCCTGCAGCAAGCCGAGCCCGAATGCCGCGATCACGGCCCCTTTGATCTGCCCGATGCCTCCGACTACCACGACGAGGAAGGCGTCGACGATGTAACTGGTGCCCAAAGTAGGACCCGTGGAGCCGAGCAAGGTCAGCGCCACACCGGCGATTCCGGCTAGGCCAGAACCGATGAAGAAGGTGAGCCGGTCGGTATTACGGGTGGAGATGCCAACGGTCTCAGCCAGATCTCGGTTCTGCACGACGCCGCGGATCCGGCGGCCCAGCGGCATCGTCTTCAATACCAGGGACAGTCCGGCAACGGCGGCCGCAGCTAGCATCAGGATAAACAGCCGTGCCGCGGGCACATGGGTAATACCGACGTCGATGCCGCCCGACAGCCAACTGGGGGCCCGGACGTCGACGTTCGGGGCGCCGAAAATGTCCCGGGCGGCTTGCTGCAAGATCAGCGATACGCCCCACGTCACCAGCAGGGTGTCCAGCGGCCGGTGGTACATCCGGCGGATCAGGGTGGCTTCGAGCAGTACGCCCATCAATCCACCCACCAGGAAACCGAGTGGTATGGCCAGCAGCAGCGAGATCCCGGCATCGGCTATGACCTTTTGGATCACGAACGCGGTGTAGGACCCCGCCATGATGAACTCGCCGTGGGCCATGTTGATCACGCCCATTTGCCCGAAAGTAAGGGCCAATCCGAGCGCCGCGAGTAGCAATATCGAACCTAGCGAGATCCCGGCCACCAGCTGGCTGTACAGGGCTTGCATGCTGAGGCCCGCTATCCGGTTAGGCCTCTGGCCCAGTTATAGGTCCTCAGGAAGGGATCCGGCTGGATCGGCGCACCTGAACTCCACTCGGCATGAATCAGCGCATCGGGGCCGACTTTGCCTATCAGAGCAGTCTTGGCAATGTGATGGTTTTCCCCATTGACCGTGACCGTACCCTCAGGAGCATCATAGCTCACCCCGTCGGCAGCTTTACGGATGTCGTCGGTTTTGAACGATTTTGCCTTTTCCGCCATTGCCTTCCACAAGAATAATGATGCGTAAGCGGCCTCCATCGGATCAGAGGTGACTCGCCTTTGCCCGTATTTGGCCTTAAACGCCTGGACGAATGCTGCGTTTTTCGGAGAATCGATGGTCTGATAGTAATTCCACGCAGTCAGCTGCCCCACCACATTGTCCAGCCCGATGCCACCAATCTCCTCCTCGGCAATCGACACCGATACAACCGGCATGGTCGCCGGCGACAGGCCAGCATTGCGGTATTCTTTGAAGAAGGCGACATTCGAGTCGCCGTTAAGAGTGTTGAACACCGCACCCGCACCGGCGGCTTTTACCTTGTTGACGATCGTCGAGAAATCCGTGTAACCCAGCGGAGCGTATTCTTCGCCCTTTATCTCGATGCCGTTGGCATTGGCGTACGCCTTGATCTCTTTATTTGCGGTTCGCGGGAAGACGTAGTCGGAGCCTACCAGGAACAAGGACTTGACGCCCTTTTGCTTCAAGTAGTCCAGCGCCGGAATGATCTGCTGGTTTGTGGTAGCCCCGGTATAGAAAATATTAGGAGACGCTTCCAACCCTTCGTACTGCACCGGGTAGAACAGCAGTGAATTGGCGCCCTCGAAGACGGGAAGCATTGCTTTGCGAGAGGCCGACGTCCAGCCCCCGAAAACCGCCGCGACGCAGTCGGAGCTAATCAGTTTGCCGGCCTTCTCAGCAAAGGTCGTCGGTTCAGAAGCACCGTCTTCACTGACAACCTGTAGCTGTTTCCCCAGCACGCCACCACTCGAGTTGATCTGTTCTGCCGCCAGCATCAGCGAGTCGTGCACCGTCTTCTCGCTGATTGCCATCGTGCCGGACAGCGAGTTCAAAAACCCGATCTTTATTGAATTACCGGAGGTGTCGACACAGGAGCTACCCGATGAACTGCCCGGCCCCGACGCGCCGACCCGGCTCCCGCAACCAGCCGAGACGAGCCCTGCGACCATCACCACGGCGACTGCGCTCAGTAAACGTTTCCTCGTTCGTCGCATGCTCATCGCGACTCCTTTCCGCGCCAGAATCAGCCCGTTCGAGGTCACCGGCCGAATCCACATAGCTGCATGCCGGTACGCGTACTGCGGCGGGTAAACGACGGGCGTCTGCGGAGACCGTAAAAACGAGATGTGACAGAAACATTTCTGGCAGGGGTCGAGCCCGTTACGTGTCACTTATTTGGGTGATGAACCATTCACCGAATGTCACCAAAAAGGGTATCGCCTGCCGCCAGGCCCATTTCGTTCACACTGGAGTGTGGACAACCACGAGCCAGGCGGCAGCCAGCATCGCCGGGCCGTGGGGCACTTCGGGATAACCGAGCAGCCGTGCCGGCAGCGCTACCGTAGCGGTCAACACGCTGGCCGCAAGCACTGCCAGCAGCAGACCCGACCATGATGTGGCAGCGGTGAGCGCACCCAGGCTGCCCGCAAGTTTGACGTCCCCACCGCCCAAAGCGCGCGGAGATACTAACCGGACCGCGGCATAACCGCCAGCCCACAGCAACGCACCCAGTGCCGCACGGCCTAGTGGATCAGTATTCCCCGCGCCGAACGTCGCGATCCCGAGTAGGCCGGCGACCAGCGGATACGCCGGCAGCGTCAGTGCATCCGGCAGTCGTCGGGCGACGAGATCGGCACCACCGAGCAACACACCACCCCAGGCCAGCACCAGGGGTACCGGGCACCACCACAGCGGTACGTGCGCACCGAGCCCTGCGCCGGCCACTGCCCACAGCGCGGCCACCAGCCCCGCGCATGCCGGTACCGGTAACCGCACACCACGGGGAACCCAGCGCAACATCATCGCTCCGCCGGCACCGGCTACGGCTCCCATCACAGCTGCCCACACGGTCACGCACGTCACTGTGTCGCATGCGCGCTCCCGACCGGGCTGACCCGATCGCAGCCTGTGGACAACAGCAGTGATGTGGACAATCGCGTGCCGTCAGGCAACGGCTAGAACACTCCACGGGCGGCGGCGTCGCGAACCGCCGCGTAGTGCTCCTCTTTCGTTACCGAGAAGCACGACGCACCGTCCTTTTGGCATTTCACGAAATACAGCCAGGGGCCAGGTTCTGGATTCAGCGCGGCAGCGATGGCCGCCACACTTGGTGCCCCGATCGGGGACGCCGGCAAACCGACATTGAGGTAAGTGTTGTATGGGCCAGGGCGGGCTCGGTCGGCGTCCGAAGTACTGGCCTCCTGCCGGTCGAGCGGGTAATTGATGGTCGAGTCCATCTGCAACGGCATGCCCGCGGCAAGCCGGTTGTAGATAACCCGGGACACCCGGCGAAAGTCGGGGGTGATCGCCTCCCGCTCGATCACTGAGGCAATCACCAGCACGTCGTACGGGCTGTGACCAGTACCTGCGGCCGATGCTGGGAAACCATCCGCCAGCAGCCGTGCCATGGACGTCGCGGTCACCTGCCCCAACAGCTCAACCGGGGAACTGCCGGGCCGCACATCGTAGTTTCCAGGAACCAGCAGTCCCTCCAACCGCCGGCGGGATTCCACGCGCGATATCGGGTCGAGGGCCCAGTTGGGTACCGCCAACGCGCGGGGATCGGTCTGGTCCATCGCCGCGCGAAGTGCCTCCGGACTTACGCAGGTATTTTTCTCCCCGCTCATCGCGCAGCTGGCTCGAGAAATCTCGGCGAGCAGTCCTGGCACGGTCTTCCCGTCTGGCAGCTGCACATTGTCGAGCTGCTCACCACCGCGAATCTCCAAGTGCCCGACTCGAGCATCCGATTGCTGCAGCCTGGCTACCGCCGCCGAACCGGACATCCGCTCCCGCAGCTGGTAAAACCCGGGCTGCACGGCGCGCACCCGGGGATCGGCGTCGGCCGCTCGAGTGAATGCCCGGATGCTGGCCACCACGTTCTGCCGCGCCAAGGTGGCGCCAATCTCGGTGAGGCTCTGGCCGTCCTCGACTTCAACGATGGCCTGCGGACCGCCGTCTCCGGCGTAATCTGGCACGTCTCGCCATGCCTGTATCTTGCGTACGCCAAGCAAGGACCCGGCGATCGCCAACCCAAGTACGGCCAGGGCACAAAGGAGCACTACGCGGCGACGGCGACGTTGCCGGGCCTGGCGTCGGCGCCGCCGCCCGCTACTGTCCCGGTGCGTGGCACCGCGCCGCTGTGTGCCGTGCCGCTCTGCAGCGGCTCGAGTGTCCCTGAACAACCCGAGATCGTCGGTCATCTGCCCGCCCGGGTTTTGCACCAGCGGCAGACATACCGGCCATGGACGCACGACACACCGAGCACGGGGGCACGACACGCGGGGCGGGGGGAGGCGACACGCCAGGATGTCGCGGTCACGTGGGGTTCTCCGGGGTGCGGTTGGCGCGGCGCGCGTCGAGCCAGCCCTGCAGGATCTCCACCGCAGCTGCCTGATCGACCACCGCCCGCTGCTTGCGGCCGCGAACTCCGCGCTCGGCGAGCATTCGGGTGGCCGAGACGGTGGTGAGCCGCTCGTCGGTCAGCCGGACCGCGACGCTGCCGCCGAGCCGGCCGGCAAGGGCACGGGCATAGTCCGTCGCTGCACGCGCCGCCGGACCCTCCCGTCCGGCCAGTGTGCGCGGAAGCCCCACCACCACCTCAACCACCTCGTGCTCAGCCACCATCGCCGCCAGCTCATCGAGGTCCTTGCCCCCCGAGCGGTCGCGGCTCAGCGTAACCAGCGGTGTCGCAAGGATCCCAGCGGGATCAGATAGCGCCACGCCGACACGCACGTCGCCGACGTCCACGCCGAGGCTGCGGCCCCGGGCGCCAGACTCAGATCCACTCACCCGCCGGTGCGCCCCACCAGCTCGGTACGCAGAGCTGTGATCGCAGCTGGAACCCCAGCGGGCTGGGTTCCACCGCCCTGAGCCAGGTCCGGCTTGCCTCCACCGCGGCCACCTACCGCAGGACCGAAGACCGGTACCAGCGCGCTGGCGGCCAACCCCAGCTCCCGCGCGGCCGCGGTGGTGGCGACCACGAAGGAAACCCTGCCGGTCTCCTGATCAACGCTGAACAGCGCGACCACCCCGGGCCGCTGGCCCAGCCGGCCACGGACCTCAGTGGCCAGTGCCCGCAGGTCAGCACCGCTTAGCTCGCCAGGTACTTCAGCCGCCACCAGCGCGATCCCGCCGACCTGCTCGGCGGCGTCAGCTAGGGACCCCGCCGAGGACAGCACCGCGCTGGCGCGCAGTTTGTCCAGCTCACGCTCGGCCGCACGGAGCCGTTCGACGACCGTCCCGATGCGGTCGGGTAACTCCTCGGGCCGGCCCTTGAACTGCTCGGCCAGTTGGGACAGCAGCACATGCTCGCGGGCCAGAAAACGGAACGCATCCAATCCCACCAGAGCCTCTACCCGGCGCACGCCGGCTCCGATGGATGCCTCGGACAGCAGCTTGACCAGGCCGATGTCGGCCGAGTTGGGCACGTGCGTGCCCCCGCACAGCTCCTTGGAGTAGTCGCCGATGGTGACCACCCGCACCGCGTCGCCGTACTTCTCACCGAACATCGCCAGCGCACCCTCGCGGCGGGCGTCGGCCATCGACATCACGTCGGCGGTGACCGGCAGCGAGCGCAGCAACACCTCGTTGACCTCGTCCTCAACGTCGGTCAGCACGCTGGGCGGCACTGCGCCGCCTGGCGAGGTGAAGTCGAACCGCAGCCGGCCCGGCGCGTTGAGCGAACCGGCCTGGGCGGCGCTGGGTCCCAGTGCGCGGCGGATACCGGCATGCACCAGGTGCGTGCCGGAGTGCGCCCGAGCCACCGCGCGCCGGCGAGTGACGTCCACCTGCGCCAGGACCGGGTCATCCAGATGTACCTCGCCGGAGACGACCGTGCCCCGATGGACCGACAAACCTTCGATGGGCGACTGAACGTCGGCGATCTCGATGAGAAACCCATCGCCGGTCAGGGTGCCCGCGTCAGCCTGCTGGCCGCCGCCTTCGGCGTAGAACGGGGTGCGATCCAGCACCACCTCGACGGCGTCACCCACACCGGCCGCGGGAACCCCGACGCCATCGACCAGCAGACCGATCACCCGAGCCTCAGCGGACAGCTCGCGGTAACCAAGGAAGTCGGTGCGCCCACGCGTGTCGAGCACGCTGCGGTACCCGCTGAGGTCCCCGTGACCGGACCGGCGAGCGGCTGCGTCGGCCTTGGCTCGCTGCCGCTGCTGCTCCATCAGCATGCGGAAACCAGCCTCGTCGACGGACAGGCCGGCTTCGGCAGCCATTTCCAGGGTGAGGTCGATGGGGAATCCGTAGGTGTCGTGCAGCTGGAAGACCTGGTCGCCGGATAGCTGCGCACCACCGGCCTGCCGCGTCTGGTCCACCGCAAGATCGAAGATCCGTGACCCGGCGGACAGCGTCGCCAGGAATGCCTCTTCTTCGACCCGGGCCACCGCCTCGATCCGCTGGTAGTCGGTGACAATCTCCGGGTATGAGGGGCCCATGGTGTCGCGCACCACGGCGGTGATGTCACTCAGGACCGGTTGGGTCACACCGAGCAGCCGCAGGGAGCGTACAGTCCGGCGCAGCAGCCGCCGCAGCACGTATCCGCGTGCCTCATTGCTCGGGGTCACCCCGTCACCGATGAGCATGACGCTGGTGCGGGCGTGATCAGCAATGACCCGAAAGCGCACGTCGGCCGCGGGATCGGCGCCGTAGCGCCGGCCGGACAATTCCTCGGCGCGCGTGATCACCGGGCGTAGCAGGTCGGTCTCGTACACGTTCGGCACGTCCTGGAGCAGCACAGCAACTCGCTCGACGCCCATCCCGGTGTCGATGTTCTTGGCCGGCAACGGACCGAGAACCGAGAAGTCGCTTTTACCGGGGCCGGTGGATGGGCCCCGCTCGTCCTGCATGAAAACCAGGTTCCAGATTTCCAGGAAGCGATCCTCGTCGACGACCGGACCGCCGGGACGGCCGAATTCTGATCCGCGGTCGAAGTAGATCTCCGAGCTGGGACCGCACGGGCCTGGCACGCCCATGGACCAGAAGTTGTCGTCCATGCCGCGGCGCTGGATGTGCTCGGCAGGTATTCCCGCCACCGTGCGCCACAAGTGCACGGCCTCGTCATCGTCGATGTACACGGTGACCCAGATGCGGTCTGGATCAAACCCGTAACCCCCAGCGCTAATCGGGCCGGTGACCAATTGCCAGGCGTACTCGATGGCCCCCTGCTTGAAGTAGTCTCCGAAGGAGAAGTTGCCGGCCATCTGAAAGAAAGTGTTGTGTCTGGTGGTCTTGCCCACCTCGTCGATGTCCGGAGTGCGCACACATTTCTGCACCGACGCCGCCCGGCTATAGGGAGGCGTCGCCTGGCCAAGAAAATAGGGTTTGAAGGGCACCATGCCGGCGTTGACGAACAGCAGATTCGGGTCGTCTACCAGCAGCGACGCGCTGGGCACCACTGTGTGTCCGGAGCTTTGGAAATGATTCAGGAATCGTTGACGGATCTCGTGGGTCTGCACGGGTCTTCCTCAAAAGCTGTTGGCCTGGAGGGCCGATGGATAGGCAGCCACGCAACGACTGTGCCAACTAGCAGGCCGGCCAATATCGGGTCGGCGCGGTGACGACTCACGCTTGATGAACTCCACGCCCCGGTGCGACCTCGATACCGGTCCGCGCTGCGACGGTCGCGTGTAGTTCGGCTTCGCGTTCCACCATGCCGGCGCGGACATCGGCGCCGAATGAGCCCATTGCAGTGGCCAGTTCTCGCATTGCGTCACTGATGTTTTCCGCTGCGCCTGCCGGTGTCATGCGCCGGGCTTTGGCACTGGCCTTGCGGCTCGCCACTACTCCAGCGGCAATGCCCAGGCTGAACCAGAGTATTCGCTTCAACGCATATCCCCATCCCGGCGGCGCCCACTTGGCCGGCGGCCGGACGCCTTGTCCTTGCGCTTGCGGCGCCGCATTGCCTTGCTCACGCCATAGGATAGCGCCGCCACTCGGACCAGCGGCCCGCCGAGCGTGGCGGTAAACAGCGAGGTCAGCGCTGAGACGTTGCCGCTGACAATCTGGGCGTTCGCCGTGATGCCGTCGAGCCGCTCCAGCTGGGTGTTGACGTGCGTGACCGTGGTGTTCGCCCCGGTGAACAGCGGATCGGCTTCCGCGCTGGCCTTGCGGATCGCCTGAGTCGCCTCATCCAAGGTACGGCCCAGCTTGATCAGGGGCACGGCGAGCAGCGCGACCAGGACAACGAACGCGCCAGCAGCGATCAGCGCGGCGATTTGACCTGCCGACACGGGTCCTCCTTGGCCGATGGCAGATGGGCGATCAGGCTACCGGGCTCGCTCACGCGCCGTCATGGTGGGCTGGCAGTGCTGGCGGGTGGGCAGACCAGTTGAGCGGGATGGGGATGGCTCAGAAAGTCATGATGAGAGATCTCCCAGCCATACGCACCTGCCAGCGGAAACACCGCGAGATCACCGACACGCAGCCGATCGACCCAGATCTGCCGGGCGAGCACGTCACGCGGTGTACACAGCTCACCGGCGACGTCGATGCACAATCCGTGTACCTCGGGCCGGTCAAAGGGATAGCGCCACCGTTCGACCGGCAGCACGGCGAAGGGGTGGCTGTAACCCCAGGCAGCGGGCAGCCGGAAATGATGCGTTCCGCCGCGGAGTATCGCGAAGTGGCGGCCGTGGGTGCGTTTGAGGTCGATGATCTCAGCGGCGTACCAGCCGGCCTGGGCCACCAGGAACCGGCCCAGCTCGAAGATCAACCGCACCCTGTCCGGAAGCCGGTTGATCGCCGCCTTCAGCGCCTGGGAAAACGTCGCCAGATCGAAACCGTCACCGCCTGTGTAGGGCACCCCGATACCGCCCCCGACATCGATGACGTCCAGGTCGATCCGGTGCCTGGCCGCCTGCTGGGCGCACCAGGCCACGCTGTCGGTCACGAAGCGCGCATGCGCCTGGGCGTCGAGGTTGTTCGACACCGCATGCAGGTGAAAGCCGCGCAGCGTGACGGCAGGCAGCGCATGGCACAAGCCGATCGCCTCCGGGAGCAGTCCCTCGTCGAGACCGAACTGGGTCGCGGCCCCGGCCATGCGCAGCTGCCCGGGCAAAGCGCTATGGCGCCGGTTCACCCGCAGCGCCACCGGTACGCGGACACCAAGCTGGGCGCCGATCAACCCTGCTCTGCGCAATTCATGCAGGCTTTCCACATTGATCAGGTCCACACCGGCTTGCAGCGCTCTGGCCAGCTGCGCATCGGTCTTGGCCGGGCCACCCAACGCCAGCCGCACCATGCCGGTGGCGACCGCCTTGTCGATCTCACCCAGCGACGCCACCTCGAACCCGTCGACCTGACCCGCCAGCGCGCCCAGCACCGCGGGATGACCGTTGGCCTTGACCGCGTAGTACAGCTCGCATCGCCTGGTCAACGCGCTGCGCACCGCTTGGACCTGCACCAGCAACGTCTCCAGGTCGTAGACGTACGCGCACACTGGCTCACCGTTGTCCACCTGCCGTTGCAGAATGTCGCTCACCCGCTCCCACGCAGCCCCTCGGGGCTGCTGTGCCCGGACGGTCAACGGCATGCCTCGTGGAGCGGGTTGCCCACCGGTACGTACTGGTCACCGCTTGCCGGGTCCAGCCGCATGCGGGCGAATGCCTTGACCGGCAGGGTGGGTCCGAACAGGGCGGCGCGGTCGGCGGCGACGTCCGCGCGCAACGCCGGGTCCGCCTCCAGATCGGTGAGCAGCTGCGCCAACTTCGCGCGAACGCATCGCCATACCGGCCGTGGATCGACACCACAGCGCGTCACCAGGTGGGCGATGATCTCGCCGAGGTGGTTCGACAGCACGGTGTAGAGCACCTTGGCGCGCATCACCTCGACATCGTCGGTCACCGTCACCGCGCCGGGACGGGGATCCAGCGGTAGCCCGTGCCGGCGCAACCGCGGCGGGTAAATCCGCATGCCACCCCAGTCCCGTAACACCAAGCGCGTCGGCACAGCGTCGACGAAAGTGAAGATGCAGTTCTGCAGGTGGGCTTCCACCGCGATGCCATACTTCGTCATCAAGATCACAGCTACCGGAAGTAGCAGCGCGGCGTATTCCTGCGCGAAGCGCAGACCCGCCGTCTGGAGATTCCCTTCGCCGCGCGTCTGGCCGTACCGGGTGACCAGCTCGACCAGCACGGTGGAGTCAGTCACCGGTGCGCGGGCCGGCAGCGCGCAGCCGGGCACGGGAAGTTCCGCGGGCTGGAGGTATGCGGACAGATCGCGGCGAACTAGCGCGGACAGCGCGCGCGAACGGCGGTCGGGGTCTCCGTCCTGCGCCGCCGGCCGGTAACTGGCGCCGGCCAACTCGTCGAGCAGCACGATCCGATCGACCAGCGTGGGCTCGCGATCGATCACCTGCCGCAGCAGCCGGCTGTATACCGGACCGTTGTTCGTGGTGTGTGCCGAGATGGACCGACGGGTGGAACCGATCAGGGTGTCCAAAGCCGTCTTGACCAGCAGCCGCCGACCAGCGGGGGAACGTTCGGTGAGCAACGTCCGTAGGCTCGACGTCGGCACGCCTGCCAACCGGGCGGCGAGCACAGGGACCACCGTGCCGGTGGCGATCTCTTCCGCCAGCAGGGGGTAGACGACCTTGACAAGCTGCCAGGGATGTACGGGCATGAACAGGTAGTCGGCAGGCTCGAGCTGATCCTTCTGGAAGTGGGCCCGCACCGCGGAGTCGAGTTTGGGATATTCGGCCCATAACAGCTGCCCCACATCGCGGCCTTGCTCGTCGGGAGCGGACTCGACGCGGTCCCTCCTGATCCCCACCAAGATCAGATCGGTCGACGTCTGGGATTCCAGGTCGTGGCGCAGTAAATCGGCAGGCAGCATCCCCAGCCGGCCTCGCCCGCACGGGTGCAGATTGTGACCCTCGGTATTGAGCCTTTCGAAGAACACCATCACGTCCTCGGGCGCTTCCCGGACAGCCAGGCGCTGGGCAAGGCTGACCGTGTCGGGTGCGTCCAACTCGGTGGCAGCCTGCCGCAGGGTCAGACGCTGTTCTTCAGAGCGGCTGTAGGCCAGCGCGAGGTTGGCCACGGTGTCGGCAAGCTCGGCGGTGAACGATCCCCATCCGCGTGCCGGCGCGTACTCGGCCAGGAATTCGACGAGGTCATCAGGCGACTGGATGTGGATGGTGTCGTCGGCCCGCACACCCAGTACTGGGTCGCCTGGTTTGATGTTGTGGAAGGCGTGTTGAGCGCGGATCGGGAAAGCCAGCGTCGCCGTGGCTCCGATCTCGCCGCCGAACTGGCGAACTAACCACGTTCCTGGATGGAAATCCCTGAGCAACGTCGCCAGTCCCGATTGCTCACCAGTGTCGAGACGGCGGCTGGCTGTGCGGATCTCACCGATATCCTCGCGCCACAGCGCCGCAAGCAGCCGGTGTAATACCACGGTCCGGGCTCTTGGTAACTGTTCGACAAATACGCTGGCGTAGCGCGGCGCGTTGGCTTGCAGGGCCCGGTGCATACGCAGCTCTTCCGGCGTGCGTAGCTGCACCCCGCCTGGGATGGCGTCCGGCAGGTGCTTCATCCGGTGGCCGCCAACGGGTTGGGCACGTCCACCCACTGGGGAACATGAGGATCGGCCGACAGCTGGACCCGCAGCATGGACTTCGCCGGCAGCAGGGGGGCGAACAGCGCGGCTTCGTCCCGGTTGGCTTGCGCTGCGATAGCCGCATCGGAGCTGAGGTGCGCATAGACGGACCGGCAGCATCGGGCAACCAGCTGCCATGCCCGGCCGTGCTCGATCTGGGCCACCGTGGCGAGGGTGCCGACGAGTTGACCGAAATTCGTTTCAAGCAGCGGAAAGAACAGCGCGGCGCGCAGCTCGTTTTCGTCATCGGTGCGCACCGCGCCGATCAATGCCGGAGGATGCTCGCCAGTGCGGGCCAGCCGAGCGGGGCTTACCCGGATGCTGCCGAAATCGCGGTAAAGCAGCCGGACCGGTAGGCCATGCCGTAAGACCACGACGGCGTTTTGCCCATGAGGTTCCAGTGCAATGCCCCACCGGGACAGCAACGTAAACAGCGGCGGCAGCGTGCAATCGCAGTAGCGGGCAAGGAACTGCATCGCCGGGTTGGCAACGGGCCTGCGACCGGCGCCGTGATGCGCAACGGCCAGTTCGTCCAGCGCGTCGGCAAGCACCGGCCGGCCGGTGAGCGGGGAGCGGGCGGCGAGCGCGGCGACCGGAAGCGCAACCTCGCCGTCGCGGGCATGTCGCTCCGGTGACTCCCGGATGATCGCCGCGAGGCTGGCCGCGGCCTCGGTCGGTTCTCCCGTGCCTGGCTGGTAGCCGCCGGTGGCGAGTTCGGCAAGGCTGACAAGCCGCCCATTGAAGCCACGCTCACGTTGGCAGATCCGCGCAAGCAGGGCTGACATGATCGGGCCGTTGTGCACCGTTGGCGCTGACACCACGCGGGTCGCCGTGGTCAACCGGATATCGACTGAGGTCTTGATATGGGCACTTCGCCGGTCTGTCGCGGGCGCAAGCGTCCGTAGGGACAGTAGCGGCCGAGCCGGGATCCCTGCATGCGGGACAGCGATCACCTGCCCACGGGCCAGCGCGCTGGCGTAGCGGTCTGGTAGTGCCCGGCACAGCTGCCAGGGGTGTACCGGAAGAAATTCGTACTGGGCTGGATCCCGCCGCAGATCGCGGAGGTGGGCAGCGGCAGCGTCGAGGGCGTCGCGATGCCAGCGGCGTAGCTCGGCGGTCATCGTTCGGTGGGCGGATGGCGACCGGGTGAACGACGATCGGGCAATCGCAACGATCCTTACGGTGACGTCGTCTGCCCACTCCGGGCCGTAGGTGAACAGCTCCTGCATAGTCATCCCGCCGCGGAGCCGGGCGCATGGATGGAGCGGATGGCCGTCGACAACGGCCTGCTCAAACAGAGCAAGCGGGCTGAACGCCGGGCTCGCGGCGGCCTTGTCGGCCGCCCAGCGAAGTACGTTGTCCTCAAGGGTTGCAACCGGCGCCAGGCGTGCCTGACGCCGTGACTCACCCACGAGTGCAAGGGCGTGGTTGGCGACGCTTGCCTCCAACTCGGTAGCCAAGTGGCGCCATCGGTCGGTGGCCTTCTGGCTGTGCTGGGCCGCCAGTACCGATGTCAGCAGGGTGACCGGGTGATCGATCTGGTGCGGGGCTGGCGCATGCATGGTGACCGCCAGGCCAGCACAGTGCGCGGCGAAGGGGTCGGTGATGATCACCGGCGCGGTCAGCCGGGTACCGTCGCGCAGCAGGATCTGCGCGCGGCCGTTGCCGGCCAACGGGACGAGACCGTCGATGCGTTCCCGCGATAGCGCCACCCACAGCTTGCCCAACGCCACCGCCCGGGCTTGCCTCAGCGCCTCCGGGAAATCGGTCGCAAGTTGCGGGTAGGCGCTGCGCAGCGCCGCGAACGCGGCCTGTTCCGCCCCCGCGCCAGCGCCCACGTCCCCATCCTGGCGTCTGCGGTGCGTGCTGGTCCACTGGTGCAGTAACAGCGCGTCAGTGCCCGCGGACGATGCGGCGCAGCTTGGGCAGTCGGCCGGCAATCGGCGCTTCCGCGCCGCGGTCACTGGGCTGGTAATAGTCGCGCCCTACCAGCTCATCGGGCGGATACTGCTGGGCCAGCACGCCCTCCGGGGTCTCATGCGGGTAGCGGTAACCCTGCGCGTGCCCAAGCCGGGCGGAACCGGCGTAGTGCCCGTCACGAAGATGCGCCGGAACCGGACCGGTCGCGCCAGCCCGGACATCGGCCAGCGCCGCGTCGATTGCTGTGATCACTGCATTGGACTTGGGGGCGGTGGCCAGGTGCACGGTGGCTTGAGCCAGCACCAGGCGGCCTTCGGGCATCCCGATGAACTGCACCGCGTGGGCAGCGGCTACCGCGGTCTGCAACGCCGTCGGATCGGCCATCCCGATGTCCTCGCTGGCGTGCACCACCAACCGGCGAGCGATGAACCGGGGATCCTCACCGGCCTCCACCATCCGCGCCAGGTAGTGCAGCGCCGCGTCGACATCAGATCCACGGATCGCCTTGATGAATGCGCTGATCACGTCATAGTGCTGGTCCCCCGCCCGGTCGTAGCGCACCGCTGCTCGGTCGACGACAGACTCGACGCATGCCAGGTTCACCACCGAGCCGCCTGCGGAGGTAACCGCCTCGGCGGCAGCCTCCAGCGCGGTCAGTGCCCGCCGGGCATCCCCAGCCGCAAGCCGGACCAGGTGGTCCTCAGCGGTAGGTTCCAACGTGACGCACCCGCCAAGGCCGCGGCCATCGGCCAGCGCTCGCTTGATCAATGTGCGCACGTCATCGTCAGACAGCGGGTGTAGCTGCAGCACCAGTGATCGAGACAGCAGCGGCGACACCACGGAAAAGAACGGGTTCTCCGTGGTGGCGGCGACGAGCAGGATGATCCGGTCTTCCACCGCACCGAGTAGCGCGTCCTGCTGCGTGCGGGAGAAGCGATGCACCTCGTCGATAAACAGCACGGTGGCGTTGCCGCCCTCACGACCTAGTCGGCGCCGGGCTGCGTCGATCACGGTGCGGACCTCTTTGACGCCAGCCGACAAAGCTGACAACGCCTCGAAGCGCCGGCCGGTCGCCTGCGAGACCAGCCGGGCCAGCGTGGTCTTTCCGGTGCCTGGTGGGCCGTACAGGATTACCGAGGCAGCTGCACCTCCCTCGACCAGCCGGCGCAGCGGGCTGCCCGATGCCAGCAGATGGTCCTGGCCGACGACTTCGTCGAGAGTGGCCGGCCGCATCCGGACCGCCAGCGGTGCCGAGGCGGCCAACCGCTGCTCGGCGACGTGTTCTGCCTGAGCAGCGAACAGCCCGTCGCTGAAGAGCGCTTGATCCTCGTCCACATTGCGACGGTACCGCCACGTACCGCCACAGCCGGCAGCTCAGCCGTCAACCAGCGGGCGGCGCAGATTGCCATTATCCCGCCTGGTGCGCAGCATCAAGACCAGGATTCCGGCGACTGTGATGCCGGCCAGATTGACCAGCAGCTGCAGGGTCGACTCCAGCGCCGTTCGCCAGGCACCAGTACTCAAGGCAACTACCGCAAACGCCGCCGCGGGCACCGTGGTCACCGAAATGAACACGCCGATGAGCACGGCCGAACGCGCGGAGGTGAGGCTGAGCATCCCGGCTGCGCCCGCAAGTAGCGCGAGGATCAGGGAGAACGGCCCCACCTGATAGATGAAGTCAACCTGCTGGAGGGAGCTGATGACCGCCGTGTCGATCAACCCGACCCACTCACCCAGCAGTGTGCCGGCCGCCGCGATGAGCATCGCGAGCGGGAATCCCACGCCCAGTGCCAGTGCCGCCCTGCGGATGAGATCGCCACGGCGCAGCACGAGCCCCACCGCGAGCGCAGCCAGCGGCGCGAATTCCGGGCCGACAACCATGGCACCTACCACGGTGATCGGGGAGTCGGTGACCACGCCCACCACCGCGATGAGGCAGGCCAGGGTGAGGAAGGCCAGAAAGGTGAGAGTCAGCCGGGAATCGTCTCCGGTGCGTGCGATGAGTTCATCCCACACCACAGCGTCGGCGGGATCGCCAGGAGCGGCCAGCGCGGCAGCGTCGGCAGCGTCAGACAGCACCGTGTCCAACGACTCCAGCGTGATAGCGCCGACGTGGTCGATGCCGAGTTCACAGAGTTCGGCGAGTATCCCGTCGGCGGCCTCCCGGACCACGTCGGCCTGTACTACGTCACCAGGTGGATCGACCGCAGCACCGCGCAAGACGGTCAGGTGAACCACGCCAGGATCTTTTCGTAGCGTGTCGAGCACCGCGTCGGTCACCTCCACGGGGCAGGTGATACGCAGGTGCAGCACGTGTTACGCCTTCGAGGTAGGTTTCGCGTCCACCCCAGCCTCGGCACGCTGCTCGGGAGTGATCGGTGCCGGTGCGCCGGTGAGCGGATCCAGACCCCCACCTGACTTGGGGAAGGCGATGACGTCGCGCAGCGAGTCGGCATGGGCGAGCAGCATGCATATCCGGTCCCACCCGAAGGCAATTCCACCGTGCGGTGGCGGCCCGTAACGGAACGCCTCTAGCAGGAACCCGAACTTCTCCCGGGCTTCCTCGTCGGAGATCCCCAGTACCCGGAATACTCGCTGCTGTACCTCGGGCTGGTGGATACGGATCGACCCGCCGCCGATCTCATTGCCGTTGCATACCAGATCGTAGGCGTAGGCCAACGCGGATCCGGGATCGGTTTCGAACCGGTCGATCCACTCTGGTGTGGGTGCGGTGAACGGGTGGTGCACGGCGGTCCAGCCGCTGTGGCCCATCGCGACATCGCCGCTACCCTCGACTGGCTCGAACAGCGGCGCGTCGACCACCCAGACAAACGACCAGGCCGACTCGTCGATCAGGTCGCACCGCCGGCCGATCTCCACCCGAGCTGCGGCGAGCAGAGCACGGGCCTGACGAGGATCGCCGGCGGCGAAGAACACACAGTCGCCGGGATTGGCCCCGACTGCCTTGGCCAGGCCTTCCCGCTCGTGTTCGGCGAGGTTGCGGGCCACCGGGCCGGTCAACTCACCTTCCGAGCCAATCAGTACGTATGCCAGGCCCTTGTGACCCCGCTGCTTGGCCCATTCCTGCCAGGCGTCGAGTTGCCGGCGCGACTGAGCTACGCCACCAGGCATCACAACCGCACCCACATAGGGCGCTTGGAAGACTCGGAACGGGGTGTCGATGAAATAGTCGGCGAGCTCGGTCAATTCGAGCCCGAAACGCAGGTCGGGCTTGTCAGTCCCGTAGCGCGCCATCGCGTCGGCGTAGGTCAACCGGTTGATCGGCAACTCGATCCGATGCCCAGCCAGCTCTAACCACAATGCGGCGATCACTTTCTCGCCGAGCGCGATCACGTCGTCTTGATCGATGAAGCTCATTTCAATGTCGAGTTGGGTGAACTCGGGCTGCCGATCAGCGCGAAAATCCTCGTCCCGATAGCACCGAGCGATTTGGTAGTAACGTTCCGTGCCAGCGACCATGAGCAGTTGCTTGAACAGCTGGGGTGATTGCGGTAGCGCGTACCAGCAGCCGGGCTGCAGCCGCGCCGGGACCAAAAAGTCACGCGCACCTTCAGGGGTGGACCGGGTCAGGGTCGGGGTCTCCACCTCGACGAAATGCTGTTGATGCAGCACGTCTCGAGCGATCCGGTTCGCCTCGCTGCGTAACCGCAACGCGGCGGCCTGGCGCGAGCGGCGTAGATCGAGATAGCGGTACCGCAGCCGCACCTCCTCCCCGACATCGAGATGCTCGTCGAGCGGGAACGGCAACGGCGCCGATTCACTGAGCACCGTCAGTTCCTCGGCAGTGACCTCGATAGCCCCGGTGGGGATGTCCGGGTTCTCATTTCCTTCCGGACGCAGCGCTACCGTGCCGGTGACTCGGACACAGAACTCAGCGCGTAACCGGTGGGCACGCTGCGCCATGTCACCTTCGCGGAAGACCACCTGCGTCACTCCAGAGGAGTCCCGCAGGTCGATGAAAATCACGCCGCCGTGGTCGCGGCGCCGGGCGACCCAACCGGCGAGAGTGACGGTCTGCCCTGCATGCTCGGCACGCAGCGTGCCGGCAGGGTGCGTGCGCATCACGGGATGGCTCCTCGATCATCGGCAACGGACTCCAACCTTGCTGAGGCTAGCCGCGCGGCCACCCTGCCGCCCGCGACGCCCCCTTCACATCAAGGTCAGTTGAGCCGCTTCGGCACCGGCCTGAGTCCCGGCACCACCCGGCGTGGGCGTTGCCTGCACCACGGTTGGCTCGACCGATCGCCGGCGCGCCTGTCGCGATGCCACCTTCCCGACACCGTAACGCTGAGCGAGTTCGGCTACTTGGGCGCAAATACTGCGCTGGTACTCCTTAGGCGCGTATGCGCCGCGTCCGTACAACTCGTGATAGCGCGGCACCAGCTGTGGATGCTCGCGTGCCAGCCAGGCGAGATACCACTCGCGCGCCCCCGGGCGCAGGTGCAGCACGATGGGGGTGACCCGGCGAGCACCTGCGTCGGCGATGGCACGCACCGTCGCCTCCAGCTGGCCGGGTGAATCGCTGAGGTACGGCAGGAGCGGCGCCATCAACACTCCGCACCCGATGCCTGCATCGGTGAGCGCGCGGCACACGCCGAGCCGGGCGTGCGGCGCTGGCGTGCCCGGCTCGACCTTGCGCCAGAGCGCCTTGTCGACGCACCCCACCGACACATTGACCGTGACATCGGTCATGGCCGCAGCCTCGCGAAGCAGGTCGAGATCGCGCAGCACCAGGGTGCCCTTGGTGAGGATGGAAAACGGGTTCCGCACATCGCGAAGCGCCTCAAGAATTCCGGGCATCAGCCGGTAGCGTCCCTCGACCCGCTGATAGGGGTCGACGTTGGTGCCCATGGCGATGTGTTTTCCCACCCATCGCGGCGAGGAGAGCTGCTTGCGTAGCAGCTCCGGGGCGTTGACCTTCACCACGATCTTGGTGTCGAAATCAAGGCCACTGTCGAGATCCAGGTACTCATGTGTCCGCCGCGCGAAACAGTAAACACACGCATGGCTGCAGCCCCGGTATGGGTTGACGGTCCACTCGAAAGGCACCCGGGAGCCGACCGGTACCTTGTTGAGGACCGAACGGGCCCGCACCTCGTAGAAGGTCATTCCCTGGAACTCCGGGGTATCGAAGGTGCGCGTGATGACGTCGCCCGCCCCGAACAACGCCTCTTGGGCGGAGGCGGCGGGGTCGTCGGACAGCGTTAGGTTGTCCCATCGCATCGGCCCACCATATCGAACTCATGTTCGATCCGCGAGGAAGCGTGCCCCGCCGATGAGTGCACTGGACAACAGGACTGGACGGCACCGTCACCGCGCCGAGCCAGCCGCCGTCCCGTCCCGCCTCCCTGGACAGGGACAACAGCAGGGGCAGGGCCACGAACACGGACACGGACACGGACACGGACCGGCGTATCCGGCTTCGCGTAGGGTCCGCATGCTGCTGGTTGTCGCGCTGGTGCCGGTCGCACTGGCCACCCTGATCGGCTTGTTTCTGACCTGGCCGGGTGACGCGCCGCGGAGCAAGGTCGATGTCGGGTTCGGGCTGCGTCCGGTGCAGGGACGGGTAGTCGCCGCCATCCCGGCACCGTGCACTGCTGGGAATACGGAGGGCGGCCAGGCCAAGCAGTGCATCTCGCTCAATGTCTTACTCACCAGCGGTGACTCACCCGGTGTGACGATCCAGCAGGTGCTCCCCGATGAACCCAGCACGCCGCATTTCACTGCCGGCGACGACATCGTGCTGGCCTACACCGGCGGCAACCCCTCTGAGGCGGAGTCGTACCAGGTCCAGGATTTCCAGCGTGGCAGCTCGATGCTCTGGTTGGTGGTGCTGTTCGCCGCCGCGGTACTGCTGATCGGACGGTGGCGGGGGCTCGCCTCGCTGCTGGCGCTCGGCTTCAGTTTCCTGGTCCTGGCGGTCTATCTGTTCCCGGCCATCCTCACGGGCGCGAGCCCGGTGATCGTGGGCGTGCTGGCCGCCAGCGTGATCATGTTCGGGGTGCTGTATCTCACCCATGGAGTGTCTGCTCAAACCTCCAGCGCGGTGCTCGGCACAGTCTTGAGCCTTGCGCTGATCGGACTGCTGGGTACCGCCTTCTCCGCGGCCACCCGCCTGACCGGACTGGACGACGACACGGCGAAGCTGATCGGGATCCTCGGCCACGGGATCGATGCCCGGGGCCTGCTGCTTGCCGGGATGGTGATCGGTGCCCTCGGTGTGCTCGACGATGTCACAGTCACCCAGACCAGCGCGGTGTGGGAGCTACGCCGGGCCAATCCTGAACTCGGGTTCCGGGCGCTTTACACCTCCGCACTACGAATCGGACGGGACCACATCTCCTCTGCGGTGAATACCTTGGCGCTGGCCTACACCGGCGCCGCTTTGCCCGTGCTGCTGATCTTCGCGCTGTCCGGCCAGGGTTTTGGCACCATGGTGACCACCCAGGACATTGCGCAGGAGGTGGTGCGCACGTTGGTCGGCAGCATCGGGCTGGTCGCCGCCGTCCCGGTCACCACAGCCATCGCTGCGCTGGTCGCCCGTCACGACGACATCGAGCCAGTCGGGTAGCGGGTTGGTAGTACGTGAAGGGTCACAAACCTCGGGGGCGGCCGGGTGCAGCCAAGCCTCGGAGGAACGGGTTGGTGGCTCGTTCCTGGCCGATGGTGGTTGCCAGGCCGTGGCCAGGCAACACGGTGGTCGCGTCGGCTAGCACGAGGATCTTTTCCCGCAGCGAGGTCAGCATCTGCTGGTGGTCACCGCCGGGCAGGTCGGTGCGCCCGATCGAGCCGGCGAACAGGGTGTCTCCGGCTACCAGCAGGCCCTCGCCGCTATCAGTCACCGAATGGAAGGTCACCGACCCTCGGGTATGACCTGGAGTGTGGTCCACGGTGAAGCTCAGCCCAGCCAGATCCAGAACTGTGCCGTCGGCGAGGGAGCGCACCGTGCGAGGCTCGCGTAGCTCAACCCGGCCGCCGAAGAGCTGACGAGCCTCGGTCGGGAAAGCGCGCATCGGGTCAGACAGCAAAACCCGGTCATCGGGGTGAATCCAGGCCGGGATGTCATTGCCGTCGCAGACCGGGGTGACCGCGAAGACGTGATCGAAATGCCCGTGTGTGAGCAGCACCGCCACCGGATCGAGGCGGTGCTCCCGCAACAGCTGGTCCAGCGGCTCCTCGGCGCCCTGCCCCGGATCGACCACCACGCATGGTCCACCAGCTTCGGCAGCGAGCACAAAGCAGTTCGCTTGAAAAGAACCAGAAGCAAAACCGGCCACGAGCACAGATCCACCCTACGGCTGAGGCTGACGTCTAGCTCACTGCCGGGCCACTTAGACTGCGCGGCGATTGTCACTCAAGCCACAGGAGTCCGGGTGCCCACAAACGAGCAGCGTCGCGAGGCCGCGAAGCGTAAACTGGACCGCCAGCTCGCCCGCCGCGCGCAGCGGACCAAGGCGCGCCGCCGCAACGCCGTGGTCGCCGGCATGATCACAGTGGTGCTGGTAATCGGGATCGTCGCGCTGATCAAGTTGCTGCCTAGCCATGACCACAACGTCAACACTGCCGCAAAACCGCACCCATCGGCTCCCCCGGCGAAAACAGACCCGCTGCACCCGGACGCTACGCCAGCCGCTGCACCGGTTCGGCCTAAGCCGTTGCCTGCCTTCGTCAACTGCCAGTATCAGGGAACACCACAGCAGCCTGCGGCCAAGCCGGTGACGCCACCAGCGGCCGGCAACACTGCTGCCACCGGCACCGTGGCGGCGACCATGCAGACTACGGCCGGCCCGATCGCCCTGACCCTTGATCGGGCGCTGGCGCCTTGCACGGTCAACAGCTTCCTGACCCTGGCCAGGCAGGGCTACTACAACAACAGCCCGTGCCACCGGTTGGTCACCAACGCAACGTTGCACGTTCTGCAATGCGGCGATCCGACCGGATCGGGGACCGGCGGCCCGGGATACACCATCCCCGACGAGTTCTTCCCAGAACTGACCTACGCGCGCGGTTACGTCGCGATGGCCAACACCGGCCAACCCAACAGTGGTGGCAGCCAGTTCTTCCTGATCTACGGCCAGACTGAGCTGCCACCCCAGTACACCGTGTTCGCCACGATCGCTCCAGCCGGTCTCACCGTCCTCGACCAGGTTGCCAAGGCGGGCGACGACGGGTCACTGGAACCCTCTCCGGGCGGCGGCAAGCCCAATCAACCGGTCACCATCACCGCCGTTGAGGTTCCGGCTACCTGATCCTTCAGTTGGATGACGTGACGCGGTAGACGTCGTAGACACCCTCGATGTTGCGCACCGCTCGCAGAACATGCCCTAGATGCTTCGGATCACCCATCTCGAAGGAGAACCGGCTCACCGCTACCCGATCGCGCGTGGTCGTGACCGAGGCAGACAGGATGTTGACCCGCCCATCCGCCAGCACCTTGGTGACATCGGACAACAGCCGGTGGCGGTCCAGCGCCTCAACCTGGATGCCGACCAGGAATACCGAGGACGATGAGGGTGCCCATTCCACCTCGACCAATCGATCAGGCTGTGCCCGGAGCGACTCGGCGTTGGTGCAGTCGGTGCGGTGCACGCTGACCCCGCTACCCCGGGTGACAAAACCAAGGATCTCGTCGCCCGGCACGGGGGTGCAACACCGCGCAAGTTTCGCGTAGACGTCAGTGACGCCGCGGACCCGCACGCCAGAGTCACCGGAGGGTCTGCGGCGCTGGACGGTGGACGGGGTGGCCCGCTCGGCCAGCACATCATCCGCGCCCTCCTCACCACCGAGGAGCGCGACCAGGCGTTGCACCACGTGGCGCGGGGAAGCGTGGTGCTCCCCCACCGCCGCGTAGAGGGCGCTGACATCGGGATAGCGCAGCTCGCGGGACACCGCGACCATCGACTCGACGGACACCAACCGTTGGACCGGTAGGCCAACCCGGCGCAGTTCCTTGGCGATGGCGTTCTTGCCCGCCTCGATGGCCTCCTCGCGGCGCTCCTTGGCGAACCATTGCCGGATCTTGGCTCGAGCCCGGGGTGACGCGACGAAAGACATCCAGTCCTGGCTCGGGCCGGCACCTTCTGCCTTCGAGGTGAAGATCTCGACGACTTCGCCATTTTGCAGCTTCCGTTCCAGCGCCACGAGTTGGCCGTTAACCCGCGCGCCGATGCACCGGTTACCCACCTCGGTGTGTACTGCATAGGCAAAATCGACTGGAGTGGAGCCGGTGGGCAGCGTGATGACCTCACCTTTGGGGGTGAAGACGAAGATTTCACGAGTGGCCAGGTCATAGCGCAGCGCTTCAAGGAATTCGCTGGGATCGGCCGCTTCCCGCTGCCAATCGAGCAACTGGCGCATCCACGCCATTTCGTCGACGTCAATCGTTCCGTTGGTTGGGTGGTGGGTACCGCGGGTTTCCTTGTACCGCCAATGTGCAGCGATGCCATATTCTGCGGTGCGGTGCATGGTGCGGGTGCGAATCTGCACCTCTAGCGGGTTGCCATCCGGCCCGATCACCGTGGTGTGCAGAGACTGGTAAACGCCGAATCGGGGTTGCGCGATGTAGTCTTTGAACCGGCCCGGCATGGGCTGCCACACCGAATGCACGACGCCGATGGCGGCATAACAATCGCGGACTTCGTCGACCATGATCCGCACTCCGACCAGGTCATGGATGTCATCGAAATCACGGCCGCGGACGATCATCTTCTGATAAATCGAGTAATAATGTTTGGGCCGCCCCTCAACGGTCCCGGTGATCCGTGCCCCAGCCAAGTGCGCGGAGACCTCATCGATAACCGTCTGCAGGTAGGTGTCCCGCGACGGGGCTCGATTGGCCACCAGGCGCACGATCTCGTCGTATTTTTTGGGATGCAGGATCGCGAAAGCCAGGTCTTCAAGCTCTCGTTTGATGGTCGCCATGCCCAGCCGGTGGGCCAGCGGGGCGAAAACCTCGAGAGTCTCCCGGGCCTTGCGGGCCTGCTGTTCGGGCGGCAGGAAGCGCATGGTGCGCATGTTGTGCAACCGGTCGGCCAGCTTGATCACTAGCACGCGCGGGTCTCGGGCCATCGCGATGACCATTTTGCGGATGGTCTCCGCTTCGGCCGCGGCGCCCAGTTTGACCTTGTCCAGCTTCGTGACACCGTCAACCAGGTGCGCGACCACCGCGCCGAAGTCCTCGGACAATCGACCGAGCGAGTAGTCGGTGTCCTCCACGGTGTCGTGCAGTAGCGCGGCCACCAGCGTCGTGGTGTCCATGCCGAGTTCGGCCAGGATCGTCGAAACCGCTAAGGGATGGGTGATGTAGGGATCACCGGACTTGCGTTTCTGGTTGGCGTGTTTCTCCTCAGCGACGTCGTAGGCACGCTGCAGTAATGTGAGATCGGCTTTGGGGTGAAGCGCCCGGTGCACCCCCGCGAGCGGTTCGAGAACCGGCCTGACAGACCCGGGGCGAGCCGTGATCCGCCTTGCCAACCGGGCCCGAACCCGCCTGGTTGCCGACGGCGGCCGCTGGGGAACGGTGGTTGCATCCGAGCCGGCCGGCGGCGCTTGGGCGCGCTGCAGGTCCTGGCTCACATCGCACTCTCCCGCCGGATCGTGACAATCATCAGATCTTTGCCGCAGATCTTTAGCGTACCGTCCAGACTGTCGCACCAGTTCCCCCAGCATCACCTAGCCCTCCGCGACACCGACCGGAAACACCCCCGGCCCCAGCGGTCAGACCGTGATCAACGCATACACCTGCCGACCAGGCAACCGATCCCTGCCACCTAGCGAAGCGATCTCCAGCAGGACCGAGATGGCGCTGACCATGGCCCCGGCCCGCTCGACCAGTGCACACGTTGCAGCTACCGTACCGCCGGTCGCCAGCACGTCATCGACCACCAGAGCTCGTTGATGGGGCCGGAGCACGCCGCCAGCCAATTCCAGCGATGCCACACCGTACTCCAAAGCGTAGGTCTCTCGATCGGCGACAATCGGCAATTTGCCAGGTTTGCGGACACCAACCACACCTGCGCCGAGCGCGTAGGCTACCGCGGCGCCAAGCAGGAAACCACGCGCTTCGACACCGATCACGACATCAACCTGCTGGCCGGGAATGATCAATCCGTCGACGACGGCGTGAAACGCCGCTGCATCAGCGAATACCGGTGCGAGATCGCGGAAGAGGACTCCCGACTGCGGAAAGTCCGCGATCTCACGAATCAGCGGCCGGAGTAAGGTTGCCAGGTCGTCCACAGTTGATGTGAGCTACCTGGTTTTTCCCATCTTGCCAGCGCCTCTGGAGCTACCGCTGAAACCTCTGTCAGAAAGTGTCCTCGGCGATCCGAACGACTTTCGGCCGGTGTCTGATCGACCGGCCCGCACGTTTATTTTTTTCGGTACTTGATAATCCATCTGCGAGCGTAGGCTCCGCGCGGTGTGGAAGTTTTTTTCAGAGCTGGCCTTATCCGGAATAGCAGGAGGATTAAGGTCGTGTACCGGCGCGGGCACCCGGATCGGGATGGGCAGCTGAACCGGCACATCGACTGGCGGTAGCGGGGCCGGCAGGGCTACGGGGATCGACACCTCGGATGGGTCAGATGGTGATCCGGCCAAGCCTGGCGGCTGTTCAGGACTCACTGCCGTGCACGGATTGTTACCACCCAGTTGCCCGCTGCACCCCTGGCTGAAGCGATATCGGGTCGTAGCACTTTCCGTCTGGTTGGCACGGTGGCGCAGCAGGTCAGATTGAGCGTGGTCGGAGGGCGCGGCCTCGACCTTCGCGCGAGGAATCTCCGAGACCAGCGGTCGCGCCGCCTCCGCCGGGCCCATCGCGCGCAGCTTCCCAGCCGACGTAGGGACACGGTCTGCAGGGCGACCGTTGGTTACCACCCGCATAGCCAGGGACCCATGATCCGGTTCAGGGAAAGCCTGCACCGGCGGCCGTCCGCCCGAACCGAAAAAGTCAACACCGGGGATGACAGCTAGTGGCGGGCTGGACAGGCCGGCGGCCAATGCCAATGCCCCACCCATCACCGCGGCCAGCCGAACCGGCCGGTGGTACGCCGCCCGGCTGGCACCGCCGATTCTCCGGCCCAGCGCCGAGACGTCTGCCAGCATCGAGGGGCGAGTCAAATATGCCGCCAATTCCCGACGCCCCTGCCGTTCCCAGTCAGGTCCGGCTGCCCGGGCGGCCACATCACCGACCGCGGCAAGCAAGCCCTGCGTGTCAGGCCGAGTGTGCGGATCCTTGGCGAGACCCTGCAACACCAGTTCCCGCAGTGCGTCGGGGATCACCTCAGCCGGGACCAGGCTGGCTTGATGCTTGGCCGCAAGCTCGGCAGGATCGTCCGCGTAGAACGGCGGTGCGCCGGCAAGGCACTCGAAGAACGTGACGGTTGCGGCATACACATCACTGCTCGGGTGGCTGACCGCAGGACCACCCCACTGCTCGGGCGCAAGGTAGAACGGGGTGGACTGGTCGAGCCGTCGCCGACCGTCAGCCGTCCACAGCCCCAAGTCCCGCAGTCGCACCCGGCCGCCCGAGGTCCCAGCAGAGGTCAGGATCACGTGCTCGGGCTTGACATCGCCGTGCGCCAGATCCGCGTGGTGACAGGCCGCCAGGCCCCGCAGCAGATCCTTGAGAATGACCAGCGCGGCCTCAGCGCCAATAGCACCTTGGGCAATCAACAGTGACCGCAGCGTGGGTCCGTTGACGTGCTCGCCGATGACGGCAACACCGTCGTCACAGGCCAGGTAGCGGTAGACACGCGCGATTCCGGACTGGCGGACTCGGGTCAACCGGGCGCACTCGGCCTCGAACCGAGCGCGGAACTCGGCATCGGCAAGTACTTCCGGCGAGAGGTAGGTAATCGCGAGAGATTTCCGGGTAAGGCGATGACGGGCGACGACCCGCCGGCCCACGGCGTCTTCACGTACCTGTCGGAGATGCACCACGCCCGGAACGGACCACCCCGCCATACCAGATCCTCCCTGGTCGCCCCCGCACAGTGCCGCCCCCATTCGTCACTCCTCGGAGCGACGCCCGGCACCTGACTACTGAGCGTTCTACTAAACGGGGCTGGAAGCAAGGACTCGGTGGGACAACGCACCACATAGGTGATGGAGTGTGAGAAATGCCGTAGCGACCGGTCAACAGATTGTTACGCTCCGCAGTAACTGCATACGCTACGTAGTCATGTGACTTTTCGCCGTTAGCGGCCCGCAGATTTGCCGGCCTTGCCCGACGGTCTCTTGGTCTTACCGGCAGGCTGTCCGCGGCGGCCAGCGGGCGCGCCTTTCCCCCGCGTAGGCGGCAGGACTGACGCGGTCGGCTGGTCACCGGCCGTGACGGCGGAGTCGTCGGGGGACGGTTCGCCGACGGTCTCGGGCTCAGCGCTAGTCACCTTGCGGGCCAGCTTGTCCCGGCGCTGAGCGACCCGCTCGGCCTGCTGCCGGTACTCCGGTCGCCGCATCGTGAGGTCAACGACCAACGGGGTCGCGAGCAGGATCGACGACATGGTTCCGGCCAGGATGCCCACCATCTGCACCAGAGCGAGATCCTTGAGTGTTCCCACACCCAGCAGGCCTACGCCGACCAGAAGCAAGCTGAGCACCGGCAACACCGCGATCAAGGAAGTGTTGATGGAACGCATCAGGGTCTGGTTGATCGCCAGGTTGGCCGCCTCGGCATAGGTTCGTCGAGTCAGGCCTAGCAGTCCCCGGGTGTTCTCCTGCACCTTGTCGAACACCACGACGGTGTCGTAGAGCGAGAAACCGAGAATGGTGAGCAAGCCGATGACTGATGCGGGGGTGACCTCAAACCCGATCAGTGAATAGATTCCCGCGGTCACCAACACGTCGTGCCCCAGGGCGATGAGCGCCGCGATCGCCATCCGGAGCTCGAAATAGACTGCCAGGAACACGCTGACCAGGGCGAGAAACACCACCAGAGCGATCAGGGCCTGCTTGCTGATCTCACCGCCCCAGGTTGCGCTCACCGCACTGTCGCTGATCGCTTGCTCGCTGGGCCGGCCGTTCTTACCCAGCGGCTGTAGCTGATCAAAGAGGGCTTTTTTCACCACGAAGGTCTTGTGAGTGTCCAGGGCTCCAGAGCGGATCAAGATACTTGCCGCCGACCCCGTACCGACTGTCTGGACCGACTCCGGAGGCTGGCCCGCGGCCTCGGTGAACACCCGCTCAGCCTGCTGGGTGGTGATGACGCCATGTGCTCCGTCAGCCGGAAGCTGTAACCGGGTGCCGCCTTCGAAGTCGATCCCGAGATTGAACCCACGAAGCAGGATCGACAGCAGGCACACCAGGACGAGGAGGCCGGATATGGAGTACCAGATCCGCCGCCGCCCGACGACATCGAATGCACCGGTTCCGGTGTACAGGCGCCCGAGCGTGCCCGCCATCAGGATCCCTTCCCAGCTGCCGCCAGCCCGGAGCGGCTGGCAGCCCCGGCCCGCTGCGCAGCCCCGAGCCCGGACAGCGCCGGCTGCGACAGCACCGGGGATTGTGATGCCAGCGCCACCAGCGGGTGCGTGGCAAGGAAGACCACCACCAAGTCGAGCACCGTGGACATACCCAGCGTGAACGCAAAGCCCTTCACCTGGCCCACAGCCAGCACGTAGAGGACCGCGGCGGCCAGGAAGCTCACCGCGTCCGCCGACAGAATGGTGCGGCGGGCCCGAATCCAGGCACGAGGGACCGCAGAACGGAACGTCCGGCCGTCCCGGACCTCATCCTTGAGGCGCTCGAAGAAGATCACAAAGGAGTCCGCGGTGATGCCGATCGCGACGATGAACCCAGCGACACCGGCCAAGTCGAGGGTGAACCCGATCCATCGCCCGAGCAACACCAGTACGGCGTAAACGATGATTCCGGACAACGCCAGCGACAAGATCGTCAGTACGCCGAGCGCTCGGTAATAGAACAGGCAGTAGACGAACACCACCACCAGCCCGAGCGCGCCGGCGAGCAGACCCGCCCGCAGCGAGGACAGCCCCAGGGTGGCCGAGACCGTCTCGGATTCAGAGGACTGGAACGACAGCGGCAGCGAACCGTACTTGAGCACGTCGGCAAGGTTCTTGGCCTCGGTTTGGGTGAAGCTGCCGGTGACCCGGGTTTGCTCTCCGGGCGGGATGACCGAGGTGATCTGCGGTGCCGACACCACCTCGGTGTCCAGCACAAATGCCGCCTGCTTACCGACGTTGGCCGCGGTGTATTGGCCCCAGACATCCTCGCCCTGGTGCTTGAGGTCGAGCCGGACCTCATAGCCAGGACCGTCCGATCTGGGGCCCCACGACGCGTTGGCGATCTGCTCGCCGGACAGGAATGCGGGACCCAGCAGGTATTTCGCGGTGTGGTGCTGATCGCAGGTCGCCAGCGGAAGGTTCGGGTCATCGTTGCCCAGCAGCGGACTGGGAGCAGCGCAGTTCAACGTAGCCAGCGCTTGTTGCTGCACCGCCGGATCCGTGCTCTGTAGCCGGGCCCGGGCCTGCCGGATCTGCTCGGCTAACTCGGGGTTGGCCGAATCTGCTGGAACACTGCCCACTGGCGGGGTTGGCGCGCTGCTGGGAGGCGCCCCGGGCTTGGGTGTCGGAGCCGGTGTCGGGCTCGGAGTCGGCTCGCCCGGGGGCGGTTGCTGCGCCTGCTGAGGTACCACGGGTGCCGGTGCGCCCGGTGCGGTAGTCGGTGACGGCGAACCGGACGGGGTGGCCGGACCGCTACCAGGCGGCGGAGTGCCGCCGGGAGTCGGCGCGGGCGCCGCGGCTGGCTCCTCGGACAGTACGGGGCGGAAATACAGCTTGGCGGTCTGCCCGAGGGTCCGTGCTTGATCACCGTTCTCGCCGGGCACCGTGATGATCATATTGACGCCGTCGAGCACGACTTCGGCCCCGCTGACGCCGATCCCGTTGACCCGTTGTTCGATGATCTGCCGAGCCTGGTCGAGAGACTCGCGCGAGGGTGGCCGGCCGTCAGTGGTCCGGGCAGTGAGGGTCACCCGGGTACCACCTTGCAAGTCGATGCCGAGCTTCGGGGTGGGCTTGCCACCACCGGTGAGAAAAACCAACGAGTACAGCACGGCGACGATCCCGGCGAAGACCGCCAAGTAACGCCAGGGGCGGAAGCGCCCGGCCGGTGGTGCCACGTGGGTGACTCTCCTCATTCACTACGCTACCCTGCGCGCCGCGCCGGCATCGGCGAGGTGCTTCTACTGTGCCAGCACCGCGGGCGACCCGGTCGGTGGGGCTGGAATCTGCAGCTGCGGGAGCGTAGCGCCCTGGCGCCCGACCGGTCAGGGGACGTTGGTTCTGCTGCCGTCACCAGGGGAGGTCAGCGGCGAGCTGGCCTTGTCGTCACCGGCCCTGTCGTCACTGAGCTTCTCCCGGATCGCCGCCCGCAACCACCTGGTACGTACTCCTGGAGCGATCTCCAGATCGACCGTCATCTCATCCGTGGTGCCGACCACAGTCGCGTACAGGCCAGAGGTGGTGACGACGCGGTCGCCATTGGTCAATGAGCTTTGCAGCCGTTGCGCATCTGCTATCGCCCGCTTCTGCCGGCGAGCATTCATGATCAACGGCACCGCGAGGACGACGATAAACAGCAACGGCAGGAACAGGGGGTCCATGGTTCTCCGATCACCATCAGCGTTCCTGCACCGAGTGTGCCAGGTCACGCCACCGCCGGTGGCAACCAGGCGCCATGCTGAGCACCGTATGGGCCAAACGGCGCAACAGCCGCCGCTGATCGGCGCCACGGCGGGTCTTTCGTCGCCCGATGGCGACCTATGGGCGCAGTGCCGCAAACCGGCACTCTCAGCTTTCTGGGAGACCGGATCCGATTCCTTATGGTTGCGCCCGCAGCTCCGAGTGAGATGCAGCCCCATCGAAATTCCAGGCCGCCGACGAAAGGACGACGCGTTGCCGTCGCACCGCTACTCCACTCCTCGTTACCGACCTAGCGCCCACGCACTGGACACCCGCTCAACCGGTGTCCACGCTCTGGTTTCCGACCGCGCCGCGAGCAGTGCAACGGCCACCATGATGCGGCTGCGTATCGTCGAGACCACCGCCTCCAATCCCGCGCTACCACTAGACACCGGTTTTGCGCAAACCCTGCTGGGCCGTATCGAAGCTGACGAACGCGACTTCGTCCTCCGCTATGTCCAGCCTGGCCTGGTCGGGCTCATCGACGGGACGCTATCGACGCTGGCCCCGATCTTCGCGGTGGCGTTGTTGTCGTCTTCGCATGCCGCATTGCTGGTTGGTCTGGCCACCGCGCTGGGAGCCGGCATCAGCATGGGTCTGTCCGAGGCGCTGTCTGACGACGGCGGGCAGACCGGTCGAGGCTCGGCCATCACTCGGGGATCGATTACCGGGGTGATGACCACCGTTGGTGGTGTGTTTCACGCGCTACCGTTCTTGATTGCCGACCGCACCCTCGCACTGGTGTTGGCCGCGATCGTGGTGGCCATCGAGCTGGCAGCCATCGCCGGCATCCGGAAGCGTTTTCTCGATGTCTCGCTGCGGACCTCGCTCATCCAGGTCGTATTCGGCGGCATCCTGATCGTTGGGGTAGGGCTGTGGTTGGGCGGTTTCTAAGGCCGCGCACCACTAGGAATCGAACAGCGTCGGTGCAGCATCACCAGCCGCTTCGGCGGGCGGCTCGAGGCGTAGGTGCCGCCACGCGGCGGCAGTGGCCACCCGTCCGCGGGGCGTGCGGGCCAGCATGCCGGCCCGGACCAGGAACGGCTCACACACCTCCTCCACCGTGGCCGGCTCCTCCCCGACCGCGACAGCGAGGGTGGATACCCCGACCGGCCCTCCGCCGAAGGTACGCACCAACGCGGTAAGAACAGCCCGGTCCAGTCGATCCAACCCGAGTTGGTCGACGTCATAGACGGCCAGTGCGGCGCGGGCCACCTCGACGGTGATCGCGCCGTCAGCGCGGACCTCGGCATAATCCCGAACTCGGCGAAGCAGCCTGTTGGCGATTCGGGGTGTCCCGCGGGAGCGGGCAGCGATCTCGGTAGCCCCGTCGGGGCGCAGATCCACTCCGAGGATGCCGGCCGAGCGGTGCAGCACCAGTTCCAGCTCGGCAGGCTCGTAAAACTCCATGTGCGCGGTGAACCCGAAGCGGTCCCGTAGCGGGCTGGTCAACGCGCCAGACCGGGTGGTCGCCCCCACCAGCGTGAACGGGGCGATCTCTAGGGGGATGGAGGTGGCACCGGGGCCCTTGCCGACCACGACGTCGACCCGGAAGTCCTCCATCGCAAGGTAGAGCATCTCCTCGGCAGGACGGGCCACCCGGTGAATCTCATCGATGAACATCACATCGCCCTCGGTGAGGTTGGACAGCATGGCAGCGAGGTCCCCCGCACGCTCCAACGCTGGTCCTGACGTTATCCGGATCGCACTGCCGAGCTCGGCAGCGATGATCATGGCAAGGCTGGTCTTGCCCAATCCCGGCGGTCCGGAGAGCAATACGTGGTCCGGTGCGGCGCCACGCCGCCGGGCGCCCTCGAGCACCAGCTCCAGCTGTTCACGCACCCGAGCCTGACCGATGAACTCAGGCAGCCGGCGGGGCCGCAGGGTGGTCTCCAACTCCACATCTGCCGGGTCCACTACGGCCGAACTAGGTCGTGGGCTGGTCACCGGTTCTTCCCAAGCCGGGCCAGCGCGCTGCGAAGCAGATCTGGGGTATGGACTGGCTCAGAATCGGCTTCGGCCAGTGCTGCATCGACAGCCTGTTCCGCCTGCCTGGTGGCGAATCCGAGCCCGATCAATGCCTCGGCCACCTGAGTGCGCACCGCGCCGCCACCACCAGCGCCCGGCGCCGGTGCACCCGATGCTGGCGCGAGCACTCCGACTTTGTCCCGCAATTCCACGATGAGCCGTTCGGCGCCCTTGCGCCCGATGCCCGGGACCCGGGTGAGCATGGCGATGTCCCCCCCGGCCAGCGCGGTGCGCAAGGTGTCCGGATCGAGCACGGCCAGCATCGCCAGCGCGAGCCGCGGCCCTACCCCGGAGACGGTTTGCAGGAGCACAAACAACTCCCGGGCTGCGATGTCGGCGAAGCCGTACAAGGTCAGCGACTCCTCGCGTACCACCAGCGAGGTGGCCAGCCGGGCCTGCTCGCCATGTCGCAACGTGGCCAGGGTCGCCGGAACGGCGTGCACGGCCAGCCCGACACCACCCACCTCGACCACGGCATGGTCCAGTTCCACGGAGATCACCTGCCCTCGCACTGAGGCGATCATCGTGCTCCTTTCGCCTGGCGCGCAGCTGCAGCCAGCCGTGCGCGATGCGCCCGAGCCAGCTGCGCCGAGTGAACTTGGGCCTGCGCGAGCCGTTGTGTCATCGGTGCCCGCCACAGGTGGCAGACCGCCAATGCCAGCGCATCCGCAGCGTCCGCTGGCCGCGGCTTGGTAGGCAGTGCGAGCAATCGCGTGATCATGGTGGTGACCTGCTCCTTGCCCGCCCGGCCGGAGCCGGTGACGGCCGCCTTGACCTCGCTGGGGGTGTGGAAGGCAACCGACAGTCCCCGCTGCGCAGCGATCAGCGCCACCACTCCGCCTACCTGTGCCGTACCCATTGCGGTCCGCACGTTGTGCTGGCTGAAGACTCGCTCTACCGCGACCACGTCGGGACGGTGCTCGGCGATCCAGTCTTCTACCACGCTGGCGACCGCGATCAGCCGTGCACCCAAAGCCACATCAGGTGGAGTCTGCACGACATGGACAGCCACGCAGCTCACCGCCCGCCCGGCTCCGCCGTCGACCACCCCTAGCCCGCACCGGGTAAGCCCCGGATCGACCCCCAACACACGCACCGACACCTCCCCGGCAGACGAACATGCGTTCGAACCGTACACCACAGCCCGGGGCGATCCGCGGATCAACCCACTTCGGCGAGGACGTCGTCGGGGACGTCGAAGTTGGCGTAGACGTTCTGGACGTCATCGCAATCCTCAAGGGCGTCGATGAGCCTGAAGACTTTGCGCGCGGTGTCGGCATCCAGTGGGGTGCTGGCGGAGGGAACGAAGCTCGCCTCGGCGGAGTCATAGTCAATACCGGCTTGCCGCAGCGCGGTGCGTACCCCGATTAAATCGGTGGCCTCAGAGATCACCTCGAACGATTCACCCAGGTTGTTGACCTCTTCCGCACCGGCGTCGAGTACCGCCGCCAGTACATCGTCTTCGGATATACCCTGGTGCCGGGGCACGATCACCACACCCTTGCGGCTGAACAGGAACGCCACCGACCCGGGATCGGCCATCGTGCCGCCGTTGCGAGTCATGGCGGTGCGCACCTCGGAAGCCGCCCGGTTACGGTTGTCGGTCAAGCATTCGATGAGCAACGCCACCCCGCCAGGGCCGTACCCCTCATACATGATCGTCTGGTAGTCGGCACCGCCCGCATCGACACCCGAACCGCGCTTGACGGCTCGCTCGATGTTGTCGGTAGGCACCGATGTCTTGCGGGCCTTCTGGATCGCGTCATACAGCGTCGGGTTGCCGTCCGGGTCACCGCCCCCGGTACGCGCCGCCACCTCGATATTCTTGATCAATTTTGCGAAGAGCTTGCCGCGCTTCGCGTCGACCACGGCCTTCTTGTGTTTGGTCGTCGCCCATTTCGAATGGCCGCTCATACCTGCTCATGCTCCTCTTGATCGCCGCCGGCCTCACCTGCATGCCCCCACCCGGGACCGCCGTACCATCTCGCAAAAGAGCTGGTGCACCCGCCGGTCGCCGGTCAGCTCCGGATGGAACGCGGTGGCCAGCACGCACCCCTGCCGAATCGCCACGATCCTACCGGCCGCGCCGCCCGCCGCAGGTATTTCGGGCACCCTGGCCAACACCTCGACGCCGGAACCAGCCCGCTCCACCCAGGGAGCGCGGATGAACACCGCCCGAACGGTTCCGCCAGGGATACCCTCGAACTCCAGGTCAGCCTCGAAGGAGTCGACCTGCCGGCCGAACGCATTGCGGCGAACCACTACGTCCAACCCCGCAAGTGTCCGCTGATCAGCCGTTCCATCGAGAATTTCCCGGCTTAGCAGGATCATCCCCGCGCAGGCGCCGTAAGCCGGCATGCCTTCGGCCAGCCTGGCTCGCAACGGTCCCATGAGGTCGAAGGCAACCAACAGCCGGCTTATGGTCGTCGACTCGCCGCCGGGCAGGATCAAGGCATCCACCTCGGCAAGTTCAGCCGGGCGCCGTACCAGAGCGCTGCGCAGACCGCACTCGCTGACCGCGCGCTGATGCTCGCGGACATCCCCTTGCAGCGCCAGCACACCTACGACCGGACCGTTGTCAGGCACAGCATCAGGGTAGGCCGGCGGCTAACCCTGCCTCATCCCCGGCGAACAATCAGCCGCTGCGTCATGGCGTGGCAGCGCAGACGCCAAACCGGGTCATTCGCGCGCTAAAAGGGAAACAGGATCGCCACACCGAAGTTACCTGGAGCAACATCGAAGCGACAATATCCATTCGCGCACTTGAGACTCACCTAGCGAGTGCACGCGGACAGCACTGTCCCGGAGAGTCAACGTGAACGTCAGTCTTCCAATTCCCTTACGGTGGCAACCTTAAGCGGCGTCGCCGTGGTAGGTGGCAAACACCCATAGTGGGTCGTAATCCGGTCGCTCGCCGCCCACACCGCATCGGCTGTCGTGCCACCGCCGCCGCATGCAGACAGGGCATTGGAGGAACAGCAGCCGGGCCTCGCTGGCCAAAAGATACTGCCAATGTAGATCGCAGGTCTTCTGGTTAGCACAGGTCATGCAGCCGTCGTCGCAGCTAGGACACGCCACCCAGGCGCGGCGGCCAGGATCGGCGTCAGCGTCGAGCATCCAACACCCCCTGGTCGCACAGGAGCTCATACACAGCGCGCTGCGCGGCATCGAGTCCTGAATACGGCAATGCATGGGCCTGTGTCTCGGCGGCGAGCACCGCGGCAGGATCCCAATCCGGCATTGCCTCCAGAACAGCACGTATTCTTCGCTGCTCGTACGCGGTGAGGTCGATAACAAACCGGTTATGGTCACCGGGCGACTTTGAGTGGAGCCCGGCGGGAGTCGTGGCTTCCATGCCCAACTATGCTCCAACGCGAGCACATTAATCACGCGCTTGTGAGCAAGCTTACGGCGAGCAGGATTTGTACTAGCTTGGCCGGCCGAGCCCCCATGCCTGGGGATGGTTAGGCTTCTAAAAACCAGGGGCTGGTGTAAGCGACCGCGCCATTGTTCGCCGGATGGTTGGCCGGGCCTGGGGTGCCGTTGCGTGCCTCCGGGTCGGCAATCCGCAACACCACCCAGTTACCGTCCTCGATGCTCATCG